>Ga0210406_10005923_pt1 | contig 12723 bp, 11 predicted proteins | sample IncBWC30MmetaG_FD_155454 | JGI IMG/M metagenome (GOLD analysis project Ga0210406, IMG submission 155454) | Forest soil microbial communities from Barre Woods Harvard Forest LTER site, Petersham, Massachusetts, United States - Inc-BW-C-30-M | ecosystem: Environmental > Terrestrial > Soil >...
TAATCCCGGAACCAGCGCATGATCGGCCACGGACCAGCCCCCAGAAAATCCTCGCGGCGTATGGCGCCGAGTGCGGCGCCGAGACGCGCATCATCGACGACGCGGGCCGCGGCGAGAATCTGTTTGGCGTAGGCCGCCCGGATGATGCTGAGTTCGTCCTCGCGGTCCATCGGTCCCCTTCGCACCCTCTGGGCAGATGCTAGGGTGGTGTGTTATTAAACACATTGCGGTGTGTGAAATAGCACAAAGTGATGAAGAGACCAAATGAAAAGACGGCTTTATCCGGCAGTCCTGGAGCGCGGTCCGAAGGCAACGTTCGGCGCCTGGTTTGTCGATTTTCCCGGCTGCGTCGCCGGCGGAAAATCGCAGGAGGAAACCATCGAGCGGGCCGAGAGTGCCTTGGCTCGCGCTGTTGACGCGCTGGTGGAGCACGACCAGGGGCTGCCCCAGCCGACGCCCATCGACCGGATCGAATTGCCAAAGGGCTGTGAGTTTGTTGCTTACTTCATCGTCGGCGTCGATCCGCCGGATCCGTCGGAGCGCGTGAACGTCTACCTGCCAAAAAGCCTGATTGGCCGGGTTGACAAGCGTGCCGCGGAACTTGGCATGAGCCGCTCCAGCTATTTCGGGCTCGCCGTCACGATAGCGCTCGACCACTTTCCGCTCCGAACTGCGGTGAACCGGACGGATGCGCCGACGGTAGCGCGCTCGAAGGTGCACAAGACCGGCGGGCTGCGAAGCGCAAAATCGTCAGCCAAAAAGCCTTCGCCGTAACGGGGCGCTTTGGCAGCGATCACGTCGTCCGGAAGCGCAGCACGCCGTCGGTTTCGGCTGCCGTCAGCCGTCCCTCGACCAGCATGTAATTGACGTGGGCGATCAATTCGCCGGCTGCAAAGCCCATCTGGTGGGCGTCCAGCACGTGCTTGTGGAACACCACCGGCACCAGCTCCTTCGACGTTTGCGGAACATCCCGGCAGGCATCCGCGATCAGCCGGCAGCGCTCTTCATGATGGTCGGCCAGTTGCTTGATGCGGGTCTTCAGCCCGTAGAACGGCACGCCATGGCCGGGCAGCACGATGACGTCATAGGGCAGCGTGGTGGTGAGGCTTGCCAGCGAGGCGAGATACTCCCCGAGCGAATTCTGGTCGGGCTCGACCGCCCAGACGCTGACATTGGGCGAAATCTTGCTCAAGACCTGATCGGCGGAGAGGAACAGCTTGTCGGCGGCGCAATACAGCATCACCTGGTCGAGCGCATGGCCGCCGCCGGTGATTACCTTGAAGCGGCGTGTGCCGATCGTGATCTCCTCGCCGTGCGAGATGCGGCGGTAGGAGGGCGGCAGGATCGAAACCCGCTTCAGATAAGCCTGGCCGCGGCCGAGCAATTTGTCGGTCAGGCTTTCGTCCATGCCGTGACGGCGGAAGAACAGGCGCTGGGCGTTGCGGCGCTCCTCGGTGCCGCGGTTCTGGTGATAGACCGACTGCAGATATTCGACCTGCGACATGTGCAGCGTGCACTTGAAGCGCTCGACAATCCAGCCCGCGAGCCCGACGTGGTCGGGATGCGAATGGGTCACGATCAGTCGCGTGATCCTCACATGCTTGAGCGGACCTTCGAACAGCGTTGTCCAGGCCGCGATCGATTCCTCGTTGCCGAATCCGGAATCCACCATCGCAAAACCGTCGCCATCGGCGAGCAGATAGACGTTCACATGGTTGAGGCGGAACGGCAGCTTCAGCCGCACCCACAATACGCCCGGCATCACCTCGACGACCTGATCCGCCCCCGGGTGATTTTCCCAGGGGTATCGCAGGGCCTCCGCCGAGGACTGAACGCTGTCTGTCTTCGAATGCATGATGTATCGACTTAGCTGTACCGGCGGCGCCGCGCCAGCCGAAAAAACAGGTGCGGGTTTGGGCAAATCACATGGGTGGCCGTCGTTCCGGGGCGATGCGAAAGCATCGAACCCGGAATCTCGAGATTCCCCGATGCGCAATTGCGCATCTGGGGTCTGGTGCTAACGCACCATCCCGGAATGACGAAGTCTTCAGGCCGCCCGGATGTTGGACAGGAAGGCGTCGATTTCCGAACGCAGCATGTCGGCTTCGCGGCGAAGCTCGTCGGACGCGCTCAGCACTTCTGACGCGGCCCGGCCGGCCTCGGCGGAGGCCGTGGAGACGCCGACGATGTTGCTGGAAACCTCGGCTGTGCCGCCGGCGGCGTGCTGGATGTTGCGGGCGATCTCGCGCGTCGCCGCGCCCTGCTCTTCGACGGCGGCGGCGATCGCGGTGGTCACGTCGTTGATCTCGCCGATGGTCTGACCGATGTTCCGGATCGCGCTGACCGCCGACGTCGTCACCTGCTGCATGCTGGCGATCTGCGAGCGGATTTCGTCGGTGGCCTTCGCGGTCTGGTTGGCGAGGCTCTTCACCTCGGAGGCGACCACGGCAAAGCCGCGGCCCGCCTCGCCGGCGCGCGCGGCCTCGATGGTGGCGTTGAGCGCGAGCAGGTTGGTCTGCGAAGCGATCACCTGGATCAGATCGACGACGACGCTGATGCGGCTCGCATTGTCGGCAAGCCCCTGCATGGTGGCGTCCGTTGCGCCCGCCTCTTCGACGGCCTTGCCGGCGATTTGCGCCGAGGTGACCACCTGGCGGCCGATCTCGGCGATCGACGACGACAATTCCTCGGTGCCCGACGATACTGTCTGCACGTTCACCGAGGTTTCCTCGGCGGCTGACGCCACCGTGTTCACCAGCGCGTTGGACTGGTCGGCGGTGGCCGACATGCTTTGCGCCGTCGTCTGCATGGAATTGGCCGAGCGCTGCAGATTGTCGAGCGCGGCACGGACCGCGCCTTCGAATTCGACGATCCGGGTCTCCATGCGGGTGGCGCGTTCGGCCTTGGCGATGCGGTCCTTGTCCTGCTCGGTGGAGAGATCGCGGCGCTCGATCATGCTCTCGCGGAAGATATGCAGCGCGTTCGCCATCGCCGCGATCTCGTCGTGCTGGCTGGAGCGATAGATCTCGCTTTCCAGATCGCCATCGGACAACAGCTGCATCGAGCGCTGCAGCCTGCTGATCCGGCGCAGGATGTTGCCGCCGACATAGCGCCATACGAACAGGATGGAGCCGATCAGGGTCGCCACGCCGAGCGCCAGCATGATCAAGGTCGCATAGGAGATTTCCTGGCGCGCCTGCCAGGTCGAGGCGTTGGTGTCGGACTGCACCCCGTCGACGAGCTGTTGCACGCTGATGCCGAGACCGACGTTGAGCTTGCGGCTTTCATCCAGAACGGTCTGGCCGTAATCGTTGGCGTCGAGTTCCTTCTGGCGCAGCTTGAAGACGCGGCTCTTGCCTTCGCCCAGCGCCAGCAATTTTATCGCCGCATCGCCGAGCGTCTTGGTGGCGGCGATTTTCGGCAGCAAATCGAGGTTCGATTTGAAGCGTTCCTGGATCGCCTTGAATTCCTTCTCGATCGCCTCCAGCGTGCCGCTGCCGTTGGCCGAAAGTGCTGCCGACATGTCCGCTGCGGCCAGATTGCCGCTGGCGATCAGGTTGCCAAGCTGCTCGACCGTCCGCGCGGCTTGCGTCGCGTCGTCGGCGGAAGGGCTGGCGGACGACAGGATGGCGTTGAGCTGGGCTTGGGCGTCCATCATGGCGGGGCCGGCGGCGGCGACAAAGGCCGCCTGGGCTGCCCGCAGCGCGTCATATTGCTTGTCGTGCTGGGCGGCGGCTTCGAGACGCTCGTGGGATGCCGAGACCAGGCTCTTGGTCGCCTCTTCGATGTTCTTGACGGTTTCGCCGAGCGCCGCGACGACCGTCTTGTCGGCGCCAAGCTCGATGATCTCGCCGAGTTTTTCCTGCGTGCCGCGCTGGATCTCATTCATCTTCTTGATGCGCTCGTTCAGCGCGTCATCGTTTTGCGAGACCAGCAGCCCCGGCCCCTGACTGGCGAGGCTTGCGCTCTGCGCCGACAGTTGCAGGCTCGCGGCCAGACGCGGGATGTCGCGTGCGCTCAGATCGACCATGGTCCCGGCGAGGTGATGCAACACCATGCCGGCGCCGGCGCTGATGACGATGGCCATGCCGGCGATCACTGCGAAGGCGGCGAACAGGCTGCCTCTAACGCCCCAACGGAGCCGCAGGAAGCGGAACAAACCGCCAACGCTCAATCGTAACGTCATGCCTTCTGCCTCACGCACGCTAGACCCCAGTGGGATCGACCGGCCGGCAGTATCGGTTTACCTGGTTAACAAAATCAGGAAAATTACGCAGATTCGGGCGAAATTTCTGCAACAAAAAGGCCGGCACTGCGCCGGCCTTTCCGTATCTATTGTGTATGCCGATCAGTACCTTCCGACCACCGGGCCGCCCCAGTTGATGCGATAGTTGATGCCGGCCTTTACGGTATGGTCGTCGGTGGTGAAGCTGCCGAACGGAACCAGCGCGGCCGGCGCGGTGAAGTTGGCGCTGCCGAAATTATAGTACTGATACTCGACCTTGGCCGACCAGTTCGGCGCGAACATGTATTCCAGACCGGCGCCGACGGTGTAGCCGTTGCGATGGTCGCCATTGATCGCGAACGCGACCGGAACGCCGCCAAGCCTCACGCTCTCGTTGTTGTCGGAAAAGGCGTAACCGCCCTTGACGTACAAAAGCCCCGGACCCCAGGTGTAGCCGACCCGGCCGGTGAGCGAGCCAAGCGCGCGCTGGTTGTTGTTGTAGGCGAGGCCGCCGGGGAATATGGCGCCGACACTGCCGCTTAGCCAGCTATACTGGGCTTCGGCGCCTGCCACCCAGTTCGGAGCGAACTGGTAGTCCGCGCCACCCTGCACGCCACCGAGGAACCGGCCGTTGTTGCCGTTGTTGCCGTTATTGCCGGTGGTCAGGCCGTTGAAATTATTGTTGCTCGAGAACGCGCCGCCGACATGGCCGCCGATATAGAAGCCGGTCCAGTTATAGATCGGCGCCGCATAGATCGGAGCATAGGGAGCGCGTGCGCCGAGATCGGCTGCAAGTGCTGGCACGGTCGCGCCGAGAGCGACGAGCGCCACAGTAGCAAGCAGAAATTTCTTCATTGGTCTTGTCTCCAAAAGGTCATTCGACAGACGCCGCGTGCGGGCGTCATCCCTCGGCGCAATTAGACAGATCTTGGAAAAAATGCTGTCACTTGCGAGCCACAGCGCGCCATAACCCAACCAGTTGGAGAACAACAAGTTTTTGTGATTAATGCGACCTTAATGGAAGCTAAAAGAAGCTTTAATTTTGGACCGCGCCGGCGCGTTTGGTAGTTTCGCCTTAACCAAGACGGCGGCGCACTTCGTCGCGCATCCTTTCGCGGAATTCTGCGCGGCGCGCGGGCCGGTCCTGTTCGCGCACGTCATAGCGGTCGAACACATTGAAATTTTCCAGGATCGGATGACGGTCGCTGGCCATGGCCAGAATGCGCGGCAGCTCGGCTGCGGGTCCGCTCGGGCCCGAAACTTCCCACCGCCGTATCGGCGCCGCCTTCCGACGGGCCGCACAGCTTCGCCATGTCGGCCGCCGTGAGCCCTTTGCCGATCGCCTTGCCAAGATCCGCGCGGAGCTGTTTTAGTTCAGGGCCGGTCATTTGAATGGATTCCTTGCAAATGATTCCTTCAAAAGATTCCTGCAAATTGATTTCTCGCAATCGATTCCGGCAAGTGGGAAGCGCGAGCCGACCCGCTCGGTGATAGTTGCGGCTGAAAGATGGTGCTGCCAGACAGGATTGAACTGTCGACCTCTCCATTACCAATGGAGTGCTCTACCACTGAGCTACGGCAGCATGCCCGGGACTCAAGAATCGGCCAAAAAGGCCCCGCACGGCGCGCCGATCCTTGCCACAAGCCCCGAGGTGGCGCAAGCGCGCGGCGCCGTCAAAACCGGCCATGAATCAGCATGGCGGCGCTGCTTGCCGCTTCAATCGGGCCGGTTGCGGGCCGATCCGGTTCCCATTTCCGGCGGTGACAGGGAGGTGAGTGCCTGTCCTTCGGACAATCGTCTATTCTGCCGGCAAATGATCCCAAGCGTTCGAACAGGTCCACGATGAAGGATGACAGCGAAAAGCGCGAGCGGCAAACCGCAAGGCCGGCGAAAAATCCGCGAGCGGATCGGCTGAAACTGGCGCTGCGCGAAAATCTCAAACGGCGAAAATCGCAAGCGCGGGCGCGAGGCGATGCCACGATGGCGCCTTCCAATGGTGATGATGTCTCACCACATGGCGCGGGCGGGACAAAGCCGGGCAAATAGCTGGGTTCGGCCCACGGCGGGTTTTGGTAGCTTCTGATCCTTCTGACGATGTGAGACGAATATGGGCGGCGACGCGACTGGAAGCAAAACCAATGGTGGCGCCGCGCAGCCAAGTTCGCAGCCAAGGGTGTTTGCCCGTCCCGAGCAGACATTTCCGGAACTGACGGCGAGCGAGATCGCGCGCATGCGCCGGTTCGGCGAGATCAAGAGGTACAACAACGGCGAGCGCCTGTTCGAAGCCGGGAAACCCGCACCCGGCATGTTCGTCGTGCTTTCCGGTCATGTCGCGATCACCGAGCGTGACGGGCTTGGCCACGTCGCGCTGGTGATCGATCAGGGCCCCGGGCAGTTTCTGGCCGAGAGCGGCGCGCTCTCCGGCCGCGTCGCGCTGGTCGACGGCCATGCCGAGGGCGAGGTCGAAACGCTGTTGATCCCGCCGGACAGATTGCGCGCGCTGCTCGTCGCTGAAGCGGACCTCGGAGAGCGCATCATGCGCGCGCTGATCCTGCGCCGCGTCAACATGATCCAGGGCGGGGTCGGCGGCCCCGTGCTGATCGGGCCTACGAACTCGACCGGCGTCGTCCGTTTGCAGGGATTTCTCACCCGCAACGGCTTTCCGCATCATTTGCTCGACCCGGAGCGCGACCACGACGCGGCCGAGCTGATCGCGCGCTATTCGCCGTCGCCTTCGGACTGGCCGCTGGCGGTGACCGCCGACGGCACCGTGCTGCGCAACCCCGGTGAAACCGACCTTGCCCGCGCGCTCGGCATGATCGGCGGGCCGCGGGGCGACAGGATCTATGATGCCGCGATCGTCGGCTGCGGCCCGGCCGGTCTTGCGACCGCCGTGTATGCGGCCTCGGAAGGCCTGTCGGTGGTGGTTCTGGATGCGCGCGCGTTCGGCGGACAGGCAGGCGCCAGCGCCCGCATCGAAAACTATCTCGGCTTTCCCACCGGCATTTCGGGTCAGGCGCTGGCGGGCCGTGCTTTCACGCAGGCGCAAAAGTTCGGCGCCGACATCATGATTCCGATCAGCGCGAAGGCGCTCGATTGCACGCGCACCGACGGTGCCTTCGCGCTCGAGCTCGACGGCGGCGAGGCATTGCGGGCGCGCTCGGTCGTGGTGGCGAGTGGCGCGCGATACCGGCGCCCCGGGATCGAGAACCTTGCGAGTTTCGAAGGCCGCGGCGTCTGGTATTGGGCCTCGCCGGTCGAGGCGCGGCTCTGCGCCGATCAGGAAGTCGTGCTGGTCGGCGGCGGCAATTCCGCAGGCCAGGCCGCGGTGTTCCTGTCGGGTCACGCCCGCAAGGTCTACATGATCATCCGCGGCGGCGGCCTCGGCGCCAGCATGTCGCGCTATCTGATCGAGCGCATCGAAGCCACGCCGAACATCGAGTTGATGTTCAATAGCGAGGTGGTCGCGCTCGAAGGCGCGGACGGCGTCTCGCTTGAGCGCGTGCGCTGGCGCAGCCGGTTGTCCCCTGAAGAGAGCACCATCGACATCCGCAACCTGTTTTTGTTCGTCGGCGCCGATCCGGCGACCGGCTGGCTCCATGGCTGCGGCGTCACGCTCGATCGCGGCGGCTTCGTGGTGACCGGTGCGCAGTCCGATCTCAATCTGGGGCGGCCGAGATCATCGTTGGAGACTTCGGTGCCCGGCGTGTTCGCGGTCGGCGACGTGCGCTCCGGCTCGGTCAAGCGGGTCGGCGGCGCGATCGGCGAGGGCGCGCAAGTGGTGGCGGCGCTGCACGGCTTTCTCGGCGATGCCGCGAAACCGGCGCTTTGATGCGCCAGTACCATGCGATACCAACTTGGGAAAAATGGGAGAACGCCATGGCCGAACTCGTAGTGCTGTGATGGCGAAGGGCTGCTCTCATATCGCCGGCATCCGCGACGTCACGCCGAGCGCGCTCGGCTGCGAGGAATGCCTGAAGAGCGGCAGTGAATGGCTGCATTTGCGGATCTGCCGCTCTTGCGGCCATGTCGGCTGTTGCGACGATTCCCCGAACAAGCACGCGACCAAGCATTTTCATGCCTCGGGCCATCCGATCATCGAGGGCTACGATCCGCCGGAAGGCTGGGGCTGGTGTTATGTTGACGAGGTGCTGTTCGACCTGTCGAACCGGAAGACCCCACACAACGGTCCGATCCCGCGTTACTATTGAACTCACGTTTTCAACTCGGGGGAATGCCGGATGGAGAGCAAGTTCGCCGAGGTCAATGGCGTCAAGCTGCACTATCTGATCGCCGGCAAGGGCGATCCGGTCGTGCTGCTGCACGGCTATGCCGAAACCAGCCATGTGTGGCTGCCGCTGATATCGAAGCTTGCCGACAGGCACACCGTGATCGCGCCGGACCTGCGCGGCTTCGGCCAATCCTCCGCGCCTGATGACGGTTACGCCAAGAAGGCCATGGCGCAGGACATCCACGCGCTGATGAAGAGTCTCCACTATGATCGTATCCGCCTGGTTGGTCACGATATCGGGCTGATGGTCGCTTATGCCTATGCGGCGCAATATCCCGATGATGTCGACAGGCTGGTGCTGATGGAGGCGTTCCTGCCCGGCGTCGGCGATTGGAACAGCGTTTTTCTGCTGCGCGATCTCTGGCACTTCCATTTCTACGGCAAGACGCCGCTCGCGCTGGTCACCGGCCGTGAGCGGATTTACCTTGAGCACTTCTGGAACGACTTTGCCGCCGATCCGGCGAAATCCGTCCCTGAGGAGGATCGCGAGTTTTACGCCAAGGCCTATGCCGAGCCCGGTCACATGAAGGCCGGGATGGAAGTTTTCCGCGCCTTTCCCAAGGACGCCGAGGATTTTGCGCAGTTTGCAAAAATCAGGCTGACGATGCCGCTCTTGGTGCTTTCAGGGGAGAAGGCAGGCGGGCCGTTCCTGATCGAACAAGGCAAGATGGTGGCGAGCAATGTCGAAGGCGTGCTCGTCAAAGGCGCCGGTCACTGGCTGATGGAAGAAGCGCCGGACCAGGTGATGGCGAAGCTGGTCGAATTTCTCAATCGCTAGAGCATGATCCGGAAAAGCATGCCCTCGGGCCACGACCCGATGGGTGGGTGCCGGTTTTCTGGCAAAGGATCCGGGCATCCCTTCGGACGTCTCGCCGGATGCCTGAGTAGGGCTCCGTCGCTGTGGCAATTTGCCGGGGAGGCTAGTAGCATTTCGCATCCGTCCAATAGGGGAGTGCGTCATGGTCCTCGGGTTGAGCTTGGCTAATTTTACGATGGTCCACGTGATCATCAGCCTGATCGGTATCGTCTCCGGCATCATCGTCATGTTCGGGATGCTCGGCTCCAACCGGATGCCCGGCCTGACCGCGATCTTCCTGTTGTCCACCATCCTGACCAGCGCCACCGGCTTCGGCTTTCCGTTCACCCAATTGCTGCCGTCGCATATGATCGGCATCCTCTCGCTGGTGCTGCTGGCGATCGCCTGCATCGCGCTGTACGCCATGCGGCTCACCGGTCCCTGGCGCTGGATCTATGTGACGACGGCGCTGGCCGCGCTGTATCTCAACGTGTTCGTGGGGGTGATTCAGGCCTTCCTCAAGATACCTGCGCTGCACGCGCTGGCGCCGAGCGTGCCGCCGAGCGAACCGCCCTTCGCGGTGATCCAGGGCCTCGTTCTGCTGTTCTTCGTCATCGTGATCATTGGCGCCTGGCGGCGATTCCGCCCCGCGGCGGCGCTCGCCTGAGCCCGAACGCGTCATTCCGGGGCGATGCCAACGGGTCGCGCGAATGCGCGCCCCCGACGAGCGCAATAGCGCTCGCGCAGAGATGACAGGCTCCGCGTCGAACTACGATGTGCGATTGCACATCGGAGAATCTCGAGATTCTCAGATGTGCAATTGCGCATCATAGTTCACGCTGCGCGTGCCCCGGAATGACGGCGTAAAAAGCAGGAGTGCGACATGCCAACGATCAAGACCAAAGACGGCACCGAGATCTATTACAAGGATTGGGGTTCGGGTCAGCCCATCGTGTTCAGCCATGGTTGGCCGCTGTCGGCCGATGACTGGGACGCGCAGATGCTGTTCTTCCTCAGTCACGGCTATCGCGTGATCGCCCATGACCGCCGCGGTCACGGCCGATCCACCCAGGTGGGCGATGGCCATGACATGGATCACTATGCAGACGATCTTGCGGCCGTGACGGCGCATCTCGATCTGAAGAACGTCATTCACATCGGCCATTCCACCGGCGGCGGCGAGGTGACGCGCTATCTGGCGCGGCGTGGCGAGAGCGGCGTGGCGAAGGCGGCGCTGCTCTGCGCGGTGCCACCCTTGATGGTGAAGACGGAAGCCAATCCAAAGGGCCTTCCCAAAGCGGTATTTGATGACTTTCAGACGCAGCTCGCGGCCAATCGCTCGCAATTCTATCGCGACGTGGCGGCCGGTCCCTTCTACGGCTACAACCGGCCGGGTGCAAAAGCCTCAGAGCCTGTCATCGCGAATTGGTGGCGCCAGGGTATGATGGGCGGCGCCAAGGCGCATTACGATGGCATCGTCGCCTTCTCGCAGACCGATTTCACCGAGGATCTCAAGAAGATCAGCGTGCCGGTGCTGGTGATGCATAGCGAAGACGATCAGATCGTTCCCTACGTCGCTGCTGGTCCATTGTCGGCAAAGCTCTTGAAGAACGGCACGCTGAAGACCTACAAGGGCTTTCCGCACGGCATGCCCACCACGGAGGCAGCCACGATCAACGCCGACCTGCTCGCCTTCATCAGGGGATGAAGGCCATCCAGTGCGGCGGTACTGGAAAGCGAGGACATCAATCGGTCTGCTCGCCGTCATTCCGGGGCGATGCGAAGCATCGAACCCGGAATCTCGAGATTCCGGGTTCACGCTGCGCGTGCCCCGGAATGACGGTTGGACCCATCAAATCGCCGCAAATTTCGACGCTTTTGCCATTGCCCCGTTCACCCTATTTTGCCGCTCGTTACACCAGGAATTCGTAATGGATCGCATTCGCATCACCGGCGGCCGCAAGCTCAACGGCATCATCCCGATTTCGGGCGCGAAAAACGCCGCGCTGCCGCTGATGATCGCGGGGCTGCTCAGCAAGGAAACCCTGATCCTCGATAATGTGCCGCGGCTTGCGGACGTCGCGCAATTGCAGCGCATTCTCGGCAATCACGGCGTCGACATCATGTCCGCGGGCAAGCGGACAGGCGACCGCGAATATCAGGGCCAGACCCTGCACATTTTCGCCTCAGACATCATCGACACCACGGCACCGTATGAATTGGTGTCGCGGATGCGCGCGAGTTTTTGGGTGATCGCGCCGCTGCTGGCGCGGATGCATGAAGCCAAGGTCTCGCTGCCCGGCGGCTGCGCCATCGGCACCCGGCCGGTCGACCTGTTGATCATGGCGCTGGAAAAGCTCGGCGCCGACATCGCGATCGACGGCGGCTATGTGGACGCGAAGGCGGCTGGCGGGCTCAAGGGTGCCGCGATCGATTTCCCCAAGGTGACCGTCAGCGGCACCCACGTCGCGATGATGGCCGCGACCCTTGCCAGGGGTACCACCATCATCACCAACGCGGCCTGCGAGCCGGAAATCGCCGACGTCGCCCGTTGCCTGAACAAGATGGGCGCGCGCGTCAGTGGCGCCGGCACACCGCGCATCACCATCGAAGGCGTGGAAAAACTCCACGGCGCGCGCCATACCGTGCTGCCCGACCGGATCGAAGCCGGCACCTATGCGATGGCGGTGGCGATGACCGGCGGCGACGTGCAGCTTGCAGGCGCGAGGCCCGAGCTGTTGCAGTCGGCGCTCGACGTGCTGACGCAGGCAGGCGCCGAGATCTCCGTCAATGACGAAGGCATCCGCGTCGCGCGCAATGGCGCCGGCATCCGGCCGGTCAAGGTTTCGACCGCGCCGTTTCCAGGCTTTCCCACCGATCTGCAGGCGCAACTGATGGCGCTGATGATTCAGGCCGAGGGTTCCTCCGAGATCACCGAGACGATTTTCGAAAATCGCTTCATGCATGTGCAGGAGCTGGCGCGGTTCGGGGCGCGCATCTCGCTCGATGGCGAGACCGCCACCATCGACGGCATCGCGAAACTGCGCGGCGCGCCGGTGATGGCGACCGACCTGCGCGCCTCGGTATCCCTGGTCATTGCAGGCCTCGCCGCCGAGGGCGAAACCATGGTCAACCGCGTCTATCATCTCGACCGCGGCTTTGAGCGGCTGGAGGAGAAGCTGTCGGCGTGCGGGGCATCGATCCAGCGCATCAGCGATTAGGCGCGTATTCCGCAAAAGCATGCCCCCGGAATACGCGCAAACTTGAGGTCTTTTTGCTTATGATGGCGACCACCCAGCTCAAATTGATGGCGCTCGACGCCGACGACCTCGCGGTGATTTCGGCGCACGTGCAGGACGCCCGGGTGCGGACCTCCGAGATCATCTGGCGGCAGGGTGAGAAGCGGCTGG
>Ga0210406_10005924_pt1 | contig 12723 bp, 5 predicted proteins | sample IncBWC30MmetaG_FD_155454 | JGI IMG/M metagenome (GOLD analysis project Ga0210406, IMG submission 155454) | Forest soil microbial communities from Barre Woods Harvard Forest LTER site, Petersham, Massachusetts, United States - Inc-BW-C-30-M | ecosystem: Environmental > Terrestrial > Soil >...
ACCCGAAGTAGCGCTTCCGGAGTCGTACATGCTCACGCCACAAACTCACGAAGAGACGATGGAAGCACCCCCACCACTCCCGTCCTTGCTACCCAGCAGTGCAAGTCAGACAATCGAGGTGCAGGCTTCGGCTGGTGCGGTTGGAGTTGGGGAGGGAGGTGGAGTAGCTGGCGGAGTCATGAATGGCGGTCCACCGACGAATGGCCGCGATTTTACACAATTGAGCACCCTGAACGCCGGCATTATCGCGCAAGCCAACAAGAATGTCGCCACGGTTGGCGCCAAGGAGGCGGGCGACTATTTCGAATATCAACTCAAGGAGAAGATCACGATCGGAAAGAACCAGTCCGCATTAGTCCCGATCCTGGCCGCACGTGTCGAAGCCGACAAAGTTTCTCTCTGGAACGAAACCGGTCGGACCACGTTGCGCGCCCTCTGGCTCAAGAATACTTCTGGCCTCACCGTCGACGCCGGAACCTTCAACGTCCTGGACGCCGACACCTTTGCCGGAGAGGGCCTGCTCGATACCTTGCATCCCGACGAACGCCGTCTGCTTTCCTACGCCGCCGACTCCGCGCTCCACGTGAAGATGGGATCGCAAGGCGCGCAGCGACCCGTGAATCGCGTGTGGATCTCGAAGGGCGTCATGATGCTCGGCCATGAACAACGCGATACCAGCACTTACACAGCGCACAACGCCGACAAGACCGCGCGCTCGCTGGTAATAGAACACCCTGCCCGCGAAGGGTGGAAGCTCAGCGAGAAGAGCCCAAAGCCGGCCGAAACTACATCCTCCTTTCTGCGGTTCCAAGTGCACGTGGCCCCAGGCGCAACTGAGAAATTCGAGATCGAAGAATCGCATCTCGACTATGTTCAGTATCAGCTGACAAACATTGATGACCAGCAGGTGGCTCTGCTCGTGCAGGAGGGAAGCCTTACTCCGGCCGCACAGGATGCGCTGCGTCGGGTGATCGCTCAAAAGAATCAAGTCGAGGCACTTCAGGCCCAAATCAATTCCCGCCAGCACGAAGTCGACGCCATCACCAAGGACCAAGCCCGCGTCCGCGAGAATATGAAGGCGCTCAAAGGGACTGCGGAAGAAAAAGCGCTGGTCCAGCGCTACACGAAGCAACTCGATCAGCAGGAGGACCGCCTGACTGTTTTGCAGAAAGAGATCTCCGAGCTCCAGGCCCAACATGCAAAGGCGCAGGGGGATCTCGACCAGCTGATCCAGTCGATCGCGCTCGACGATGCCAAGTAAATACAAGTAGTCTCACAAATCGTTTCGGGAAGGGCACAAGTTGAAAGGCTGCGGACAATCCCATGAACGAAGTCGTTTTGAAAGGGTGCGGCTTCAGCCGCACCGCTAAGTGCCGGGGGAAAAAGTGCGGCTTTAGCCGCTGAGGGTCGCTTTTCCCGTGTGAATGACTTTTTCCGCAACCTCTTCAGCCGTGCCCCCTAGACATAAAACGCGGACTTTTGTTTCCAGTCTTCCGCCCTTGCCCAGCGCCGAAAATTGGGACTGCCAGAATGCGGAGACCTAAGACCGGCACCTAACGCCCAAACCCAGCTTCCCGTTACACTAAAAGCAATGCTGAACGTCCCACGCCTTCGCCGATGGTTCGCGCTGGCCGCAGTTGTGCTCATCTTGATTGTGGCGGGCGTGTACCTTCACATCCGCAAAAGTGTGCAGGACGTTCTCAAGCAAGTCCCAAACAAAATCGGAGTGGAAATTCAGCAGACCGCACAGGGATTCAAAGTCTCGAAATCCCTGCAAGGCCGTACGCTCTTCACGCTCGAAGCGAGCAAAGCCGTGCAGTTCAAGCTCGGCGGCCACACCGAACTGCACAACGTGACCATAACGCTCTACGGCCGCGACTCCAGCCGCTACGATCGTATTTGGGGCGATGACTTCGAGTACGATCCTCAATCAGGCGACGTCACGGCAAAGGGCGAGGTCCGCATCGATCTTGAGGCAAACCCACAAGGCGTGTTAAAGCCCGATCAGTCGGCGCCTGGCGATTTGCGAAATCCGATTCACCTGGTGACCAGCGGTCTCATCTTCAATCAGAAAACCGGCAACGCTTACACCCACGAGAAAGTAGATCTGCGCATGCCGCAAGCGACTGGCTCTGCGCTGGGCGTCGACTACGACGCCAAAGACAACGTGCTTCATCTCGTGTCACAGGTGCGCTTCGCGCTTGCCCAAGCGGGAGGGGCAACGGTCACGGCCCTTCGTGGTTCTTTCACCAAGACCCCGCGCCAGATCGTTCTCGAACAGCCGCGTGTCCTGCACGGTTCCGAGACCATGACCTCCGACCAGGCCGTGATTTCGCTGAGCGAGACCAACACGCTCGAACGCGTCGTGGCCACCGGCGACGTACTGGCGCAGGTCGCCGGCCCCTCCAGCCTGCAGGGCCGCGCCGATACTGCAACCCTCGAGATGACTCCCAACGGCTCTACTCTCGACTCCGCGCTATTCAGCGGCGCAGTGCGCATCCAGGCGGCAGGCACGCGCCCACTAGACGCTTCTGCCGAGCGAGTGCTTGTGTCGTTTGCGGGAAAAGACGTGGTCAGCAAGATTCGCGCCGAGCAGAACGTCAAGGTTCTTCAGAAGCCGCCCGCACCCGGCCAAACCGGTGCTTCCGATGCACAGCAGGTCGAAGTCACCGCACCCGCCATGGACTTCTATCTCACCGCCCAGGAGCGGCTCGAACGCGCACAAACTTCTGCTGGCGCCGCGATCAGCATGACTCCTGCCAACTCGACCGGCGAGCGCACCGTGATCACCGCTGGAGTCTTCAACGCGCGATTTTCCGCAGACGGCAAACTGTCCGCAGTCAACGGAGCCCCCGACGCCCGTATCTTGAACACCAAGCCCGGCCAGCCCGATCGCACCTCGACCAGCCACGAACTCGACATCGCTTTCGCCGCGCAAGGCGGCATCGCATCGGTGGTTCAGCAGGGCGATGTCGCTTACCAGGATGGAGATCGCCGGGCGTGGGCAGACCGCGCGCTCTACACGCCCACCGACCAGTTGCTTGTCCTTAGCGGATCACCCCGTGTGTCAGAGCGCGGTATGACCACCACTGCCCGCATTCTGCGCATAAATCGTGAAACTGGCCATGCCACCGCCGAAGGTGATGTGAAGAGCACCTACAGCGATCTTCACGAACAACCTACCGGCGCTTTGCTCGCCTCGGCCTCACCCATCCATGTCACCGCCCAGACCATGACCGCTCATCGTTCCCCATCCGTCGCGCTCTATACCGGCAACGTTCGCCTCTGGCAGGACTCCGACGTTGTCCAGGCGCCCAGCATCGAGTTCGACCAGGTCCACCGCTCCATCCTCGCCCAGGGCGACGGCCGGCCCGTGTCAACAGTCCTGGCCCAGATCGACAAATCTGGACGAATCACCCTTGTCACTATCACGTCCGAGCGCCTTCTCTATACCGATGACCAGCACGTCGCAAAATTCGAGGGAAACGTGGTCGCGCGGAGCGCCGATCTGGTCATGACCGCCGATCACATGGATGCTTTTCTTACCCCCCGCGCCCAGTCGGGTAATCCCTCTAGCCCCACTGGCCCAAGTCAGCTCGACCGTATAGTGGCGCAAGGAAAGGTCTTAGTGCAGGAACCAACGCGGCGAGCGATCGGCGAAAAGCTGGCCTATAACGCTTCCGACGACAAGTTTGTCCTGACTGGGGGACCGCCGAGCATTTTTGATGCCGAACGGGGCAAGATTACCGGCGATTCGTTGACTTTCTATAAACGCGATGATAGGGTCCTGATTGAAGGAAAAGCGGCCTCCCCGACGATCACAACGACGCGAGTGGCACGTTAAATGCACATACTCGCCACTGACGAAATCGGCAAAACCTATCGTGGCCGCCAGGTCGTAAAAGGGGTCAGCCTGCGCGTCGAGCAGGGCGAAGTGGTTGGTTTACTTGGCCCAAACGGTGCCGGCAAGACCACTTCTTTCTACGCCATCGTTGGCTTGGTCCCCCCGGATTCCGGTCGGGTCCTCTATGACGACGAAGACATCACGGACGTGCCGATGTACCTCCGGGCCCGTCATTTCGGCATCAGCTACCTCCCTCAAGAACCGTCCGTGTTTCGCAAGCTCACTGTCGAGGAGAACATCCTCGCAGTGCTGGAGGGTCAACCAATTTCCTGGCACGAGCGCCGGGAGAAGATGGAGAAGCTGATCGAACAACTGGGATTGGAGCACATCCGCCAGAATCGCGGCTATGCGCTCTCAGGCGGCGAGCGCCGCAGAGTTGAAATTGCGCGCTGCCTCTGCATCAATCCCACATTCATTTTGCTAGACGAGCCGTTTTCCGGGATTGATCCCATTGCCGTGCTCGACCTGCAAAAAATCATCTTCGAGCTCAAGGGAGCTGGCATCGGAGTGTTGATTACGGATCACAATGTTCGAGAAACGCTCTCGGTCACGGATCGTGCCTACATTATCAACGAAGGCCGAATCTTCCGGACAGGCACACCCGAAGCGCTAGGCAGCGATCCTGAAGTGCGCCGGGTGTATCTGGGCGAGAGCTTTTCACTGGTTTAGTTGTGGCGTGGACACTTTTGTCCGCGGCTGTTTGCAGTTTGGCGAAGCGCAGGACTGAATCCGACAGTGACATCATCGGTGCTGCGTTTTGGGGTGCGGGCAGGGATTTCACAAACCCGCAACAAAATTGTGCTTGGATGTAGCAACGTGGACCGTAACCACGGTCTACGTTCTAACGTCACAGTCGCTTTCGTTGCGGATGCACGACAATAGCGTACGGAAGTACATACCGAACCCATGGTAATGCTGCAGCACAAATTGAACGTCAAACTGTCACAGCGGCAGATTCTGACGCCCGGGCTCGTTCAAATGGTTTCTGTGCTCGCGCTCAACAAGCTCGAGCTCAAGGATATGATCACTGCCGAGATGGTCGAGAACCCGGTTCTCGAAGAGCTCGAAGACTCCGTCCCGCTGATCGACGACGTCGGTCGCCGCGAAGAAGAACGCGACCGCACTTCCTCGGCCGCCGCCCAGGAAGAAGCCCCGATTCCCGCTGCCGACAAAAAAGATCCCTTCGATGAAATCGACTTTGGTTCGTTCTTTCAGGAGTATCTCGATCCCGGCTTCCGCAGTCCCGGCGACATGGAAGAAATCGAGCGGCCGTCGTTCGAAAACTTTCTCTCCAAGCCCGGCAATCTGACCGATCACCTGATTTGGCAGTTGGGCGCGATTTCAATTAAGCCGGCCGTGCGGGAAGCTGCCGAAGAGATCATTGGCAACCTGAACGAAGAAGGCTACCTGATCGCGAGTGACGACGAGATGCTCGGCATCGAAGCTCCCTCGGATGCGGATGCAGCGGCTCAAGAGGAAGCCGCGGCCCAAGCCAACTTGCTGAAAGAGGCTGAGGCCCTCGGCATGAACGCCATTGCCATCGAGCCGGAGTTACAGGACCCTCCGGCCGAGTGGGTCGATGATTCTGGCGAGACCGACTCGATCCCGGGCGTGGAAGTCAGCAGCTACACGACGTCCGTAAGCGCTCCGATCGACGTGCCTGCGGCGTCGGCCCCGTCTGCTCCGACCTCGGGCTCTGCGGCCGCTCCAGCTCCAGCCCTCGTAAAGCGACCCGCGTACAAACCGAACTTCGCCCTTGCGGATCTGCATGAGGCGCTTGAAATCGTTCGTCAACTTGATCCGCCCGGCGTGGCCTGCCGCAGCCTGCGCGAATGCCTCCTGTATCAATTGCGCTACATTCAGCAGCAACATGCGCTGAACAAGAACGGTAACGGCAGCACCCAAGTTATCGCTGACGCAATCGTGATTGTCGATCAGCATCTCCGCAGCGTGCAGCTGAAGCAGCACAAAGAAATTGCCAAGGCGCTCAGCCGCCCCATCGAGTCCATTCAGGCCGCACTCGAATTCCTCAAAACGCTCGACCCGCGACCCGGCCTTCGCTACAACAAAACGCCAGCGCGCCTCATCGAGCCTGACGTCGCTTTCATCAAGCATGGGGATGAGTGGCTCTGCCTGATGAATGACGAAGACGTGCCGCAACTCCGCTTGAACCCGGCCTACAAGCGTCTGCTGACCAAAGAAACCAACGACAAAGACACGCGCAACTACGTGAAAGAGCGCTACAAGAGTGCGATCCAGCTCATCAAGAACATCGAGCAACGCAAGCAGACCATCATGAAAGTCTGCTATTCCATCGTGGCGCGCCAGCAGGATTTCCTCGAACAGGGAATCGACCAGCTCAAGCCCATGATGATCAAGGAGGTGGCCGAAGAAATCGGCGTGCACCCCTCCACCGTGAGCCGCGCGGTGGCCAATAAGTATGCGCATACTCCTCAAGGCGTATTTGAGCTGCGCTACTTCTTCTCCGAAAGCGTCCAAGGCCCCGAGGGCGGGAACACTTCGTTGCTTATCCTCAAGCGCCGCGTGAAAAAGCTTATCGAAGAAGAAGACCCGACCCGTCCGCTGACCGACGAGCAGATCACCCGGCTCCTGCAGTCGCAGGGAATTCAGGTCACGCGCCGCACGGTCGCCAAGTACCGGGAGGACATGCGCATCCCGAGTACTCACCAGCGCAGAGTAAAGAAGTAGAGAGAAGAAATAGGTGTTAGCATCGCGATTCTCGTCAGGAGGTGACTTCGAGAAAGCACACGTCTTGTGCCAGAGCTCGGCTTTCAACTAGGAGGGCCTTTGTATCAGGGCACGGCTTTAGCCATGCCGCAACGAGCACACTAAAACCGGGGTTTTAGCCCCCGCTTCACTGCAACACCGGTAGTTTGAGCCCAACATCATGGCAGTGCACCAGGAGGGCGCTCAATGAACGTGGAGTACACCGGCAGGCAGTATGAAATCACACCCGCCATCCGCAAAGAGGTTGAAGCTGGCCTCACCAAGATCCGCAGAATCCTCGGCGACAAATTCGAAACCAAGGTCATCCTCGCCGTAGAAAAACACCGTCATAAAGCAGAAATCACCATCAGCCCGCGCAACGGTCCCATCGTCGGTCTCGCCCAAGCGAACGACATGCGGTTGGCCGTCGGCGAAGCTTTGGACCATCTCGAAAAACAGGCGCTCAAATACAAAACCCGGCAGATCTCCAAGAAGCGCAAATCCCACAAGAAGTGGAACGGCGGCGATTCTCCGCAGGAAGACCTGCAAACCATCGTCGGCCTCTCGGAAACGACCGCCGTCCCCGTCGTCGTGCACAAATTCCCGGCAGTTGCGAAGACCACGGAAGTGCATCTGGTCCAATCCTCCGACGCCGTGGCGCTTCGCCCGATGACCCTCGAGGAAGCCATCAAGGAGTGTCATTTCCGTGACCGCGATGTCTTTGTTTTTCGCGATCCGAAGGGAAAGCTGATGGTCTTGCACCGTAACCGCGACGGCAAGATGGAACTGATCGAGGCTCCCTAAACCTCGGGAACGAAAGGGCACCCACGGCGTGCCCTTTTGTACTTTTCTGGCGTTTACTGCCTATGAGAAAATCTCTTAGGCCTACTTCTCCCCATGGCCTTGTCCCATCCCCGAGCTTGATCTGCGCGGCTCTACTGTTGAAATGTTGACCAGGACTGTCGTTGCATTCACGGAGTGTTCACATGGCCGACAACTACCTTTAACACTGGATCGGTACACTCCCGTGTCGGGAAGAATCCCGCGAGGCTTTATGCGCCGTAAATTCACCCGTTTACAAATCTCCCATTGGTGGAGTCACCGCTTGGCCGCAACCCGTTTCCAATCTCTTGCGCCGACCCTCCTCCTCTTGTTGGCAGCCCTCTCAACGCTCCCTGCCTTTGCGCAGACGGTCGTCACCACCGGCACCATTCGCGGCCTGGTCACCGACCCGACTGGTGCCGTCATTCACGACGCGATCGTAGATGTCGTTCAGCAGCAGACCGGCGTCAGCTCCACCAGTCGATCCAATCACGGCGGCCTGTTCGTTTTCCCCGCACTCCCCGTCGGACCATACTCCGTGAAAGTCAGTGCACATGGTTTCCAAACGGCTGAGATGAAGGACGTTTCCGTCACCGTCGGCCAGTCGACGGCTGCAGACTTTACCCTGCATCCGGGCACCGCCACGCAGGTGATGCTCGTCACCGCGAAGACCCCTACACTGCGCACCACCGACTCGACGCTCAGCACGATCGTCGATCGTGACAACCTCAATAACCTGCCGCTCAGCGGTCGTCGTTACACCGACTTCTCCCTCCTCACTCCCAACTCCACGCCCGACGGCCAAGCCGGCCTGGTCAGTTTTGCCGGAGAACAGGGCGGAGAAGATACGGGTTACGCCAACGGCAATGGCGCCAACTCCTTCACCCTCGATGGCGCCAGCGCCACGAGTAACTACTTCGGAAACGCCCGCGGCGGCGAACGCGTCCCTTACGTGTTTGGCGAGAATGCAATTCAGGAGTTTCAGGTCGCTGTGTCACCTTATTCAGCGGCCTACGGCGGTGGCGCTACCGGATTCCTCAATACCGTCACCAAGTCTGGGGCCGACGCCTTTCATGGCAATGCCTTTTACTACAACCGCAACTCCGGAACCGGCGCCAACGACGCCATCAGCAAAGCCAATGGCATCCCCAGGCCCGTCGACATCCTGCAGCAATTCGGCGCCTCCGTCGGGGGCCCGCTGGTCAAGCAGAAATCCTGGTTCTTTTTTGACTACGAACAGCAGCGCCACAAGAATCCCATTTCAGTGATTAACTCAGGCTTTAATAACCTTGACGCCACTGACTTCGGCTTGCCCGATGGAACCATACTTCCCAGCCCCAACGGGCAACTGCCGGTCCCCGGCGCGGTCAGCCAGCCCGACACGAATAGTCCCATCTATCTCCAGCAGGTCTCAAACGCGATCAGCGCCATCCAATCCAATCTCGGCACCCACTCCCGGTACGCCAACGATCTGGCGCTCTTCTCCAAAATCGACTACCAGGCGTCGAGCAACGACCGGCTCTATCTGAGCCTCAACCTGAACCGTTTTGACTCGCCTAACGGCGAGATCACCAACACCCAGACAGCCCTCTTTGGTATTAGCACGCTCGCTAACAGTTATGTTCGCGACTATCATGCCAGCGTGGGTTGGACCCACGCCTTCAGCCCCACGCTTCTGAGCGAAACCCACGCCAGTTTCTCGCGCGACGATCAGTATTCGACGCCGACCGGCTACATGAGCCAGACGACTCCCTCCATCCTGATTTCAGCCGGAGGCGGCGACGAAGAGACTGGACTGCTCCAGATCGGCAATGCAGGGTTTGCAGGAGGCCGCACCAACGAGGCGCAATGGGAACTTGCCCAGCGTTTCGATTACCTCCGCGGGCGCCACAACCTCAAGTTCGGCGTCGAGGGCAATCGAACGCATGTCACCGACTCGGCCTTCGGCGGTTTCGACCCAGACGCCGCACGGCAGAATGGCACTCTGCTCGGCACCTACTTCTTTGCCAGCCTTACCGACTTCGCTCTCGGAAGTTACGATTCCTTCTCACAAGCCGCTGGCAATCCCAACTTCACCTTCGATGTCCCCTATCTTGGCTTTTACGCGCAAGACACCTGGCAAGTCCGTCCTCGACTCACGCTCGACTTCGGCATCCGCGAAGACTTTCAGATCTACCCGCAGCCCAAGGAAAATCCCGCCTTCCCGCTTACCGGCCAGTTTCCGAACCGCTACCAGCGGATCGCGCCCCGTTTCGGCTTCGCTTGGCAGCCTGCCGAGAGGACCGTGGTTCGCGGAGGCTTCGGCATGTTTTACGAGAACTTCAACGGGCTGAACTACCGCAACTCGGTTGTCGCCAACGGACTGCCCTCGCAGCAGTCCTCGATTTCCGTGGATGGCGACCAAAACGGCAATCCGAACATTTGGTCTCCCTCCTTTCCGAATCGGTTTACAAATGCTTCGCAATTCACATCACCGAACGTCTCCCTGGTCGACCCGCATTTCAACGATCCCTACATTCTGCAATCCAGCTTGCAGCTCGAGCGCGAGATCCTCCCTGACACGACGCTCAGCATCGGTACAATGTGGACCCACGGCATCCACCTGATCTCCTCAAGTGCGTACGACATGAACCTGATCGAGCCCACCGGCACGACTACCTACTTCGTGTGCCCCGCTGGAGCAGACGCACCGCTCGATGATGCATGCGGTGGCGGCCGCCGCTTTACCGCTCCTACGCTCGACAGCGGCTTACTGCAGGAAGGCCGCATCAATCCAAATCTCGGCCAAATCAACGCGCTGATCAGCCCCGGCATCAACAACTACAATTCCTTCTTCGTCCAGTTGCAGCGCCGTTTCCAGCAAGGGCTTGCCATCCAGTCGGCCTACACATTCGCGCACAACAACATGTCGAACGGCGTCGACTTCAACAACCAGTTCGACTTCCGCAACACGCGCGGACCTTATCTGATCGACCAGCGTCATCGCCTTACCGTGGCAGCGTTCTACGAGCCCTTCACTGGACACCACTTCGATTCGCGCCTCGCGCAGGGAGCGCTTTCGAACTGGACCGTGAGCACTGTGATGCAATTCGCCTCCGGCCGCCCCTATGCCGCGCTGCTTGACACCGCATGCACCAGCTCCCAGAACGATCAGGAGAACTGTGACGGTGCCAGCTCCACCATCAACAACAGCGCCGCCAACCAGTCCACCGCGAATTCCGCTTTAGGCATCAACGGCGCAGGCCCAAGTCCGGCCGTTGGTTTGAATACCTTCTATGGCCCATGGATCGAGCAAGTAGATTTAGGGCTGGCTCGTCGCATCTCGATCACCGAGCGTCAGAACATCATTCTGCAGGTGCAGGCTTTCAACCTCTTCAATCACGCCAATTACTACGTGCAGAACGGCAACGGTGTGAACGCGATCCAGTACACCCCGGTGGGCCAAACTTGCGGCGACGCAACCAGCAGCAATCAGACGTGCTACCTGCTGCCGAATGTTGGACCCGGCGGCTTCAAGACTTTGCAGATCATCAACGCGCTCAACGGTCCGCGCGTCCTGCAGTTCGCATTCAAGTGGAATTTTTAGCAGGCGCGAAAAGAACTCTTATTCCCGTGGGCTTTGCGAAAGGCACGAGTTCAGAAGTTGCGGAAAGACCCTAGGCGAAGCCGTTTTGAAAAGGGTGCGGCTTCAAGCCGCACCGCTAAATGCCGTAAGACTGGCGCGGCTTCAGCCGCTGAGGTTTGCGCTTTAGCGCCTGCTGTAGGGCCGAAGTCTCGCGCGAAGTTTCTAACTCCGCGCCAGCGATGACTGGATGACCTTTAGCAGTGCTGATCGCGTGAACGGCTTTTCCAGCAACTCGATCCCACTATCGAGAATCTCGCGTTCTGCAATCAGTTCTCCCGTGTATCCCGACATATAGATCGCTTTCACACCCGGATGCGCCTGCCGCATGCGCGCAACGAGTTCGGGCCCGCTGATCCCGCTCATAACCACGTCGGTGAGCAGCAAATCGATTCGCCCTGAATGGATCTCGAGGTTCTCCAACGCCAATTTTCCATCGGACGCCTCAACCACCTGATAGCCCTGCTCGACCAGCAATTGTCGCGTCAAGCTGCGCATGAGTTCATCGTCCTCCACCAGCAAAATGGTGGTCCCTTCGCGCCCGCGCAGGGCAACAGCTTCCGCTTCCGAACTTGCCGGCATCGACAGCTTGTCCTCTGCACTCGGAAAATAAATCTTGAAGATCGTGCCCCGGGCCACTTCGCTATAAACCCAGATGTGTCCGCCAGTCTGTCGGACGATTCCATAGACCGTTGCCAACCCCAGACCAGTTCCTTTGCCAACTTCTTTGGTCGTAAAAAACGGTTCGAATAGACGAGCCCGCGTGGCCTCATCCATGCCGCTGCCTGTGTCGCTCACCACCAGCATCACGTAGGTTCCGGGCTTCATGGGCCCATGTTGGCTGCTGAATGTCTCGTCCAGATTCACGGTGCTGGTTTCGAGCAGAAGCTTGCCGCCGCGCGGCATCGCGTCTCGGGCATTGACCGCCAGGTTGATGACCACCTGGTCGAGTTGCCCCGCGTCGATCTCAATCAATGCGGACGTTGACTTCGACCGAATCTGTATTTCGACAGCATCCCCCATCAGTGGCCGCAGAAGTTTGTTGACCTCTTTCAAACGGTCGTTCAGGTCAAGCACTTCGGGCCGGACCACCGACTTCCGGCTGAACGCCAGTAGCTGCCGGGTAAGTCCCGCGCCCCGCTCCGAAGCCTGCTGGATATTTGCCACGTACTGCGACAACCCTGGGGCATTTGCACTGCGATCACGCAACAGCTCCGCACAGGCCGTAATGATTCCCAAAATATTGTTGAAGTCATGTGCGACCCCGCCCGCCAGGCGGCCCACGGCGTCCATTTTCTGCGCCTGCCGCAAATGCTCTTCCGCCTTCTGTTGGGCGGTGATGTCGCGAGCGATCACCGACGCGCCGGAAATCTTGCCGCTCAAGTCGCGTAACGGCGACACAGAGAGAGACATATCGAGGTGCTTCCCCTCTTTGGTCACCCGCACCGTCTGGTAGTGCTCCACATTCTCCCCGCGGGCCACCTTCGCCAGGATTGTCGGAACTTCATCCGGCCGGTCCCTTGGCACAAGCATCGCAACCGTTTTCCCGACGATCTCGTCGGCGCGGTAGCCGTAAATCCGCTCTGCTCCTTTGTTCCAGCTCGTGATGGCGCCTTCCAGGTCTTTGCTCAGAATGGCGTCTTCGGAG
>Ga0210406_10005925_pt1 | contig 12721 bp, 25 predicted proteins | sample IncBWC30MmetaG_FD_155454 | JGI IMG/M metagenome (GOLD analysis project Ga0210406, IMG submission 155454) | Forest soil microbial communities from Barre Woods Harvard Forest LTER site, Petersham, Massachusetts, United States - Inc-BW-C-30-M | ecosystem: Environmental > Terrestrial > Soil >...
GCGAAAATCTGTCACGAAGCCAATCGGGCCTACTGTGCCAGCATTGGCGACCACTCTCAACCAAGTTGGGATGATGCCCCGGAGTGGCAAAAGGGCGCTACCATCACCGGAGTAAACTTCCACCTCTCCAGCATCGCCCACGGAGTCAAGCCCTCGCCATCTGCCAGCCATGATTCCTGGCTGGAAGAAAAACGGAACGACGGATGGAAATACGGGCCTGAGAAAAATCCCAAACTCAAAGAGCATCCGTGTTTCGTCCCCTACGAGCAGCTCCCGTTCGACCAGAAGCTCAAAGACTACATTTTCGTGGGAATCGTGCTGGCGTTCTTTGATGCCCACAACGATGAGAGGACGAAACGATGACACGACGCGAATGGCTGAAACAGTATCCGCCGCCGAAAGCGGCCCCTGCGGTCCGCGAGCTGATCGCTTCGCTGAATACGCAGCAACAGCAGCGGCAGGCGCTGGAGGCCGCGAAAAAACAGTGGGAGCCGCACATTCCCTACTGGAACCAGCAGGTGGCCAATGCGCGGGCCCAGAACGATCCCGCCACCATGAACTACGCCAACGGCGAACTGCAGAAAGCCCAGGCGCAGATCGCCGAAATCGATCGCCAGCTCGCCGGCAGCGCCGACGTCCCCACCCGCCTCGCGGAGCTGCAGGGCGAACTAAACCGCGCCGCGAAATGCCCGCAGCACAGCAAAGATCTTCTGCGCCACAAAAACCGCCCGGACGATCTCTTCCTGTGCGAATTCGGCCCGCATTTCTTTCTGTGGACCAAAATCGGCCAGACGCCCGGCCTCAGTCCCGTAGACATTAAAAATCCTCTGCCGGACCTGGACAAGGAGATGGAGTGGTGAGCGCCAATCACCAACTGGAACGCCTGAAAGGTTTTATCGCCACGCTGAATACGGTGCAGACGCGCGTGATTGACCAGTGTGCGATTGCCGCGCGAGATGGAGACTTAGATCTCCAGCAGCATACCGAACTGATTGCCAACCTCCATTCGATCGAGAATTCCGCCAAGATGGCGAGGGAATGCGCCAACGAATCTCTACGAAGGAAGCTGCGAGACGAGGATCCACGATGACCACCCGTCGGCAATGGCTGTTCAAAAATCCGCCGCCGCACACCGCGGAAGTCTACGAACACGCGCTGCGCGAAGCCCAGGCGGATCTCCGCGCTTCGATGGCTGAAACCGGCTCCGTGGTGATGGAAATGTTCGCCGCGTCCACCATCCGCGAGCGCAAACCCGCCGACGGCGAGAAGAAAACCCTGAAAGAAAAACTCAAGGCCTTTTTCGCCGACCAGGACAAAAGCAAAAAGCTATTGGAAATCGCCAAAGACGTCGCCCTGGCGGTCCGCAAAGACAGCACCGCCACCGCCGACTTCGAAGCCCGCGGCGAGGAGCTGCTCGAACGCCTGGACAAGTTCCAGGTGGAGCAAAGCCGCGAGCTGATCCACCACGTCCGCGAAACCAAGCTCTGGCGGGACAAGATCGCCAGCCTGAGAGACAAAATGGCGCACGCCGCGGCCTGCCCGATCGACGGCGCGCCGCTGATGCGTACCCGCAACCGCAAGGAAGATCTCTTCGTCTGCACCGCGCCGATCGTGGAGGACCGTCCGCAGCACTATTTTCTGTGGACGCTCGTCGACGGCAAACCGGGATTCCAGACGGTCGATCTTTCTAAAGACACGCTGCCCGACATCGACGGCCCCATGGATGTAAGCGAATCGATCCAAAAGTTCCTCCCGACTGGATACGAGGCTCGTCCTCAACAGTGCCGTGCGATTTTTTGCCACAACGAGGATAGCCGCTCATTTTTGTGCTGCATCCTCGATACCGGCCATCCGGAACCGCATCTGACCGCGCACGGCACTGGATGGATTTCCGGAGCGATAAACGAGACGTGGGCCGAGCGACTGCGAGAAGAATTCCTCAAGCGAGAGGCAGCTCACTGAGATGGTCGACCGCGAAGCGATGAACAAATACATGGCGAAGCGGCGGGCCAGGCTGAAAGAGGAAGGGATCTGCGTGGATTGCCAGACAGCGAAAGTTTCGCCCCCCCAGCAGGTCAGCGGCCACATGTCTGCTGCGATGCCTGCCTGGAAGCGCGCAGGAGCCGCTGGAGGGCCAATCGCGCGGCTGTGCCACTTCCCTTCCAGGGATCGTTCCTAGTGTGAGCTGAGATGCCGGAGCACTACACAAAGAACACGCTCGAATGTACCGCCTGGTGCGCGCGGTGCCAGCGCATGACGCAGCACCGCGTGGACGGCGGCCGCCGCGGCCCCTGCATCGATCCGCAGCATCCCGTCGCCGGCGCGAAGAAAGACGAAGCCCGCCGGCGCCGGCAGGAAAAAGAATCCGCGAAAGGCCCGAGGTTATTCGACAAATGAACCACCCCAAAATCAAGCACGCGATTGCCGGCGAGCCTAACATTGGCAACTCGATCCCCTGGAGCCCGGCCGGGGAGCTCCGGCTACGCGAGCAAATCAAGATATTTTGGCTCACGATGTGGGCTTTTGCGATTTTGGCATGGCTTGCCCTCGCCAGGATGATCGCGCATCACGGTGATTGGCATGACGCCGCCTGGGCCGGTTTGTTCGCGCTGCTGGCTGTAGGGAATCTATTTTGCGTTGGCTGGTCGCGCGACCGCCTGGGCGAAGAGATGCGGCGGCTGCCGAATGGCGATTGGTTCTCCGGATCCGGGATGCTGGCGAACAAGCCGCGGTCCACCAGCACGCTCACGGAGTGGTTTACCCATCCGATCGGCACGAAAGACTTCATCTGCCCGGGCTGCGGGACAACGCTGAATTTCAAGAAAATGGCCGAGTGGATCCCGAACCACGATCCGGACCAGGCCGCCGACGGCACGTTCCCGGACATCGATCCCGGCGGCGGACGCTGGGTGATTCTCTGCGCCTGCGGCGTCGGCCACTACAAGCTGAGGGCATAGGCAATGGCCGCCATCCTGAAAACGTGGCCGGCGTTCATGCCGCCGAAACACGTCCTGGAAGTCTTCACCGCCGGCTGGGGGAATTTCTATTTCACCCTGGGCCGCGGGAAGCCGCAGCGCGAGGACGTCACGGAGATCTTCCACACCCACCGCGGGCGGATCCTGGGACATTTTGCTATCAACGCCATCGTGCGGAACATGGGCGACAACCTGCCGAAGCTGACCGCGATCGACGGCACGGAAAGCGAATGGCAAATCAAGCTGATGAACTGGGTAGCGGTCTGCCCGCCGCCGTTCCATCCGCTCGAGGAGAAGATCTTCCACGAAGGCTTCCGCGGCTGGCGCTATTTCGACCTGGAGGCTTACCGTGGCACGATCGGTTCAAGGATTCGAATCTGAAAGGAGGTTTGTCCCCTGGGTCCAAGTCAGGAAGTCAGGAGCGGAGCCGCCGACGTTAGGAGCGCCGGCGGCCCCTGATTCTCACAAAGCGATGGAGGTCGCTCTATGAAAACTAGGCTAATTATAACGGCCCTTGCCCTGCTCGTCGTGGGCACAACCGCAGTGTCAGCACAACATCAACACGCAGGAGGTATCGTTCGGGGGATCGAGCATCCAGAACGAATTCCCGACGCAGTTGCCTATCGCGTGTGGTTTGACAGCATCAGCGGTATGGAGGAATCGCACCGCGAAGATGCTATTCGGGCCGTTGGCATGACCAAACAAGATCACGATGTGCTTGTGATCGAACTCGGGAGGTATAACACTCTCCGGGACGCACTGCGGACGGCTTACAATAAACACCAGGAACAGACGGGAGGAAAAGACGTCGCGTCCATCCTGAAATACCAAGCCGATGTTGCCGCCCTGGTTGCACAAACCCGGAAGAACATCAACGCCAACACCGCTCCGTTCACTGGTTTGCGCTTACAGGAGCACATCCAGAGAGAAAAGGCCCACATGACCATTTCGGAAAGCGAGGCACAGTGAAAATCAGAATAGCTCTAGCCATTCTGCTGCTCCTGGGTGTGACGGGAATCGCGGCAGCGTATCCGAACAACTACACGCTGTACGTCACAACCACCACCTCGGACGGGAACGCGTTAAATATAACCTTTCACATCACTGGCAACATGCTGCCTCCGGTGCCGCCTATGGGCGGCGTCCTCCACACTCCTTACGCGATATTCGCGCTGGGAACCACGCGCTACAACTATCAGTGGCAGGGAGTCTGCACTACCTGCGACATGAACGATTACTCGTATCCGACCGCCAACTATCAGTTGAGTTGCGGAGACGTGGACACCCCTTGCATCGCCACCGAGGAGATGATGATCAGTTGCCAGATTCTCGGTACGTACTTTGTGAATGGAGGCCCGAGCAGCGGCTATTACGGGCTGATTTTTCAAAGGGCCATCAGCATCGCCCAAAACACAGGGCAGCAGATAGGTGACTTTGGGTGGGTGTTGACGAACCAATGCACCAGCGCCACGAGTCCACCTGATTTCGATCCGAAGGCGCTTATCAACGCGAACCTGCAGCCACCTGCGCCCGCCTACGCTCCATATTACAAGGCGCGGGCGATCTGCTCGCGGGCAGGCAATGCTCCGGCGGGATCCGCGTGGAGTTGCCAGCCTGTTTTCCAGTACCTGCTGTTGAGCGTGGCGAATGCGTTCTCTGAATTCGCGAGCTATGGCGATGGCTTCAACTACAACTGCACCAACCGCGACAAAGGATACACAGGAAAACCCTGGCCGTAGGAAATAGAGTTAATTCATGCAGCCCCAAGTGACAGGTGGGGCTGAGTGGAGGAATTTTATGGGAAACCAAGAAAACGAAGGGATGATCGTGGATTCGAAGTACTGGCTGAAAGGGATTTCCGCCTACTTCGATGCGCTCGAATCGCTGAACCGCAAGTATCGCGATGCGCTGGCATTCGCGGAGAAGCGAATCAAGTCGGGTGAAGGCTGGAACCAGGAATGTGAAAACGTGATCGGCGAAGCACTCCGGCCCAAACGTCCAAAAGAGCAATGATCACGCTCACCGTCACGTTCAAGTGCCCGGTGGTGAATTGCCCGAACAACAAAACGCCGGTGGTGCTCACCACTTCGGTGCAGCCAGGACAGCGCGTGGTGATCGAGCCGCCCACCGGCTGGCATTCGCTCACCAGCGGCGACGTCGGCGACGCCTACTGCCCGCGGCACCAATTCCTGGTGCAGACCCAACCCGGCAAATAAAAAAGCGGGATGCCACCGACCAGCGGCATCCCGCTTCCCTCACCGTTGAACTCCTCGACTAGCCCGGTTGGTCCGAACGGCCGCTGGCAGGCGGCGCGATCGACGCGGGCGCGGAAGTCCCAACCGCAGCCGCCGGTGCACCAGGGGCCGCGGTTGCCGGCGCAGCCCCAGCGGGAGCGGCGCTTGCCGTCCCGGAGGAAGCCGGCTGTGCCGGTGTGGAACTTGGTGCCGCAGGAGCGGCCGTTGTGGCCTGTACGGGCGCCGCAGGCACCGCAAACGACACGCTGAGCGCGTCCGGAGCGGGCGGCGGTGGCGGCGGAGGAGGCGGCGGCGCGGCGGCGGCTTCGACATCGAAGCTCCCTGTGCCCACCAGGTTGAATTCGGAGTCCGTCACCGTGACGGTGACGGTGCCTGTTTTGCCGCTTCCGTTCAGATGGAACGCCGTCGGCGTTTTCTGGTCGGGAGTTCCGTCCGTGACCGTGACTGTCCCGCCGGGATCGTCTACCTTAACGAGGAACGGACCGGAGCCGAGCGCGAAAGGCGCTCCGGCTTTCGTTTCCGCCAGGACCAAAATCAAACCAACGGTGTCGCCCAGAATCAGTTTCATGGTGAGTCTCTCCTTTGCGAGAAAAAATACAAAAAGGTCGTGCCTTCGCCTACGTCGATGCTCGTCGAAGCAGCCGACGTGGTAATACGCCGTGCCGCCGCTCTCCGTGCTGTGCGCCAGCCAATCGTCGTCGAGAGTGAGCAGCTGCGCGCACTCCCGGCAGATCACGCCGCAAAACCTCACTGCGTAATCGGGCCCGGGGCCGGCGGCGCGGGCAGAGCCGGCAGGCCGATCCGCGTCAGTTCGGCGTTGACGGCCGCGAGCTCGTCCGTGGAGAGCTGCTGGATGGCGTCCAGCTCCGCCGTGTCCGCGGCAATCAGGTCGGAGAAGGTGATCGCCACCGCTCCCAAGCCGATGCTTTCGATTTTCTGCACCAGCGCTTTGCCCAGCGGGATCAGCACGCCGGCAACCTGGATTCCCAGCGTCACATATTCGTTGCTGGCCGCCAGGATGCTCAGGACCGTAGATGCCGCGCCGCCCGCGGTTGGTTTATTCGGTGTGCTGCTCATAACGCCTCCGTTCAAATTTTCGATGGGCTCGGCAGACAAGCGGTGCTGCAGCTCGCTTCTCGGAGGCGAAGGGCATCCTATGGCGGATTCCCTTTTCGGCTCGCTCTTCTCTGAGTCCGCCTATCGCCCCTGTAGGTCAACGCTCTCCGCTTGCCCGCCAGCCCCATCACTGTCGATCCCTCACTGCCCGTTTCCCGTCTCGGTTGGCGTGGCGACTGCAGAGGGTGACTTTTTTCTCATCGTATAGAGAAAAAATATCGTTTAAGAAACCGTGCTCAGGACGATGGCCGCCAGATCGCCGATTTCGGTGACCAGCGCGCCGACCTGCTTTTGCGCGCCGGCGCTCTTGATGCCGGCGAGCTGCTGCTGGGTGATGTTCAGCAGCTCCTGCTGCATTAAGGCGAGATCGTTTTTCACCTTGAGCTGCGTGGAGACGCCCCAGTTCTTCGGCTGCGATTTCAGGAATTGCACCGCGTCGATCTGCAGCTGATCGATCTTGCCGAGCGCCGTCAAGAATTTGCCGTAGTATTCACCGTCCGAGATCACGCCTTGCTGGTTCAGCGACACGACAGCCTTGCGCAGTGTGCTGGTGGTCTGCGCGATCTTGTCCAGGTTGGCCACCGCGGAATCCCAGTGCTGCACTTCGGCGAGCGTGACGCCGGCGGGCAGGTTGGTAATGTTTTTCTGCCGCGCCGCGCAGCCTGTCATGCACAGCGCCACAACACAAATCCAAACGATTCTTCTTGTCATCGCATCCTCCCTATTTTTTATCCGGAGCTTTGAATCCAACCGCCAAACTGTCCGGAGTTCCGTTTGTGGCCGGTGTGCCGCCGCCATTGGCTTTGCCACCGCTCATCGTTTTAATCAGCGCGCCCCAGGCACCGCCAAAGGCCGAACCGGTTAAAAAGCTGACTGCGTTCATCACCAGCGCGTCGTGCTTGGTGATCACTTCGTCCGGCAGACTGAGGCTGTGGAAGAAAAAGCGCATTGCGCTGATAAAAAACCAGCCGCTGAAAATCGAGAGCAGGATGATGTGGCCGCCGGCGGAGTTGATCGTGTCCGCGAAATCCTTGAAGCTGGCCATGCTGGGCAGCTTGTTCGAAAAAACCAGAATCAGGTACACCAGGATGAGCAAGCCCACCGCCGTGTACTCCTGCCAGCCGATCCGGAACCACTCTTCGCCAGTGTGCATTAGCGCAGCGCCTTTCGTTCGGCTGAGACGATCGCAGAGTTCCAGCCGCGGACACGCAGAAACCGCCAGATCCGTCCTCCCAGCCATATCGAGAAAACTGGGATCAGCACCCCCGCCGCGACGGCAGCGAAAATCGCGACGGAGGTGGCGGCCAGCATTTGGCCAGCGGTATCGATCGCATCGCAGATCTCCATGATCGTTTCCGGCCTCATTCTTTTCCCCAATCAGCCCGTGAGGCCATCACCCTTTCACCGCGCGGCGGAGCCAGCCCATCAGGTCGCCGGATTCGCCCGGGTTGGCTGTGCCGTCGTCGCAATACATCTTGCAGAGCCGGGCCTTGAATTCGTCCATGAACTTCTGTTCGCCAGCGGTGTCACAAGTGAGCGAGTTCAGATGCTCCTCGGTGATGGCGCCGTATTTTCCATCGGCGATGATCGGGCCGGCTTGCAGGTATCCCAGCGCGAGCTGCGCCTGGCGGATCGAGTGGTGGCCGGAGTTCACGTACTCATCGAAAACCTTGGTGGCGATACGCTGGCTGGTGAGTCCGCCGAAGATCCAGAAATCGCGCTCGTAAATCGTGATGGCGTCTTCCCGGGTGAGGCTTTTGATGTCCAGGTGCGGATAGCTGCGCTTCGAAATGCCAAAGTTGGTTTCGCCGCCCGGATCGTGCGGATCGTTGGAGTAGCCGCGTTCGTTGCCCAGCACGTAATCGATCGCCTGTGCGAATTCCGCCATCTATCCCTCTAGCTCCTCGAGCGCCGCAATCGCGGCATCAATCTTTTCGCGTTCATCGCGGAGATGCTGAATCGCTTCCTGGTATTTGCCGTTGGAAGTGACCGCAACCTTCGACGCCGCGCGTTTCTTTCTGCCGTCGCCCCCCCCCAGCAGGTTTTGCGCCATTTGCCGCGTATTTTTTTGCGCTCGGCCAGGAGATTTTGTATTTCGTCGCGATCTGATTCAGGGACAGACCCGCCGCCGCGTCCTTGTGAATCTCAGCGATCGTTTCTTGCGAAATTGCTGGTCCTCGTCCCATCACGTTCCTTCTTTCTTCGTGGTCCGCCGCCGGAATCGAAACTGCCCGAGTTCCTCCACTTGTCTCGACTTCACCGCTGTCCGCAGCGCCAGAAACGTTTTTGTCGCGGGATGCAGTCTCTGCCTTCCCCATTACTTTCGGCGCCGGACCACGCTCTTTATCCGTCAGGCTGACAGGCGCGCGATTTTCTTGCGCGTCTGAAACACAGCCGCCGCACATCGGCACTCCGCCGATGATTCTGTAGACGGCGCGGAGAATTCCCTTCGCCTTGCAAGGCTGGCATAGATCGAGCATCCATCACTCCCCCAGCGCCCAGGTCAGGCCGAAGAAAATGGCGGCGGCGAGCGCCAGGGCTCCCCAGGTGGAGCCGCTGGGCGCGGAGGCCGCCGCGGGCGGAATTGTGAGCACGCCGCTGGGAGCCGCGGGGGGAATCGTCAACGTGGCGCTGGGATTGAAGGACGGCTGATATTGCGTCTGCACGTTGCCCAGAATTTTGTTGATGTAGCTCTGCGTCGACGCGGGGATGTGCGAAAACCATGTGGCGCCGTACGTCAATAACGCGTTGTCCAAATGGCCGCTGCCCCAGTTGTAGGCGGCCAGCGCTTTGGCGGGATCGCCGTACCGGCTGAGGAGCTGGCCGAGGAGTTGGATCCCGGCATGGATGTTTTGCGCCAGGTCCGTGGGATCGATGCCGAGAGCGGCAGCAGTGGCGGGCAGGATCTGGAAGACGCCGATTTCGCCGGCCGATCCGATCGCGGACTGGTCCAGCGAGGATTCGGCGATGGCCACTTCGACCGCCAGCGCGGGATCCACTCCCTGCGCTTGAGCCTCCGCCGCGATTTGGTCCGCAATGGGCAAGGTGCCCCTCCAGTTTCCGGAAAAAACTAGACGACCTTCACGTCGACGGCTTTTTCGCCGCGGCCGCGTTCGTCGTCGATTACCTGGAACTCCACACGCTCGCCTTCGCGCAGCGATTTGTGGCCGTTGGACTGGATCGCGCTGTAGTGCACGAAAATGTCTTTGCGGTTGCTGTCGCGCGTGATGAAGCCGTAGCCCTTTTTATCGTTGAACCACTTCACTGCGCCTTGCTCTTTCATGGCTGGACCGCCCCTTTTCCTGCCCCAAGCTCCTCTGGCCGCGGACTTGGGGCCCCAAGATCCATCAAAATTTCCCGCTCAATGTCCTCGAGCGGAATTTGCGCGAGGCATTTCGGATTGCTGCACAGCGTCTTTTTCGCGTCGATCCACCAGCAGGCCTTCACCGTGTCCAGCGATTCGCCTGGCCCCCACTGGATGATGCAGGCCCGCTCCTCCGTGCATCCGCAAACCCGGCACTTCCCTGAAGTGAGCGCCTGATTCACCACGCTCATGCTGCCGCTCCGTCGACTTCCTCTTCCTCGTCTCCCTCGTTCTCCGCCAGCTCCGGGATCTCGCTGGTGGCAATCTCTTCCCACTTGTCGTCGTAGCGGCCCTCGGCCACTCCCGGACCGAAGCTGCCGCAGACGGATTGATGCTCGGCGAAATACGTTTTGCATTCGTCTTTGGTGAGGCCGTAAAAGGTGTGGCGGACGCGGACGCGGGTTTGCCCAGGAGTTTTCAGGTAGACGTGGTAAGCGTAAGCCATAAGCCTTAAGTCTCCGTGAGGGGAATCTAGAGTTTTCGAAGTGTCAAGAACTTTCTCCGGAGCCTGTGAGTAACATCGCTACCGTAATCGGCGGTCGTTGACGTTTTCGAGCTTCGTCAGACGCCTTTCCGCCACGTCGGCGAGCGTGGTCAGTTTCTCCGTGGCGATCTCCAGCTTCTTGTCCACCTTGTCGCGCTCCCGCGATTCATTCGAGTGCGCGGTGCGCCAATCCGAAAAGTCGTCCATGCGCTGGCTGAGCAGCTTGATGGTGACGTACTGCGCGCCAAAGAATCCGAGCAGCAGCACCAGCCAGGTGATGATGTTCGCTAAGCTGACGTTCCAGAATCCAGGATGGTCCATGTGGTCCCCGTTTCACTTCCATGTCTCACTTCCCTTTCAAGCGCAATGAGGCCCTACTGCGGCGTTCCGCCCAGGTTCGTCGGTGATGGGGGGTTGGAGGGAAACGTCGCGGGCGTCAACACGGACGCCTGATTGCTGTATGCCGATTCGTCGCCGCTGGAATCCACGGCCGTGGCGACATAGAAATACGTGGAGCTGGTGGTGAGGCCGGTGTAGGAATCCTCGAACGCGCACGAAGTTTGCAGCGTGGAGTTGATCTTCACGTAAGGCCCGCCGCTCACCGTGCCGCGATAGAAGTTGTACCCGGCCACAGCGCTGGTGCTGGCCGTGCAGGAAAGAGCAATTCCGTGCGGCGTGCCCTTCCATGCAATGCTGCCCGGTGTCTGAGCGCGCGTCGCGCCGCCGATCGCCAGCGCCAGAATCAAAAACCAAAGTTTTCCTTTCATCTCTCCTCCTCTATACTTGTCCCATGTGGAAAAAGCTGAAAGCTTGGTGGAAGCGCCGGTGGGAGTTCCACTGCCTGTGGTGCGGAAAACCCACCAAGAGCGGTTTCTGTTGCGATGACCCGGAGTGTATCGACAAGCACAGCATGACTTACTGAATGCTCGCCTTCCATCCCGTACATCCGGTCCCAATCACGTCGATCGGATCCAGCCGGACGATGGGGAAATTCGTTGGGTTAGCGATCACCGCAACCGGTGTCGTCATCGTCGCCAGGCCGTCGATCGTCTCGCTGGCGAAGGGCGTAAGAGTCCATGCGCTGGTGGATTCGATGCGCGAAAATGTCGGTTCCGTCTGCCCCTGGCAAGAGAGAATCGGCATGTTGCAGGTTGTGCATTGCACCAGGCGTTTGAACGCATCCACATTCTGCTCGACCGGCCAAGTCACCGTGCCGTTGACGGTGGACACTCCCAAGCCCGACGTCGCGACGTTGAATGTGAAAGACGTGCCGCCCGTGCTTGTCTGAACTTTCCAGCATTGGCTAGCCGGGGAGTTGTATCCAGCCGGAGTTTCGCCGACGATTACGACGCAGTTTCTTTGCACGGGGGCGCCCGCCGCAACCGTGCAGGTCGCGGTCTGCTGCACTGCGCTGCATCCGGTAATCGCAATGGGAGCGGGAGCGGGGGTGCTGTAGGTGTTTGCCGTTTCCCACGTTTTATTTCCCAGGAATCGGCTTACTGCTACTTCATCCGCCTGCGCCATTAGATTTGTGGACGTGACGAAGAGCGGGTGGATGAAGTCGTTGACGAACCATGCGGTGTTGTTGGCCGCTCCCGTCGCGCCCACAAGGGGATTGCCGTCCATCGCGACCAGCGTTGCCGCCCCGATGTCCTTATAGTGCTGATGAAGAAGCAAATTGTAGGCCTGAATTGCCGCGTCACATCCGGCGACTGAGGTTCGAGAGATCAACGTGCGCGGGATTACGGTGAATCCCGCCAACCTTCCCTGTTGGACAAGCGAACTGATGGCCTGAAATGCGGGGACCACATTGTTTGCGGGAGTCCCTGAACTGCAAATGTCATTTGTTCCGGGTCCCAGCTCAAGGATGTTTGGGCCGCCGCCGGTATGGATGAGCGTCCCTAAGATGTGAGCGAGTGGCGTATTTTGGGAGAAGGGTCCTTGAGCCGATGCCGCTCCCGAACTTCCGTTGAATGCCAGTTGCTGTGAAGTTACTCCCGGCATCCCCAGCACTTGCTGCTTGAACGCCGTCCCATTGATTGTCGGGAGAAAACTGCTAGAGACAAAAGGCGCTCCCAAGTTCCCGCCGTCAATGGAATCCCCTACGTCCAAGCGAAACGGAGTTGCGTTCGTGTTCCCCTGTCCGCCCGACAAACTCTTTACCTGCGCGCCCCATGTCAGGATGTTGGTCGCATTGGTGTTGATTTGTGCGGGGGTTTCGATGCCACCGGGATTTGCCGGGATGTTGTTCACAAACACGGCACGAATTATGTTTCCAAAAAATCCTCCAGCGGGTCCGCCTAGCGTGTAATTTCCAGTGGGAAGAGTGCACGGGGCCAGGCCGTTCACTCCAAGCGTCCAGCTCGATTCAAAGGCTGTGTTCACCCATATCTGAGCGTTGCCGCTGGAGGGGCATGCGAACGTGAGGACAAACAGGCCGGTATCGCCAACGGTAGTTGAAGCGGTTGCCGTGTTGGCGTTGTACTGTTCCCAGGACCAGACTCCGTTCGTGTTGGGCGTGACCGTC
>Ga0210406_10005926_pt1 | contig 12721 bp, 11 predicted proteins | sample IncBWC30MmetaG_FD_155454 | JGI IMG/M metagenome (GOLD analysis project Ga0210406, IMG submission 155454) | Forest soil microbial communities from Barre Woods Harvard Forest LTER site, Petersham, Massachusetts, United States - Inc-BW-C-30-M | ecosystem: Environmental > Terrestrial > Soil >...
TTTGTGCCGTAATTCCCACTGCCAACGTCGTTGTTAGCCCCCGGCAGCAGATTCATCTGGTAGAGGGGATTTCGGTCGATGTTCGGCAGCGTGTCCAGATCCTTATTGCTGAATGTCTGCGACAACTCAGAGGTCTCTGTTGCCACGCTGACAGGATTGGCCGTAACTTCGACGGACTGGGAGACAGAGCCGATCTCCAGCACAAAGTCCACACGGGTCGTATCGCCAGCGTGAACAGTTACCTGCAGTTCCTTGGCGCCCCTGAACCCGCTTTTTGCAACTTCAACTTCGTATGTCCCGGGAACCAGGAAGTTGAGCAGGTATCCGCCCGAGTCGGAAGTCGTGCCCTTGGTGACCAGTCCCGTGCCATCAGCGACGGCCGTAACCGCGGCCCCGGGCACGGTAGCACCGCTGTGATCCGTGACTACTCCGAAGACCCTGCCTGTGTTGACTTGCGCGAAGCTGGCTGCCGAAGACGCCAGCGTCAAGATTGCACACGCCACTGCCACATATCGCATGGACTGAGCCTCCTGAAAGGTTGAAAGCTTTTACGGAATTCCTTCGTGCTCTTGCGCGACAACTGCCTTGACCGCACGAAGTCCTGGAGCCTCGCCGGTGGCAAGACCATCTCTGCTTCGCGCCGAAGGATTCGTTCCCCGGCCAGTTGAGGACCTGCGTGTCGTTCGTTCTTGCCGTCCACGCAATTGCCAACTGGCATTTGAAATGAGCTATGTTGGAAATTATCATCCAACATGTTAGAAACTAACAGACCATAGAGCCCGGAATGAGTCAAGAGATTTTTCGCGGCTCGGCCTGAGTCGTCGGCATTGCCTGGCTTGCCCGTTTACCGCTGGCGCCTTCGATCGCACCCGATCCGCATCTCATCGGGTTATGCTCGAGACTGCCTGACTACCTGGCTTCAAAGGAGATACCGTTTCAATGAACGCAGATTGGCTTCTTCCGCTGATAAGGGAGATTCACGAGAAGATCCGCTTGGCGGTAACCGAGGCCTGCGAGTCAAGTCCGCGGGATGGAATCTCAGCCGTCATCGAAGACGGCGAGGGAGACACCATCTATGCCGTCGACCGGATCAGCGAATCGTTGTTGGTGGAGCTTTTCGAAAAAGAGATTGCCAGCCGTGCTCCCATTCTTCTCATCGCCGAGGGGCTGCAAGGAGGAAAGATCGGACTTCCCCGCGGCATCAGGGATTCCGAAGCAATCTGGCGGATCATCGCTGACCCCATCGACGGAACGCGCTGCCTGATGTACCAGAAACGCAGCGCATGGATCCTGACCGGAGTGGCCCGGAATCACGGGGAGAACACCTCGTTGGCCGACATTGAATTGGCGGTGCAGACCGAATTACCGTTGGTCAAACAACATCTCTGCGACACCTTGTGGGCTGTGCGCGGAACAGGAGCTAAGGCAGAACGCTTCAATCGCCTCACCGGAGAACGCTGGAGCTTCGCTCCGCAGCCCTCAACAGCGGTGGACCTCACCCACGGCTTCGGTTCGGTGACCCGCTTCTTCTCTGGCGGCCGCGATATTCTTGCCGCGATCGATGACGAAGTTGCGTGCGCGGCTCTGGGAGCGGGCCGCGATGGGAAAGCATACGCCTTCGAAGACCAATATCTTTCCACCGGCGGGCAGCTATTCGAATTGATGGTTGGCCATGATCGCTATCTCGCCGATCTGCGTCCGCTCCTGCGGGCGATTTTGCAGCAACGCGGCTTGCAGCACGGACTTTGCTGCCACCCCTATGACCTGTGCACGGAATTGATTGCACGAGAAGCGGGTGTGCTGGTCACCAACGAGGCAGGCCTTCCGCTGCGTGCTCCCTTGAACCTGGACGAGGATGTTGCGTGGATTGGGTACGCCAATGCGGGCATCCGCGACTTGGTTGCGCCGCTTCTTCGCGCTGCCATGGAGCGCCGTGGGTTAGTCGTCGGCGCGCCACGGCGCTAGACTGCGCCGACTATCAGCATTCCAACAAGGAAGATCGCGAGCGGCAGCTGGAAGAGCAGTTGGCCAGCGCCGATGACGACTGCGATCGAAGATGGAGTGGCAATTCTCCCGTCCTGTGCTCACCGGCCGTATCTCTTCCGATTCCTACTCTGCCCTCAGAGCCTGCATTGGATCGATCGAAGCAGCCCGGCACGCAGGGATGAATCCTGCAACGGCGGCACAGATTCCAAGCACCATGGTCGCGCCAAGGTAGGCCAGCGGATCGTCGCCGCTTACCCCGTAAAGAAGGCCGGCGAGAAGATGACCGGCGTAGAGCGCGGCCGGGATGCCCAGGGCCAGTCCAATCAGAACTTGCCAAAGTGCGCCGCGCAGCACCATGGAAACAACGTTGGAACGTGATGCGCCCATCGCCATTCGAATGCCGATTTCGCCGCCGCGCCGGGCCACGAAGTAGGAAACGACACCATAGAGCCCGACCGAGGCAAGCACCAGCGCCAGGATGCCGAAGAGCTCTGTGAGGCGCGCGATAAGACGATCCTGATTGAAGTTGCCGGCTACCTGGGAATCGTAGGAAGTGAAATGGAAGACAGGGAGATTGGGGTCGATGCTGGCCATGGTGTGGAGAATGGTTGCCTCGGCATCCTGCTGCGGGCGGGCGAATTGGACGATGATGGAGCCGACAAACATCGAGCTCTTTTCCGAAGAAATGGCTTCAGGGTCGCTGTAGCCAGAGTATTCCTGGGCGAGCGGACGCAGAAAGAGTGGAGTAACTTCGCCGCGGGGATTGGTCATTTTGAAATCAGCGAAGACACCGGCGATCTCGAAGGCGCCGGAATTTTTCGGGGACACGATGCCAAAGTGCTTTCCGACAGGGTCCTGGTTGGGGAAGAATTGCCGGGCGAAAGACTGATTGACGAGAGCGACGGGCGTTGAAGTCTGGGTGTCCTCTGCGGAGAAGTCGCGCCCGCGTACAACATTGACGCCGACAGACTTGAGAAAGTGAGTGCTCACGCGAACCCAGGATGAGAAGCACTTTTCATTGGGACCAGGCGCGGGATGGCCCTGCTGAATCACACAGGTTCCCCAGTTGTTGCCGCCCAGCGGTGTGTAGCGGGCCAGGCTCACCGTGGCTACAGCAGGAAGTGCTGAGAGGCGGTCCTCAATTTGACGGTAGAGCGCGGGGAGCCGATCGAGAGTGTAACCGGCACCCTGCGGGTCGAACTCGAGGAGGTAGCGATTGGTCGTGGCGATGCCGAAGTTTTGATGCTCAAGGTTGGCAAGCGATCGGGCGACGAGAAAAGCTCCCGCAAGCAGCACCACCGACAGCGCTACTTGAAGAACGACGAGCGCCCTTTGCGGCAGAGAAGACCGATCGCCAGTTGAGCGGTTGGCGCCGCGCGACGCTTCGGACGGATTTGCCTGCGACGACAACCACGCGGGAACGGCGCCAAAGATGGTGCCCGTAAGGAGCGAAACCAGGAATGCAAAGGCGAGCACCGACAGAGACGGGCTGGCCTGAACGGGCATGTTGCGCGCATCTGGAAAGGCAAGCGCGAGAATCATGTGCGATAGAACGTAAGCAACGACCAGACCGACCGCTCCTCCGATGAGGCTGAGCAGCACACCATGGGTGAGAGTCTGGCAAATGATTCTTATGCGACCTGCTCCCAGCGCTATACGCACAGCCAACTCGGTTCGACGAGCGGTGCCGCGGGCCAGCAACAGGTTGGCAATGTTCGCACAGGCGATGAGCAGCACCACGCTGGAAAGAAGCATGAGCATGCGGAGGCTCTTGCCGGTTTGCTGCTGCAATCTCTGGATGCCGCCGCCTCCGGGGGCAAGAACTACGTGCTGGCGAGGAATCTGCGCTGCGCCGCCGTGAGCGGTATACGAGGCATGCGTAAACATCCATTGGCGTAGGTCGGCGGAGAGCCTGGCCTGCAGGGCGGCGATGTTTGTTTGCGGCCGCACCCTGCCCAGCAGATAAAGCCAGGCGGTGTCCTCATCGCCCTGGCTCCAGAGCGAGGTGCCAGCCCCTTCGATGGTGGGCTCGTTGGCCAGAGGCACCCAGAAATCGGGGGGCCGCTCAACAACGCGGTCACCAAAGAAGCCCCGCGGCGCAATGCCAACAACGAGGAATGGATGGGTCTGCACGTAGACAGTCGAGCCGACGATGCCGGGGTCGCCTGCGAAATCCGACTGCCAGGATTGGTAGCTAAGGACGAGAACGGGCGCGGCCCCCGACCTGTCGTCATTGGAGATCAGCGGGCGTCCTGCATGGGCGCCCACGCCAAGCATGTCAAAATAGTTGCCGGATACATATTCGGAGCGCAGCGTCTTGGCCGGAGACGATCCACTGCGCACGCTCAGTCGGGATCCACCGGCTTGCACTGCAGCTATTTGTTCAAACTCGGGTGAGGATCGTTGTAGCTGAAGGTAGAGGTCGTAGGGGAAGAGATCGAAATCGCCGTTATCGCTTTCGAAGCTGTCAAAGTAACAGCACGTGCCCTGATCGCCGACACGATAAAGCCGAGATGGATCGGCCACGGGAAGCGAACGATCGAGAATACCGTGAACGAGAGTGAAGATGGCCGTATTGGCGCCAATGCCGAGGGCCAGCGTGACAACCGCGGTCAGCGTGAACCCCGGCGAGTTGCGCAGCTGGCGCAGGGCGTAGCGAATGTCCAGCGCCATTACATCGAGAACCGGCAGGCCGCGCTGCATCCGAAACTGTTCTTTGGTCTGGGTCACTCCGCCAAAATCGCGCAGCGCCGCGGTCCGTGCCTCTTTTGCCGACATCCCGCGATTCAGATGTTCTTCGACACCGAGCTCAATATGCGACCGCAGTTCTTCCTCGAGATCCCGATCGAGTCTCCTTCTGTGAAAGAACGCCACGCACCGGCTCAACAGAATCCGTATCCGGTCCATCTCCGCCTCCTAGTTGGTCGGCGCAAGAAAGCGCGCCATGGCCCCGGCGATACGTTCCCAGTTCTGGGTTTCCCGCATCATTTGTTTTCGTCCAAGCGCGGTGAGGGAATAGAATTTCGCGCGACGCTTGGTCTCGGATGTGCCCCATTGCCCCTTGATCCATCCCCGCTGCTGAAGGCGCAGAAGAGCGGGATAGATGGTGCCCTGGTTCAGGCTCAGGCCGTTATCGCTTACTTGTTCGATTCGGCGGGCAATGCCGTACCCGTGCAGTGGGGCCATCGTCTCAAGCGTCTTGAGCACCATCAGGTCCAGCGTCCCTTGCAGAACATCGGATTTGCTCTCGCCCATTGTCTCGCCCTGTTGCCATTCTACATATAGACTCCATCGTCCATAGGTTGAATGTCAACAGATATCTTGACCGACCCTAGCTTCCTCTTTGGACGGCCATTCCTGCCGGTTGCTTGATCTGCTCGGTGAAGGCGGTCATCTGCAAACCGAGCGCGTGCCGCCGGCCTTCCAACTCACTTCTGTATAATTCTCGCGACTTCCAAGAGAGTTGCGGCTTTGCCTTTGAAGAGTGGGGGACTGTCGAGAAGCGGAATCCGGCGTCCCGGCTACAGGAGCTTCGGCTTATCGCCGGAGCATCTCCGCACGTTGCGTGCGCTGAAGACGCCGGCGCGAATCCAGCAGTTCATTGATACGCTGGCGTATCAGTACGCGAACACGGCTTGGTCTCCGAAGCGCGTGCTAAGGGAGCGCAAGGGACATTGCCTGGAAGGAGCACTACTGGCGGCTGCCGCCTTGCGCATCAACGGTTATCCGCCGTTACTGATGGATCTGGAGGCCGTGCATGACGACGATCACGTGGTGGCCATCTATCGCGAATGCGGCCTGTGGGGAAGCATTGCCAAATCAAACTTCGCAGGGCTACGCTTCCGCGCACCCATCTACCGCACCCTCCGCGAGTTGGCCCTCAGCTACTTTGAGCACTACTACAACCTACGCGGCGAACGGACTTTGCGCGCCTACTCGGGACCGTTAAACCTGGAGCGTTTAGACGGCCGGGACTGGATGACTTCCGAAGAAGACGTTTGGTGCGTCCCGGAATACCTCATCGCGGCGAGGCATTACTCGCTCTTTCCCGCCAACGTGGCCCGCACGCTGCCCCGGCTCGACCGCCGCAGCTTCGAAGCGGGAATGCACGGCTGGGTGAAGCACTGAGGAAATTGCACGCGATGCGATCCTTCTTGTGCTCGCCCTTCATTTACATGCGTCTCTCTAAATAGAGAGGCGGCGGGCAGCTCCTCGCCCTCCGGCAGCTTGGGCAGCCTCGGTCGTGCTCGTTGAGCGCTCTTAGTGCCTGGTTCATCCGTTTCTCTGTCACCACAGTTGCGTTCGGCTCTTCCGAAGCACGTTCGGTCTCCAGAAAGATCTTATGCGCCTTTAGATATTGGGATTCCAACTCGGAGCCTATCGGGCATTTCACGCCAGGCATTGACTTCCCCTCTGTTTGGCCAGCAAGCCGCCGCGTTCTATGACTGTCCAAGGACCCTTGCAACGAGGCCTCCTCCTGAGAGCGCACGCTCGTCGTACAGCGCTTTCCTTTGAAGTCTTTCCGCGGCGAGGAGACCGATCACATACAGTCTCAACGATCGTTAGCACCCAGGGTGACGGTCGAGGCTCTCGTTAGGGCGCAGTGCAGTGACGGTGCTTGCGCCGCTCACTCCTTCTGTTGCTCGTTGGCAGCCTCTTCGCGATCGACACATGGATGCGACACAAACTCTATGTCGCACTGCGACATGGTATTCCTCATTACTTCATCGAAAGACTCGCCGCTCGGCGCATGAGAGTCGAAGACCCAGGAGCATCGGGAACATCCCCAGCCCCAAAAGTCTCCTCGTTCAATCCAAACCAGCTTCCGATCCTTGGCCGACCTTACCGCCGCGTCCATCGCGGTCTCCCCGTTCATAGCTGTGCGAAGGGTGCCCTCGAAACTAGCTTATTCTCTTAACTCTTTAAGAGTTGCTTGTCAAGCTCCCTTGCTATTGTTCTTCCCTGCGGTTGACAAAGTATGTCTTAACGCGTTAAGAGTAGGTGAGGCTGACGAACACGATGGTTCGGACTGCACCCTCCCCCAGCAACCCGTCACGAACTTCAGGAGCACGCCAGCCTCTTAATCCTCTGCCCGCTGTTTGCCTGGGGCGGAGTGTACAAAGGCTACAGGCCTGCTCGCGGTCGTGCCGGAATGCCTTTTGACTTGAGGGGCCGGAAGCTCTCCTTCCTTCGCCTTTGCAAATGGGGCGCGTGGCGATTCAGGAATTGTGGTTCGAGCAACTCGGCAACGAACGTGCTCTCCCGAAGCGAAGGCTTTGATATGTCCTGACAGGAGGTCTTATGGTGGACTTCTCTTCCCTGCCACAGATGCTGGCGCAAAAACGGGTCGCCGCTTATGCCGCAATCGTAGCGTTAGGCGGAGCCGTCGGTGGCTACGCAATCCATGAACACCACACCGCCCAGAATTTGGCCACTCACGATGAACAGACAACCGCCGCGCTCAACGCGACTCGGAGTGAGCTTAACGATCTCACTGCAAAGGTGAATACGCTGGTTTCGCGCAGCGAAACACCACCCGCTCCCTCGGCCCCTTCCCCCCAGGTCGTAGCTGCGCGGCGCCCCGTCGCTCCTCGCCGACACAGCGTGGATCCGCACCTGAAGAGGCTACAATCGCAAATCGATGCACAGGGCAAGGCGATTGAGCAAACCCGAACCGAGCTGGCAAGCACACAGGGCGACCTGGTCAACACACGGACCGAACTTACGGGCTCCATTGCGCACACCCATGATGAGCTGGTGCTGCTGCAAAAGAAGGGAGAACGAAACTACACTGAGTTTGATCTCTCGAAATCGAAACAGTTTCAGCGCGAGGAACCGTTTGGGATCCGCCTGAAGAAAGCCAACAACAAGCACCAGTATGCTGACCTGGAGCTGATGGTGGACGATCGCAACCTTTCGCAGAAACACGTCAATCTCTACCAGCCGGTTATGTTCTACACGCCCGACAGTCCTCAGCCCGTCGAGGTGGTGATCAACGACATCAGCAAGGACCACATCCACGGATATGTAAGCGCACCGAAGTACAGGCAATCGGAACTAGCCTCGATGTCGAGTGCAGGGGGGACGAACGCTACGCCGGATCAAGATCAGGGGACGACGAGTTCCAGCGAACAGCCTTCGCCTAGAAAGAAGCTTCCGCCGCCGCACTAACTCAGCCAACTGTCAGCGGACCGCGACGATGATCAGGATGAGAGCAGCGATAGCCACTAGGATGATCAACAGGTCTCGGTCATTGATGTTGCCGGCAGCGAAGTCCGCCTGCGCCTTCTTCGCCCGTGAGGCTAGTTGAGCGAGCTCGGCATCGTTGAGGACGGCAACCGCGTTCCTCACTTGCTCCGGGTCTGTGTGAGCACTCTTCAACGCCTGCCGCGCCTTCTCCGAGGAGAAGAACTCATTCAATGTCTCTCGATTTTGCTGCCTTGCTCTGGAGGCATCCGCTGCCGCTTTTTGTAGTTCCGCGGGACTGACCACATGCTCAGAAACCTGGGCGGAAAGGCCTTGTGGCGCAGCCAAAGTCGCGGTGAGTGCGCTGATCGCGAGGCCTCGAACAAGCTGTTTTCGGTCGACGGGCATTCTTGCATCCTCCTGGGAAGAGTATCGGGGTCAAAAATTCCGCCAATGGCAGTTCCTGGAGAATCTGCGAATCGGAGGCAGAGACCCCTTGAGGTCGTTCTTACGGGCTATAGGCACTGCGTAAACGCCAAAGTCGGCACGGTAACTGAGAAATTGCTTGGCAAGGTCAAGGGCTGAGTCTTCAATTCAGAAGGGACACAGTCATTGACGCCACCCGAAGATGGCACAAACGCCAGGGCATCCACAATGTAGGTTGCTAAGGGTCCGATTTGCACTAGCGCCGCTCCACTGGCGGAAAATGTGCCGATATAAGGTCCCGCGGCCGGAAGTGTCATAGCATAGCTCGCACAATCTGTGCCGGCGGGGCAAGTCGATGACGCTGCTGTTCCAACAACAAGCAATGCAGAGGTCTGTTGCGCGTCCGGCTGCAATGGAATCGTAAAGGTTCTGCCAGTCGAAGGATCCGCCTCAAGCGCGCTCAACTCAATGTCGGCAGCCGTTCCCGCATTGCCGCTGGTCTGCGACGTGACTGTCCCCGACAGATCCGCCGCTCCTTGCAATCCGACAGTTGCCGCGAAGAGAGACACGTTCCCTACGGTTTGACCGTTGGCGACGCCAGTTACGATCGAGGGCGAGTAGGCAACTCCGTCAACTCGCTCGCCTACGATGACAACGTCGTACATGCCAGCAGGAATTGGGCAAAAGACGAAGGTCCCGTCTGTCCCGGCCAAGGCAGTCATGACGACGCGGTCGATGCCGGCCGCATCCGCCTGCTCAAGCGCTACAAGTACCTGTCCATTTACCGGGTTTCCTGTGGCAGAATCCAGGATCTTTCCATTAATCGAGGTGGAGGTGGTGCTCACTTCTCCGGCGTGCAGAACGGGCTTCAGTCGAAATTTCCCATTCCCTTCCCGGACAATTGAGGCACAGGTGTTGAAGTCGATGTCGAGGTCCTTGGTCTGACCTGCTCCGATATTGAATCCGCCAGAGGCGATCTGCCCAGAGGGAATCTTCAGACCCGTCTTGGACTCGCTCGAGAGCTGCAGGGTGTGGACACTGGAATCCGATGACAGAACCACGCAGTTGGCCGAGCTGCCACACTGGTTGTTCGACGGGCTGGTGCTGTTGTCCGCGAGAATGATACGGATCTGTTGGTAAGTGCCCGCTTGCAACTGCAGCGGATCACCCAGAGTCGCGAGAAAACACTGGTTGTTCGCCAGCCCAAGCAGGTCGATCTGCTTCGGTTGCGCGGACAGGCTGGGCGTCAGGTCCGTCCAACCCGAGTCGTTGTCTCCAGCCGTCGAACTGATATTGGCTTTTACATCAGTGATGGTGACATACACGTGAGAAAAAGGCCCATCGGGTCCCGCGCATGTGGCCGGATCGCTTACGCTCAGGGTGACTGACCCAGTGGTGCCGGCGGGCGCGCTGGTTATCGTTTTACTAGAGCCGCACGCAATGATGATGGTGCCCGCAAGCAGTACGCCAATGCCTGTTAGGCTCGCCCAGAACTGCTTCGTCATGGTGTCTCTTCTCCAGCCGCAGGCGCCCGCATTCGCCTGTGCGTTATTTTGATTCTTCCCACAATCATGAGATCAACCCAGGCAACTTCAAGGGCTCTGGTACCGCGGCAACTCTGCTGATTCCGCTCATGACAACCAGCGCTTTGATATAGAACATCCCGGCCATCGAAGCAACTGCCGCACGAGCACCGGGAAGCGGTCTTCCTGCACCTCCTCGGCTTGTCGAAGACCCTGTTTGAACTCTTAACTAGTTAAGAGTTGGTTGTCAAGTAGCAGCCTGCAGGGCGTCAAGCGGGTCAGCGATTCAAGCCTTAGAACATCAGGTTAGGCGGGATCCGATCGAAGATGCATCGGAAGCCGCGTTGGGGAACTCAATGCACGATCTAGAGTGGATGCGCGGGCGTTTTCGCAGCTACCGACGAGAATTGTCCCGAGGGCTCCTGCTCATGCTTACGACCCACAAAATGCGATCCAACCTTCGAGACGCCAAGTTTTACCGAGTGGATTGCCCAACCACCGGCTCTCGGAACGAAACCCCAAATCGTATGACCCCGTGCGGGCTTGGATTGAGCTGGCACGGGAGTTGGACTGGAGCGAATCCGCGTGCTAACCGGGACTTCTGAATTGGAAGAAGAGCTTCGCGCGTATGCATGAGAAGCTACCCCGCGCGGCACTTGGGGAGCAGGTCGATTCGAGACGACCTTTGGTTCAGGCCCTGGAACCCGTGGGTCAGGCTTTGGGATTTGGGGTCGAGATTGAGGCTCCTGGGTTTGCACTGCATGGCTCGAAGCCACCTCTTGCACCGACGAGTCGGAGGTCACCTGCACTTCTGGTATTAGCGCGATGGCGAGCGCGAGGGAAGTCGCCGCGAGCAACGTCAGCGCGGCGACCTTCTGTGTGGAATACTTCCGCGTGGCAGGTGATACCAGCGCTCGAACTCTGGTGGCAAGCAAGGATGGCGACGACAAAAGGTCTACCTGCCCGGCGAAGTTTTCCCCCGAAAGCCGCCAACTTGCCAAGGTCGTCAGGCAGGCCGCAAACGCCAGGCGACGCTCATCCGAGCAATCAACCGCCCCTTCATCGCACACCAGTTCGCGTTCCCACCGCAGGCGGCGGCGGACCAACCATGCTACTGGATGAAAGAAGACCAAATAACAGCCGAGAGTTGCCAGCCTGTCCCACAAATAGTCCCGTCGGCGCACGTGCATTAACTCGTGTCGAAGAATGTCCTTGAGTTGTGACACCTCGAGTCGGAGCGTGAACTCGTCCGGCAAAAGAATCTTTGGGGAAAGCCACCCCGTGGCCGCAGGCGAGCGAAGGTCCCGTACGAGCCGCAAATCGCACTTAGGCGCTCGAATCTCCGAGCGCACCGATTCGAACAGCACCGAGAGTTCGTGTCCGGCCGGCTGCGAGGTCCGCAAGAGCGTGTTCAACTGCCAGAATCGAGTGCAAAAGTGGAGCAGGAAGAGAACGAGAATCGCGAGGTAAGCCCAACATAGCAACGGCAGGATCGTAGCAACGCGAGGTGCCAAAACCAGGCTAAGAGTCCATGACCCACTTGAGTCGGGAACCGGCTGAAGGGCCATCGTATTCCTTGCAGAAGAGGCTGCTACGGCGGGCAGCAGGAATAGGCTGACCCACTCTGCTACTATCCCTCCCAAGAAGATTCCACATAGCCGAAATCGGATATGAGAGTCCCGGACGCAACGACAGAGGATCCATACCAATAGATATGCGGCCCCAGACCGAAGCAGATACGTGAACCATAAACTCGATAACGCCGATGCAGCTTCGCTGCTCATATGGCTCCTGGGATTGGGGCTGAGGCCAACTCAACTTCGGGTTACGACAACTCCTTGCGTCGATTGCGGACCAGGCCCTCAAGCTGGCGCAATTCTTCCCGACTGATGCGTTCGTCCCTCAAGAGTTCCATCAACATTTCCGTTCGCGAACCGGTAAAATATTTTGCCAATAGGTGGCGAATCGACAGCTTGTGGACCTCGCCGCGGCTTATAAGGGGCTTGAAAACGAATGCCCTTCCCTCCTGCCGATGCTCAACCTGCCCCTTCGCCTCCATGATCCGCAGCCAGGTCTGAACAGTTTTGTAATTCGGAGATGGGTTTTCGTCAGAGGCATCCACGATGTTGTCGATCGTACCTTCGCGAATACGCCACAAGACCTGCAGCAAACGAAGCTCTCCCGGGGTGGGAAGTACTACATTCCGGCTCTGTCGCTTCTTTCCCATGTTAGAGAAGATTGTGCGACGATGAGCCTCCAAAATCAATAGCCTCGAAATCCAGACCGGTCGCGATGCTCGGCTTGGAAGGTCGTCGGTCCCGCGCGCTTCTCTTTTTGCGTTGATAACAAATGTCTTAACTAGTTAAGAGGATGACGCTCCTGCCCGATAAACTCGCGAGCGCTTGGCGCGACGGCGAAGACGAAATGGTTTTCTGGGGAACGGATCGGGACGGTACTCAAACTGTCAGCAATCATGTAAAACTGAGACCCTGACGCTCAAAGAGAATGGACCCTCCACAGGTCGTCTCGTGCAATCTTCTGCGGAACGTGAACTTTGCAAAGGGGAATGATGGACAGCAACGAAAAGCGTAGTGAGGGTG
>Ga0210406_10005927_pt1 | contig 12719 bp, 12 predicted proteins | sample IncBWC30MmetaG_FD_155454 | JGI IMG/M metagenome (GOLD analysis project Ga0210406, IMG submission 155454) | Forest soil microbial communities from Barre Woods Harvard Forest LTER site, Petersham, Massachusetts, United States - Inc-BW-C-30-M | ecosystem: Environmental > Terrestrial > Soil >...
AAACCAAAACACCCAGCCGGATGCGCGCCGTCGTTTCCAGAACGCTGAGACGAGCAACGCGGGTCCCAGAAGGACGCCGAGCTGCGCAGGGCCTGCACCGTGATAGGGGTGCGGCATCGGAAACAGTCCCGCGGCCAAGCTAGAAGTGCCATTGCAGATCAAGGAGAGGCAAACAACAGCTGTCAGTAGGACGTTCGTGCCTGACAATCTCAGCGCCTGAATGAACCCGTAGACCGAGGCGAATGTTACCAGCCCAACGGCAATCGCTCCTAGATTGAAAATCCAGGGCTTCAAGGAGTGTGCAGTTCCAAGGTCACTGGATGGTCCGCTTTTTCATCCCGACAGGATTATTCTAGCCGTTTCTCTGGATTCAGAGACGGCGCGAAGTTCATACCAGGTTCAAATTGGTGCCGTCAAAATACCAGCGGGCGCACCAACCAGGGCTCTTCAATCCGCCCTCCGTGCCAAAACGTGACAACAGAAACGTCGGGGAGCCGCCTACCAGACCGCCGTTCGACAAGGATATGGAACATCTGCTGTTGCTGAAGTTCGCGATGACATATCCGGATGTACCAGTTAAAGGCAGCGTGTTGGTCGTAAGCTTTGTTGAGTCGAGGATGACCGTAGCCCCATGCTCAATTTTCAGAGAGTGGTAGCCGTCTAAATTCACGACGCTGTTAGAAGATACGGTCAATGTCGGGGTGAACCCGTCAAATACGCTCATAGGTTCCCTTCTACGCTGTTTTGGAGAGTTCGCGGCCTGATTTGATGATGCCACAGCGCCCGCGCCAGCGGAGGGTTACTTCTCCGGCTTCAACTCGCTAGCCCGATTCCGATGCAGTACAAACTGAAGTCCGTCAGGTCATTGCTGGGGTCATCTAATTTGGTAGTCCCATATTTCCCAGATCGGCCTCCAAGCGCGGCGCATTACCCTTCGGACGTTGAATCGGGTCTCACGTTGATGCTATCCTGCCGAAAGTGCCGGGCTGGCGGAACTGGCAGACGCGCCGGACTCAAAATCCGGTGACCGCAAGGTCGTGTAGGTTCGACTCCTATGCCCGGCACCAGAATCATTTAAAAACCGGCGTTTCCGTTGTTACCAGTTGTCGCGCATGACGGCAAAAAACCTGCTACCCGACGACACATGTTGATGCATCCGGCCAGTAAAGGAACCGTTGAAAAACCGCAAAAGTTGCAAAAACCTCGGATTTTGACTCGTACTGGCCTAACGGAAATTGGGGAGGAAGGGAATCGAACCCACGCGGTACTAAGGATTTTGAGTCCAGCGCGTCCGCCAGTTCCGCCACTCCGGGCTAAGAAGTGAAAATAACATTCCGTCGCCCCGCACTCAAGGCGCCCTAGGAAACGCCTCTCTCCCATGGTGGAGGGACTTTCACTGAGGCCATTCCCGCCGCCGTGGCTGCCTGAATCCCCATTCGCGTGTCCTCAAAAACCAGGCAGTTCATCGGCGCGACTCCAAGTTTTGCGGCTGCCAGCAAAAATGCTTCTGCGTCAGGCTTGCTCTTTTCATACTCCCCGGCGCAGACCAACGCGTCGAATCTATCCAGCAGCTTCAGTGCCTCAAGAGACGCTGTGACAGAGTCCCGCGCGCTTCCCGACACTACCGCAAATGGAATCCGTCCATGCTGGGCCTCAATATGCTCCAACACTTCTGGAACAGCCTTAAGCTCCGGAAGCAGTTCGAAGTAAAATTCCTCTTTTCGGCGAGCCACCCTCTCCACGGGCATGCTCAGTCCATGCTGTTGGTTTAGCGTGGAAATGATCTCGGCAGTGGGCCTGCCGCCCCAAGCGTAGAAAAGCTTTTCACTAAACTCGCAATTCCATTCGGCAAGCGACTTCTGCCAAGCCAGGTAGTGAAGCGGCATAGAATCGGCGATGGTGCCGTCGCAGTCGAATAAATATGCACGAAATAAACCCTCGGGCAATTTTAGTCTCATTCCTTATTCTGATCTCCTGTTCAACATTCTAAGCGAGCGCCGACTGTGGCGCCAGTCGAGCGCTTGCCCGCAGTCCGGCGAGCCGATAAACTCCGCGCATCCATGCCGCCATCAGCGAGCGAGTCCAACGCGCAGCCTGCAGCCGAACCGCGGCGCCTCGCCGGATTCTGGGCGCTCATCGCGGTCCAGTTCCAAGGCGCCTTCAGCGACAACGCCCTCAAATGGCTCGTCAGTTTCCTTGTCCTGGACTCCGCTCTCTCGAAAGAGCGCCGCGATCTCTGGTTTGTGCTTGTTGTCCCGCTACTTTTCGCCGTTCCCTTCCTGCTTTTCTCCATCCCTGGAGGATATTTCGCGGACAAGTACAGCAAACGCGGTGTTACGCTCTGGACAAAATTCTTCGAGCTCGGCGTTATGGGCCTGGCGACGTACGCGCTCGCAAGCAATCGCCTCGACATTGCCGGCATCGCTCTGTTTTTGGCATGTACACAAGGCGCAGTCTTTGGTCCAACAAAATACGGCTTGCTCCCCGAGTTGCTGCCCGTTTCCAAACTGAGCTGGGGCAACGGCATCATCGAACTCGGCACGCTGCTCGCCGCCATCAGCGCCGCGCTCGCCGGAGGTTTTCTAGCCCAAACCTTTCATGGACGCCAAATCTGGTCCGGCGTCATCTTCCTCGCTCTCACCGTGCTCGGTCTCCTCGCAAGCCTCGGCATCAGCAAAGTTCCTGCCGCCGATCCCACCCGCCGTTTTGATTGGAACGTCCCCGCCGAATTTTTCCATGAAATTCGGCGCATGAGGAGCGACTCGACGCTCTGGACCGCTGTCGTTGCCAACACCTTTTTTTGGTTTCTCGGTTCCCTGCTCTTACTGAACATCGTCTTGTACGCCACGGACGTTCTTCGCGTGGACGACGCGCACAGCAGCTACCTCCTTGCAGCTCTCAGCCTCGGCATTGGGATGGGCAGTTTTGCCGCGGGCCTCGCTTCCGGAAAAAAAATCGAGCCGGGCATGGTCCTTCCCGGTTTAGGCGGTATCCTGTTGATGGCTGCGCTACTCTCCCGGCCGGACATCACCTACCTGGCTGTCCTCGTGCAGCTCGCGCTGCTCGGCGTAGCCGGAGGGTTCTTTGTGGTTCCGGTGAACGCGCTGATCCAACAGCGCCCGAGGCCGGAAGAAAAAGGCCGCGCCATCGCCGTCGCAAACTTGCTCTCGTTTGTGGGGGTCGCCCTTCAGCCCCTCGCGCAGTACGCCATGCTGCGCCTCGGCCACCCTGATCCCTCGCGCGTCTTTTTAATCGCCGCAGCAATGACCTTGCTCATGGGCATCATCCTGGCACGCATGCTGCCCGATCTTTGGCCGAGGGCCCTCGACTGGACTCGGCTGCGGCCAAGGGCTACTCTATAGCCCCCGTTCGCCAGGGGCTCCGGGTCCCCTCCCGGCACAGACGAACGGATTCGAGGTCGAGGTTTTCGATGGCTACGGCGATGACCGCTTCGCGGTCGCCCCTCTCATTGATTGCTCCGCAGTCACCATTCGCAGTTTCTCCGCTCACCGGGTCAAAGCCTGAACACCGCGGCCTCTCACACTGGATGAACCGCGTTCTGGAAGAGCTTGGAAGTTTGCACAACTCGCCTGATCCGGACACGGTTCACGATTTGCGTGTAGCCATTCGCCGCTGCCGTTCTCTGGCGGCGGTGATAGAAGAAGTCGACCCCAACCCCGCCTGGCCAGCGATGCGCAAAGTCGCCCGCAAGCTCTTTCGAGGTCTCGGCAAGCTCCGCGACGCACAGGTGATGCAGGAATGGATTAAGAAACTCGGTCCGGAGAATGATCCCCTGCGCGCGCAGCTCCTCGCTGCCCTTGCAACAGATGAAAAACAAAGCTCCGATGATGCGTTGCGCGTGGCTGCAAAATTTGACGAGAAAGAATGGACCAGTCTCGAGCGGCGCCTGCGCCCGCGCGTCCGAGTCGTGCCCGTGGGAGGCCTCGCCGCCGAATGCCTGGCTCTCGAGCGCTTCGAGGCGGCAAAAGACCTGCACAACCGCGCGCTGCGCACGGAAAAACCCAAGCCCTGGCACTCTCTCCGTATCGGCATAAAAAGATTCCGCTACGCGCTTGAGGCTTTGCTGCCGGATCACTATGCCGCTTGGAGCGAGAATCTCAAGCGCATCCAGGACCTCCTCGGCGATGCCCACGATCTGGATGTGCTTTCGGAAATACTGGAAGAAAACAAGGCTTCTGATTCCTCCGAATCCTTGAAAGCCTGGCAAGACAGAATCGCGCACGAGCGTCACGGGCGAATCGAGACCTACCGCCTGCTCACCCTCGGCAAGACCAGCCTCTGGCATGAATGGCGCCACAATCTGCCCAATGGCCAGCGCCTTGAAGCGTCAGCGATGGCCCGGCTTCGCTCCACGGCCCGCGCCACTGATGCACATTCACAGCGCACGGGCCAAGTATCGCGCATCGCGATGCGCCTGTTCGAACTTCTGCGCCGTGTTGATGCCGCGCCGCTGTTCCACGAAGCAGCGATGCGCCGTCTGATGCAGGCCGCGGCAAAGCTGCACGGAGTCGGATCCGCCCGCGGCCGCAACCCTTCACCAAAAACGGTTCGCAAATTTCTGCTCGGGCTGACGATTCCGCCCAACTGGACGTCGGAACAATGGGATTTAATGGCATGGTCGGTTCGTTTTCACCGCGGACCGGAACCCCGGCAAAAAAACGGCTTTCGAAAACTTTCCGAAGGACAGCAAACCGCGGTTCGAGCGTTGGCAGGGGTCCTGCGCTTGGCGCGGGCCCTTAGAAAATCCGGCCTCGAAGGAGCCGTCGGTCTGCGCTGCGAAAAATCCACCGACGCCGTCGTTCTCAGTGTCCCCGGATTGCTCGACACAGCCGAAATCGCGGCTCGTCTAGCCGCCGCCAAACATCTTCTCGAATCCGTGCTCGTGAAACCTCTCATCCTAAAACCGGTGCCGAAACCCGAAAAAGCCCCCGCGCCCCCCACCCAACCGTCCGGGGCGCCGCTGGTTGCCGAGGCGCTCGCATCCGCTTAGAACAAGGCCACCCCTTAGGAGCATCCATTCGCCGAAATGGACTTACAGAAACCCTTAGTCTTTTAGAATTCTCACGTGTGAAAAACAGGGAAGGGGGAGGGGAAGGAAAACACGCCAGCAACTTCCCGATTCGGATCTGGTCGCTACCCCCCGGCGCGGCGCAACAGCTTTGGAGGCGCCAGCCAAACCAATTGCCCGTTCGGCGGTGAAACGCGCTTCAATTCGATCAACGCCACGCCTGCCTTTTTCAAAGACGTAATGTGCTGTTTCGCTCCCAGCGAGGCAGCGATGATGTCATCCAGTTGCGGCGCATGCCCGAAAATAAAAATTGTCGAGGATTGTTTGTCTTTAGCAAGTTCGCGGAAAAACAGCGTTGGCTCGGCGCCCGGGAGCAGCAGATCCGTGCGCCGAATTTTCTGTTTGGGATAGTCCAGCGCTACGGCGAAAATCTCTGCCGTCTGCATCGCCCGCACGTAGGGACTCGAAAGCAGCAGGTCCGGCGTCGCGCTGAGCGCCGCAACCGTCGCGGCCACCCGTTTCGTTTTCTCGACGCCTTCCTCGGTCAAGTATCTTTCGGGATCGGGCGGACTCTTGGGATCTTCCCGGTCGATGGCAATGCCGTGGCGCACCACATATATCTCCATCAGCGCTTTCCCCCTTTCACAAAGGTAGATAAATGATATCGCAGCGGCGCAGGAGCAAAACGCGGCGCTAAGTCTCCTACGATGTAGATTGCCGGAAATAGAGCCGAACATGAAATTCTTTCTCGAACAATTCCGCGCTGCGGTTCGCGTCCAGCAGATCTTCCGCCGCGTCGCCCCGCGCCGTAACCTGCAACCCCACGGCTCCATGTTGAAACGCTGCGCGCACTTGCATGACTCGCTGACGGTGAGAATGATCCAGCGCCTCGGCGATCCGCAAAATCGCTGCGAGCCGCCGCGCAATCCGCTTGTCGCTGTTGTTCAGCGAGGAATACGCCAGGTGATGTCCCGCGGGCTGCGATTTTCGATTGTGATAACGCACCAGCGCTGCAACGATCGCCCGGTCCCGCCCGGCCAGACCCGGGATGTCGCCATTCAGCACCAAATACTCGCCATGCTTGTGATGCCCGCGATGGCTGATCATGTGCCCCGTGTCGTGCATGAGAGCCCCGGCCTCCAGCAGCACGCGGGACTGCGCGGGCAAATGGTGCACCGGCTGCAGCTGGTCGAACAGCAGAATGCTCAATTCCCGCACATGCTCGGCGTGCGTTTGATCCTTTTGCAAACGGCGCGCAAAGCTCCGTGTTCCCACCAGCAATTGCCGCGCTGCCGCGTCGTAGCGGTGCGGCTCGGTCCTGGAAAACGCCTCGCGCGCAATCTCCTGAAGCAGCCCTTCGCGCAGCCCCACGCTCGGGATTGAAAAATTCCGGATGTTCAAGTAGCGCCCCAGCGTGACAAACGTTATCGCAGCTATGCCAATCACATCCGCGCGGTCCCGCCGGATCCCGTAGCTCTTCATCCGCTCGCGTACATCGCGCTCCAAAAGATCCGGCAGCCGCTCGCGCAGCAAAGAAAGCTCCAGTGTCGGAAGTCCATGCAATCTCGGCCCCGGTGCTATATTTGCCAGGGTTTCCGCGTTTCCTCCGAGCGCCACTGCGACTTGTTCGCCCAGATTCGGCCGCGAAGGCAGCCGCGATTCCAGAAGCGCGCGCACGTAGGTGCGCACCTGTTCTGCTTGCGCCGGCCGTATCACGCCGGGAATTTTCAGGGTGGTCATCAGCCGCACCGCGCCCACGGGCAACTGCGCGCTGTGCTCCACGCTTTGGTCGCGCAGAACGCTGATCTCCAGGCTCCCGCCGCCCAGATCCGCGATGCATCGCGGCGGAGACTCCGGCCCTAGCGCCGCAAGCACAGCCACGCGGCCAAGCCGCGACTCTTCCGAGGAATTGATGATTTCCAGCGAGATTCCCGTCTTCTGCTTGATTTGCCGCACAAAAGCATCGCGGTTGCGGGCCTCGCGCGACGCGCTGGTAGCCACCGCGCGGTAGCGTGTCACTCCGAACTCTTCCATGATTTCGTGGAAGTGACGGAAGGCCTTGACGCCTTTTTTGAAAAGCTCTTCGGAGAAGCGGTGCCGCAGAAAAACGCCTTCTCCCAGCCGCAGCGAGTATCTCTCGCTGACGAGCGGCTCTATATCGAGCGCGGAGTATGCTCGCGCGACCGCCAGGCGCACCGCATTGGAGCCCGCGTCGATGGCGGCAATGTGAACGGGCTCAGACATTTCGGGATTTTACCGCCAGAGATGTGCGAGTGCAGCGGAGGGCGTGTACTTCGTGGCGCGAATCCCCAATTGGTCGCCGATGCGCTGGCGAAGCTGTTTATTGACGGCCGAGACGCTTGCTTCGCCGTCGAGTTCGATGAACGAGTGGCGCTTGGCCATCACTTCAAATTCCCGCTTGATCATCGTCTGGTAGCGGATAAACGACCAGTACAGGTCGTGGGAAAGCGACATGTCCCGCCCCGCTTCCCAATAGCTGATGGCCTGCGCTTTTTTGAATTCGCGGGCAAACGCGGTTTCGGGGCGCACATTCAGCCAAAACGTCAGATGCGGCCGCAGCGCCATGGCGTAAAGGCCGCTCAAGTAATCGCGGTTGATTCCGCGCACCACGCCGCGCGCCACCAGCGTGAAGATAAAACGGTCTGCGAGCACCACTGTACCGGACCGCAGCGCCGGCAAGACCCGGTGTTCCACCTGGTCGAAGAAATCCGTAGCGTACATCAGCGCCAGCGTCAGGCGGGTCACCGCGTTTTTCGCCAGCAGCTCATCTATGTCGCGCCCCACCAGATTCGAGCGCCGCAATCCGCTGGTCTGCACCGCAAACCCTTCCGACTCCAGCCATTCCTGAAGCAGCGCGATCTGCGTCGAGCGTCCAGAGCCATCCATCCCCTCGATTACGATAAGGTTTCCGGTAATTTCGCTGGGGTCAAAGCCCACCAGCGCTTCTCCGTAAAAATATTGTGCCGTGCCGTCCTCGCCCGGGCCGCCCGGTTTCGCAGCGGGAAGCGGCGTGCCCGTCGCGTGCGACAGGTCCGCTGGAGCAACTGGTACGTTCAGTTTTTCTTTCTCTTTTTCCTGATCCGACATGCTCACTCCGGAGCCGGCAGGCCGGGCGCAAAGCGTTTCAAATCGATCTTCGACGCCACAATGTCACGCATCTGTTTTTGCAGTTTGTTCACCGGCAACGTTCCGTCCAACACCACGAAGCTATCGGAATCCACCATCTTGTCGTACTCCTCCAGGATACGCGCCTGGAACAGCCGAAAACTCTCCGCGCGGTCGTAGGACAGCGCCATATCCATTCCCGCTTCATAATATTTAAGCTTGGGCCGACCGCTCAGAATGCGATTCACGGCCACATCGAGCGGCGCGCGAAAATAAAAGGTGATGTCCGGCACCGGCGCAAACCGATAAAGATTTCGCAGCCAGCGCCCGGGGCACCCGCGAGCCGCATCGCGGGCAAACGCCGTGTAAATGTAGCGGTCGGCGAGCACCAGGTAGTCGCCCTGCAGCAACGGCATGATCTGCCGTTCACAGCGATCCGCAAAATCGGCCGCATGCAGCAGCGAAAAAGTAGTCGGCGTGAGCAGCCGCCGCTGTTTTCCGCGCCGCGTCGCGGACTTCACCAGCGGCGACGAGTTCCATTCCGTAAAATGCAGCCGGTAGCCGCCGATTTCCAGCCAGCGCTTCAAAAGGTAAAGCTGCGTGCTCTTGCCCGAGCCATCCGTTCCTTCTACAACGATCAGCGCGCCCGGGTACGCGCGGCTCGGCACCGGCTTTCCTGGCTGCGGAAGTGTGGATTTGCCTGGTTCCGCGCGCGGCTGCTTTTGTGCGATGTCCTGATTTTCCATGAAGCTCTTTGCAAGAAACGATCTGGCGACTCAGCCTATGCCCGCTTTGTTACAAAAGCATTACAACACACCCGGCGATGACTGGCAAAGCGCGCCGGCGGTTAACTCAGAAAGGAAGCTGCGTCAGAAAACAGACACTTTGATGTGCAGAAATTTCTTCGGGTTCTGCCGGAACTCCCCGATGAGCAATCGCAAATCTCCCGTGAGACCGCTCAAACTGTCATAGAGCTGGGGATCGGAAAACAGTTTGCCGACGGTAGTCGTATTGTCGTTCAACTTTGCGGAGGCGCTGGCGATGTTATCGCTGGTTTCCTTCAGCTTCCGGTACAGCCCATCGTCGGTCGCCAGTTTGCCGAGCGTCCCCTTCCCTGCGCGCACATCGCCGATCATGGCGTTGCCACTAGAGATGGCCTGCTTGGTTTCGTCGTACAAAGAAGGATCGTACAGCAACTTTCCAAGCGTGCCTTTCTGCGAGCGCACATCGGTCAGAATCACGTTTACGCTGTCCAGTCCCTTGTCCACCTTGTTGTACATCTCATCCGAGGCAACCAGCTTCCCGAGCGTTCCCTCTCCCGCTTGCACCTTCGTAAGCATCACGTCGCCCTTGGTGAGAATGCTGTTCAAATGATTGTAGGCCTGGTCGTCTGTCAGGAATTTCCCGAGTGTTCCCTTTCCCTGCTTCACGCCGTGGATCAGGTCCTGAACCTCATCCGATAGCGCCTGCAGATTCGCAAGCACATCCGCACTGCGTTCGACCACTTCCGCCATGGCTTTCTCTTCGGTCCCCGGCACCTCTTGCCCATCCTTCAGCGGCACGCCCGTGACGCCCAGGCTGATGTTGACATACCGGTTTCCCAGCAGTCCTTCGGTCACGAGACTAGCCGCGGAGTCCGTCAGAATGTCGCTCTCGTAACGCCTGCCCACACGCAACACCACTTCGATGTTCCTTTTCCGGTCCGGGACTTTACCCGGCGTCCTCGGCGTCAGTCTGATGGATTCGACGTTTCCCACTTCGACGCCGTCGAGGCGTACCGGTGCTCCGTCCGCTAGACCTCGAACTTCAGGAAGATAGGTGACGAGCCGGTACTTCGGCCCAAGCGTTCCCGCCCCGGTTACGTAGAAAATGCCGGCGGCCAGGACGGACAGCCCCACCAGCACGAAAAGTCCCACGCGCAGTTCCGTCCAGGTCAATTGTTTGCGCTGCGCCATTTTTTCTTCCTCCCTTTCGATCTTCCAACGGACTACCGCCAACTCACACGAGAAATCGCTTTAGATATTCATCTTTTGTATTCGCAAGTTCTTCCTGCCCGCCCTCGAAATAAACTCCGCCTTCCCGCAACACCAGAAAACGCGTGGCCGCCATCTTTGGCGCGCCGGCCGAATTTTCGTTGGACACGTTTCGCACGACCCGCTTGGCCGCCGCGTCAAAACGAAAGTTGGCCAATGCGAAGCCATCCTGAAGCCGTTGCGTCGCGAGCAACGCCGTTACGCCGTACACGTCGCGCAGCCGCAAAATCAGCGTGATAATCGTTTGCGAAGTCACCGGATCCAGTCCCGCAGTTGGCGAATCATAAAGCACGATGGGCGGCTGATTGATCAGCGCGCGCGCGATCGAGACTCGCCGCCGCATCCCTCCGGACAGCTCGGAGGGAAACAGGTCCGTGGTGTGCTCCAGCTCGACAAATCGCAGCACTTCGAGCACTCGCGGCCCAATCTCTTCGTCCTGTATTCCGTCTTCGATCAGCCGGTAGGCCACGTTGTCCCCGACGGTCATCGAATCGAACAGCGCCCCTTCTTGAAAAACAAAACCCATTTGGCGCCGGAACACGAGGAGGTCCCGCTCCGCCATGCCGGACACGTTCCTGCCAAGCACTTGAATGTTGCCCTCCGAGGGCCGCAGGAGTCCCGCGGCCAATTTTAGGGACAAAGTCTTCCCGGTCCCGGTCTCGCCCAACAATACCAGCGTCTCCCGCTCCTGCACCTCGAACGAGACACCGCGCAAAATGTCGCCTTCTTCGAAGCCGATGCGTACCCTCTCAAATCTGATGGCTGGATGGGGGTCGGTGAGCGGTGTGACGGCGTTATTCATCGGGCCTGTGCTCGCCATTATAGCGGCATTCGCCGCCGCGCAACCACGAAACGCTCCGCGCCTCGAGGCCCGACACTAGCTCCGCGCAGGCCCTAGAAAAGTTTGTTCGCGAGATACAACGCCACTTTGGTGAGAAACGCGTCGGCTACGATGATCATCACGGAAGACAGCACGGCCGCTTGCGTCGTGGCCCGGCCCACGCCCTGCGTGCCACCGCGCACCGTTAGCCCTTTGTAGCAGCCAATGGTCGCCAGGATGAAGGCGAAAAAGAACGGCTTCATAAATCCCTGCATCAAATCCGCAAAATCCAGGGCATCGATCGCGCGCCGCCAGAACTCGATCGCGCTGAGGCGCAGCGAGAAAACCGAAGCCACGCAGCCCCCGAGCAAACCCATGAAATCGGTCATGGCCGTTAGCAAGGGCAGCGTCAGCAGCGTGGCAATCGTCCTGGGCGCCACCAGCTTGCGAATAGGATCCGTCCCCATGGCACGCATTGCGTCCACTTGTTCGGTAACAAGCATCGACCCCAGCTCTGACGCAATCCCCGTGGCGCACCGCCCGGTCACCAGCAGCCCCGTCAGTGAGGGCCCCAATTCCCTCACCAGCGCGATGGCCACCACATCGCCGGTCAGCGAACTCTGCCCGAAGCGCGTAAATTGCGACCCCGTCTGCAGCACCATGACGGCGCCAATGAAGAATCCCGACAGCAGGATGATGGGCAGCGATCCGGCCCCGATGTTGTCCATCTGCTGCAAAATGTCTTGAACGTAGAACGGGGGCGAGAAGAGGGTGTACAGGGTGCGGCCGCACAGCATGGCGTAGTCTTGCACGTCCGCCACCGCGCCTTTGGCCGCGTTGACCAACACTCCCGCGACGGTTATGTGCGGCTCCGTCTTGTCTTCCGGACCTGCAACCTCGAGAGGTGTATATGCCACGAGTACCTGTTTCGCCAGCCGTTTCGCTCACTTCTACGGCACAAAATCCTGAGTCGGAAGCCTAACTGTGTGCCAGGAACACGTCAAGCAAGCACTCGACAGCAAGCACTCGACAGCAAGCACTCGACCTGACGAGCTGCTGGCAGAGAATCCCTAGTGCGCGGAATAAAGCACTGCTCCCTCGCGGTATCCTAGGCTCGGAGGAGCGCCGTGATCACTCGCATCGACCACATCCAATTGGCCGCCCCGAAAGGCTCTGAACCCGCCGCTCGCGAATTCTACGGCTTGATTCTCGGCTTGCCCGAAATCGAAAAGCCCGTTTCTCTCCGCGCCCGCGGCGGCTGCTGGTTCCAGTGCGGCCATCAGCAACTTCACATTGGCGTCGAACTCGATTTTCACCCTGCAAGAAAGGCTCACCCTGCCTTCGCCGTATCTGATCTCGTCAGGCTTCGCGAAGCTCTTGAGGCCCACGCCGTAAAAATCACGGACGACAACTCCCTCCCCGGAACGCGCCGCTTCTACGCGGAAGATCCCTGGGGCAATCGCCTGGAGTTTCTGGAACCGACCTCTTGAAATTGGCGCTGCCCCGCTGGACTCGAAAATTCCGGACAAAGGGCTCGCTCGAGCTCAGAACGAAAACCTTGGAAGCCACAAGGAGAATTCTTTTGGTATTTACTTCAAGAGACCATACACATCGACTTCCCCGCGCGCCGCAACATACACGCGTCCATTCGCCACCACCGGGATCACGAAGCGCGTCGCCAGGGCTGCGCGATCGCGATTGCTGTTTTGTT
>Ga0210406_10005928_pt1 | contig 12717 bp, 11 predicted proteins | sample IncBWC30MmetaG_FD_155454 | JGI IMG/M metagenome (GOLD analysis project Ga0210406, IMG submission 155454) | Forest soil microbial communities from Barre Woods Harvard Forest LTER site, Petersham, Massachusetts, United States - Inc-BW-C-30-M | ecosystem: Environmental > Terrestrial > Soil >...
GTCCGGTCTCATGAGTATGTCGATGCGGCTACCGCGCAGCGCCGCCCGCCACTCCGACGACAGAGCCGGCTCAGGCCGGCCATGCACGAGACGAAACGATGTTTGCGGCAGGAAGCCAGCATTTCGCGCCGAGGTGACGTGGGCGGTAAAGCTGTTGCCATCGCCTTCCACGAACAGGATACGCCGCCGCGGCACCATTCGCACCGCGGCGGCCCGGATCGCTGCGTCAACGGCCACGATCCACTCTCCGAACAGGTCCTTCAGCTCCGGCATCATTGCGATCACAGCCTCACTAGCGCTCGCCGGCGCACGATCACATCGTCTTGCCACGACAACACCCGGTAGGGGTCTTGCTCGCCGCGAAGATCGATCACGACTTCCGAGACCGTCTCCCGGCCGTTAGGGAAGCCTACCCTGATCAGTATCCGGTAGGCTTGGCTCTTTTGTGCCGCCACGTTCGACTTCGCCGCCGCGCCGAGCGCGGCCGCGATCGCGGCGCTGTCATTCGGCAGAGTGGCCCGATCCGTTAGAAATTGCTTCAGCGTCAGCGGCGTCATGCCCGGCAATGCCGCGATCACCTCGGGCGGCGCCGTTAGCACGTCGACGCCGGAGACGCCGCTGAAGATGGTTACGAACGGCAGCGCACGCTCGAGCAGTGCCGGCGGAAGGCCGAGCACGAGGCCAAGCTCGTTGACGTGGGCGAACGGCGCCTGGCGCGGCGAATAGGGCCGACCCGCGGCTCGGTATAACGCGTCTTCGTTCCCGACGGTCTCCGGCTTCGATTTGGTCCGCCAGCCAATGATGCGATCGGCATATTGCCTGGCATCCTCCTCCCCCGCGCCGAGCACGGCCAGCAAGCCGGCAATCAGTTCTTTCGGCGCTGCGTTGAGATCGACCCGCGCCGCTTCCGAGACAAAGGAGACGGCGAGGTCCGCGCCGTTCAGGCGTGTGTGAAACGAGCCTAGCGCCGGGCGCGCGTCCTTGCCCGCAAGCTGCAGCTGATAGGCCGTGAGTTCCACACTCGCCGACACCAGCGCTTCCGCTTGCAAAGCGGTGTCGTTGAGCGCCAGCGCCCGCGCCGAATTCGACAGGTAGAGCGAGAAGATCGTCGCCAGCGCCGCGAGTGCGGCGAGAAGCCACAACACGGCGACGATGACGAAGCCTTGCTCAGATGACGACCTTGCGCTGTGCCGGATTGATTTGATCATCAGGAGCCGCCCTGCTTCTGCGCCGCACTGTTGATCTTGCCATCATCCTGGGTACCGTCTTTCGCGTTACCCTTGAAGTCACCATCGGAGCTTTCGCCACGGGCGGGCGCATCGACATGAACTGGCGTCGCCGTTGATATCGACAGCACACGTTCGCTCCTCGCATCGCGCACGGTGAGCATGATCACCGCTGGAAGCTTGTCCGCATCTTGCCAGCTATCCTGAAAGATCCGGTCCGGACCTGCATAGGCGAACGACAGGCGGAACGGCGGCCGCAGCAGTACCACCGGGTCCGATACCCGGATCTGCGCCAACGGCGAGACCCCGGGGGGCAGCGGCCCGAACGCCGCGCGCGTGCGCACCGTTACGAAGCCGCCCTGCTCGGCGGTCTCGCCGATCCGCACGACATCCAGCCCTATTCCGACGTTCGGGCCGAGCGCCGTCCGCACGAAGGTGACCGACAGCGCCGAGCCATCGAACAGCGGCTTGCGCCCGCTGCCATTGGGCGGCACATATTCGGCAGCCGCCAGATCCGCGGCGATCCGCTGCATCGCGATCCCGACCAGTTCGCTCTGCTGGATGCGGTCGAACCCGCGATTCCAGTTCGGGAGCAACTGCGCAGTTATGGTGCCAAGCGCCGACAGCACGAGGCCGGTCAGCACCAGCGCCGCCAGCGCCTCGAGCAGCGTAAAACCCTCTTCGCCGATCCGCCTGCCCGTGCGCGCGATCCTCATTGGCTCGGCCTGTGCATCAAGCGGACGGTTTCAAGATCGACAGTGGCCCCGGAAGGCGAGCGGACGCGGATCTTGACCAGTTCGGGGATCCAGGCGACGTCGGCGCCTTCCACCACCCAGTCGCTCCCAACCGGGCCGATGTCGACCTGCCAGCGATAGTCGCGGAGCTGTCCCGAAAGCGTGCCGGGCGCAAGTTCCTTGCGCGGTGGAATCGAGGTCGTAAATACCGTCTGCGCGCTTTGCAGCAGCGCCACATGGCTCTCCAGCGCGCGCACGCCACGGGCATTGGTCGACATGACCGATCCGATCGCGACAATCGAAACGGCGACGACCACCAGTGCGATCAGCGCCTCTATGATCGTGAAGCCGGCATCGGGCCGATCAGTTGGCAAGCGGCGAACGAGAGACAATTTCGATCCTTCCGGTCAGCCAGTTGACACGAATTTCATAAGCCGTGTCGAGTCTGCTCAGCGCGATAGAACCCCCGCACGACATGCCGTCGGCGAAAAAACTGATGGTCGACAGCGCCTCACGCTGCCGGCAGGTCTTCGGCAGCAGAGCATCGAAGCGCACATCGTCCGGAATGCGGACGATCTGCGAGGTCGCGCCGGAGCGGATCGCGCGCGATGGCGCATCGACCAGCGTGGAAACGTCGGCGCGGCGCCGGATCGCGGTGTAGCGATCGGCCTTCAGCAACGTCGCCGCCTCGAGCGCATAAGCCTGCAGGCGTGAACGCGAAGTATGGCGCGGCAAAAACGGCAACAGCACGGCGGCGATCATGGCGACAAGCGCTATGACGCACACCATTTCCAGCAGCGTGAAGCCGCGTTCGTCGATCCTGTTCATTCTTGCCTATTCATTCTTCGCGCTCGTGATGGTGTCCAGTGAGATGTCGGCGGCCACACCGGTGCCGCCCTCCTGGCCGTCCGCGCCGTAGGACATGATATCGTAGGCGCCATGCTGGCCCGGAGCGCGGTAGATATACGGATGGTTCCAGGGATCGTTGGGAACGCTACCGCCCCTGAGATAAGGTCCGTTCCAGGCCTCAACCCCGGGGGTGCGGCGGACCAGGGCCGCCAGACCCTCCGCCGTCGACGGGTAGCGGCCGGCATCGAGATTAAACAAATCGAGGGCGCTGGAGAAGCTTTGCATCTGGATCTTCGCCGCCTTGACCTTCGACTCGCTCAGGTAGTTGAGCACGCGCGGGCCGATCAGGCCCATGATCAGGCCGATGATGGTGATGACCACCAGCATTTCGACCAGCGTGAAGCCCCGCTCGCCTTGCCGGGCATCACCTCGGGCCTGCCGGTGGAAGATTTCAGCGGAGATCTTTTTTGACATCGCGACAATCCTTACTTCATCCGACGAGCTGCGTGACCGACAGCAGCGCGGTCATGACCGAGACGATCAACCCACCAACGACGGCGCTGATGGCGACGATGGCGAGCGGCCCGATGATACCTACCATACGGTCGAGGCTGCGCTGCAGTTTTGCTTCATAGAATTCGGCGACCCGGCCTGCCAGCACCGGCAGCTGTCCGGTTTCTTCCCCGAGCCGCAGCATCCGCACCGCCATCGGCGGCAGGCTGCTCGACGCCGAGAGCGCGTCCGACAATTTGCCGCCATGCCGCACGCGATCGGCTGCCGCCGTCCAGACATCGACATTGCCGGTCACCGCCATGATGTCGACCAGGATGCGCAAGGTGGCCGTCAGGCTGACACCGCTGCCGAGAAGAACGCCGAGATTGCGGGAGAACAGGCTGGTCCGGTAAAATTGAAAGATGCCGGCAACGCCGGGTATCCGCGCGATCGTGCCGACGATGGCTGCTCTCGTATCCGGCCGCCGCAGCAGCATCCAGATCGAGGCGATCAGGATTGCGCCCGCGAGCGACAACGCAGTGCCGTTGGCACGGATGAATTCGGAGAGGCGAATGAAAACGCTGAGCGCGGAGTCCGACTTGGTACCGAAATCCTGCAGCACCGACGAAAACTGTGGCAGCACGAACAGGATAAAGAACAGCATCACGCAGACCGCCGCAATCAGCACGAACAGCGGATATTGCATCGCATCCGTCACCTTGCGGCGCATCTGTTCGGAACGCGCCCGCTCCGCACCCAGCATCTCCAGCACCTGGTCAAGCGTGCCGGACACCTCGCCCACCCGCACCAGCGCCACATACATCGGCGGAAACAGCGTCGGATGCGCACCCACAGCTTCGGCAAGACTCTCGCCGCTCAGAAGCGCTGCGCGCAACTTGCCAACCACCGGGCGTAATCGGCCGACATCGGCATCGCTCGCGAGCAGTTCGAGCGCGTCGTCGAGGCGCGCGCCGGCCTTTAGCAGCAAACCGAGATCGCGGGTGAACGTCGTGACTTCCGCACGCCCCGGCCGGCTGAAGAGACCCAGGCCGCTGGAGGTGGAAGTGGTCCGCTTCTCCTCCACGGTCTCGATCGGCAGCAGGCGCAGATATTCGATGCGGGCCGCAACCTCGGTCGCCGTCGGCGCCGATAGCGTGCCGTGCACGACCTCGCCGCTCTGCGTCAGCGCCCGGTATCGAAAACTCGGCACAATTCACCTCACCGCAGGGTTGTGACGCGGAGGACCTCTGCGGGCGAGGTCAATCCGGCGCGGCACTTGGCGATGCCGTCGTCGAGCATCGTGGTCATGCCGCCGCGGATGGCTGCCTGATCGACCTTCAGCCCGTCGGTCTTTTCTCCGATCAATTCGCGCATCTCGTCATCGAGCTCGAGCACCTCGAACACGCCGAGCCGGCCGCGATAACCCGTGCCACCGCAACGTTCGCATCCGCACGGCAAGTAAACGGTCTGCCCGACCCGGAAGCCGAGCGTGGTAAGCCGCGGGTCCTCGGCGAAATCCGCCGCGGTCAATTCCTTCGACGACTTGCAGCGGTCGCAAAGCTGCCGTACCAGGCGTTGGCCGATCACCGCGCGCAGCGTCGAGCGCAGCAGATAGCCTTCAACGCCGAGATCGAGCAGGCGCGGCAAGGCGGCTGCCGCGGTCTCGGTGTGCAGCGTGGTAAGCACCAGGTGTCCGGTCAGCGCAGCGTGAATTGCGACATGCGCCGTCTCCGAATCGCGCACCTCACCGACCATGATGACGTCGGGATCCTGGCGCACGAACGAGCGCAGCGCGCTCGCAAATGTCAGCCCGATCGCCGGCTTGATCTGCGACTGGTTGATGCCGGGGATTTCGTATTCGACCGGATCCTCGACCGTGAGAATCTTGCGGATCGGCTCGTTCAGGATCGACAGGATCGTCGCAAGCGTGGTGGTCTTGCCGCTGCCGGTCGGCCCGGTGATGACGATCATGCCATGAGGCATCTTCAAAAGACGCCGCAGCTTGACTTCGTCAGCCGGCGCGAAGCCGAGCCTGTCCACCACCAGCATCCCGCGATCCTTGGGCAGAATACGGATCACGGCGGATTCGCCGTGCTGGGTCGGCATGATGGCGACGCGGATATCGATGTCGGCGCGGCCCACCCGCAGCCGCGCGGCGCCGTCCTGCGGCAGCCGGCGTTCCGCAATGTTGAGGCTGGCGACGATCTTGATGCGCGAGATAACGGCCTGCGGCAGCACCCCGGTGGGTGTAGCAACCTGCCGCAACATTCCGTCGATCCTCATGCGGACCACGAGGCCAGCCAGAAACGGTTCGATGTGGATATCGCTTGCTCGCAGCTCAATGGCCTTTTCCAGGAGATCGTTGACCGCGCGCACCACGGGCGCACCGCTGGCAAGATCGCGCAGGCTTTCGATGTCGTCCTCGCGCAACTGCTGAAACCCGTCCGCGTCACCGCGTCCGTCAGGGCTGTCATTGACAAGGCGCTGATCCAGCGCGACCGTCAGATCGTCGAACGCGGCCACCTTGATTGCGATATTCGGCCCGAGCACGATTTCGGCGGCACGTCGCGCCGCAAGATCGGTCGGATCCGCAATTGCGAGCACGATACCGTGATCCGCGACCTGATAGGGGAATACGAACGTCTCGCGAAGAAAACGCGGCGAGAAGGACGCGACCAGCGGCGTGGCTGACAGCATGTCCTCCAGCGTGACGCGTTCATAGTCGTAGAATCGGGCCACCTCATCGGCGAATTCACCGGCCGACAGATCGGTGGCCTCCCAAATCTTGATCTGCGAGGCGGACTGCGGCTGATCGGCGGGCCCACGGTCCTCTACCTCACCCGTTCCGGCCGACGTCAGGCGCCGAGCCTGTCGAAGATGCTCTATGAACTGCAACGACTTCTGGCCGGTCATACGTCTTCCAGTCGCTTGGTGGGCGGAGAATGCGGCGAGGGCTGTGCCATCGCCGCCACAGGCCATCGTTCACCGCAGACAGGGTTATTGACCTGGACTGTGACACCTGTACGATGCGGCCGAAGCTTGCTTGGCAGGATACATCGGCGTCATCTAGTCGTCAAAGAGCGGCGTTAAGGACCGCCGGCATATGTTTCTGCTGCGTATGCGAAACTTCGGGGTGATCCGCGACGTAACCCGTCTAGAGTTGGATCGACGATAGGGCGATATATGATGCGTGTCGGCAATCAGGTCCGTTCCCGGACGGCCGTGCGCAGCGCTTTTGCGATCGCTATGGCGCTCTGCGTCGTCAATCTTCTGACGTCTTGCAATCCTGCAACACTTGGAACAACAACCGCGCCGGCCGATATTGACGTGCTCGACAAAGTGCGGTCTTTGGACATTCTGCCCCGACAGGCCCAGCCCGTAAACGCTGCGTCGGCCAATGCGGGCGAACGAGGCCGTTCCGCCGAATTCCAGGGGACCGAAATAACCGAAGTTCCGGACGCGCGGGTAGAACGGGCATCGAGCGGCACCGGTTACGACCTGAATTTTGAAAATACGCCGGTGGCAACCGTTGCCAAGGTCGTGCTCGGCGACATCCTGAACACGGGTTACTCCATCGATCCGCGCGTGCAGGGCACGGTCAGCCTGGTATCGGTCCGGCCGGTGCCGAAGTCCGACATCGTTTTCGTACTCGAGAACGCGTTACGGCTCAGCGGCGTGGTGCTGGTGCGTGACAGCGCCGGCTATCGGCTGACGCCGCTTGGCGATGCGGTCGGCACCGGCCGGGTCGATTCCGCCGCGGCTAACCCCGAGCCCGGCTACGGTGTTTCCGTGGTACCCCTGCAGTATGTGTCCGCACAGACCATCTTGAAGCTGATGGACTCGTTCGCCACCAAGCCAGGCAGCATTCGCGCCGACTCCACGCGCAATCTCCTGCTCATCCAGGGCACCGGCGCCGAACGCCTCTCCGCCGTCGAAACCGTGATGAGCTTCGATGTCGACTGGATGCGCGGCCAGTCGGTCGGAATCTACCCGGTCTCCAACAGCGCGCCCGAGCCGATCATTTCCGAACTGGAAAAAATCATGGATTCCGGCGAGAGCGGCCTCAGCCAGAACGTGGTCAAATTTCAGCCGATGAGCCGGCTTAACGCTATTCTGGTGGTCAGTCGCAAGCCGGCGCTGCTGCACACCGCCGCGAGCTGGATCAGGCGGCTCGACCACGCCGATACCGCACGCAACAGCGTCCATGTTTATCGGGTGAAATATGGCGAGGCGCGCCAGATCGCGCGGGTTCTTACGGAAATGTTCGTTGGAGGATCGTCGACTTCGCTCGATGGCGCCGACAATCAGCTGGCGCCTGGATCCGGTTTATCCTCGACATCGAGCGGCGATCGCCTCCTGTCGTCGAATATAAACCCCTCGTCGCCGACAAGTAGCTTCGGATCGCGCTCGCAATCCGGAACCGGAACAGGCGCTGGCGGATTGCCGGGATTTGGCCAGTCCCAACCGGCGAGTGGAAGTCTGTCCGCGGCCGGCGTACCCGGCGCATCTGACGGTCGAAGTGGAGGAGGGGGCACCGGCCAGCCGCTCTTGCAAGGCGTGCGCATTACACCCGACGTCGTCAATAATTCGCTGCTCATCTATGCGGATCAGGGAAACTACCGAATCATCGAAGCGACCCTGCAGCAGGTCGACAAACCGCAGCTGCAGGTGTCGATCGACGCAACGATCGCGGAAGTCACGCTCACCAACGAGTTGACGTATGGCGTGCAGGCCTTTCTGCAGAGCAAGGGCTTCGGATTCCCCCCCGACAGGGGCTCCATCCTCAACACGCAGTCGTCAGTGGCGGGGGGCACCACCGCGGCCGTTACTGCCAATACGACCACGACGAACGGCGCCGCGGCGGTGGCCGGAACGGTGACCAACGCCTTCATCAACCGCGCCCTTCCCGGCTTCAATTTCCTGATCGGATCGAATGCCCAACCGGCCGCTATTCTTGACGCCTTGCATACCTTCACCAGCGTCAAGGTGCTGTCAAATCCATCGCTGGTCGTGATCAACAATCAGGTGGCGACGCTCCAGGTCGGCGACGTCGTGCCCATCTCCACTGGCTCGGCGAACGTGCTCAATTCTGCGACTGCCACCAGCAACACCATCGTCAACACCATCGATTATCGCAACACCGGCATCATCCTGCGCGTATCGCCTCGCATCAACGTCAACGGCAATGTCAGGCTCGACGTTGAACAGGAAATCAGCAATGTCCAGCCGACGACGGCCGCCAGTCTGACACCTACGGTTTCGGAACGCCGGGTCAAAAGTTCGATCTCGGTCGCCACCGGTCAAACGGTCCTGCTCGCGGGATTGATACAGGAACAGCAAAACGGTTCGCGCAATGGAATTCCGCTGCTTGATGAAATCCCGGGACTAGGCGACGCCTTTGGGCACCAGACCAAGAAGGGAACCCGCACCGAATTGATCATCTTCATCCGCCCCCAGATCATCCGCGACGGTACCGATGCTAGTCACGTCGCGGAAGAACTGCGGTCGAAACTGCGTGGCAGCGTAGGAGCGAGCACCGATGATCTGCGGATTCACACGACGCGCTGATCCAGCCACCAAGGGGGTGCGCGAATCGGACGTGAGGACGATTCGGCCCATGATGTTGCGGGTCGTTGCCGCGAGTCTGGTCCTTTTCACATTTTGTTCCGGGCAGATGCGCCCCGCGCACGCCAGCGCAATGACGCGCGCCACCGCAGCGTATGCTAGAGGCGACTATGTCGCCGTGGTCAACGTGCTAACGCCGCTCGCGCTGCGAGGAGATGCCAACGCGCAGGCTTTTCTCGGCTTCATGTACGAAAACGGATTTGGCGCTCCCAAAGCATACGATGCCGCCGCCGACCTCTACATCCAGGCAGCGATCAGCGGCAATCCGTTCGGCCAAGCCATGCTCGGCCTGATGTATGACAAGGGTCACGGCGTGCCGCAGGATTTCATATTGGCTTACAAGTGGTTGAATCTCGCGGCGGCGCACGCGCCGAAGCGCCAACGCGACTATTATGCGCGTCTTCGCAACGCCGTGGCGTTCAAGATGTCGCCTGATCAGATTGTCGTGGGGCAACGGCTCGCCCTGCTCTGGGCGCCCGGACTGCCATAAACGCTTGCAGATCAACAACACCCAAGACCAGCAAGACTAACCGTCAGCTGCAGCCTCGGCAGGTGAGGTCGCGCCGCGACCGCGTCGTTCGGCGTGACGTCACGACGACCGGTGTTCCGGGCATCCCACGTGCCCTTTGAGCACCGCGTTCGAACAATTCATGCGCGATGCCGTCCAAGCGTCATGTTGGTGTCAACCATCCGCAACAACCGGCGGGTTAGATGCCCGACGTCGGCGAAGCATGTGCAGATCGATTCACTCAATTTTCAATGGCGCCGACTCTAGGGAGATAGGACGATGAAACTATTGAAGGCTGCTGTTAGCGCATCGGCGCTTGGCATTGTACTGCTTGGCGGCGCGATCCAGTCTGCATCCGCGGGTTGTCAGTTGAATTCCCCCGGCGGACACATAAAGCGGGTCGTTTACCTTATATTCGACAACGTGCACCTGCGGCGCGACAATCCAAACGTTCCATCTGACCTCGAGCAGATGCCGAACCTCTTGAATTTCCTGCAAGGAAAAGGCGTCATCAGCGGCAATCACCATACTCCGCTGATTTCCCACACGGCCGACGACATTCTCACGGGGTTGACGGGGGTCTACGGCGATCGTCACGGCAGCCCGGTCTCGAACAGCTTCGGGATTTTCAAAGCGGACAATTCCTCGGCCGTTTTCCAAACTTCCTTCGTTTACTGGACGACCACCACGGCGCAGAGCCATCCCGAGGCCGGCGAAAACCTGCCCGTCCTTGTGAATGAGAATGGAAAGAACGCGCCGGCGCCGTGGGTTTCGTACACCCGTGCCGGCTGCGACGTGGGCGCTTTCTCCTTGAATGGTCTTGCAATTGAAAACAGGACGGACATTGCAAACATCTTTGGTTCGTCCGTCGCTGCTGGCGCCGCAACCCAAGACTATGAAGGCATTGCGATTCATTGCGCGCAGGGCAGCAGCCTGTGCAAGAACTCGTTTGCGAAGCCCGATCTTCTCGCCGATGAGCCCGGCGGTTACAACGGCTTCTCTGCGCTTTACGGCAACATCAACGTGCAGCCGGTGATCTCGCCGAGCGGTCCAGTGACGGATCTCGATGGCGTGGTGATCACCGATCCTTTCTCGAATAAGCCGGGCTTCCCCACCGACTTCAATCCTTCCGCGACAGCCTCGCTCGGCTATGCCTCAAAAATGCTCGAAGCCGGCGTCCCCGTTATTTACACTTATGTTGCCGATGCGCACGATCCGCATCGTCAAGACATTCCGAATTCGGGTCCCGCCCCGAACAACGGAAATGCCTATGGTCCGGGCGAGGCTGGTTATGTCGCGGCGCTTAAGGCTTACGATACGGCCTTTGGCAATTTCTTCGCCCGCCTCAAAGGAGATGGCATCGACGAGACCAACACGCTGTTTGTCGTCGTGCCGGACGAGAACGACCATTTTGCCGGCGGCCCACCGACCTCGGCCAACTGCAACGGCGTTACCACGCCTTGCACTTATACGAAGGTCGGCGAGATCGAGGTGTCGCTCGACAAGCTCCTGCTCCAGGAGCGGATGAACAGTACGCGGTTCTTGGTGCACAGCGACTCCGCTCCCAACATGTACATCAACACCAATCCCGGGCCGACCGACACGCTCACCCGGACCATGGAGCATGACGTCGATGCACTGGTCGCCACCAGCCCGATCACCGGCAACAGCGACAAGCTGTCGAAGCTGCTGGCTGACCGAGCCGAAATGAAGCTTCTGCACATGGTCACCGCGAGCCCGGCGCGCACGCCGACGTTCACCATGTTCGGCGACGACAACTATTTCTTCGAGACCGGTAACAACAACGGCTGCGCTACCCGGACCGACATCGTGTGCGAAGCTCCCGGCTTTGCCTGGAACCATGGCGATTTCCAGCAGGATATCACCCGCACCTGGGTGGCGATGGTAGGACCCGGTGTGAAACAGCTCGGCCGCGACGATGCGGTGTTCACCGACCATGCCGACGTACGGCCGACGCTCATGGCGCTGCTCGGCCTGACGGACGACTATGTCCACGAAGGCCGCGTCGTGGCCGAGTGGATGCAACGCCAAGCGCTGCCGGATGGCATCGAGGACGGACGTGAAAACTTCACCGAGCTCGCTAGAGTGTACAAGCAACTCAACGCGCCGCTCGGCCAGCTCGGACGCGCCAGCCTGGTTTGGGCCAACCGCTCGATCACCGGCACCGACAAGACCTATGCCCGTTATCTGAAACAGATCGCTGACATCATCGCGGATCGCAACGAACTGGCGAGCCAGATCAAGACGGTGTTGAACAATGCCGAATTCCACGGCAAGCCGGCCGGCGAAGGCAACGAAGACGGCCTCGGGCATCGCGCGCAACAGCTGATCGACCGAGTCAAGGACCTCGCCGATCATGATGATGAGGGTCACGACGAGAGAGCCGAGAGATAAGTCTTCGAAGGTTGATCACGAAGGCGAGACCCGCCGGCTACCGCCGGCGGGTTTTCTTTGCTCTGCTCGGTGCCTCCTAAGATCACCGCGTAAATATCAGGCGTTCGGCATCCAGACGCGGCTGCCATTGATGGCGTTCGAGCTCGGGGTCGAGGTGCTCCTCCACGGGCCAGCCGATACAGAGATAGGCGATCAGCGTCCAGCTCTCGGGCACCTCGAGAAGACGGCACAAGCGCTTCGGCTCGAGGATCGAAACCCAACCAAGCCCCAGTCCCTCGGCGCGCGTCGCAAGCCACAGGGTCTGGATGGATGCGACAACTGAATATTGCAGGGTCTGGGGCATGGTCTGACGGCCGAGGCCGCTGCCCGCCTCTGTTGCCTCATCGGCGAAGACCGCAAGATGCACCGGAGCATCTTCCAGCCCCTCGAGCTTCAGTCTCGCATATTGCGCACGCTGTTCGCCGTCATAGCTTTCGAGCGCTTTCGCGTTGGCCCGGGCAAAACTGGACCTCACCGCCTCCCGGCATTGGCCGGATTCGACAAGCACGAACCTCCAGGGCTGGCAGTGCCCAACGGAGGGCGCGTGGCTGGCAAGTTCGAGCAGTGACTGGATCAAGGCCGGATCGATGGGATCGCGGCGAAAGCGGCGGACGTCGCGGCGCCAGAGCACAAGATCGCGAAACGCCTGCCGAAAGGCGGCATCAAACTCGCGAGAGGATGGATCGGGCGTTTTGCTCATGGCGCCACTCGGTCGATGACATGGAAAAACGTGCCCGTTGTCGAACCCTCGCGCGCACCCTGTTCAGGCACCTCGGCGCCAGTGGCATCCCGGCAATCGACCAGCGGATCGCCGCTCGCCGACACGGTG
>Ga0210406_10005930_pt1 | contig 12716 bp, 9 predicted proteins | sample IncBWC30MmetaG_FD_155454 | JGI IMG/M metagenome (GOLD analysis project Ga0210406, IMG submission 155454) | Forest soil microbial communities from Barre Woods Harvard Forest LTER site, Petersham, Massachusetts, United States - Inc-BW-C-30-M | ecosystem: Environmental > Terrestrial > Soil >...
AATCCTGGCGCTGAACAAATGGCTTAAAGACTACTGCGCCAAAAACCGTTTCGTGTATCTCGACTACTTCAGCGCCCTGGTTGACGAGCGGGGCATGCTGAAGCGCGCCCTGGCTGACGACGGGCTGCACCCAACGGATGCTGGGTATAAGATCATGGCGCCCCTCGCGGAGAAGGCCATTCAGAAAGCACTAGCGGAAAACAGAGCCCTGTAAGCTGCCCGGTGGCCGACAGATTGATGGGGGTACGATTTTGGGTGCCGCATCCTTGGGTTTCAAGGGTGCGGGTTTTGACTTTTCTGTTGTTCCGTCCCGCTTGCTTTCTGCTCACTAAACGCTGATTACCGCTTGCCGGTGATCCGGGTTCCGGTTTTTGGTACCCGGGTCTCGGGCTCGCCTAAGCTCCTGATTGTTTTCTGGAAACTCAACATTTAACATCCGACTCTCAACCTCCGATCCCCGCCCGTTACCTTTTCAGCGCAAAATCGTCCCAGTACCACAGAATACTATTGCCTAGTTATTACTAAGACGAGACAATGGGCCATGCTTGCGCGGGGATCAGCCTATCTACACACCCCGCCTCTTCTCGGTCGAAAACCATCCTCCGCTAAATCCCGTGTTTCCATCACTTCAAAACTGATAGAAATCAAAGGACTTCAACTCCAGTATTTCCATCACTTACGAAAAACAGGGGGGATGGGGAGTTACCGGCTGGTACATACCACGCATCATCTCGTCCGAAAAAGGGCGGGTGGCCCGGCCACCAGCCTGCCTGAAACGTTCTTCGCGCCGCTTCTCAAAACGCGCTTTCAAATCCAACCGGAGGAGCTTCATCCCGCAGCACAGGGTATATCTCCTCCCGCTTGTAGCGATGAGTCTGCTTACACTCACCGCAGAAAGACATAAACCATTCAGGCGCCAAATGCTGAAACTTGGACTCGCCCGAATAAGGGCCGACATACTTGACCATGCATCCTGTAGTACAGCCTAGGGTACGGCAGGTGACGGCCAAGAATAGATGCTTGGCCATAGTGGCGCGGATTATAAGTCAGTTGTAGGTAATGCCTAGAGAGAATCTAAGGCGAACAGGAATGGGCCGGAACGCAAGGCAACGCAGGCTAGTGGCGGGTGGCGCAGCCTCAGATAGACAGCAGACCCACCCGTCCCATCCCGGAAGTGCGCCGGGATGGGACGGAGGTGCAAACCCAAGGCAAGAGGTATGGGCAAGCCCATCCCCTACAAGGAGAACAGGTACATTGTCCGACCCATTGCGCCGGGGGCGGCATGATGCCAGAATCAGCAGGTTGCTGGCTTATGGCCCGGTGACCCCAAGAGGGTAACGCGCGGCCTTGGAAACAATTGACCGCTTGGTGGTGTCTAATACCTAGAGCGGACAAAGGTTGGGGCAAGGCGCAGGAATAGGCGCCCAACCGAGTATAGCCAGCAGGCCCCAGGTTGCACTTCGCAGGTGGGGCAGAAAGGCCGACCGTGTCCGATTGGGCCAGCGCACTCTCGTGGGGTAGAGACGAATCCGAGCTTGTCACCGAGCTGCAAGCCGGCTCGGAGACTGCCTTCGACTGGCTCGTCAATCACTACCACGCTCCCGTCTACAACCTGATCCTGGGGATGCTGGGAGACACGGCGGACTCCGCCGACGCCGCTCAGGAAGTATTCTTGAAAGCCTTCAAGGGAATTCGCAGCTTTCGCCAGGGCAGCTCTCTGAAAACCTGGCTCTATCGCATCGCCATTCGCGAAGCCCTGAATCACCGCCGCTGGTTCAAGCGCCACAATCAGAAAAATGTTTCGATCGATGCGGAACCGACGGAAGGCTGCGCGGCGATTGAGATTGAAGATTTGAGCGCGACTCCGTTTGAGCAGTTGGCGGCGCATGAAATTCAGGTGGCGGTGCAGGGAGCCTTGCAGCAGGTGCCGGACGTTTTTCGCAGCGCGGTGATTTTGCGCGACATCGAAGGCCTCAGCTACGAGGAAGTGGCCGAAGTGCTCGAGTGCAGCGTGGGCACGGTGAAGTCGCGCATCCTGCGCGGGCGGCGCTCGTTGAAAGAAATTTTGGAGCCGCTGCTGGCGGAAAAGTCGCTGCAGAGCAAAACGGCCGAGCGTGACACGCACACCCCGGAAACACACTGGTGCAACGCGGAAGCGGTGCGCGAAGCCGCGGCAGCCGCCTCGGGAACAACTTTCTCGGATCAGGTGGGTCTGCAAATGGCCTACGTACGCGGTTCGGCGCCGGCAACGGCGGAAAGTATGACGCGCCCACAGCCAGCGCGCGAGGAGAAACTATGACGTGCGATAGAGTCCATCGCCGCCTCGCCGGTTATCTGGACGATGCGAGTGTATCGGCGGCGCGCTCGGCGGAGCGCGTAGCCATCCGGCAGCACCTGGAAAATTGCGAGCCTTGCCGCGAGGAGTTGCAGCGGTACCGCAAGCTGGCCGTATTGATGTCCCGAGTGCCGCGCGCGGTGCCTCCCGCGGATCTGGCTGTGAAGATTAAAGTGGCGGCGGCGCAGTCGCAGCCTACCCAGGATTGGAGCGGGCGGTGGCAGTGGGTGAAAGACCGCTCGGAGATTTTGATGGACAACGTGTTTCGCCCGCTGACGGTGCCGGCCACGGGCGGATTCTTCTCTGCCATCGTGATTTTTGTGTTTGTGCTGCACATGATGTTGCCCGGAATCACCGTGCAGGCGGATCCGAACGATGTACCAACCGCGCTGCTGCGTCCCGCGGAGCTGATTTCGCTCTCGAGTATGCCGGCTTCGGCGGAGATGCAGCATCCCGACGTCGGCTTGCAGCACGAGTTGCTGGTGGACGTGATCGTGGATGCGCAGGGGCAGATGTCCACATACGAAATTATTGTTGGACCGGACACGCCGGAAATGCGCCATCAGCTGGACCAGGTGCTGCTGTTTTCACGCTTCCGCCCAATGATGAGCTTCGGGCGTCCCACACCCGGCGGCCACGTGGTTCTAAGCTTCAGCGCAGTCCACGTCCGCGGCTAGGCCTTTGTAGCGGCCGCCTTCCGAGGCGGGCGCCGTTCTCTTTCTTTTAGCGGCCGGCTGAAGCCGGCCGCTAAACTTTGTAAATCCTCTCCCTGTCCTCCCGGCCAGCTTCCCCTTTGTAAACGCCTGTTCCTCACAACCGAGTCGTTTCCATCCCCATCGTGTTCAATGGAGGCAGGAGTTCTCGCCATGCGTACCACGCTTCGCCTCTTCACCTTGCTCACCGCGCTGTTGCTTGGCGCCATGCTCTTGACGCCCGCGCTGCACGCGGCTGCAGCTTCGTCGCGTCCCCAGGGAAATTCACCGGAATCGATTCTGCTGAATGCCGCGAACCACGACCGCGTTTCGATGGGATTGCAGCCGTTCCAATGGGACGCAAATCTCGCCGCCGCCGCGCGCCTGCACGCGTTGCGCATGGCGCAGCGCAGCACTCTGTCGCACCAGTTTCCGGGCGAGCTGCCGCTGCAGGAACGCGCCATGCAGGCCGGCGCGCGCTTCAGCCTGATTGCAGAGAACGTTGCCGAAGGGCCCTCGCCGCAGCATTTGCATGTGCAGTGGATGAATTCGCCGCCGCACCGCGCGAATCTTCTGGACCGGGAATTGAATTCGATTGGCATCGCGGTGGTGCAGAGCGGCAACCTGCTGTTTGCCGTGCAGGATTTTTCGGTGGGCGTGCCCCAGTTGAGCCTTGAGCAGCAGGAATCGCACATTGATTCGCAGCTTGCCGCGCGCGGGATGCGCGTGGTGGACGCGGCCCTGGACGCGCGAAAGACCTGCGGAATGGATCGCGGATGGGCCGGGCAGCAGCCGTTTGCCGTGCTGCGGTATGAGACGTCCAGCTTAAACACCCTTCCGCCGGATATCGAGCAGAAACTCCGGACGGGGAAATATCACGCCGCCGCGGTGGGCGCTTGCGATGCGAACGGGTTCGCAGGCGGATTCACGCGCTTCCGCATAGCAATCCTCCTCTACTAACCCGAGTCTTTATAGGGGCCGAGCTTGCTCGGCCCGCTCCTCAATCGCCACGCGCATTCCCCCTGTAGCACAGCCATTCCTGCCTGCCCTGAGCGAAACCGAAGGGGCTGTGCTCTTGGGTCAGCTCCAGGAGACTGAGCCAATGATGTAGCATAGGCTTTAGCCTGTGCGCTTCGATTTCTCCTCAGGTACCACAGCCATTCCTCCTTGCCCTCAGCGAATGCGCACTGTCTGCGTCCCGCGTGCTTCACCGGGGCCGAAGGGGCTGTGCGCTTTTCCCCTCCGCCGCAGCCCCGCCTTTGCCGCGCAGGAGGCCCTTGCCTTTTCCCTGAAAAACGGTAGACTTTGCTGCATGACGTTCTCGTTTTACACCTACGCATGGCGATTTACGTACCGGAACCACCAGGTGCGAGAGGCCAGCGTCTAGTTCGAGAGCATCAAAAGACTTTTGGCCCACTCGCACAGAGTGGGCTTTTTTGTTTTCGGGTCCACGAAAGCAGCGATGGGTTACGCGCGACGGGGTACACAAGAAAGGCCAAACGCGAAAGGGAACAGCCGACCATGATTATTTCCATGAAGCTGCATTCAACGCGGGAAGAAATCGATGAAGTGACCGCCATCGTGAAGCACTACGGCTACAAGGTCCACTCGATCGAGGGCGAAGAGCGCGTAGTGATTGGCGTGGTCGGCGTCGGCGACGTCACCGCCTGCATGGAATCGGTGGAAGCGATGCCGCAGGTGGAAAAGGTGGTGCGCATCACTGCGCCATACAAATTTGTCAGCAAGGAGTTCCGCCCCGGCAAAACCCGCATCAAGGTGAACGGCGCGGAAATCGGCGGCGACGAGTTCGCGGTGATCGCCGGGCCGTGCTCCGTCGAAAGCGAAGACCAGATCATGCGCTCGGCCGAAGCGGTAGCCAAGGCAGGCGCGAAGTTCCTCCGTGGAGGCGCTTTCAAGCCGCGCACCTCGCCCTACGATTTTCAGGGCATGGAAGAGGAAGGCCTGAAGCTCCTACAAAAGGCCAAAAAGGCCACAGGCCTGGCGATCGTGACCGAAGTAATGGGCGACCGCGACGTGGATCTGGTGGCGCAGTACGCCGACGTGATGCAGGTCGGCGCCCGCAACATGCAAAACTTCATGCTCCTGAAAGCCCTCGGCAAATGCGGCCGCCCCATCCTCCTGAAGCGCGGCCTAAGCAGCAGCATCAAGGAACTCCTGATGAGCGCCGAATACATCGTCGCCCACGGCAATCCTGACGTAATCCTCTGCGAACGCGGCATCCGCACCTTCGAAACCGCCACGCGCAACACCTGCGACATCTCCGCAATTCCCGTTCTGAACGAACTCACACACCTCCCAGTAATCCTGGATCCAAGCCACGCAACAGGAAAACGCAGCCTGGTCCCCGCCCTGGCCCGCGCCGGAGTAGCCGTCGGCGCCGACGGCCTCATTGTGGAAGCACACCCCGCGCCGGAGCGCGCTGTAAGCGACGGCGCCCAATCCCTCGACCTCAACCAGCTCGCCAAAATGATGGACGACCTCAAGCCCTACATCGCCCTCTGGAAAGAAGCGCGGAAGAAAGAAACAGTGGCGACGGCAGCCCGGTAGACGCACAGCTTTCCGGCTTCTCCTTCTTCGAGCTGGGGTTCGCAAAACGCAAGGATGAAATGGAGAATCTTGCGCAATTGCTGACTCTGAAGTTTGGAGTCCTAACGCCGTTATCTGTATCATTGCTAAACCAAAGTACGGAAGAATACTGACTCTATAGGAAATTTACGGGCCTACAGCAAGATGCTCTTAACGATCTCTTACACAGGTAAGTCCTCCACGGATCTGGGATATTTGCTTCACAAGAACCCGTTTCGCGTTCATTCGATGGAGCAGGTGTTTGGGAAGGCGCACGTTTTCTATCCGGAGGCGTCGGCCGAGCGATGCACGGCGGCGCTGATTCTGGAGATCGATCCCATTGGGTTAGTTCGCAACCACCATGGCCCGAGCGGGGAAGGGTTTTCGCTCGAGCAGTACGTAAATGACCGACCGTATGCCGCGTCTTCCTTCCTTAGCGTTGCAATAGCGCGCACTTTCGGAACAGCGATGACTGGAAGGAGCAAGGAGCGGCAGGAGCTTGCAGATTCTCCGCTTGCGCTGGAAGCCAAGATTTCGGTGTTGCCATGCCGCGGCGGCGAAGAGTTGTTGACACGGTTGTTTGAACCTTTGGGCTACGCCGTGACGGCGACACGGCACACGCTGGATGAACGCTTCCCGGAATGGGGAGACAGTCCCTATTTCACGGTCCAGCTGCGGGGTGAGCTGCGACTTCGGGATTTGCTGACGCATTTGTATGTACTCATCCCGGTGATGGACAACGACAAACACTATTGGGTCGGGGACGCGGAAGTGGAGAAACTTTTGCGTCATGGCGAAGGTTGGCTGCGAGAACATCCTGAGCGGGAACTGATCGCGAATCGTTACCTTAAGCACCGGCGACATCTGGCCCAAGCGGCACTGAACCGCCTGATGGAGGAGGAAGATCCGGAGGCGGACGAAGCAACTCAAGTTCACATGCAGGAAGAAGAGGCCATCGAAAAGCCAATCAGCCTGGCTGAGCAGCGCGTCGGAGGCGTGCTTGCGGCCCTACGGAGCTGTGACGCCAAACGAATTCTGGATCTAGGTTGCGGCGAGGGGCGGCTCTTGCGGGAACTATTGGGGCACAAAGAGTTTTCCGAAATTGTGGGAATGGATGTTTCCCATCGAGCGCTGGAAATGGCGGTCCGCAAACTGCGCCTGGAGAATATGCCCCCAATGCAAAAAGAGCGCATACGGCTGATTCACGGTTCGTTAACTTATCGGGATAAACGATTGGATGGGTATGATGCAGCGACGGTGGTGGAAGTTATCGAACATCAGGACTCTCCGCGGTTAGCGGCATTTGAGCGGGTGCTGTTTGAGTTTGCGCGTCCGAAGACGGTTGTCGTGACCACGCCAAACATTGAGTACAATGTGCGATTTGAATCCTTGCCGGCAGGAAAGTTTCGGCATAAGGATCATCGGTTTGAGTGGACTCGAACCGAGTTTCAGTCGTGGGCGGATCAGATGTGCCAGCGATTTGGTTACATAGTCCGATTTGCCCCTGTTGGCCCAGAGGACGCTTCGGTGGGTAGCCCCACCCAGATGGGAATTTTTACCCGCCAATGAAACTGACGATCCCTGAACTGGCGGTTATCGCTTTGGTTGGCCCTTCCGGGTCGGGCAAATCGAGTTTTGCCCGGAAACATTTCCGTCCGACGGAAATTCTGTCTTCGGATTTCTGCCGAGGACTTGTGTCGGACGACGAAAACGAGCAAGCAGCGACGAAAGACGCGTTTGAAGTTCTGCATTACATCGCTGCGAAAAGGCTTGCGGCCGCAAAGCTCGTGGTGGTCGACGCTACAAATGTGCAGATTGAGGCTCGAAAGCCGATTGTGGAACTCGCCCGGCAATATCACTGCATTCCGGTGGCGATCGTGTTCGATCTGCCGGAAAAGCTTTGCCAGGAGCGCAACCGGAGCCGGCCCGATCGAAATTTCGGGCCGCATGTGATCCGCCAGCACTCGCAACAGTTGCGAAGGTCTCTGCGGAATCTGGAAAGGGAAGGATTTCGCCGCGTCCACATCCTCCGTTCGCCGGAAGAGGTGGATGCAGCGGAGATTCATCGGGAACCGCTGTGGAACAACCTTAAACACGAGCACGGCCCCTTCGACATCATCGGCGACGTCCACGGATGCTTCGATGAATTGGTTGATCTGCTTGGCGAGCTTGGATACGAAATGGAACGCTCGCCAATCGGTGAGGGGAACGACATCTTAGCCGTAAGACCTCCCGAGGGGCGCAAGGCCGTGTTTCTGGGTGACCTGGTGGATCGAGGCCCGAAGATTCCCGAAGTCCTGTGCCTGGCGATGAGCATGGTGGAGGCCGGGACGGCGCTCTGCGTGCCGGGAAATCACGACATCAAGCTGATGCGGAAACTGCGGGGCAAAGACGTGCAGATTACGCACGGGCTTGCCGATTCGCTTGCCCAGCTTGCGAAGGAACCTCCTGAGTTTCTGAAGCAAGTAGGTGATTTCCTGGATGATTTGGTGAGCCATTATTTGCTGGACGACGGGAAATTGGTGGTGGCTCATGCTGGAATGAAGGAAGAGATGCAGGGCCGTGGCTCGGGCAAGGTGAGGGATTTTGCTTTGTTTGGTGAGACAACCGGGGAGACCGACGAGTTCGGTCTGCCCGTGCGTTACAACTGGGCGGCTGAATATCGCGGCAAAGCAACTGTGGTGTATGGGCACACGCCGGTGCCACAAGCCGAGTGGCTCAATCGCACGATCAACATCGATACCGGCTGTGTGTTCGGGGGCAATTTAACGGCACTGCGGTATCCGGAGAAGGAAATTGTGTCCGTGCGCGCCCGTGCAACGTACGCTCAACCCGTGCGGCCCCTGGCGGCTACACCCGAAACGCCTCAACTCACTTCTCAACAGCTGCAGGATGACCTTCTCGACATCGACGATGTGATCGGAAAGCGAATTGTGACCACGCGGCTTCATCACAATGTGACGGTGAGGGAAGAAAATGCGTTGGCCGCGCTGGAGGTCATGAGCCGGTTCGCGGCCAATCCCAAATGGCTGATCTATCTGCCGCCGACGATGTCTCCTACGGAGACGACGGCCCAGCCGGGACTGCTGGAACATCCCGCGGAAGCGTTTGCCTACTTTCAGAGGGAAGGGATCGCGCGGGTAATCTGTGAAGAGAAGCATATGGGTTCGCGTGCCGTCGTCGTGCTTTGCCGCGATGAAGAGGTCACCCGGCGCAGATTTGGAGTCGTTGGGGAGGGGATTGGGATTTGCTACACGCGGACCGGCAGAAGGTTTTTCGACGACGCAAACTTCGAAAAAGAAGTGTTGCACCGGGTATGCGCGACGCTGACGGGCGGAGGTTTCTGGGAGAAATTCAAAACGGATTGGGTCTGCTTGGACGCGGAACTGATGCCATGGTCGGCGAAGGCGCTGGAGTTGCTGCGACTCCAGTATGCGGCGGTTGGCGCGGCAGCCAAAGCGTCGTTGACTGAAACAGTTGCTTCGCTTGCCTCTGTTGGTTCCAACAACGAAGAGGCGAACCACCTATTTCATCGCAGTAAACAAAGCTTGGAGGACGCCAACCTCTTTATCGAGTCTTACCGGCGCTATTGCTGGAAGGTGAATTCGGTAAGTGACTTAAAATTAGCGCCATTTCACCTGTTGGCCACAGAAGGCGCCGTGCATGTCGGGCGCGACCATGTCTGGCACATGCAGAATCTTGCGGCAATCTGTGGTAGCGGCGACGGCTTGTTGCTGGCTACTCCCTACAAGTTGGTTGATGTCACGGATGCCGCAAGCGTTGCCGAGGCCATCAAATGGTGGGAGGAGTTGACGGCGCGTGGGGGCGAGGGGATGGTCGTAAAACCTCTCGACTTTTTCGTTCGCGGGCGGCGCGGGCTGGTACAGCCTGCGGTGAAATGTCGAGGACCCGAATATTTGAGAATCATTTACGGACCTGAATATTTGCGTCCCGAGAACCTGGAACGTCTGCGTAGCCGGTCGGTTGCGAGAAAGCGGTCGCTGGCACTGCGCGAGTTCGCGTTGGGAATTGAGGCGCTGGAGCGATTTGTCAGAAGAGAACCGCTGCGACGGGTGCATGAATGCGTGTTCGGAGTGCTGGCGCTGGAGAGCGAGCCTGTCGATCCGAGGCTCTGACAGCCACAGTCTGCCAGGTATCCTTCCGTCTTATTCCGAAGCCCGACTTTCGGGCAATGGCCGCGAGTTTGGAGGGGCCTGCACGTGCGACCAGTAGGCGTGGCGTTTCCCGGGAGTTACGATTTTTGCTGCTGGGGCGGTGTCCCCAACTGGGGAAAAGCGAGGTCGCTGTGTATTGCGAGCATTGCGGACTGAGAATACTTCCAGAGCGTCCCGTATGCACGCGTTGCGGGAGGTCGCCGAGCTATGAGTGGATTCAGCTGACGAGTTTACTGGTGATTCTTTTGGCGGTGATCGGAAATGAGGTCACCGGCTGGCTCTTGCTTCCCAAAATGGCGGCGACGCATCCCACGGGGCATTTTTTCCGGACCTGGCTCTGGGTGGACCGGCAGACGAGCGTGTATGGATGGATGCCGCTGGCCGCCGCGCTGCTGATGTGGGAGTTTTATGTGTGGCGACAGGTGCGGAAGGCGAAGCCCGTGACGAAGATCAGGAGTTGGGTGAGCCGCAAGATTTTGACGTTTGTGCTGGCGGCGGGATTCGCGCCGATTCTGCCGTGGTGGATTCCGGTGGGGCAGCCCTCGGAAAAAACGATGTCGACCTTGGCTATGTATCCCGGGTTGCCGTGCGCGATTTCCTGGGGTGCGATTTTGATTGTGGCGACCGTCCTTTGCTGCAAAGCGGAGACGCGCAATCTGCTGCTTGGCAATGGGAAAACATTGTCGTTGGTGAGCCTGGGAGCACTGGCGATCTTTATGGCCCTGACGCTGGTGGGTTGGTCGCTGACGTAGCCTCCACAAGCAATTCGCACAATCCGGCACCCGCCGAGGCGCTACTTTTGAGTGCGGCCGCCCTGAGCTTGCCGAAGGGGAGCAGAGCTCCCGCTTTTACGTTGTGTCTATCATCTCCCAATTTCGATTGGTCTCAAGGCTCAATGCGCAAAAGCGACAGCCTCGCTGTCGCGCTCCAAAACGGGAAATCATTCGAATCGCTGTGGAAATCATTTCGAATGTTTTTTCTCTAAGTGTTGCAAGCGCAGCGCTTACAAATTTCGGATAGTTCCGGTATTTAGCAAAAAATTACCTTCAAGTGTTACTTTAAATGTCGGCGCGCCGACATTCCTGCTCCACTCTCCAGCTTCCTCCCGGCGGCGCCGCTGCTTTACACATGCGCCAGATGATTTTATGCTGAACCTATGAGCGAAACCCGGTTTGGATTTGCGACGGTGGAAGAGGCGGTGGAGGAGATTCGCCAGGGGCGCATGATCGTCCTGGTGGACGACGAAGACCGCGAAAATGAAGGCGACCTGACGCTGGCGGCGGAAAAGATTACCCCCGAGGCGATCAACTTCATGGCGAAATTCGGGCGCGGGCTGATTTGCCTCGCGCTCACGGAACAGCGGTGCGACGAATTGAATTTGCCGCTGATGTCGCCGATCAATACTTCGGTGCATGGGACGGCGTTTTGCGAGGCGATTGACGCCAAGGTGGGCGTCACCACAGGAATCAGCGCTTCGGACCGCGCGATTACGATTTTGACGGCGATTGATCCGAAGACGCGCCCGCAGGATCTGGCGCGGCCCGGCCACATGTTTCCTCTGCGCGCGCGGAATGGCGGCGTGCTGGTCCGCGCGGGGCAAACGGAAGCAAGCGTCGACCTGGCGCGAATTGCGGGGCTGAATCCCTCCGGCGTGATTTGCGAAATCATGAATGAAGACGGCACGATGTCCCGCGTGCCGCAGCTGATTGAATTTTGCCGCGAACATGGATTGAAAATGTTGACGGTGGCGGATCTGATCCGCTACCGGATGCAGCACGAGCGCTATGTGCGGCGGGTGGCGGAGGCGGTGGTGCCCACGCGGTTTGGTGAGTTCAAGATGATTGCTTATTCGAGCGACGTGGACCACGACCAGCACGTCGCGTTGGTTCGCGGCGACCTGCTGGAAGGAACAACGCCGCCCTTGGTGCGGGTTCACTCGCACTGCTTGACCGGAGATGTCTTTGGTTCCACAACCTGCGACTGTTCGGATCTGGTTGCGAAATCCCTCGAAAAGATTGCGGACGAAGGCCGCGGGGTGTTTTTGTACCTGCACCACACCGGGCGCGGATTCACGATCGATACACCGGAGATACCCGGCAAGCTGCCACAAATTCATTTCCATTCACGCGGGCAACTGGATCGCGAGCCGGCTCGGCAGCGGATGGTGCAGCATGAGAGCGGCATTGGCGCGCAGATTCTAATTGATCTGGGATTGAAGGATATCCGCGTGGTGACGAACCATCCGAAGAAGGTCGTGGCGCTGGAGGGGTACGGGATTCGGATCGCGGATCAGGTTCCACTCAATCTCACGACGCAGAAGCCGACCCATCAGCGGCTATGAAACCCCACGAATCTCCGGCTAGAACCCGGACGGGCTGGAATCGGGCGGCGTGTGCCGTTGCCTTCATTCTCTTCCTGATTCTTTCAGGCAAATATTGGTTGGACAGGCAACATAAGCATGACGTCGTTCTTGCCCAACAAATGATCTCGGAATTTCACCAAAACTTTAATTCCATCCAGTACGATGCGGTCGCGACAGATTCCGACCGGTATGTATCCATGGTTGAGGAAGTGCGATCCAGGACAGGCAAGTTCAAAGAGCTAGGGCCGTGCACCGTGAGAAGGGTGGCGGAGCCGCTCTACCTGACGGCTGAATGTCACTCAACTTTCGAATCTGGAGAAGAAGTGGAAACATTTGTCTTTCACGATTACGGCCAAGACAGGCATTTACTCCATTACTCAGCGGTACCAATTGTAAAGTCCACGCGATAATTGCTCCCGGCCACAGAGCGCTGCAACTTTACGGCTCTTCGTCTTCGCTTGCGGTGGGTGGGGGTGCGCCCGATTGCTTGGCGGGGGATTTTGTGGGAGGGGGTTTGGTGGGGGCGACGGCGGTTTGCGGGGAGCTGGATTGTTTTCTCGTGGGCG
>Ga0210406_10005931_pt1 | contig 12716 bp, 8 predicted proteins | sample IncBWC30MmetaG_FD_155454 | JGI IMG/M metagenome (GOLD analysis project Ga0210406, IMG submission 155454) | Forest soil microbial communities from Barre Woods Harvard Forest LTER site, Petersham, Massachusetts, United States - Inc-BW-C-30-M | ecosystem: Environmental > Terrestrial > Soil >...
GCGCCACCGTCAGCAGGAACCATGTAGATCTTCTTGTAGTCGTTGATCTGACGATCGACCTGCCAGGCGCTGAACAGGATGAAGCGCCCGTCCGGAGACCATTTCGGACTGAAGATTACTCCGGTGGCAGGCATCGTAAGCTGCTGGCGTTCTCCGCCATTCACTCGGCTCCGCCAAAGCGTTCCGTCGGGAAAGGAGACGTAGGTCATCCACTTGCCGTCGGGCGAGTAGTCGATGAAACCGCCGGACATGCCGCCGAGGTATGGCCGAAACTCGCGCGCGGCAGCGTCGTAAACGTTGAGCTCTCCTCGCAGGGATTCGCCAACAGCGTAAATCTGTTTGCCGTCGTTGCTGACTGTGGCGGCGGGAAATGCAAGCGGCCCATTGGTGAGCCGCGCCGGCTTCGAGTCGAGTGTGCGAAAGGGAAAGGTCCTCTCGGTGACTGCCCATAAAGAGGTCGCAGTGTAGACCAGCTGGTCAAAGATGTAGAGCTTTCCGTCGCGACTCCACTTGCCGCCGTAGATGGCTTCGGGAAACTTGGGAAGAAACTGGCGAAGTCCACTGCCATCCAAATTGCTCTGCCAGATTTGCCAAAGTTGGCCGGGGAACCGGATCATCCTGGTATCGGGCGAAATTGCGAATTGGGCCCACAGCAACGCGGAATAACTTTGGGGCAAGTCCATGAGTCGGCGGGCGGCCGTGCCGTCGCCATTGACGGCGTACAGCTGGTTTTCTTTGACGAAGACGATTTGACTGCTGCCGGGCAAGAACTGCATCCATGTCAGCCCGCCCGCAAGGTCGGGGAGTCGCCGCGCCTCGCCGCTGGGGAGCTGGACGGTCCAGAAAGCAATCTGCTTGTGAGGGAGATTGCTCTCTTTCGTGCCCAAGTCGGAGGAGACTAGCAATTCGGAACCGTCGTCGCAAATGTCGGCGAGCCGAGGATGTTGGATGAGCGGCGTGTCGATGTACGAGACGTCACCGCCTCGGACCGATACTTGCGCGATATGCCAGGTGTTGCCGTCGAACTCATCAAAGTAAATTCGCGCGCCGTCGGTGACCACGCGATGCAATCCCATGAGCGACTTGGGACGGCCAGACTGTGTGAGCTGATGCATGCCCGTGACGTAAGGAGTGCGCGGGCGATAGATCCAGTAGATCGCGGCGACAGCAACAGCAGCGACGATTGCGACAGCGGCTGCGTACTTCCGGCGGCGCGGGCTGGCGGAAGGAACAGATTCGCGCGATGGCAGCGGCACCGGAGGTGAAGTCACGATGAATGGCGGAGACGGGGACTCGGCAGGCGGTTGCACTATCTCGCCCACTGCCAATGCGTGCGCCCCGTTGCCATTGCTGACCGCTTCGACCTTCGCGATGAAGCGATAACCCCGCCGCGGTAAGGTCTCGATGTAGCGGGGTGTCTCGGCGTTGTCGTCGAGCACATGGCGCAGCTTCTTGATGTGCGTGTTGAGGCTGTGCTCGAAGTCTACGAAGGTGTCGTCGGGCCAGAGATGTCGGCGAAGTTCTTCGCGCGTCACCAGTTCGCCGGGGCGGCCGAGGAGAAGCGAGAGCACGGCGATCGGCTGGCCCTGGAGCTTGAGCTTCATGCCGCTCTTGCGCAGCTCGGCGGTCTGGCGGTCAAGCTCGAAGGCAGCAAAACGGAACTTGTTTACACTTTGGACTGGCAAATGTACCCCACAATCGCCAATGCCACCCACCTGGCCCGGTTTCGGGAAGAGTTTCCCACAGAATTAGACGCACGGGGAGGCCTGTAGTTTTGACCCGATGGCAGCGCGTGGTGAGGGGACATCAGACTGGGACGGAGACCATTTGTTATCTATGCTTTCCGGCTTTGTGGCCACCGCCGCCGAAGAAGCACATCAGGCCGAAGAGGTATCCGAAGTTGTAGGAGGCACCGTTGTTGTGAACTTCGTAGATGTTCAGGCCCTGGACGAACAGCGAAATGACAAACACGAGGGGCGCGATGAAGCCCTGCCAGAGTCCGAGCCAGAATCCGGCGACGGAGTTGTTGTCGCTGGGTGTGCCCTTGAGGCCGTTGGGGCCGGGGGCGCAGGCGGCGAGGACGAGAAGTAAGAGGAGAGAGAGGATGAAGGCGGTGGGTTTCATGGCGGGTTTCTCCTGTTTCTTGGTACGTGCGAAGAGGAGGGAATGTCTCATAGACTTTCCCTCCGGCGACGAGGACGTTTCGAACAAACTGCCCGTCCGGCCCGAGCCTGCGTCGTGGCTGGTACCTCGAGGAGCTGCGGCACTCGATTTCTACCCCGTTTTCCTCCCAATCCACAGCCTTCCACACCCATGCACCAACATTAGGCATTGCGCCCGGCTTGCCCGGGTCATACATTCCAGAAATCGGTCGCGGATTTCGAGCGGGCAACGCAGTCCGACACTGATTACTTCAAGTTAACGCCGCCTTATGGCCGCCCTTTGCCGCCAACGATTTAGCGGCCTTCGTCGGAAGGACGGTGCTTGTCTGAGGACCCATGTTTACTTTTCGAGTTCCTTTAGCGTGGTGTAAAATACAAGATGTTGCGATAGTTCCTTGACATCCACAATATCGTGGGCGTACTGTCCATTTCACTTGATTGGACAGCCGGATCGCTGAAGGTTAGTTTCTCAGCCCAAGCGGAGGCCGAAACGGCAGAGGTGACCGTTTCGGACACAGAGTGACCCGCTCGGATGAGGTAATAAGGACTGCTGCCGGTCGGGAGTCAAACGCAATAGATGTATTGGGTCGGGTTTGCCCAATCTTCCCCCGCGAGTTTGGGCGGAGTTGAAAGTCCGGGACACTGAGGCGTATCGCACAACGATCGCAACAGTCGTGATCCTTTCCAAGTCCAAGTAGCACTTTCGGTGCGCGTTGCGCGCCGCGAGTAAATACGTTCCGTTGGGACGCAAGCAGCCGCACTCGTTTTCAGATTGCGATAACTGCGACGCGTGCTCACGAAAGTTGTGCGCATGCGTGGAACATATTGCGGTGACACCCGACGGACCAGCCATGCGGACATGGGAAGGGAGCACGAAGTTGCGAGACCGGACAATGCGAGCGCGGCGAAGATAGATCACACGGCAGCGCACAAGTTGAATTTCAGTCAGGAGCAGGAACGATGGCGGAAGTAAGCGATAAGACGACAGCGGCAGCAGCGACCAGCAGCGCCACGGCACCGGCAGCGGGCACGAAACAGCGGCCAGCCCCCGGACTCACCTTCAAGCGGTACTTCACCAAGGCCGGCGTCTCGCCCTACGACGAGATCGAGTGGGAACTCCGCCTCGCCCAGATCACCGACGCCAAGGGCGGAGTGATCTTCGAGCAGAAAGACGTCGAGACTCCCAAAGACTGGTCGATGACCGCGACCAACATCGTGGCCAGCAAGTACCTGCACGGCACGCTCGATACGCCCGAGCGCGAAACCGGTGTGCGCCAACTCGTCTCGCGCGTAGCAGAGACCATTCGCGACTGGGGCATCAAGGGCGGATACTTCCGCGGCGCTGACGATGCGGCCATCTTCCACGATGAGCTCGCGCACCTCCTGCTGCAGCAGAAAGCCGCCTTCAACTCGCCCGTGTGGTTCAACGTGGGATGCGACCGCATCGAGCCCAACTCCGACGCGCGGAACTGGCATTGGAACACCGTCGAGCAGAAGGTCGAATTCGGTCCCGTCGGCTACACCAAGCCGCAATGCTCGGCATGCTTTATCAACTCGGTGCACGATTCGCTCGACAGCATCCTGACGCTGGCCAAGACCGAGGGCATGCTCTTCAAGTGGGGATCCGGAACCGGCAGCAACTTGTCGCCGCTGCGCTCGTCCAGCGAGTCGCTCTCCGGTGGAGGAACCGCCTCCGGTCCGCTCAGCTTCATGAAGGGCTTCGACGCCTTTGCCGGAGTCATCAAGTCCGGAGGCAAGACGCGCCGCGCTGCGAAGATGGTCATCCTCAACATTGACCATCCCGACATCGTTGACTTCATCGAGTGCAAGCAGAAAGAGGAAGCCAAGGCGTGGGCGCTGGTCGAGCATGGCTACGACGGCTCGGGCCCCGACTCCGAAGCCTACGCGTCGGTGTTCTTCCAGAACGCCAACAACTCCGTGCGTGTGACCGACGACTTCATGTACGGGGTAGTGCGTGACGGCGACTTCAGCACCAAAGCCGTGAAAGACGGCCGTCCTATCAACACCTACAAAGCGCGTGATCTGCTGCGCAAGATCTCCGACGCCACCTGGCATTGCGGCGATCCCGGCATGCAGTACGACACCACAACCAATCGCTGGCACACCTCGAAGAACACGGCGCGCATCAACGCCAGCAATCCTTGCAGCGAGTACATGTTCCTCGACGACTCGGCCTGCAACCTGGCGTCGCTGAACTTGATGAAGTTCGCTCCTAATGGGACCTTCGACGTCGAAGCCTATCGCCACGCCTGCGCCGTGGTCATCACCGCGCAGGAAATCCTGGTGGACAACAGCGGCTATCCCACCGAAGCCATCTCGCGCAACTCGCACGACTATCGTCCGCTCGGACTCGGCTATGCCAACCTCGGCGCGCTGCTCATGGCCTCGGGACTGCCCTACGACTCCGACGCCGGACGTGACTACGCTGCCTGCGTCACCGCGATCATGTGCGGCGAAGCGTACCTGCAGTCCTCGAAGATCGCCGAGCTCTGCCCGTCGCTCGAGCCCGCCACGCCGCTGACGCACACCGTCGAGATCACCGGAGGCGCTTGCCCCGGCTGGTATGTCAACCGCGAACCGTTCCTCGACGTCATCCGCATGCACCGTGCGTCGGTGAACAACATCAACAAGAAGAACGTGCCCGCGGCGCTCTACGAAGCCAGCGCCGCCACCTGGGACGAAGCCCTGCAGCACGGCGAGAAGTTCGGCTACCGCAACTCGCAGGTCACGGTGCTCGCTCCCACCGGCACCATAGGCTTCATGATGGACTGCGACACTACCGGCATCGAGCCCGACCTCGCGTTGGTGAAGTACAAGAAGCTGGTCGGCGGCGGCATGATCAAGATCGTGAACAACACTGTGCCCGCGGCGCTCTTCAAGCTCGGCTACTCGAGCGACCAGACCAACGCCATCGTCAGCTACATCGACGCCACCGGCACCATCGAAGGCGCGCCCGCAGTCAAGGACGAGCACCTGCCCGTCTTCGACTGCTCATTCAAGCCCTCGAAGGGCACGCGCACCATTCACTACAACGGACATCTGAAGATGATGGCCGCGGCACAGCCGTTCATCTCAGGCGCGATCTCGAAGACCATCAACATGCCCGAAAACGCCTCGGTCGACGACATCATGGAGGCGTACATCCAGGCGTGGAAGCTGGGCCTGAAGGCAGTTGCGATTTATCGTGACGGCTCGAAGAAAGCGCAGCCGCTCAGCTCGATGGGATCGGCCACCGCCAAGTCGCAGAAGGGTGATGCCGCGGCGGCCCAGGTAGTGGAAGTGACGGACCCCTCGGCGGCCCCGCCGCGCGCCGTGCGCCACCGCCTGCCTGACGAGCGCCTCTCCATCACCCACAAGTTCAAGGTGGGCGGACACGAGGGGTACCTCACTGTGGGACTCTACCGCGACGGCATGCCCGGCGAGTTGTTCATCACTATGGCCAAGGAAGGCTCGACCGTCAGCGGCCTGATGGACAGCTTCGCCTGCGCGACCTCGATCGCGCTGCAGCACGGCGTTCCGCTCAAACTGCTGTGCGAGAAGTTCGCGCACACCCGCTTTGAACCCAACGGCTGGAGCACCAACCCCGACATCGGCTATGCCAAGTCGATCATGGACTACATCTTCCGCTGGCTGCAGTTGCGCTTCCTCACCGGACAGCAGCAGGCGCTGTTCGACGGCCTGCGTCCCAAGTACATGGGCGGAGTGGCTCCAGTGAGCGCGCCGGACGAGACACCGTTTGGCGGTCCGGAGCAGCAGCCGCTGGAGGGCTTTGGAGACTCCCACAATGTGGAACTCACGTCTCAGGGCGTTCCCGGCGGCTCGGCCACCGGACACCGCCACGCAGCCGATGCGCTGAAAGAGCTGATCGACATGGGCGACGCCCCCAGTTGCTCGGTCTGCGGCGCCATCATGACGCGGAACGGAAGCTGCTACCGCTGCATGAGCTGCGGGAGTACGAGTGGATGTTCGTGAATGGAGGCCGGGGACAAGCGAAACTAAGTCAGTCTGGATAACGTATGGAATGGCCTGTTTACAACATGTATCTCTGGCAAAGTAACTTCCGAGCGGCCGCGTACCGGGAGCGGGTTACGGCCACTGCACCGCAAGCGCGTTGTGACCTGCGAGCCGTACGCGCAGAGCCTGTGGTTTACGCATTTTCGGCGGCTAGCTCGTCCAGCAGGGTCGCCGCCGCAGTCAAGCTGTCAACCCCGAAGACCACCAGCGCGAGCGTCGAGCCTGGTTCCAGTCCGCAGTAGGTGTAGTCAATGTTGATCTGCTTTTCGCCTAGCCGCGCGGCTGCGCGGCCCAACTCACCCGGACGGTGCGGTAGCCTGACTACCACCACGTCCGTTTCCTCGAAGATCATGCGGAGGCTGCGCAGCACCTCCTTGGCGCTGGCCATATCATCCGCCAGGAATCGGGCCAGACTCTCGCCCTCCTCTACATACGATTGAAACGCAAGGATGTTCACTCCGCGCTCCGCCAGAGCGAGGAAGCACGTCGCTAGGGCACCAGGTTTGTCTGCGATCGCTACTGTAAACTCCTTCGCCTTCGGCATGTAACTCGACTCCCCTTCCTTCCCCAGGACTCTAACATCCAGTATCGCGGTCTCTATCAGAGGAGTCCAATGAATAGATCGGAATTTCCTTTTGAAAACGGGGGAATTCTATGCGGTTATTGTCGCGAAATCCCCATCTCGAACGTAATCTCGGCTGAAACGCCCGGTCGGATTAGGGTTCGATAAGGCCTGATTACAACAATTATCGGTCAGCAAATCAGAAGGTCTGGAAAACCGGCACACCGCCCAGCCCCGTGTCGGCACCGAGGTCGCGACGAAAGCGATACTTCCAAGAGATCGGCTTCGACCTAGCCCGATGGGGCTCGTTCGCAGGCCCGCGGGCGATTTGAAGGGATTGTATCGCCAGCAGATTCAGCGCCTCCCGAACCGTAATGTTGTGGTAGACGGGTTCATGACGATGATGTGAGGGCTGACAATCGCCCGGAGAGTCGCCTACGAAGCCGAACGTAGGACTCCCGTGTTTTTGGTTCCACTCCAGCTTCTTTCGTGACAAATACTCACTCAACTCGGGCGTATACGACCAACCTGCAGAAAAGCTGCCCATGCGATTGATCTGCTGTGGAAGGCAGTCATATGGAGGCAAGAAAAACTCTCGCAACTTGATGTCGAGCAGACTTAATGGATCGGCGGTGCCATGAGCCGGATAAACATGAACCAGGACGCCCTCAAGCAAGTCCACGTTGTACCGTGGGTTGGCCCGACGAATGCGACCGAGAGCGTGCTTGAGGCTCGAATCGGGAGGGCCCAAATCCACTTGCGGCTCAGTTGCCTGGCGTGCATCCCAAAGCTCTTCAAAGCCAACCACAATTTGGTCCGGAAAACGGGCGCGTAATGCGTCAACAGCCGCGTCCATGGGTGTCGACACCACATGCGCTCTGGGTAGGGCTGAAGCCTGTGTACTCCCAGACATCGTCGGGCTGGGTTGGAATAATCCGACGCACCCGAACAACGCGATCAACATGGTTCGCTTGACCGTCAACAGCAGGCTGCGGGTCCCTAGTCGCATTCAAAACCGCCCCCAAACAATTAGACACCAGCGAAAAAGTTGCCGGGCAAGTCTTGGCTCCATTCTGGGGTTAGCTCACCATTACCTGTCGTGAAATCGCCATCTAGTGCTTACTTGCATTAGTGATGGATATTACGTAATGTGATTGGCAAAGGGGGTGCCTTTGCCAAAACCAGCGCCGGTACCGGAATGTTCGCGAGAAGATCGCCAGGTTTTAGAGGATTGGGCGCACAGCCGCACGATAGAAGCGCGATTGGTGGAACGAGCGAGAATCGTTTTGGGATGTCTGGAAGGGAAGCCGGTCAGCACGGTGGCCCGGAGTTGGAAGGTGCGGCCGAACACGGTGATCGATTGGCGTCGGCGCTTTGCGGCGGAGGGAATAGCGGGATTGCGGGACCGTCCGCGATCGGGCAAACCGCCGCGATATACAGGGGAGTTTCGCAAGCAAGTGCTGGCCACGCTGGAAGAACCGCCGCCGAAGGGACAAGCGGTATGGGATGGGCCGGCACTGGCGGAGTATTTGAAAACATCGGTGCATGCGGTCTGGCGCGTGTTGCGGAAAGAAGGCGTATGTTTGGCACGCCAGCGCAGTTGGTGCGTCAGCACCGACCCGGAGTTCACGGCTAAGGCCGCCGATGTCGTGGGTTTGTACTTGAATCCCCCACAGAATGCGTTGGTTCTTTCCGTGGATGAAAAGCCGAGTATTCAGGCGTTGGAGCGAAAGACGGGATTCGTGGAAACGGACAGTGGGAAAATCGTCCGCGGTTTCAAGAGCACCTATAAGCGCCACGGCACCTTAAATCTGTTTGCCGCCCTGGAAGTCGCCACTGGCGCCGTTCATACGCAGACGACCGGCAAGAAGCGTCGAATTGAGTTTCTGGAATTCATGGATCGCGTGGTCGCCGATCTCCCGGTCGGGAAAGAAATCCACGCGATCTTGGACAATTACTGCATCCACAAGAAAAACGATGCCTGGCTGGCGGCTCATCCCAACGTGTTCTTTCACTTCACGCCAACGTCGGCCAGTTGGTTGAATCAAGTTGAAGTCTGGTTTGGTATTCTGAGCCGCAAAGCACTGCGGGGAGCGTCTTTTCGCGACATCGAGCAATTGCGCAAAGCGATTGAAGACTTCGTGGCAGCCTACGGACCCAAAGCCAAGCCGTTCGTCTGGCGTAAACGCGAAGTCAAAGGTTCGCAGTTGCGCAATACTATCGTTAACTTACGCAATTCATTACTAGCTGTGCCAAAATCAGAAACCTCATGAGCGTCCTCTCTAACCATGGAATTCGCTATCAGCGGCAGAGCGCCAAACGCAGGAAGATCCCCGTGGTGCTGAGTGTCAGTGAGGTGCAACAGTTGTTAGACGCTCTGGCCCTCAGAGAATGGATCCTGGTACTGCTGGATGTGGGCACAGGCTTGAGAATGAGTGAACTGTTTGGCCTGAAGTGGAAGGACGTCGACTTCGAGGCCAGTGAGATCAGCGTGGTTCGATCCATCGTGATGCAGGTGACCGGCCCATGCAAAACGGAAGCGTCCCAGAAGCCCATCCCGCTCGACCCCTGTCTCGCGGAAGCACTGCGGGCATGGCGTCAACAGGTGAGATACAACAGGCCCGAGGACTGGATCTTTGCCAGCCCCAAAGCGAAAGGCCGACGACCCTATGTGGGACAACAGATCATGCGCAAAGTCATACGGCCTATTGCGACTCAAGTGGGGATCACCAAACCTATCGGGTGGCACACCTTCCGCCATACGTATTCGACCTTGCTGCGGGCCGCCAGAGTCGACATCAAGGTCATGCAGGAACTGCTTCGACACGCCTCCAGCCGGGTCACCATGGATACCTACACACAGGCCGTTACGGCACAAAAACGCGAAGCTCAGAGTGGCGTAGTTCGCTTGTTTCGCGTTCGCGCAGTGGCGTCCGCAACTAAGAGGTGAGGGTGTGCCTTTTTGTGCCCACGAAAAAGCCGTCAAACCTTGGGAAATGAAGTTCTGGAACGGCAGGATGCAGAGATTTAGCAGTCCTGCTGTTTCCTTTTGTGCCTACGACGAATCGGCTCTATCGCTCTAACTCATTGAAAAAAATTGGCGTCCCCGACGGGATTTGAACCCGTGTTACCGCCGTGAAAGGGCGATGTCCTAGGCCAGGCTAGACGACGGGGACGCTGATAGGGAGGGATTGTCGCCGGCATCATCATGATAGCAGCCGCTAAGAATGCGCGTCAAAAGCACGATTGCCGCCAATTACGCTCGCAACTATTCATGCGGGTCCTCGCCGTTGCCAACCAGAAACAGCGACTCGGGATCGGGTTGAAGTTGCCAATCCGGCGACTCCAATTGTCGCGGCGTCTTCTCCACCTGATGCAAATCCGGAAGGTCCGTCGCCGACAGTGATCGATCGAGGTCGGGCATCTTACGCGCAATCGGAAAAACCGACCGTTCCATTGAGCCCACCGCTTTGTTATAGGAATCGACCGCGCCGCCCAGGCGCTTACCGATATCTTCGAAGTTCCACGCCATCGCGCTCAAGCGCTGATACAGGGTCTTGCCTGCCTTGCTGATTTCACGTGCACTCTCGGCGAGGTTCTTCTGGTTCCATCCATATGCAACCGCTCTCAGCAGCGCGATAAGCGTCGTAGGCGAGGCCACGATAACCTTGCGCTTGACTCCGTACTCGATGAGTTCCGCATCGGCGTCCATCGCGGCCCGGAAAAACACTTCGCCCGGAAGAAACAGCACCACAAATTCGGGCGTTGACTCGAATTGAGTCCAATAAGACTTCGAACTCAGGTTATCGATGTGCTGCCGGACTTGCCGCGCGTGGTCGGCCAGAAAGTCCCTGCGCGCAGCCTCGTCGGGCGCCTCGAGGGCTGCGAAGTACGCCGTGATCGGAGCCTTTGAGTCCACAACGATGTTCTTTTCACCCGGCAGCTTGACCACGACGTCAGGCCGCAGGCGGCCATCCTCGCCCGTCACGGTCACCTGCTCCAGAAAGTCGCAGTACTCCAGCATTCCGGCCAATTCGAGGCACCGGCGCAACTGCAACTCTCCCCATCGCCCGCGCGCTTGGGGCTCGCGCATTGCCTTCACCAGGTTTCCAGTCTCGGCTTGTAGAGCTTCTTGCGTCCTTAACAACGAAGCCACTTGCGAGGTCAGGTTGCCGTAAGCCTCGGCTCTTGCCTTCTCTAACTCGCGAACATGTTCATCTACCTGCTTCAGAGAGTCGGAGATCGGCTTGACCAGGATCTCGACCGCCTTCTCTCGCTTCTCCAACTCTCCGCGCGCCTCAGACTGATACTTCTCGAGCGTTCCCTTGGCAAGCTGCAGAAAACTCGCGTTGCTGCTCTCCAACGCAGACGACGCGAGCGCCTTGAACTGCGCCTTCAATTCCTCGCTGGCATCTGCCAGCAACCGCAGCTTCTCATCGGCATTGCGTCGCTCGCTCTCCAATGTAGCCTCAAGCGAAGCCTTACTGGCAAACAGCGCGGAGTTCTCCGCCTGCTGTTGAGCGAATTGCGACCTGGCGGTCGCCAGTTCGCGCTCCAGTTCCGACTTTCGCTCGGCCAGGGGCGTGCTCTTCGACCGTGCAGCCAGCCACGCAAGGCCAGCGCCGATCACCAAACCCGCGAGCGTCAGGGCAATCACACCTACAATGTTCATCGAGGGGTATCCGAAGCCGCTGCTGTATTGTATGTTGGCGGTGAGGGGAACGGAAGCTGGTCGTCGCCGTCTAATCTCCAGCATGCAACTCTTGAGTCACCAGTCCGGCAGCAAGTCCTTCCGATCGGCGCTGATTGTGGCCCATTGCCTTTTCCTTGTGGTGCTGGCCTCAGCATCCAACACATTTCCACAGTCGAACAACGACAACAACTCCGGCGAACAGCGCCTCTTCGCCCTGATTAACCAGGAGCGCGCTAAAGAAGGCTTGCCACCCTTGCGGCTCGACGAGCGTCTTTCGCGGGCGGCGCTCAAGCATACGCAACTCATGGTTCATAACGACTCTCTATCCCATCAGTTTGAGGGGGAAGAACCGCTGCAGTTACGCGTCAGTGATGAGCACGTGCGCTGCGATCACGATGGCGAAAACGTCGCTCTGGACAGCGATCTGGGAGTTGCTCACGTCATGCTGATGCAGTCGCCGCCTCACCGCGCCAACATCCTGAACCCGCAATTCAATGCCGTCGGAATCGGGACCGTCAAGGCCGATGAACTGATTTACATCACCGAAGATTTTGCCCACGTCCTGCCGAGCTACTCCGAGCTTGAAGCGGACTCCGTTGCGCAACAAGCCATAACCGAATACGAAAAGTCGCTGGGAGTCGCGCCGGCAGTCCGAAGACCCTCTCCCCAACTCAGGCAGGTGGCATGCGAAATGGCTCTCGATGACTCGCTTGAGAGCAAGAAATTGAGCAAGGTCCCCGGGCTCACAAGCGGGATCGCCTGGACCGCTGCGGATCTCGGAAAGCTCCCTCCCAACTTGAAAAGGCTGCTCGCGCAGCCTTTAACCTTGGGGTATTCGCTGGGAGTGTGCTTCGCTCCCAGCGTCAGTCACCCAGGGGGAATCTACTGGTTAGTAATGGTGATTTACTGAGATTCTGGGGGGTCCCGTTGTGGTTGAGGACCTCGGCTGCTTCTGTTGCGTTCATGGTGGCTCCTAGTTCCCGCGCAAATTTCTAACATGCGCTATCGTAAGTTCCGCGGTCACTTTCTCGCGCCAGCATTGTTTACGCGAGGTCAACCATTTCTGCTTCCGGACAGAATGGATTTGTTTGCAGCAAGTGAAATAACTTGATTCCCATACCGGACCAACGTTACTCATCACATGCGCTTGTGATTTAGATCACAAACGGCCGGCATCCACCGGAAATCACGTGGTTCCGGCCATCCGTCCTGGCCCCTCGACCTGTGCTACCCTGCCTGCATTGATGACTCCCTCCTCGCGCAT
>Ga0210406_10005932_pt1 | contig 12713 bp, 9 predicted proteins | sample IncBWC30MmetaG_FD_155454 | JGI IMG/M metagenome (GOLD analysis project Ga0210406, IMG submission 155454) | Forest soil microbial communities from Barre Woods Harvard Forest LTER site, Petersham, Massachusetts, United States - Inc-BW-C-30-M | ecosystem: Environmental > Terrestrial > Soil >...
TATTTCATCACCGAGGAGTATCTCGAAGGACTCACACTGGAGACTTTGCTCTGTCGCGGCCGACTATCTCTTCAAAAAGCTCTCTCTTTGGCCATCGACATTGGGGAAGGTTTGGCAGCTATCAATGCCGCCGGCATTGTCCACCGGGATCTCAAGCCGGGGAACATCTTCATCACGTCGACGGGGCAGTTGAAGATTCTGGATTTCGGTCTCGCGAAGCTTACGCAACCACCATGCACGGGATCGGCTGAAGGCACTTCTCCAACCTTAACTTTCTCGATCACAAGCAGCGGCACAGACCGAGTGCTCGGTACGCCAGGGTATATGGCGCCGGAACAGTTCGATATTACGGAGATCGATCAACGGGCGGACATTTTTGCCTTCGGGACAGTCCTCTACGAGATGTTGTCGGGACACCATCCTTTCGAAGGGAAGAGCATTCACAGCACGATCCATCGCATCCTGAACGAGGCGCCTCGGCCACTCGATCAGCTCGAATCCGACCTGCCGCTTCAATTGCAGTGGATCATTGAGAAGTGTCTGCAAAAGGATGCTTCAGCACGCTATCAACACAGTTCCGACCTTGTGGTGGACTTACGCGCAGTTTCTGAAAGTTCACTGGAATCGAATGCCAAGCTGAGGAAGATATCAGGAAGCCAAGTCACCTGGAAGCGGTTGGCTATGATTGCTGCCGCGGCATTCCTCTGCGGGATCGCCGTAACTTGGATTCTCAAATCGATAAGCCAGCAAGAACAACGACGTCCGCTCGTAGCCTTCGACTTTCCGTACAAGAGCCAGATCCGGCCATGGGATGGTCCAGCCATTTCTCCTGATGGGACGATGATTGTGTATCGCGACGCTGGGACGCTTTGGATCCGTGACCTGAGTTCCTCGGATCCACGCAAACTGGAAGGAACTGAAGGAGCAGGTCAACCATTCTGGTCGCCCCGGAGCGACTACATCGCCTACTTCACCAAAAGCCAACTTTATAAGGTCTCAAAAGCTGGAGGTGGTATTAGTGCGCTATGTCGACTTCCTTATGAACTATGGGGTGGTGGTTACTGGACGTCGAAAGGCACGATCCTGTTCGGCCAAGGCCCGGGCGGCATATATGAAGTCGACGAGCAAGGTGGAAAACCCCGGCAAGTCATGAAGCCAGAAACGGGGGAGAACTGGCTCTACTGGCCAAGCCTGCTCCCCGACAGCAACAAACTGATGTACGTCATCCTCAAGCAGGACGACACTTCTGAGATTGTCGTGCGGAACGGCGGCCGGCGGACGTCGGTCGTGAGCCGCGCCGAGTTCATTACCTGGACGACTTACTCTGACACCGGACACATTCTGTACCAACTGGGCTCGTCCACCCAGCGCGGCAATGCTTCGTTCAGTGTGTGGGCGCTGCCATTTGATGCCGACAAACTGGCCAAGAAGGGAGAATCGTTCGAAGTCGTGGCGGAGGGAGCGGCGCCCACCGTATCGTCTGGTGGCACCCTGGTCTATCGAACCCGGCACGAGAAAGAAAACCGCTTGGTTTGGGTGAATCGGCAGGGCAGGGTTGAAGGGGCCATCGGTCAGCCACAGGCTGTGATCCGGAACCCAAGTATTTCTCCGGACGGGCGGCGGGTGGCGGCCGAAGGCGCTGATGCCAATAGCGGATTCGATGTTTGGATTCACGACTCGCGTGGGACCAAGGAGCGAATCACGGCGGCTTTTGCGGACCGCAGGCACCCGGTGTGGGCGCCGAGTGGAGACCGAATCGCATTCGATTCAGGAGGCAGCGTGTATGTGCAACAACTGGACCAGAGCACTGAGGCCAAGAGAGTCCTGTGGCTGGGAGCCGTGGAAGAAATCTTTCTGAACTGGGGTCAGGGCGGACAGACTCTTCTTTATGATTTTCTCTCACCGAACCGCAGCAACCGCGACATCTGGTACATGCATTTGCCGCCGGCCAAGGATGGCATACCCCTGGTGCAGACGCCCACAGACGAAACGCTTCCCCAGATATCCCCGAACGGGCATTTCGTGCTGTACCAATCGAACGAATCCGGAGGATACCTTCCCGATGTTTTTGCTGTGAGTTTTCCGGACGGCAAGCGGAAAACGAAGATTTCGATTTCAGGCGGTACCCATCCGCGTTGGAGTCCAAAGGGAGACGAGATCTTCTATGTTGATCCCGACAATAGCTTGGTGGCGGTGAGTGTTACATCCGATCTGAAATTGGGTCAGCCGCGACGTCTTTTCACTTCCGAAGAGGTTGGCTCGGATTTGTCGCTCGACACCCTGTCGTATGTCTACGACGTCGGGCCAAAGGGAGAAAACTTCGTCGTCGTGCAAATGCCGACCGGCGGAAGAATCGCCGTCATTCAAAACTGGCTCGAGGGATTCCGAGGCGCGAAGTGAGCGCCGATCATTGCTAGCTGGCGACCTTGGCATCGGCCGGGAAGTGCTGCAGGTATTCCTCCAGTTCATCAAGCGAATGCACCAACTTGTCGACTGAGCATTGAATCATGAGATTCACAGTTTGCCATTTGAAGTGAAGCCGCCAGTCTGTGTAAACCCCGACAACATGCTTACCTAGCCCGTGTGCAAAGCCCAGTTCCCATGCTGTGCCGGCGTCCACGTCCATACCGTCGAGATTCGCCACGATCACATCCGCATGGCTGACTGCTTTTCTGTCTTCCTCGAAGATCTTGCGGACATCGCTCTGATGTTGGAGTTTGATACCGTCGCGCTGGGGGATATACGTCGTAAAACCAAGTTTGCGCATCCGCGAATCAATTTCGCCGTTCCAGAAACGTTCTCCCTCATTGAACAATGGCCCAGCAATGTAGGCGTGCATGTTTGACCTTTCACTCAGGATTTCGGATGGCCTTGATCTGTCGTAATCGCGGGTTTTATAGAAGCAGAACGGGATTTTAGCATGGGTTCTGGACAGATGGCTCAGCAATCTGGGAGTAGGCTCCTGCTGCCATCCAAAGATGGGTACCGAGAAGTCGGCTGGAAGAACCGATATCAGTGTAGGTATCGCCGACTCGCAGGTGCCAGATTACAAAGATAATGGCGGAGGGAGAGGGATTCGAACCCCCGGTACGGTTTCCCGTACAGCGGTTTTCAAGACCGCCTGTTTCAACCACTCACACATCCCTCCGAGTTCATTTATCGGCTTAGAACTAGAGTGCCGCTGCACATTCGGCTGCTCTCAGGCCATCTGGAAGGATTGTAGACGGCCAGCCGAAGCGGGTCTAGTGAAGCGAAAACCCTGCATCAAGGACACGCCGCACCGCAGCACGACGCCTCAGTATTTCAGACTCCAGATGCAGCATGTTCCAAGAAGAAAGCCGATTAGGAAGCCGAGTTCGCGACCTACCCCTCGCCCACGCACTTGTGCTGGTTGAATTGCAGTTGCAGGCTTTCCTGGGCGCGCACGGTGTTTTTGATTTCCGTCAGAGGCACCCGGAATTCCCTGCCGCACGCAGTGCAGACCGCCACGACGGGCGATACGCCAATCCACTTGGTGACGCGAAGATTGCGTTTGTTCGCCATTCAGATTGCAAATATCAAGTTTCGCATCAGAGGCAAGCCCCTGCAGTTAGTCCACCCCACATGTCCGGATGCCCTCCGACTTAGCATAGTGCCCCCGTTTCGCGAAGCCGAGCATATGCGATCGTTCGGATACGTTGAACGGCTTCAGGTAGTTCTTGTGGAAGAGTTGTTTGCCACCACAAATACAGTCCAGGAAGTACATGCCTGGTTCACGAGGCCGTGGAGCGGGGCGTATGTGATTGCTTCCTGCTGAGGTGACTAGAAACAGCGTCCCACATCGTTCACAGGCGATGCCCATTGTGATTCGCATATCGCTTGAAGGGGCGAGTGGCGCTTGGGTGCCCAAAACTCTATCAGCGTCGACTTTTCTGTAGGTGAATCGCTGGTTAAAAAACTTTCCGCGATTAGAAGTGGCTCCGGATCATGGACGAGTTCGCCATCATTCCAAAAGTAGACGCACCAGACATCGGAGGCGACCACCGCGCAGTGGCTTCGTGCTGTTGAGCCCAGGGAACTGTGGCGGGCAAAAAATCAGGGCGACTTGCGTCGCCCCAATCTTCCCTGACTCTTACGCTGTTAGTAGCGAATCAGAATTCCCGTGGAGATCCGCATATTGTTGTTGTCGCTTACCCCATTGGAGTGCAAGCCGAGCCAATCAAACTGCACGGCGCGCAAGGCGAAACGGCGGGAGGCATTCACGTCGAGGCCGCCTCCGAACATCATGGCCAAACCACTGCTCGAGCCCGACCCTACGCCGCTGACCGAAGCTGAGGCGCTGGCGCCGCCGATCAGGAAGTGGGCGAAGGGAGTGAACTTCTCGTTGTGGCGATAGGAGAAGACCGGCCCGAAGGTATAGGTGTAGTTGTGGAAGCTCACACCGCTCTGGGACTTGTAGGCGCCACTGAAGTCACCAGCGATACCGAACCAGTTGTTAAGGTTTCCAGCAACCGATGTGTTCCAGCCATTCGCGTTCACCCCCCCATCAAAACGGGTGTACTGGTAACCGCCGAAGATTTCTGCCTTGGGCGTGTTTCCACCTTCTTGCGCGAATGCGGCCAACGAAAACAAGCTCACCAACAGTGCCAACCCAATAAACTTGCGCATTTGAACTGAACTCCTGATAACTGAAATTGCACTCCTCATCCGGTCGAGGGACCCAGCGACTCTCTCCCTATCAGGCGAACGAGAATCCGCCTGCGCTGAGTCAAAGTGCTGCATATAGTGAAATTCAGTGCGGCAGGACGGGCAAGTAACTGAAGACAGAGGACAATCGGCCTTTGGTAACAGTGTCGGAAGCTCCCGCCAGATCGTACTGTTCCGACTGACGACGGAGTACTGGGCCATTGCTCGGGCCATCGCCCGCGCGGTGCCGGCGCAGAATCGGCCAATCTCCCCAAGCCAGCTTAGCCTTCACTTCCTGGAAGTCGCTGGTGTCGACGATGTAGTCATTTCGACTCGGCAGAAGCTCCGAAATTTCTGCTTGTGCTCTCTGGATGCGTTCTTCGGTAGGCGGGTAATTGGAGAACGCGTTAGCGATCTGGGTATGCAACGGCACTTTGCTAGTCACAGGAAGAGCTTTGGCTATACGCTCGCGGATCTGCCGGTCGTGGCTCTGCAATTTTTCCAAAGCCTCGATAAATGTCTGGGGATCGTAACCGGCGGCGTATTGATATTCTAGGCCGAGCAAGTCCGCCTCAAATTCGGCGTCGCGGCTGAATTTCCGTAACGTGAGAGGAGCGATCTGGCGGGTGCCGATCGCGGCTGGACCGCTGAGGTACATGAGCGGAATCGAAATGATGTTCCAGGCATACTTTCGACTGACGAGACGCGTCGTATGCCGGGCTGCTACGTGCGCAATCTCGTGCGCCATGAGGGCCGCGAGTTCTGCCTCGCTGTCGACCGCCATGATCAATCCCTTGCTGACATAGAGGATGCCGCCCGGCAACCCAAAAATTCTGGGATCAGGAGAGTCGATCACCTTCGTGGTGAGGATCACCTGGGCGTCGGAATTGCGAGTGAGTTTCTGGCCTAGCTGGCTGATGTACTCGTTGACCTGCCGGTCGGCGATAAATCTCGTGCCACGATCAATCCGTGATGCCATCGACTCCCCGAGGGCACGCTCGTGCGGCATCGAATAGATATTTATACCGTGGCCGACGTTCCGCTGCCCAATGCGGTTGATGTCGAACTTGCCCTCTGTTTTGAATTGTTCCTCGGAAGCTGCCGGATGTTCCGATGCCGCGGGCGTGGAAGTTGGGATTGTCTCGCCAGCCTTCGAGGTACCAGACCCAGCCATATCGGAAGCCGACACCTGCGGAATCCAGAAAAACAAGCTGGTGGTATAGATGGCGATCCAGGCGCAGGAGCGAAGGGAAGAAGGAAAGCGCCTCATTCGTAATCGCGGAAGGATGGCCTTCGAACCATGCGACATCCCCCGTGCAATAGTCTCAGCCGTCACCCTGGCGGTGAAAGACTTTTCACATCTTGATAAAGTTACTGGCGCAGACTGTCGGCATAGGTGGGCCAATCCAACTCGGAAACGACCTTCTTCGAAGGCATGCACCACGGCTCAGCCCCGTTTAAAACCCAGCGAATCTACACCCTGCAGCCCCACTCCCGCAACCATTGCCAGGCACCGTTTGCCGGCAGATCCTCTACCCGCTGCATCCCACGAAACTTGTGGAGCACGGATGAGACCAAAGCGTTGGAGGGTGATCGCATCTTGGTGCCGAGGGGGCCGCCCTAGGCGATTGCACCATGATCGATGGACGTGAACTAAGCGCGCTTCGGCAGTTCCTGGCTTTGTTCTTCGAGCGAGCGGGCGAGTTCAGTGGCGAGTTCCGCAGCTTCGTCGAGGTCATTTTCGCGCGACAATTCCTCGGCGATCACGTGGGGCGGTCGGTGGGTGCTTTCTCGAATCATGAACCTTCCAATTGGACCTTTAACGAGCACCATACCCGAAGTTCAAAGAGACGACTACGTCCAATTGAAGGGGTTCTCTGACTCATGACACAGTGTGGGTCGGACACTCCTGTCGACAAAGCTTCGAGGGAGCACGACCCCAAGTAAGCTGAGGCGCAAAAGTTCCAGCCAGACAAGATCGTCCTGCCACACGAGTAAGGTGTTCGCACGACTAATGCAGGATCGGCGATACGTCGTACAACGACGCGACCAGCGCCAGGGTGACCATCAGCATGAGCAGAATCAAGAGCCAGAACTTGTGGCTGTCCATGAGGTGAGTCCGATCACACTACATCGGGAGCAGGGCCGGGCCAATCCGGCGAATCTTCTAACACTTTGGTGGCGTTGGCCTCTCATGGTCGCGCGCATGGCCAATACATCGAAACCACCAAGGTTCCTCCCCTGACCTCTCCTGGCGCCCAGCCGCAAAACAGAAAAGGCCGCCGTTCCTGCCCCAAATCGGGGATCACAGGCCGACCTGCGGCCAGGTTGCGCTTTTCATAACCCGGTTGTGTCGGTTAGCATCAAGAAGGTCGCGCATTTTCGAATCGCTCCGGGCGACTCCCACACCACGGTTCCGAGCAGGGCGACCACAAAGTGCTTCTCCTGACTGGTCAACAACATAGAGCCTGTGTCTTGTTGTGTGCCGCCGCGATGGCGCCATAGCCAGACGGCGTGCACGGCAGATTGCGAGACTCAGTTCCGAATCCTTCCGCGCATCAACTAAATCTAAAACGTCTGCTGTAAGGTTCACCAACCTGTAAGGGGCATCGATGGCTAAGAGAATGGCAGTGATGTTGGTCCTCACCGTCGTGGTGCTGGGGGCCCTCGGTTTCGTAAAGTTCAAGCAAGTGCAGACCGCTGTGCAGGCGGCCGCCACCTTTGCGCCGCCGCCGGAGGCGGTGACCAGCATCGTTGCCAAGCAGGAAGTCTGGCCCGCCAGTCTGTCGGTCATCGGGACCATGGAGGCCGTCCATGGTGTCGTCGTGAGCGCCGACCTTCCAGGTACGGTTTCGAAGATCAACTTCGAATCCGGACAGGCCGTGAAGGAAGGCGAGATCATCATCGAGCTCGATACGCGCCAGGAGCGCGCACAGTTGGCCGCGCTGGAAGCGCAGCGCGATCTGGCCAAGATCAATTTCGGGCGCACGCAGAAGTTGGTGGATCAGGGCGTGATCTCGCGCCAGGAATATGACACTTCGGTCGCGTCCCAGAAGCAGACCGAAGCGAACGTGGGCGAGATCCGCGCCACCATCGAGCGCAAGACAATCCGCGCTCCTTTCTCTGGCATCCTCGGAATCCGCAAAGTGAATCTCGGCCAGTACCTTGCCGCGGGCAATCCGATCGTTCAATTGCAATCCATGAATCCGATCTACGTGAACTTTGGCGTGCCCCAGCAATCGGGAACCCAGGTAAAGGTGGGCGGGAGCGTGACCGTCACCGCGCAAGATCTGGGGGGAAAGGAATTCACCGGACGCGTGACCGCGCTGGACTCCGTCATCGATGAAGCTACCCGCAACTACCAGGTGCAAGCCACACTGGCGAATCCGCAGGGCAAGCTGAAGCCGGGAATGTTCGTGCAGGTTGCGATGCACTATGGCACGCCGCGCGATGCGGTAACCCTGCCGGCCTCGGCCATCAACTATGCACCCTATGGCGATTCGGTCTTTATTATTACCGACCTCAAAGATCCCAAGGGGAATAGCTACCGCGGCGTGCGCCAGCAGTTCGTGAAAATCGATGGCTCGCGCGGCGATCAGGTTGCCGTGGTCTCAGGCGTGAAGCCGGGGGATGAAGTTGTGAGCTCCGGCGTATTCAAGCTGCGCAACGGCGCGGCGGTCATCATCAACAACAAGGTGCAGCCAGAGAACAACCCGGCTCCCAAGCCGCAGGACAGCTAAATTTCATCGCGGTACGAACCTAAGGACAGACCATGAAGTTTACCGATTTATTTATTAAACGTCCTGTTCTGGCGATCGTCGTCAACCTGGTGATCCTGATCGCCGGCCTGCAGGCGATTCGTTCTTTGAGCGTGCGCCAGTATCCCCGCAGCGACATCGCGGTGGTCCAGGTAACGACCACGTACGTTGGCGCGAACGCCGACCTGGTGCGCGGATTCATCACGACCCCACTGGAGCGCGTGATCGCCAGCGCCGACGGCATCGACTACATGGAGTCGTCCAGCGCGCAAGGTGTTAGCACCATCAGCGTGCACCTGAAGCTCAACTACGATACCAATGCCGCCCTCACGCAGATTCAGGCCAAGGTTGCGCAGGTGCGCAACGACCTGCCTCCCGAGGCCGAGGCTCCCGTCATCGAGTTGCAAACCGCCGACGACCAATTCGCGGCAATGTACCTGGGCTTCTCGTCGGCCGATCTCGACCAGAATCAGATCACCGACTACCTGACTCGTGTCGTGCAGCCCAAGCTGAGCGCGGTCAGCGGCGTGCAGCGCGCCGACATCCTCGGCGACCGCACTTTTGCCATGCGCATCTGGCTGAAGCCGGAACGGATGGCGTCGCTCGGCATTTCTCCCTCAACTGTCCGCGACGCGCTGGCCAAGAATAACTACCTCTCCGCCATCGGAAGCACCAAGGGTTCCATGGTGTCGGTGAACCTCGTCGCCAATACCAATCTAAAGACCCCGGAAGAGTTCAAGCAGTTGGTGGTGAAAGAGAGCAACGGCGTCGTGGTTCGCCTGGGCGAAATCGCTGACGTCGTGCTGGGCGCGCAGACCTACGAACAGGATGTGCGCTTCAACGGCGAAACCGCTACCTTCATGGGCATCTGGGTGTTGCCCACCGCCAACTCGCTCGAGGTCATCAAGCAAGTACGCGCCGAAATTCCCGGCATCCGTGCGCAACTGCCAGCCGGCATGAAAGTCGGCATCCCCTACGACTCGACCGCCTACATTCAGGACGCCATCAATGAAGTGCTCAGCACGCTGACCGAAACGCTGCTGATCGTGATCGTCGTCATCTTCCTGTTCCTGGGGTCGTTTCGTTCGGTATTGATTCCGGTCGTTGCGATCCCCGTCTCGCTCATCGGCGCTGTCTTCCTGATGCTGATGGCGGGTTTCACGATCAACCTGTTGACGCTGCTGGCCATCGTTCTGTCTGTCGGTCTCGTGGTTGACGACGCCATCGTCATGGTCGAAAACGTCGAGCGCCACTTGCACATGGGCAAGAATCCGATCCAGGCTGCGAAAGACGCAGCGCGCGAATTGGTCGGCCCGATCATCGCCATGACCATCACGCTGGCCGCCGTCTACGCCCCCATCGGCATTCAGGGTGGCTTGACCGGTGCACTCTTCCGCGAGTTTGCGTTCACCCTTTCAGGGGCGGTCATCGTTTCCGGAATCGTAGCTTTGACGCTGTCGCCCATGATGGGATCGCGGCTGCTGCGTCCGGGCGCTTCCGACCGTGGCTTCGCCGGCGTCGTCAACCGCCGCTTCGAGAGCGTGCGGTCGCTTTATTCGCGGATGCTCACCGGCACACTGCGCTACCGGCCCGTGGTGCTGACGTTGTGGGTCATCGTGGCCGCGCTGATGATTCCGTTCTACATGTTTTCGCAACGTGAACTGGCGCCGGCGGAAGATCAGGGAGTCGTGTTCGGAGTCATTCAAGCGTCGCCGAATTCCACCATTGATCAGACCAACATCTACACTGATGAAGTTCTTGACGTGTACAAGAGCTTCCCAGAGAGCCAGAGTATTTTTCAAATCACCAATCCCGGTGGCGGATTCGGCGGCATGGTGACCAAACCCTGGAGCGAGCGTAAGAAGACAGCGCAGCAACTGCTCGTGGAATCGGCGGGTCCGCTTTCAAAAATTGCTGGCATCCGCGTGATTCCGCTGACGCCTTCCCCGCTGCCGGGCGGTGGCAATTTCCCTGTGGATTTCGTGATCGCCTCGCCTGGCGAGCCGCAGCAACTCGTGCAGTTCGCCAACCAGCTCGTGCAGAAGGCGATGACCAGCGGCATTTTTATCTATGCCGACTCTGATCTGAAGTACGATCAGCCGCAAGCCGAGGTCGTGTTCGATCGCGACAAGGTGCGCGCGCAGGGCGTCGACCTCAGTCAGGCTGGACAGGACCTCTCCACCATGCTGGGCGGCAATTACGTCAACCGTTTCAGCATTCAGGGACGCAGCTACAAAGTGATCCCGCAAGTGAAGCGCGTGGAGCGCCTGACCCCCGAGCAGCTTTCGCAGATTTACGTCACAGGGGCCGGCAACAAGATGGTGCCGCTCTCCACCTTCGCGACCCTGAAGACCACCACCGAACCGCGCGACCTGAAGAAATTCCAGCAGCTCAACGCAGTTCGAATTCAGGGTGTCGTTCCGCCGAACGTTCCGCTCGATCGCGCTTTGACCATGCTCGAGGCCGAAGCGAAGAAAATCCTCCCGCAGGGCTTTACAGTCGATTACGCTGGCGAATCTCGCCAGCTCCGGGTGGAAGGCAGCAAGTTCCTGGGAACGTTTCTGTTGTCAGCGATCCTGATTTACCTGGTGCTCGCGGCGCAGTTTGAAAGCTTCCGCGATCCGTTCATCGTTCTGGCCGGATCGGTGCCGCTGGCGCTTTCAGGCGCGTTGCTGTTCTCGTTTCTCGGCTTGACCACGCTGAACATCTACAGTCAGGTCGGATTGATTACGCTCGTGGGACTGGTGTCGAAGAACGGCATTCTGATCGTCGAGTTCGCCAACCACCTGCAAGAGTCCGGCAAGCAGAAGCTGGACGCGATCATCGAGGCGGCCACCACCCGATTGCGCCCGATTCTCATGACCACGGCCGCGACCGTCATCGGCCACTTCCCGCTGGTGCTCGCCAAGGGCCCCGGCGCTGGGGCCCGTAACAGCATCGGCATCATGCTGGTCAGCGGCATGATCATCGGCACGGCCTTCACGTTGTTCATCGTGCCGTCGATTTACATGCTGGTGGCCAAACGTCACGTAGCCGATGTGGAAGACGTGAAACAGGCCGAAGAAGAAAAAGAACTGGAACCGGCCGACGCGGTCGCATAAGTTCGCCGGTTGTGCACAATTGATCGGCCGAAGTCGATGCGGCGTGGAAGGCGAGAGCAACCACGCCGCTGATTTTTTCAAAAAAGCCTGAACCGCAAAGGTCGCCAAGAAAAACCGCAAAGCACGCGAAGAAACCCGGGACAGCATTCCTTTGCGATCTTTGCGGCTGTTCTTCGCGACCTCAGCGGTTAAAGTCTCTTACGGTTTCCAGCATGCTCCGCGATGGCCGGAAACTATAATCGAAACCCGTGACAATAACGAGCATCCCGGAATCTGCCGTCCTGCGCCGCTCTTTCCGCAAGACATTTCCATCAGCTGTGCGTGGCGAGGGCGTTTACATCTTTGACGCCACCGGCAAGCGCTACCTCGACTTCGCCGGATCGGCGGTCGTGAACTTCATCGGACATGGCGTGCGCGAAATTTCCGCAGCTATGGCCGAGCAAGCCGCGCAGCTCGAATTCGTCCACACCAGCCAGTTCACCACGCCTGTTGCCGAAGCTTATGCGGAAGAACTGCTCGATTTCGCGGGAGAAAACTTCCGCGGAGGTGCGGTCTACTTCACCAGTGGCGGATCGGAGTCGATCGAAACCGCGCTCAAACTCGCGCGCCAGTACCAGGTCGAGATCGGCCAAGCCAATCGCTACCAGGTGCTGAGCCGCCAGCAGAGTTATCACGGATCCACGCTGGGCGCGCTCTCCGTCTCCGGCAACCGCAAGCGCCGCGAGATGTACCTGCCCATGGTGAAGGAATTCGCACACGTAGGCATGCCGTACTGCTATCGCTGCAAATTCGATTGCACCGACAGCTGCTTCAACTGCGGTCAGCAGTACGCAGCGGAACTCGAGCAAGCCATCGCGGACGCCAACGGCGCAGCCGCCGCATTCGTTTTCGAACCGCTGAGCGGTGCCACGCTCGGGGCGGTTGTTCCGCCACCGGGATACCTGGAGAAGATTGCGGAAGTGTGCCGCGCGCAGGGCGTGCTCCACATCGCCGATGAAGTGATGACCGGCATGGGCCGCACCGGCCGTAACTTCGCTGTCGATCACTGGAACGTCGCGCCCGACATTCTTGTCGCCGCCAAGGGCCTGTCGAGCGGATACGCTCCGCTGGGCGCCGTCATCGCCAGCAAGAAAGTCATCGATGCGATCGCCGCAGGCTCAGGCGCCTTTCTGCACGGCTTTACCTACAA
>Ga0210406_10005933_pt1 | contig 12712 bp, 13 predicted proteins | sample IncBWC30MmetaG_FD_155454 | JGI IMG/M metagenome (GOLD analysis project Ga0210406, IMG submission 155454) | Forest soil microbial communities from Barre Woods Harvard Forest LTER site, Petersham, Massachusetts, United States - Inc-BW-C-30-M | ecosystem: Environmental > Terrestrial > Soil >...
AGCAGTTGTCGATCGAGCTTCAGGAACTCGCCCGGGTTGGCCGTGCCAGCATTCGAGACGACAAGGCCGATATCCAGATCCTTCGTATGCTCGGCGAGCTTCGAGATGAAGCCCTCTTGCGAGAGGTCAGTCGCGAGGGCGCGGAACTGAACACCAAAGTCCCTTGTGATATGGCGTCCGACCTCATTAAGCAATGACTCTCTCCTGGCCACCAGCACGAGATTGATCCCGGCCGCCGCGATTTGTCGTGCGAATTCGGGGCCCATTCCCGACGAAGCCCCTGTGACGAGCGCCCACGGCCCGAACTGCTGTTTATCAAGCAAAGCTTTCATGCTTCCTCCCTTTTTGTCCGCTCAAATTCGTCAACTGCTCCGCGACCTGTTGCTCCATCGTTTCGTCTCACAACGTGTTGATCCAATTCTTAAGGCGCTTTACCTCCATCACCACCAAGTCGGGGTCATTAGCGGCGTATGCCACCGCAGCGATACCCTGAAAAGCGCAGAAGAGATGCGCGGAAAGTTCTCGTGCGTCCTCTTCATGGCCGGCCGCCCGGAATTGTTCCTCGAGCCAGCCCATTGGCTCGGTGAAGAGTGCCGCGGACTTCTTTGCGAGAGCGCCGCCCTCCTTGCGCAACTCCGTGCAAAGCCCGCCAAGAGGGCATCCTCCGCGCGCAAGATGCTCCCGGTTCGCTTGAATGCTACCCACGAAAGTTAACAGCCGCTCCTTCGGAGAACTCGAACGGTCCCACTCCACCCGGGCTGTGCGAAACTCCTCCAGGCGCCGCTCCACCACGGCTTCGGCGAGTTCTTCCTTGGTTTTAAAGTAGTAGTAGACATTGCCTACGGGCACGCGAGCCGCCTCGGCGATGTCCGCCAGACTCGTCTCTCGGAAACCGCGTACATACGCCAGCTTCGCCGCAGTCTCAATCAGCCGCGTTCGCTTGTCCGGTTGTGCCGTTCGCATATTCTCCGCCTCGGAGGAGTTAGTTATTTAACTAACTTAGACTATAGACTCGATGCGCCCGTGTTGTCAAGCCACGCGACACGCCAATTTTGGGCGCTGAGGGTGGGTGTTGGCGTGTTTTGTCTTTACTCTGGGGCGTATCTCCGGGAAGAATGCCAAAAGCGAAAGAGACTAGAACTTATGTCATAAATGTGAAACGCACGGAGAAGAGCATTTCCTCAGGGGCCAAAGCCCATTTTTTCTTAGCCTTTGATGTCGGAGCCCTTCGCAGCTCAGGGTGAACTAAAGCTCCGACCCCCAAGCCTCATTTATGAAATGGCTTCTAAACCCAGCCACTACCCTGAGGCTGTGCACCCGGCGTACATTGCAGATATGAAGCGCGTGGTGATCCTAGGTCGTGGAGCGTCAGGCAAATCGACGCTTGCGGTGAGCTTGGGCGAGATCACGGGGCTGCCGGTAATAGAGCTGGACAAGGTCTTCTGGCAGCCTGGCCTTGTAGCTAGACGGCGCGATCAGTGGGTAGCGATCCAAGAGAGACTTGTCGCGGAAGAGAGATGGATCATGGACGGCGATCTGGGGCCCTACGACGCTGTGGAGATCCGGCTTCGCGCGGCGGACACGATTCTTTTTTTAGACTTCTCGCTCCTCCGCTGCGCTTGGCGAGCCATTCGCCGATCGCGAGAGCGCGCCGACTTCTGGTGGTGGCTCTTGACGTATCATTGGCGAGGCCGTCCGATTCTCATGGAGGCGATCGCTAACCACGCGGTCGATGCGGACCTCCTTACATTTCGGAACCCAGAGGCGCTCAGGAGGTTCGTCGCGGAGGTAGCCCGCGAATCGCGGCCTGAATAGGATCCAACACGGCATGAACTCCGCTGATGTCATTTATCTGTATACGACCCTTGAAAAGGCGGGCGTCGAAATCTGGATCGATGGTGGATGGGGCGTCGACGCACTACTTGGCGAGCAGTCCCGCCTTCACAAAGACCTGGACATAACCCTTCAGCAGAAGGATGTCCTGATGCTGCGCCGGTTCCTGCAAACGCGTGGGTATAGGGAGATAAAGTTGGAGGATGCCAAATCCTGGAATTTTGTCCTGGGCCATGAGAACGGCAAAGAGATCGATGTCCACGTCGTCGTGCTCGATGATAAGGGAAACGGATTGTACGGCCCACCCGAAAAAGGCGAGATGTATCCCGCTGCTTCCTTGACGGGGACTGGGGTGATCGAAGGCCGGACGGTGCGATGCATTTCGCCTGAATGGATGGTGAAATTTCATTCCGGCTACCCACTCCAGGAAAAGGATTTTGGAGATGTGTCGGCTCTGTGCAAGAAGTTTGGGATCGACTTACCAGCGGAATACGAGCAGTTCAACAAATCTGAATAGAGAAGACCGGATACGGGCGGGTGGCCCGCATATCAGCTTTCCCTTTCTTGCGCAGGCTTCGATTATTCGAACGAGCAATCTTTCCCCGCTCCCTAATCACTAATGACACGGAAGGCCGGGAGTAATAACAAATTGACTTGACTTGCACATAAGAGAGGAATAGAAAGCAAAGAACTCGCCACTGCTACCGACGAGTTGGTGCCCACGGTAGCGCTTTCCTGCTGACGCGCGATTTGCCAGGTCAACGCAAACTGCCCGCTAGCCCGCCACAACGCTGCCTCCGTTCACAAGGAGGAAATAATGATTCGCGACTTAACCAGGTTTAACTTGGGCTCTTTCCTGTTAGTTCGCCGGCGAGGTGCCGGCGCGATGATCTGGAGTGTATTTCTGCTGATTGTGACACTGCTCGCGGCTGGTCCCCTGCCGGTGTCGGCTGCCGCCCCCGACACGGTGCTTGAGTGGATCGGCATCATGAACACGACGGTCCTTGCGGGCGGCACCAATCCGCTGGTGTCTACGCGCGTGGTTGCGCTCGTTTCTGCGTCAGTTTTCGACGCGGTTAACGGCATCGACCGCCGCTTTCAGCCGCTACATGTAAAACCAGCCGCACCGCACAACGCCTCTGAGAGGGCGGCCGCTATTCAGGCTGCATACGTCATCCTGGTGGATTTGTATCCCGCACAGAGCACGACACTCAAGACGCAACGCGACGCATCGCTGGCGGCGCTCGCCTCCACCGAAAAGGCTCAATCCATCGCTGCGGGAGTCGCCTGGGGACAAACCGTTGCGGACGCCATCTGGGCATGGCGGCTGACCGATGGCTTCGCGCCCGCACCGCCGCCGTTCCTCGGCGTGCAGAGTATCGTGGGAACACCGGCCGCCATCGGCGCTTGGCGGCCAACGCCGCAGGGGTTGCCCAACCAATTGCCTGGAGTGTCCGGGGCCGGCCCGCAGTTCGCCACGATGACGCCGTGGGTGCTGACGCGGCCGTCGCAGTTCCGTTTGCCGCCTCCACTCGCGCTCAACAGCACGGAGTACGCAACTGAACTCGACGAATTGTTTAAGATGGGCGTCTACTCCGGATCGGGGCGCACGCAGGATCAATCGGATCTGGCGCTGTTTTGGGCGGGCAACACACCGCTTTACTGGAACCGCATTGCCGCGGAGCTTTCTAAGGAACGCGGGTTGACGCTGACCGAGAATGCGCACCTGTTCGCCTTGCTGAATGTCTCGATGGCGGACGCGGCCATTGCCTGCTGGGATGGCAAGTACCGCTACGTTTTCTGGCGGCCAATCACCGCGATCCGGGACGGGTTCACCCCTGCGGATTCGGACCCAAACTGGATACCTTGGCTGGACTTCTTTCCCGGTGGCACTCCAGCGCATCCCGAGTATCCCTCGGGCCATTCCACGGTGAGTGGTGCAGCGGCCTTCACCCTCGCCGCCGCGTTTGGAGAGAACACGGCGTTTAGCATCGATTCGGAGACGCTTCCCGGAAAGATACGTTCGTTCGCCAGTTTCGCGGACGCGGTAGCAGAAATCGCCAACGCGCGCGTCTTTGGAGGTATTCACTTCCGAATCTCCTGTGTCCGCGGCAACATGCTCGGCAGCAGTGTGGCGGATTACATCTCCAGGCACGCTTTGCGCGCCACAGGCGACGACGGAAACGGCAACGAAGAGTAGCGTCGAGGGGATGGGCCCGATGGGCCCTTCGGCCGGACTAAGGACAAGCAAGCCCATCCCCTACAAAACCAGGCACGCCCTACAGGGAATTCAAGAACGTAATCAGTGCTTGCTTATCCTGAGGACTCAGGTCGCGGAAGCGATTTCTTACGTGTTCGGCTTCGCCGGCGTGACGCTCGATGGCGTTCTCTAGCGTTAGCGATTTTAGGTCATGCATGTGGCGTGGGTGCGTGCGGAGTCCCCAGAGCGGGACGGTGCGCAATTTGTTGGCGGTATCTTGCGGCGGATTCTGGACGATGCCGTCGCCGGTTCCAATGTCGTGGAGCAAGAAGTCGCCGTATGGATGAATGATCTTATTTCCCAGGGCATCCGGGACGGTGAACGCTCCGCCGTTGATGACCGTGCCCGCAGGGGCGGTGACGATGGTGCTGACATGGCAGGTGGAGCAGCCGATGTTCTCGAACAAATTTTGCCCGGCCTGGGCAGCCGCGGTTGCGGAGAGAGTCGCGTCGCGCGGCGGCACCATCGTGCCGCGGATGAACTCGGCAAAATGGTCGATATCCGCCAGGCCGAGATTGTCCGGGACGTCTTCGGGATCCTTCGTGATTTTGCCGATGGTCGTCACATCGTGGGGACGCAGGCGGTTGGTTACTCCCATTTCATTCAGGTAAGCGTCGCCGATGAAGGAGAGCAAGCTGCTGTGCTGATCCTTCCAGCCAAAACGTCCGATGCGCGATTGTCCGGGCGATTCGAGAACAGGAACCGGGACGGCTTCGCCATGAATGCGGCCTTCACTGACTTCGACCTGGTGCTGAGCGATCGACTGCAGGGTGCTATCGTCGATGGCCTCAACGAAGCCGTCTCCCAGAGTGTTCAGAGCCGCGCGTAGGGCGCGAATGTCTTCCGTATCGGGTATGTGCTCCTGAGCTTGAGGGATCAGCGCGCGGTCATTGATGATGGAGCGGAGGGCGATGGTGTTTGCGCCGTCGTTTATGGGGACGGTCGCGGCGACGAAATTGCCGTTGGCATCTTTGTGGCCGGCGCGAACCTCGGTGAATTGGCTTGCACCGCCGCTGACGGGATTCTGATGGCAGTCCACGCAGGCTCTGGCATTGAATACTGGGCCGAGACCGGTGCTTGCGTCGTGAGCTTGTTCGAAACTGGTTTGATCGAGGGCGTAGGTGTCGCCTGGGGGTTCTGCAATGCCGTTGCTAACGCTTTGCGCGCCGGGATTTTGGGCGAGAGTCGGGGTGTTGAAGCCGGCTGGCGCCTCCGTAGGACCTTGCTGCGCGATACCAGTGAGACCGATGGCCATTACTCCGGCGAGTAAGACCCCAACTGAAATCCATTTGTACATCATTGATGCACACCACCTCCCAGGCAGGATTGAGCTTTCTCCTCGAGCCACTTCCCGGAGTAGAGGAAAAGCCCCTTACAAGAGGCTAGGACTTCATGGTGTAGAGATTTATTCCAAGATCGAGGATTAAAAGTGTGTGAATGACGGGCGGCCTTCGACGAGAGCGGAGGTGGCGAAGTGGCGGAAACCGAGAAGACGAAGAGGAGACCCACCCTTTGCAACATCGCAAAGGGTAGGCCACCCGCCGCTCCGACCACATGAGCTCCACAAGTGTCAACTGCTCGACGATTGGCACTGTCAAACCCTTATGACGGCGTGACACGCCTTCACTGTCATTTGACTGCCGCTCCCTGAAACCCCATCCCTTCAATCACTTTCACGCTTTTCCTCCCCAATCCTCGTTTGGTCCAAACCTTGCTTTTCTCTTCGGCGAATGATGCAGCGCTCGACTCACAGTAGTGCCAATGGGACGGGTGGCCGACAAATTGATTCAGCGAACGGTGAATAGCAAAGGTAGTGCAGCGGCCTATAGAGATGAACGGATTTGACGATGAAGGAGAAGGTTATGAAAGTCATTCGCAGTACAACAGCAAGAAAACACATCTTCAGTGCGCTCGCGCTTCTGGGAATTTTCGCGGCGACGGTGCCCAGTGCTGATGCGAAACATCGAGCGGTGAAGGCCTCCGAGCAGCCAGCGATTGTGGTCGCACACGTAGCTCTGGCGGGGGCTCCGGCGAGCCAAATATTTTCTCAGGAAATCGGCGGCAAGCAGTATCTATACATCGGCGGGAACTCGAAGGAGGGTTTCACTCTGGTTGACGTCACGAATCCGAACAAGCCCGGCATCATTAAGCGCGTGGCCTGGCCGACGGAGATATCCACCGGCAGATTGCAAATGGTCGGTGGCGGACTAGCTCTCGTCGAAGGGCCCGACAGCGCCTCGTTGAAAGCCGACCCACCTGCGCCGACGAGCACTGTGAAGGTACTCGATCTGAGCGATCCAGCAAAGCCGCGGGTGATCTTAAGTTTCACCGGGGTCACTGACGCTCTCGAGGACGAATCACGCAGCCTGGTTTACATCACGAATGGCGAGGAACTCTGGATCCTGCGGAATAATCAGGCGCTGCCGACGGCTGCAGAACCGCTTGCATGCACTTCCGAGGATGCATTCAACGACGTTGCGAACTGTCAGTAATTCATGAAGACGGGCAAGCCCACCCGAAATCGAACCGCGGGCAAGGAGCGAGGCCGGGGCCGACGCATTGACGATGTGAACAATCCTACGTGCCGCCATCACAACGAGACGGAGGGGATGAAAAAAGAAGAGCCTGCCCCATACAAGGATCGTACGGGGCAGGCTATCTGGGCGGATTGCGGCTGGGCATGGGCGGTTGCCTGGGCGATGTGGACTGGCTACCTTGCGGCGGCCATGGACTTGGTGGGCTCGGGGACGACGCCGAGTTGGCGCATCAGGCCCAGAGCATCCCAATTGACGAAGCCTTCGACAATCTTGCCGTGGTCAAAGCGGGCGATGGTTACGCCAGTGATGGTGAACTGCTTGTTCGTGGGCGCAATGCCGTTGAGCTCGCCCTTATGAACGCCGCGGCAGGACCAGCGCGTCACAACGGTTTCGCCTTCGGCATAGAGATCTTCGATGTTCAAACGAAAATCGTGGAAAGCATTGCGATACAGGTTGACGCGCTTCTTCTCACTCTCGGGACCCTTGCCAAAATCTGGCGTGGAAGCGTCGTGGTGCTGATACATAGGGGCGATGATTTCATCCGCGACTTGCAGATTGCCCTTGTTCCAGAGTTCATCGATCAGACGGCGGACAACAGTTTTGTTTTGTTCAGACATGGTGGTTCTCCTTAAAAGAAATGCAGGTTACCAGCTCGCGTGTCGCGAACTGGAGTTGGTGCGGAACCACTGGCGTCTTGGGTTTGAAGACCTGTACGTCGAACAGGAGGCAGGGCCCCGCGCGAGGGAATAGAAACGAACCCATTGGGTTCTACCCTGTTGGCGCTCGATGCGGGACTAAACCTTGAGAGAAACTTCGCTGGGAATCGGGACTGGGCGTTTCGCGTTGAAACTGCGAAACCTGAATGCATCCTGTGCTTCGTGCGTGTGCAAGTCAAGGGGAATCGAAAGTTTCTTTTGGAGAGAAAAAGCGCGGCCCACCACCCTTCGCTTGTCAGGGCTAGGCGGTCGGCGGGCCCTACAGGTTCGGAGAATTACTGGCAGCGCGCCATGCGCTAGTCTTCGGCCTCGAAGGTCCAGACCTGGGCGGGCTCGTTGCCCTTGGCGGGGACGCCGACGTAGAGGCGGTCGCGCTTGGTGTAGAAGTAGCCGGTGCGAATGCCGATGGTGGTGGGAACGTTGGCGATCAGCTCATAGTGGTCGGGATCTTTTTGCTGGATGACGCTGATAATTCCTTCTCCGCCGATGACGTAGATGCGTTTGCGGGAAGCGTCGAAGTAGACGTCGTCGCACTCGCCGGCGGCGCGGAGACGGGCGACCTCGTTGCCGGTTTGCGTGTCGAGGACGACGAGCATCGGCGTTTTGCGTGTGACGGTGAAGAGGCGATGGTCTTCTTCGTTGAGGGCCATGGCGTAGTTCCCTTTCAAGCCTTCCAGTGGCCACTTGGTGACAGCGCCGGTTTTGCGATCGATCGATTCCACAACCATCCCGGCGTCCGGCACGTTGGCGTAAATGTGCTCGCCGGAGGCTTCGACCTGGAACGATTCCGGATGGCCTTCGGTTTTGTAGACCTTGCCGACGCGTTCGTCGGTGGCGGGATCGACCATGGCGATTCCGCCGTCTTCTTCGCCAAAGCCGACGAAGATTTTCTTGGAAGCGGCGTCGTAGCGGACATTGTCGGGGTCGACGCCAAAATCAATCGTCTTTTTCAGGGTGTACGTTGCGCCGTCGTAAACGTTCATCTTTCCATTTTCGGCGTTGGCCACGTAGAGCTTGTCGAAGCCCGGAACGTAGAGCGGCCCCTGCGGCTGGCTGAGTCCCTTGATGGAGCGAATCACCCTGCCCGCAAACGTGTCGATGACTTCGACCGTGTTATTTCCCAGCGCGGAGACGAACAGGCGCTTGCGCTTGATGTCGGCAGTGAAGTGATCGAGACGCCCCGCAACGCCGGGAACGGGAATTTCCTCCTCGAGTTGCAGCGGCAGAATATCGCGCCCGGTGGATTGCGCCTTCGCTGGGTGCGCACCGCGGAAAAGAGAAATTCCCAGTCCAGCGAGCGCAATTGCACTTACTGCCAGCAACCTTTTCATCGTTCCTCCTCAATAATCCAGCACAATTTTGCTGATTTCATCGCACCCGGGATCGAGTCATTCAACTACGGCACGGGCTCAAACACCAGGATCGCCGCCGGCTGCTGGCCGTTTGCGGGAGCCGCGACGTAGTAGCGATTGAGCTCCGGCGACCAGAACGAAGTTCCCGCGCCCGGGCGAGTCGGAATCTTTCCCGCAATTTCGTAGCTGTCCGGCCCTTTCTGCTGATACACAAACACCGAGCCGACATCTTCGCCGCGCCCACCGGAAATGTAAACGCGCTTCCGCGCAGCGTCGAAATAAACGCCGTCCATTCCGTCGGTGGTCGGCAGATGAGCCACTTCTTTTCCGGTTTTCGCGTTCATCGCAATCATTTCCGGCGGCGTGTGTGTCCCGACAAAGAGCCGGCCGCTCGCTTCATCGAGCGCAGCATCGCCCGGCCGCTGGCTGCTCACCGGCCAGGTTGCGCGGATTTCGTGCTTCGCGATATCTGCCAGTTGAATCTTAGTGATCGCGGAGATGAAAACGAACAAGGTGTTGCCAGAATGATCGAGTAACAGTTCGGAAGGATGCGCCGCCACCTGCACGTCGAAAATCTTTTTGTCCGTGCGGGCGTCAATCGCGCCAACTTCGCCATAATCCTTTCCGGCATCCTTGCCGCCGTATCCAACATACAGAACCTGCTTGGCCGCATCATACGCCACGCGGTTTGGTCCCAATTCCAGCTTGATCGTGTCCAGCAGCTCCAGCGTATCTCCGCGGAATACGCGGACCATCCCGTCGTCACCGCTCGCAACAAACAGTTTGTTCAGCCCCGACACATACGCAATGCCCTGCGGCTTCAGAAATCCCGGGATGCTTTTCGTCCAGCGGCCCGCCTGCAAATCCAACACTTCCACCGACCCATTCTCCAGCCCCGATACAAACAGGCGCTTCCCTTTCACATCCACATCCATGTGGTCAATGCGCCCCTTCACATTGGGCATGGGAATCGTCTGCACTAGCTTCAAAGGCTGCGCGTCCTGTGCAGACGCACTTGCGACACTGGAGAACAAAGCTGCAGCTGCCATTCCAAACCAGTAAAAACTTTTCATCGCAAGGCCCCCGACGCACGCAAATTTAATCGCCCCAAGATAAACCAACCATAAATGACGCTGCAATCTTTTCTCATAAAACCGCATGATCGCGGCTCGGGTTAGAAGTTATTCGGGCGGAGGGGGCACAGCTGGAACGGAGATCGATTATCAGTCCGTCGTCCGCTTCAACGGCCTTCGGGAGAGGCGACGACGCGCGAGACGGAAAACCAGGGGAGGTGGAGCGCGCCGGAGTAGAGGTGGATGGAGACGGGCTGGCCGGGGGTGACGGCGTCGTAAAGAGCGCGGGATACTCTGATTTCATCGGAGTGCTGGCGCGGGCCCCAGGCAGAGACCATCAGATAGTAACTGGTGGAGCGGCCGCTCTCGATGCGCTTTGCGAGGACCTGGGTTTGGTGTGTGGCGGGAGCGGAGCGGTCGGCGAGCACATCGAAGTGTGCGAGGACGCCGAAAGAAAGCATCGTCCCGATAAAAAACGTAGAAATGACAGCGACGGCGCGATTGTGGAAATGGGGATCGGATTGAGCGAGGAAAATGGTGAGCACGGCAGTGAGAGCCAGTGTTGCCAGCAGCAGCGGCTTCCATTCCAGAAAATGAAGGTCTTGAATGGCGCGGTATGCCAGGGCGCAGCTAGGAGAGATAAAGGCTCCGGCGAGGCTTGGGCGCGCATCATTGCGTCGGCCTTCGATTTGGTATACGCCGTGCGAACGCGCGAGCAGAACGATGATGATGAATGGAACGACGCCAGCGGCAAGCATGGCGAGCGGATAGGGATTGGGATAAATCCACGCCCACGCGGAGGCTATTCCCGCGGCCCAATTCAGGATTTTGACGGTGCGGTACGCCCCGGCGATGCGTTCCTCGGTCGCGTCGGTGCCGGGGCTGTCGTGCGCTACAACAGCTTCGAGTTGGGCCATGGATTGGCTGAGGTCTTCCCGATCGAGATTCGGAATGTCGATGAACCATTCTCCAAAGGCGTCGTCAGTTCGGAAGTAGAGAGGAATTTTTAGCTTTTTCCGCTCGGCGGCCTTGGGCTGGAAGACAAGCGTAGAGATGTATTGCGTGGGAAGGATGCGGTAGCCGGCGATATCCGAGCGGTAGAAAACTTTGGACGAAAGGAAATCTTTGACCTCGATGAAGTCGGGACCGAGGATCAGCCGCGAGGTTAGCACGGCGCTAATCAGGTAAACACCGAGAAGCAGGAAGAGAAAAGAGAGAACGACCAGGGCGAATTGCGACCGCATGCTGGTCATCTCGTGGCCGGTGCCGAAGTAGATTATTCCGGCGATGCCGGCCGCGGCGCAGAGGCAACTGACGGTCCCCAAAAAGAGAAGATAGCCGGTGGATGGCTTGTAAGTGCGCGGGTAGAGCGCAGGATTGAAGACGGGAGGTTCCTCTGTGTATAGAGGTTCGTCTGTGAATAGAGGCTCGTCTGAATGCATAGGACCCGTTGGATGAACGAAATCGTAGCATGGGCGCGGCGACGAGCCAGGACCTGAGTCCAGACGATGCAGACAATTAGTAATCCGAAAACGACGAACAGATAACAGCGATCGGATAGCTGAAAACGAAGAAGAGCGGCTCGGTCGCAGCGGCGAGCGGGCCCTACAAAGACGGCTGTTGGGTGCATGTTTCACTGCACTGGGTGGCAATGGGACATTCCGGACTTCAGCGGCATGTTAGAGTCAATTACCGATGACGACGGAGAAAAGTGGGCACAAGAAGCACCGCGGGCTGATGGCCATCGCGGCGCTGAAGTTCGTGAACGGGTTTGGGCTGCTGGCGCTGGGGTTTGGGGCGCTGCACTTCCTGCACGGAGACCTGCCGAAAGAATTCGCGCACTGGATAGAATTGTTGCGGGCCGATCCGCACAACCGTTACCTGCTATGGCTAGTGCAGAAGCTCTCCAATGTGGACGAGCACCGGTTGCGGCAGTTGAGCCTGGGGACGTTTTTCTATGCGGCGCTGTTTCTGTCCGAAGGAACGGGACTCGCGCTGGCAAAGCGCTGGGCGGAATATTTGACGATCGCGACGACGGCTTCTTTGATGCCGCTGGAAGTCTACGAAATCTATGTGCATCTTTCGTGGCCGAGAGTTGTGGTGTTGTTGGTGAATATTGCGGTGGTGGCGTATCTCGTGGTGGAGTTGCGGCGGACGAGGGCGCATGCGGAGGGACAGCAGATAGCAGCGAGCAGATAACAGGAAGCGAAGCGTGGTGGGCGGTGCGTTGGGTGCTTGTTTCCGGGAATTGGGTGGGGATGGCCTTGCCACGGTCCCTCCACTCCGGCCAGCAAACGGCACTGGCCTCCGGTCGGGATGACAGAAAAAACAGAGGCTGGCCCCCTCCGGCGTGCGGGATTTCCCTAGGTGCCGGGCACGGCTAAAGCCAAGCACATACAGGGAGGAATGCGAAGATTGAGCTAGCCGCCTGCGATGGCGCCGATGATGAGGAATGGCTCGGTGCCTGCGGCTACTTCGGGCGGAAGCAGGGTGTCCGGCGGTTCGTGCGAGAGGTCTTCCGCGCAGGCGAAGAAGCGGAGGAATGCGCGGCGCTGCAGGGTGTCGTGATCTCGGATTGTGCCGCGCAGCATGGGATAGCGTGCTTCGAGTTCATCGAGCACGGAGCACAGGGTTGGTGGAGCGGCGAGTTCGAGAGTGACCTCGCCGTTCACGTGAGCCAGCGTGCGGAGATGCGCGGGGAGTACGACACGAATCATGGGAGTGTTTGCCCGGATAAAGATTGAAACGTGAACTTCATTTCAGAGGTCTCCTAGGGAAAACCCAAGAGCACAGCCAGGAATGGCTGTGCCACCTGGTCCGCGAATCAAGGCAGCGTTTGCACCTCGACCGATAAGACTGCGGGCAGGTCGCGCACGATCGGTGCCCACGAATCGCCCGCATTAGAGGAAGCATACACCTGGCCGCCGCTGGTGCCAAAGTA
>Ga0210406_10005934_pt1 | contig 12712 bp, 11 predicted proteins | sample IncBWC30MmetaG_FD_155454 | JGI IMG/M metagenome (GOLD analysis project Ga0210406, IMG submission 155454) | Forest soil microbial communities from Barre Woods Harvard Forest LTER site, Petersham, Massachusetts, United States - Inc-BW-C-30-M | ecosystem: Environmental > Terrestrial > Soil >...
CGGCCAACACGGAGCCCAGGATGCCGCCACCACTGCACCAGCCGGCTACCGCGGCCGCCTGTGATTGTGACAGAGAGAGGTCCACTACGATTTTGGGGATCCAGTTCAAGGAGTAGTAGAGGGTCGCGCCATGCAGAGCGTAGGACAGCGTGATGGTCACTGTGACCATGAGAATCGCGGGGCGGGTAACGATGTCGAATGCAGATTGCTTTGCCGCGGTTGGGCTTGCGGGAGGCAACGCCGGCACTGCCGGTTGCCCCAGTCGCCGCAGGATCGCGTTGATGCGTCCCAGGCTGTCGGGCGGGCGTCGCGACAGCAGATACTCGATGGACTCGGGCACCCACAACAGGGGCAGCAATGCCACCGCCGCACTTGCGATGGCACCCGCGACGAACACGGCGTGCCAGTTGAAATGTTGCAACAGGAGTGCCGCGCCTTGCCCGCCAACGAGTCCTCCGACCGGGAAGCCGATGGCCATGACAATGACGCCAAAGTCCTTATAACGCTGATTGCAGTATTCCGAGGTGAGTGCACTGATGCAGGGAACCAGCGCTCCCACGCCGAGGCCCGTGATCGCGCGCCCCACCGCGAGTGTGGTGATACCGGTCGCCGCGGCGCTCAGCGCCATGCCCACGGTCATGGCTGCCAATGTCAGGAAGATCATGGGGCGCCGCCCGATGCGATCCGCGAGCGGGGCAAGTAGGAGCGAGCCCAAGCCGGTTGCAAGCAGTCCGAGGGAGATCACCACGCCCAACGCCTGTGTGGAGATACCCCACTGGCTGGAGATGCCCGGCGCGGCGAAGGAGATCGCGAGTACGTCGAAGCCGTCGAGGCCGTTCAGACAAAACAACACGGCAACGATGCCGAACTGAAAGGCTGTCATGGGGCGTTCCGCGAGGATGACGCGCGGATCCTCGGCGGCCCAGGCGGTGGATGAGGTGCTCATGGCAGTGCGTAGGCCTCCACGTAGAGGCCGTCGTTCGGGCCGAATTTGGAGTTACCCCCGACCGAGACCACGACATACTGGCGGCCGCTGCGCGCAGAAGAGTAGGTCATCGGTGTTGCGAATGCCGCTGCGGACAGGTTGGTTTTCCAGAGTTCCTGCCCGGTGCGCTCGTCCAGGGCGCGCAGATACTGGTCGAGGGTGGCCGCCACGAAAATTAAGCCGCTTCCCGTCACCAGATTGCCGCCCATGGTGACCGTGCCCATGGGTATCGGGACGGGGACCCGCACGCTGGTGGAGAGCGGGCCATTGTGTCGGGCCGTGCCTAGTGGCCGGCTCCAGAGCAACTGGCGTGTCTTCAGGTCAATCGCGCTGATGATGCCAAACGGCGGTCGTTGGCAAGGCACGCCCAATGGGGAGTGAAAGTAATCGGTCAACACGCCGGCATAGGGCGAGCCCACCTGCGGGGTGACGGCGCTGTGCAGACCTCCGGCCACGTCTCGATCAAACTCTTCGGGCGTGATGAACCGGTCGTAGTTCGCCATCCGCATGCTGACGGCGACGAGGACCTGCCGTCCTTCGTCGACTGACACGCTCCCCCAGTCGTTGCCTCCCATCCAGCCGGGGCTGTAGATCCACGCGCGTCCGGGCGTCGGCGGAGTCATCGGACCGTCGTAACGGGCCTGTCGGAACTTGATGCGGCACCAGAGTTGATCGAGGGGCGTGACTCCCCACATGTCCGCTTCCGTGAGGTCGGGGCCGGCGAGCGAGGGCATTCCGACAGAGAACGGTTGGGTTCGGGCAGTGGAGTCGCCGGGCGCGCCTCCCTGCGGTACTGGTTTCTCAACGACGGGCGCCAGTGGGTGGCCGTCACGGCGGTCGAGCACGAAGATCTCGCCGCGCTTGGTGGCCTGGATGAGTGCCGGAACGACCGTGTCCTGTGTGGGTAGGTCCACCAGCACTGGCTGGGATGCGACATCGTAATCCCACAGGTCGTGATGTACCGTTTGAAACGACCAGCGCACCGTGCCGGTTGCGGCATCGAGCGCCACCACCGAACTCGAGTATTTCTCCGCCTCTGCGGTGCGCTGTGCGCCGTAGTAATCCGGGTTGCTGTTACCTGTTGGGACGTACACGAGGCCGAGGCTCTCGTCAGCACTGAAAGGTGCCCAGCCGTTCGGGGTATTGCGTGTGTATTGCTCACCCGATCCGGGCGCTGTGTGGACGTCGGGACGACCCAGATCCCAGGCCCAAGCGAGCTTTCCCGTGACGGCGTCGAAGGCCCGGATGACGCCGGAAGGGTTGTCGACCTGTCCGTTGTCGATCACCATGCCGCCGAGAACGATCACACCGCGCACGATCGTCGGCGCCGATGTGATGCCGTATACGCCCGGTTTCACGTCTCCCATGCCCGTTAAGAGATCGATCGAGCCTTGCTCGCCAAAGCCGGTGCAGAGCCGACCGGTTTTTGCGTCGACGGCGAACAGGCGCGCGTCCGTCGTACCGGTGACGATGCGCTCGTGGCAGTCGGTCGTATCGATGGAGGCAGCGGTGGCCGTGCCGACTGGCGTCTCATAGTAGGCCACTCCACGACATGCGCGGAAGCCGCCCCATTTTCGCGGCTCGGGTTCGAACTTCCAGCGGGGTTTGCCGGTATCGGCATCCAGGGCCACCACGGCATTGTTCGGCGTGCAGAAATAGAGGGTATCCGCGACCTTCAGTGGCGTTCCCTCGAACGCTACGTACGGGTGTGCGACATTCTCTTTCGGAGCATCGAGTTTGTAACGCCAGGCTAACTGCAGCGTATGAACGTTTGCGGGTGTGATCTGGGCGAGCGGCGCGTAGCGGGTTCCGGCCGAGGTGCCGGCGAAGTCCGCCCAGTCGCCGTCGGCGCCGATGGCCACAGACGTTAAGCCGGCAATCATCGCTAACAATGCTGACGTGATGCGCATCGACCTGCCCCCTCTCATCTATCACCGCAGTACGAACATACCCCTCGACTCTGCCGTGCGCAAACGACTATATTTTATTGGTGCAACTATGCTGCACTCGGAGACGGAGTGCGCTCAGCGGCGTGTGGGGAGGGCGCCCGCGAGATGGGAGGCGCGGTTGGCGGCCTGCACCGTGAGGCGTGTGAACTCGTCTTTGCGTTTTTGATGCCGCTCGGTACGGTAGATCAGTGTGAGGGCATACCGCAGACGTTGCGCTTCGTCGAAGATCGGCGCGGCAATGGCGGCGAAGCCCGACAAGGTGACACCGGAGGCGTAGGAAATCGGATCGGCTTCGGCTACACGGTGCTGCCGGATCTGCTCGGCGAGTGCCTCGAGTGCCTTGATCCGTTTGCGTTGCTCGGTTTTGGACAGGCCCAGCTGAGCGAGTTCTTGCTCCAGATGGCGCCAGGTCTCCTCCCGCGGCCCGAACGCCAGAAAAATGTGGCCGGTGGCCGTGCTGGCGAGCGAGGCGGAGCCGCCGATGTTGAATTGTAAAGGCTGCGGCTCGCTGCCTTCGCTGCGGGAAACGGTAATGACTCCGCGAACGTCCCACGCGCACAGCAGAATCAGTGAGTTGGTCTGTTGTTGCAGGTTGCGCATGGCCTCGCTCGCGACGTCCATCAACTCCATACGCTGGAGCGCCCGGGTCCCCAGGCGGATGGCGTACGGGCCCAGGGTGTACAAACCCGTGTCGGCATTCTGGACGATGAGGCCCGTCTGGATGAAGCTGATCAGGTACATGCGAGCCTTGCTCGGGGACATGTTGCTGACCGCGGCGAGCGTCTTCAGGGACAGCGGCGCGTCGGCATCGGTGAGCGCCTGCAACAAGCGAAATCCCAACAGAATCGATTGGATGCCTTTTGCCACGCCTCGACCTTGGTCGCCCTGTAACCGGGCGAGTCTACCCGAAGTTCCCGGGCCGGTGGGCGGGCGAGCTGCAAATTACACTGCTGCCACAAAGGCTGGCTTCCTACGGTCTGCAGGCTGCGGATGTCCTGGAAGTCGTCGGTGCCGCGTACCATGGCCGCGTCGCGGCCGAGTTGAATGAAGCGGACCGGAGCGTGCCGGTAGTCCTGTGCATCCGCGGAGTTGCCGCGGATCCCCATGCTCTCGGCACCCTGTTGTTGCGTGGACGTGATGGTGCGCTGGCTTCATTGTCGACGGTTGCCCGCATCGAGATGGTGCTGGCGCGCAGCCTCGTTGATCATCAGGACGGCCTGCGACGCCAGATCGTCGTTGCTTCACCTTCGAATACGGACCAGGCTACGTATGCCAAGTCCGCCCGGAAGGCGATTGCCGCTAAAGTTGAACTGCCGCCGGGGGTGTATCTTCGCTATGGCGGTGCCGCAGAAGCGCAGCGTTCGGCGGCGAATGAGCTACTACTCCATTCCGGCGCGGCGTTTGTACTGGTTGTCCTGTTGCTTGCCCTTGCTTTCGGCAGTGCCCGCCATGTGATGCTCGTGGTGTGCTCGTTGCCGAGCACGCTGATTGGAGGGGTCATCGCAGTTGCCTTGACTGGAGGTACGCTGACCCTGGGTTCGATGGTGGGCTTCGTGGCGCTTTTCGGCATGGCGGCTCGCAACACCATTCTCCTCGTGTCGCGCTTCGATCATCTCGTGCACGAGGAGAAGCACGGCTGGAGCTTTCAGACAGCACTGCGCGGCGCGGAAGAACGGCTGACTCCTGTACTCCTCACGGCCTTACTCACGGCACTGGCGCTGTTTCCGGTCGCAATTCAGCTCCATCAGCCCGGGCATGAAATAGAGGGGCCGATGGCCGTGGTCATCCTCGGCGGGCTCGTCTCATCGACGTTTGTGAGTTTGCTGCTGATTCCGCCGTTGGCGACTCGCTGGCTGCGAGCTTCTTGAGCACGGGGGAAAATAAAAAACCCCTCGCCCGTTAGGCGAGGGGTTTATGCCGGGTTACCGGGACGTCGGGACTTCCGTTAGTTCGAGTAGATCGCGTTGTCCGAGTCGAGCGACCCCGCGATAGACTGGATGTCACTATTCATTTTCGTGGTGTTGATCTTCGCAGCGGTGATCACGCCCGTGTTGGCGTCCGTTGTGAGGGTGATCGGTGCTTCGATGTTGATCAGCGACTGACAGTTCAAGATCCCCCAGCTGGCCACCCAGCGCTGTGCCACGAAGGTAAAGGTGTTGTTTGCCGCTGCCGGGGCGATCGAGGCGAAATTGGTCTCCAGTTTCTGATCGAGCACCATCTTGGGAAGGGCGCGCAGCATCTCGCGGCAGTACGGCGCTGTCTGGAACGTGTGATACGACGCCTGCGGCTGGTCCATGCCCGCGCGGTAGAGATTGTCCTTCGCGAGATCGGGCTGACCTGCAAACTCGACCATCGGATCACCGCCAGGGACGCGCGCGACGGGCGTCTTCTGCAACAGATGCGCCTGCAGCTCATTGACGGCCTGTGAGGGAACCATCTGCCCGGGATCGTCGAGACTCGGCATCAGCCAGGCCGAGCAGCCGATGGCGGGAGCGACGAAATAAGAGAACAGGGAGTTGTCGCCGGGATTCAACAGCGTGGTCGCGCCCTTCAGCGCCGCAATGTTCGCCTTCGTTTTCTGCGCAGTCGTGCCTTTGGATGTCGCGAGGTACAGCGTGTCCACGTTGTCGCTCTGATCCTGGTCGACGATGGAGAAGCTGCGTACCGTCGGGCAGGTTTGCCCGTCCTTGGCGGTTGCGAGCGCCGGCACCTTCAAATTGCCGTTGATTGCGGCGTTGTTGGCCGCCCCGAAGAACGCCGGGGCGTTGCAGTACGAGACCTGGGTGAAGATGCTGCCTGGCAGGCCGTTCACGCATTTGGCATTTGACAGATTGTTGGGATCTGCCGAGGCGAGCGTCAGGTTATCGCCGTCGAAGCCGATCCAGAGCGCCACGATTGCGTTGGCCGGCAGTGACGGTACCACGGGAGCGACAGCCGGCTTCGTGCCGATGTCGATGACGAGCGGATGATAGATCGAGATCTGGCTGTTCGCCGGATTGAAGACCGCTGCCTCCACGAACGCCCCCTGCGCGCCGTTGGCTTCGTTGCATGGTCCACCATTGGGATCGGTAGCGATGAGCTGGTAAGGCGTCGCCAGACCCTTTGCGGACAGTGGATTTGAGGGGACTATGAGCGTGCAGTCCGGATTCGGCGCCGCGGCCGCGGCGGCGGCGGCGGCAACGGCAGGCGCAGCGGCCGCCATGTTGGCCGCCTGTACCTTCGCGTTTTGGCGTTCCATCTGGGCGGACGCCGTGTGGCTGAAAATTGCAGCGAGAGCCGCGAGCAGCGCGGCGCCGTACGGCGCTCGCGGCGTTGCGGCTCTCATGGGAAGTCGATTCCCTTTGGACGTTGCGGGTAACATGATGAGTCATTCCTCCACTGTAAAATCAAACCCGAGATCAAGGTCGGCGCGCTGGCCGTCGTCACGACCCGACACACACGCGGCCCAAGGTCTTTCCGTGACCGGCGCAGGACCACCGGTACTCGTCGCGGTTCTTGGGCAACACGGTCGCGTTTGATTTCAACATGGTGCGTTGCCCCAGCAACGTGCGAAAGTTACTTGAGCTTGTGACAGATTTCGATGTGCGAAAAAGGAAACACTGTTGAGGTCAAGCACCGACAGGTCTCGGGCCCGGCCGTACAGTGTCGGCAATCGTAGGCACTTACATGTCGATCAAATCCGCAGCAGCCGGTGCATAATCGGCGCATGCGGGTTCTCATTGCAGATCGGAATGCCAGGCTGTTGGAGTCAATTTCCCGCACGTTCGCGCAGCAGTTCACGATTCAAACTGCGAGCAGCCGCGAGCATTGCGACGCTCTTCTGGGAAGCGGTGAATACGACCTGGCCGTGATCAGTGAGAAACTGGCGGACGGCCCGGGGCTGCAGGTGCTGGGGGAGATCGCCCGAAACTCGCCGGACACCCTGCGAATCTTCGCCGCCAGACGGTCACGGCTCGAGCTTCTCAAGGGAAAACTCGGACCTTTCGGGCTCTTCCGCACGCTCTCCTATCCGATCGATGCACGGAAACTGTTCTCCGCGCTGACCCTGGCGCGCGCTGGGCTGGAGGCCGAAGCGCCGGAGTTAACAGTTCTTCAGGTTGCGGTCGAGGAGCGACCCGTATCTACGCCCAACCCGTCTGCTGTGCGACCGGTCGTCAAACCGGTCTCGCTCGCATCTGCGGACGCGTTGATTTCGGTCAACGTACCGATGGTTGTCGCCTCGATGAGGAGAGTCCGGCCCTCGGGGTCGTCACGAGTGGCGCAACCTGGCTTCGCACGTCAGCCGCAGAGCGCCGCATCTCCGCTACGGGCACCGGAGGCGCGTGGTGCGCGGAACCGCTCGTTGCCACAAACACCGCCGCCTGGAACCCTGCCGGGGCTCGTAAGCCGCGTGCCGGCGGCCCGGCGAACCCACAGACCTCGGTTAGCGCACGCCGCTCCGAAGCGCTCAGTAGTCATGCTTGGGGGCGCAATTGTCGCGTTGTTCCTGGTGGTCACCCTGGCGCTCAACCGGTTTGACGCCGTCGACCGACACTCTTCGGACGTCCAGGTCGCGCGCACCTCGAGTATCAGCGAGCAGCCGGCCATCTCCGCACCGCCTCAGAATTCGATGCCTTTCAGCCCGACGCCCTCGGTTCGTCCTCCACGCAGTGTGGAGCAACGCGCCGAACCACGAACGGACGCAACGGATGCCGATGTTGGAGATATGGATCCGAAAATGGCGGCGAGCACCGCCCCCATAGCCGATCCGTCCAGCTTCGGTTCCGAAGCCTACGAGGCCATTTACTCAAATTAGGACGTGGGTCTCACATCCGATCGCGTGCGGCTGATTGCTGAAAGGGTGGCCAGCAAGGACGGTCCGCCGAGCAGGGCGGCGAGCAGAATGAGTTTGCCTGAGACGATTACAAACAAGGGCGAGGACTCGCGAAATCGATTCCGCGCAAGCCTACCAGGGAAGGAGTCGCTACTCGACTTGACTCATCGCGGCGACACTGTCGCGGAAGTCCGAGTAAAGTACCCCCGGACACTCAAGACCGGAGCCTTCAGGAGAGGCCAATGCACCAGGGTAGCTGTTTGTGCGGATCAATAAGGTACGTCATCGACGATAAACTGAAATTTATTGTCAACTGTCATTGTCGGTTTTGTCGCAAAGCGCATGGTGCGCCTTTTACGACTCTGCTGTTCATGCCCTTCGACAGGTTGACTGTAACGCAGGGGCAGGAGCTGCTTGCCAGTTATGAAATCAAAGCGCTCGATGCCACGCGATGTTTTTGTTACAGATGCGGGACTCGGCTGTACAACTACGCCCCGTCCCGGGGAATGATCAGCCTGGTTGTCGCGTCCCTGGACACCGATGCGGCGCTGCGCCCGATCGCTCACTTCAATGTTGAGTCCAAGTGCGCCTGGTACCCGATAGCCGATGCGTTGCCTCAATTCAGCTCGCTGCCGGGGCCGGCGGAGTTCGAAAAACTGCGTTCGAGCTGAAGGATCATGATGAGCCGGTCATCGGGCAACCAGGGTGCCGTCCTTCTGATACCACACCATGCTCTGCTTGGAGTCGAGATGAACTCCAAGCACCCAGTCATCGATGCCGTTGAGTTTTATTGCATTGGCGCGACCGGCGAGGACCGACTCCCCGGTGTCCGTCAGAGACACTGCGGATTCACGCATACTGCTGGGATCGCCTGAGAGTGTAACGAGAGGGTGGGCAAGATCAGAATCACCCAGTCGACGCAGGCGCGAGAAGAGATAATCGTCGCCCACCAAGTCGGCATCGAAATTATTGCCTATGGTGTGGCCAATAACACGTGCGACTTTAGGCCCCTTTTCTTTCGTGGATCTCAAGAGCTCGAACTCCCAACGGCCCAGGCCCGTCCGGTAGTCCGGATATCGATGCACGAGCCGCTGCAAGCTGGACCGAAAATGGGGAAGACGCGCAGGGGTTTGCGACAGCACCGCGAGTAGCCCCGCCGGGTCGGGTGATGTGACTGCCGCCCAACAGCGCTCGAGCTCCGAGATGGTCTCGGCGGAGAGTTGTTCGATGGGCGGATGATGCTTGATGCGTTCTGGGTTTAGCAGGCCAAGACCCCAGACATCCATGCTCGTTTCGCCGACGCGTGTGAATTGAACGACGCTGACCCGTGCCCGCGATCCGTTAAATTTGAGCAGTTGCACTACCCATGCAAGGAGGAGCTGTTCGGCGGCCCCGATGCCAAGCCAGACTACGATCGAATCGGCGTCACGAATGGCCAGGGCATTTTCAAGAAAATCGCCATTAAACATCAAGGGTTGCGGAGAGTCACTGGGCGCAACCGAATCCCAGTAGGCTTCACGAAGACCCGTCCATTGCTCGAGGGACCGGAAGGGAGGGAGCGGTCCGCACGATAGGACGTCATCGTTAACGAGGAGTTCTCCGGGCTTCGGATGCATGGCTTGGACAAAGCATCCTGCGGCTGAGAAACCTTGTAAGACATGGATTCGACGCGGCATCGACTCTGGACTACCTGGGTGAGTACGAGCGTGGATATCTCCCCCTATTTTGACATAGCTAAGTACGGACCCTACATTTGGAGTTCATACGACCTGTCGGCATATAGGATGAGAACATGAAAAAGTCGGGCGCGAGCGAAGGCGAGTCGGCAGCGGAGCTCATCTCGCAAAGAATCGCCGAACTCGGGGACTGGCGCGGGGAAACCCTCGGCAGGATGCGCAAGCTCATCCAGGAAGCAGACCCGGGCGTGGTCGAGGAGTGGAAGTGGATGGGCACTCCGGTTTGGTCGCACGACGGCATCATCTGCACTGGGGAGTCTTACAAGAAGGTAGTGAAGCTTACCTTCGCCAAGGGCGCGTCTTTGAAGGATCCGGCCTGTCTGTTTAACTCGAGTCTCGAGGGAAATGTTCGCCGCGCGATTGATATCCACGAGGGAGAAGAGGTTGACAAGACCGCCTTCAAGACGCTCATTCGTCAGGCGGTCGCGCTCAACAGTGCTGGGAAGACAAAAAGTTCGAAGAAGAAGGCCAAGTCCTGAGGAATCATGGAAGCGTTTACGGCTGAGCATTACGTGCTCGCGGTGAAGCTCTGCAGAGACAAGATCGCCTCTTTCGAGCAGTACCCGTTTTCCCTGCAGGTTGTCCGTCACCTCGAGACCCTCGAACTGCACCCCGCTGTCACATTCCTGGTGGGCGAAAACGGCAGCGGCAAATCAACTCTGATGGAAGCGCTGGCCGTCGCCTGGGGATTCAACCCCGAGGGCGGCACGAAGAACTTCCGATTTGGAACGCGAGCCTCGCACTCGGTGCTGCACGAGTACCTGAGACTCGTCAAAGGTGTGCGGCGGCCTCGCGACGGGTTCTTCCTTCGCGCAGAGAGCCTGTTCAATCTGGCTTCGGAGATCGAGCATCTCGACGAAGAACCCTCATTTGGGCCGCCTATCATCGACTCCTACGGCCATCGATCACTGCACGAGCAATCGCATGGCGAGTCATTCTTTGCCGTGATGATGCATCGCTTCGGCGGGCACGGCTTCTACGTTCTCGATGAACCGGAAGCGGCACTATCGCCCTCACGGCAGCTCGCGATGCTCTCCCGCATACATCAGCTCGTGAAGTCGCGCTCGCAGTTCGTCATCGCTACGCACTCGCCGATGCTTATGGCTTACCCGAACGCATGGATCTTTCAGATCGGTGCGGACGGCATGGAGCGCGTTGCACTGGAAGACACTGAGCACTTTGTGGTTGCCAAGCGGTTCTTGAATGATCCGCATCGGCAGCTCGAGAGGGTGCTCGATTAGGGATTGCCCTGCTTCGCCCCCCCAGTTAGACGTGGGAGGGGCCTCGCTTGATCCACAAAAGAGATGCCGCGGCTGTAACCAAGCGCCTTGTGACCAGTGATCGAATTGCCGGGGATGTGTTGAGGTTAGCCTACGTTCCTGCTTAATCGTGCGGCTCGCCGGTCCGGACTACGCCGAAGCATCACGTCCGCTCCCGATCGGCTCCACTGTTCTGACCGAGCGCCGAAAGGCGTCGCGCATCGGGCCGGAAGCGGCCATTCTTCGATGGTCAACATGGGTCGTGAGCGAGCGTTAGACAAGCGTCTCTGACCGGCCAATTGCGGTCAGTGGGGCACCTAAATTACTGCCCCAAGGGGGACAACGGATAGCCATTGCGCCGCCGCTGAATATCAGAACTTTGCAGTATTAATTTCGTTTCACGTCGTATTGCAGGCACACCACGCCCGATGGAAAAATATTAGTGTTCACCAAAGTAAGTGCGGTTTGGTCATTGATGTTTTTGAACAAGGGAAAACCTTGCCCCAACAATATCGGATTGACAAACAACCAGTACCCGTCGATGAGATTTTCCGCCATCAGCGCATGAGTGGCGGAGGGGCTGCCAAAAATCAAGATTTCGCTGCCCGAGCTGTGCTTGAGCTTGTTAATTTCATCGCTCAAATTGCTACTGATGATTTTCGTATTAGCGTGATTTTTCTCCAACAGAGTTTTAGACAGCACCACTTTGCGGGCGGATTTATACCAGCGTGAATGCTCGTGATCATGCGGGCTGGCATCGGGCTCATCGGCAGCGGTTGGCCAGTACGATTCCATCATCTCGAAGGTCGTACGCCCATATAACGCGGTGTCCGTCTGCTGGATCCGTTTCTCCACGTATTCAAATAGATCGGCGCTTCTACTTATCCAGCCTAGTCCGGCCGAGCCCTTCGCGGTAGAAGCAACAAAGCCATCCAGCGACAGATGTACAAATGAAACGATCTTTCTCACGATATTCCCCTTGATTAAATTTTGATCACGTAGTTGGCAAGGCGCGCCAGGGTTTGGTTGCCCCCTTCAATCGCACCGATTTTTTCCACTGCCATATTGCGTGCTTGCGCATTGGGAAAAAGCAGATGAATCGTCACTTTAGTTTGCGCAGCCACCGCCTCGAACGTCCAGATAGCCTCAAACATCGCCTTCGGATCGCCCTTGTATGTGCCGCCGGTGCAAAACTCGATACGGTGAGGTTTCTCGATCGCGGTATAGACGCTGCGGCTCGGATAGTCCCTTCCATCCGGCCCGTGCATGACATGGTGCCACTCACCTCCCACGCGAAAATCCAATTTCTCCAGCGTGTTGGTGAAACCATTTGGACCCCACCAATGCACAACATGTTCAGGTTTAGTCATCGCCTCCCATACTAAATCGCGTGGAGCGTCTATCAGACGAGACATGATGATTTCGCGGTCCTTGGTATCTGCACTGTTCGCCACTTTATTTTTTCTTTCCTGAACTTTTTGTCTTTACGGATTGAAGGTTTTGGAGATAAGCATCTAGGCGATCGAGGCTTTGTTCCCAATGCTGGCGATATTGGCCGATAAAGTCGGCAGCTTCATTCAACGGCGCGGCATTTAGTTGGCAGGGCCGCCATTGCGCTTGGCGACCTTGCGTGATTAGTTTGGCGTGCTGCAACACCTTAAGGTGCTTCGTTACGGCTGACGGGCTTATCGAGAATGGCTTCGCAAGCTCGGTGACCGAAGTCCCTCCCTGTGCAAGCCGCGCAAGAATGGCGCGACGGGTTGGATCAGCGAGCGCGGCAAATGTGATGCTTAGCGAATCAGTATGCATGTGTAATACACTAGATGGTTAATTAACCGAAAGGTAAAATATAGCTGACATTGAAGCAAGAGTCAATGAAAATTCGCCGATTGGCTTCTTCACATGGTGTTGGACCATCGTTGTGGAAATCACAGATGGCCGCATTGGGTCGTTAGCGCGCGTTCGCGAGC
>Ga0210406_10005936_pt1 | contig 12711 bp, 9 predicted proteins | sample IncBWC30MmetaG_FD_155454 | JGI IMG/M metagenome (GOLD analysis project Ga0210406, IMG submission 155454) | Forest soil microbial communities from Barre Woods Harvard Forest LTER site, Petersham, Massachusetts, United States - Inc-BW-C-30-M | ecosystem: Environmental > Terrestrial > Soil >...
ATCCTGCTCCAGCGACGACGCAGAAGTTCCGGTCGAGTTCGGAGTGGAAACGGGTTCTGGCTTCCTGATCTGCGACAAGGCTCATAAATGTGGATGATTACCCGGCCTATCGTCCTCGTACTCGTCGTCGTCCTCGTCCTCGATCGGTTCGGCGTCACCCAACGTGTCGTCCCCTTCCCTGACGCGATACAAGTCCGGATCAAACCTCGCAACCAACTTCGATAACATCGCGACGATGCGCTCGAGCAATTCCTTGCCCGGCTGGATCCCTTCGGTAGTCGAAAGTTTCTTCGCTACCGACGCATCCAAACAGGCCGCGCATTCAAAGGCCGATCCTCGTGCATCATCAAAGAATTTTGCTCGTTGTTTCCCTTGCCGTCTTCCATTTCCTTCGGCGGTATTCAAAAGGGCGGAAAGACTCGCACGGTCAAGTTGGTCGGATAATTCGCGTTTGTTTATCGGAGACGGTTTATCGGCAATCTCCACTAGAAATTCAGTCGCCCAACCCAGGAATTCCAATTCCAGCTGATAAACGTCGAGTTTTTCGTGGTCGAACATGTTTGGGAGTTCAAAGGTTAATGCCGTGGAGACGCTTTAAGTCGAGGACGAGGACAACGACGAGTACGAGGACGATTAAGAGGTCGTGGGTGGATCCGAATCTTGGGACTCTTCTATGCCCTGCACCATTAGCGCTCGTTTTTTTCTTAAGACCCAAACAGGGATTGTCAGCGTTGCTAGCGGTAGCGCCTCGTTAATGGCGAATTCCTGTCGCAATAACGGCGCATGTCCGAAACAGTGGGTTTCTTGGATCCAAGACAATTCGTTCAACTTCGCAATGATCTCGTCAGCTTTGTTAGTAAGATCCAATTCTTTCGCGCCGGCGGGAGTGAACACAAACTGACCGCAATGCGCGGCGCCCATCTCTTTGGCTAACAAGGTGTATGCGATGATCTGGAAACCTTCGCCAGTATCCGCGTTCAAGCGCCGAATCGAGTTCGTAGTCTTGAAGTCGATTATAACAATGTCGGCGCCATCGATGTGGTCAACATTGGCTAATAAAAGGTCAAAGCGACCTTTTAAAAATAATTGCAGCTCGGGTACGATTTTATCGCCCGAAGAATATTCCGAAATTCCGTAAGGAAAATCTGCCAACCGATCCACTACTTTCTGCGACATGCCGTCAACCAAGTGAGCCGCTTTGGCGATGACGGATTGCCACCACGTATCCTCGGGCGGCAAATTCCAGCCCAGCGCGATCTTGGTGATGTGACGGTAAGCATTCGGGCCGCTGCTTTGCTTCAATTCGGAACTCTGCCGCAAATCTCCCAAACCTTCTTTAAATAAATCCCCTAATGGATGCCGCAGAATGACCTTCATTAGGTCATGAAGGGTGACACCTAAAGTCCTCCGGCCATCTCGTTCAAAGCGCCGATCCCACGTCCGTCTGAGACCGAACAATTGTCTAAGGGCAAACGTGCCGGGGGCCGAAATCGCTCTCTGTAGATCCGATGCCGGCCAGGCATCGGCCTTCAGATCGAGGCTGCTGAAGTTAAACAGGTACTCGTCAAAACCGTGCTCCGGATCGCATCGGTCCTGGCGAATCTTTCCCAGTTGGGGAAACAGATTTACGACCTCGATGGCTGGTGGTTCAAACACGATCGGCCCAGCGCCAAGGCTGTGTTCGAGAAATGTTACAAACCGGTTCGCGTCTACTTCTTCACCGCTCTCCTCTTTCGCATACCCGCAAATCGTCACGGAAGAACGGGCGTGCTGGATTAATTGGAGGATCGCATCTTCACGGAGCGACGCATGATCCTGAATCGTTGGCAGCAAGAATCCCCCATCCCGCGCCTGAGCCCTGAACTCCTGGCTGAGGAGCGAATCCTGTTCAACCGGACGTGTCCAGAGATCGCCGATCCCATCGACCAAGATCACCGCGTCCCAGCTGGTGCCGTGCAATTGTTCCGGCGTACTCACTACGACTGGCGCATAGCGGTGTGAGGCTCCTCGATGCGCAAGCCGGCTCGACGCAGAAAGTGAATCAGACACAAACCGGAGAAAGAGGCCCGATGAAATCGACAGGTCTCCCAACGCGTTCCCGATTTCGTCCCAATTCGGTTGTAACGGTTCGAGCGAGAGCCGCACTGAGCGAAAGAAAGATCGATGTTGGCTTAGGAATTCTTGAAACCGGGTGAGTGTTTCAGACCATTTGGTATCGAGCTGTTTCCAAGAACCGTTTCGCGGCCAGTCTGGCCCAAAGTCAAACACTTCCCGGAGCCACAGGTAGCCGCTATCCGCGGGTACGAGTTCCGCGACCAGGCGCGTCTGCCGCTTATCAAACTGCTTTAGCAGATAGTCGCGAAACCGTCCGTAGCTTTCCGGTCCATGCGCTAGCAGACCGAATAAATGCAGCAACTTTTCCGGGGTTCGCGGACCAGCAACCCAATCCGCTAACCAACGATGAACCCTTTCGGTGAAAGCTAATATCGCATTTGAGCGAAACTCGTCGCTGACCGGGATTCCCGCTACGATCAACGCCTCGACAATAGCCGCACCGGACGGTGAATTTTGAGGAATGGCGACGGCGACGTCGCGACAGCCAGCACTGAACTCCTCTTGCACGACCGCTACCACGGCGCGGATCTGGTCCGACCAACGAACGCCTCGAACCACTCGAGGAACTGTCTCCGGCGGCCCGGTCGGATAAACAAACTGACTAACCACGTCCTCAAAAGGCCGGGCCTTACCTTCGCTGGCGGCCACCGTGACCGTCGCGGGCAAACTATTCTCCAGCCGCTCAACCCAGCGCATGAAAATATCCTGGGCCACTAACGGTTGCGCGACCCAGAAATGGGCTTGCTCTGACGCGGACACCGCAGCCGTGATAAGTCCTTGTTGATCCAGGGCCTCGGCATCCAGTCCAAAAAAACCAAGCCGCAGCTCAGGAATCTGGACCTGGTTTTCGACCAAGGTTTGATCCACCCGCGGGCGCCAAAGTAACGAATCGATAATCGCGCGCACTGCCGGGCGCAGAGTCTGCGTCACGTGAAGTGCATTCAAGGCCGCAGCAGCGCCGAACCTGTCTAACCAGCCGCAGGCCGCCAGCTTGTCCATGGCATCGAGCAGTTGTCCGGCATAGGCGGACGCAGCTTCCGGTTCCGTCATGTTTGCTCGCAGGATGAGGCTCAACGTCTCCCGCCCAAAAGAAGGAGTTGGTAGATCAGCTCGCAAGCACAGCTCACGCCGAAGCCGGCGCAGATCGAGAAACCGGACGCCCATCAAAGTCTTGCTCTCTTCCAGAAAACGCCGGCGTAACCAATTTGCTTGCACAAATGAGCGGCAAACCATCCAGACTTTTTGACCCGATAACGCCGCTTCAGATCCTGTTTTTAACCAGTCGCGCAGACCATCGGCCCAAGCGTCATCTACGTGGTTAAAGAGCTGAATGGAAACGTCAGTGGGCACGGCGCTTAGCGAGGGAATGTGAAAGGTGAAAAGTGAAACGTGAAGAGTCGGCAGTGCAGCGCTTCGTTCTCCCTCCGCCGATGCCCTTCTTGTGGAGCGTGCCTCGCTTGCTCCTTCGACAAGCGGAGATCCCGTGGAGCGCTGCCTTGCTTGCAAGGCCGACATTAGAGCGCGCTAGGTCGAGGCGGCTAGCTACGGAGGACAAGTTGCGAGGCCGACTCCAGCGGTCGGCAACATAGAGCTTGGGCTTCGTCGGACAGGCTGTCGTCGGCTCCGGCTGAACGGAGCGTTGGAGTACTGGAACTGCCCACATCAGAATTGCGTCCGCGTAGCGAGTTGTAGATGCCCCGAAGGGGCAAGAGGACTCAGCCTGGGGTTTTAACCCCAGGTGCTGATTTAAAAAACCGCCCGCCCTGAAGGGGCGATAGAATCGGTGCCTCAAATGCAAAGGTGTCGACCAAACAGACCTTCTCTCATAGATAGCTTCCGCCCCTTCAGGGCGGGTCGCTATGTTTACTCGTTTCCAGGGGGTAAAACCCCTGGCTGAGTCCCTTAGCCCCTTCGGGGCAAGCCTCGAATTTGACGCTCGAAACTTCATTATTGTCGTGGCGCGCGCGCACCCTCCGTTGTTACCCTCCATAGAAATACTTCCGCACGATTTCATCGTCGCGGGTGCGACGTAGACGATATTCATCGGTGAATTCGCCGCGATCCCGGAACCCCATGCGTAGAGCAAGTTTTGTTTGCTCGGAGTCCGGCGCCGGCAGACTGGAAACGGATTGATTGTTTGCGCGGCGCAAAATCGATTCGATTCGCCGATAGAAGAGATAATCGTTCGCCAACGTCTCTGACTCGTCCTTCCTTAACTGCCCGCTGACAAGCTCGAGAGCCCTCAACGTATTCGGTTCGCGAACCCCGAGCTCAATTTCGAGCGATTGTACCAGGAATTCGATGGCGATCAATCCGCCGCGGCCGGTCTTGAACTCCTGCCAATCACCTCCCTTGGCCCGTTCTTTCACGATGCGTTCGTACATACCAGCAATTTCCGCCTTGGTATTGGATCTGGTGCCGAGCCGTTTCCAGGCCTTAGTAATCAGCTTGTCCACTTCCGCCTGTTCGGGGCCGGAAATGACGCGCGCCTTGGTCAAAGCCTGGTGTTCCCAGGTTTGCGCTCGTCCATCGAAATAGGATTCGTAAGCGCCGAGAGTAACTACTAACATACCGTTATCTCCCTCCGGCCGTAACCGAGTATCGATCGGAAAAACCCGGCTGGCATTGGTCGTCGCGCTAAGCGCCGCAATCCATTGTCCCGCCGGTCCCGGTTCTTCTCCGATAAAGACCACATCCAAATCCGCGCCATAAAGCAGTTCTTGGCCGCCGAATTTTCCCAGTGCCACGATGGTAAGCCGGTCCGCACCCGGAATGTTTTCTTGGCAGAACCGCACGCACGCATCGGCCAAGTTTGACATCTCGGTCTGCAGTTCCCCTAGCGAGGCAACGCCTAAAATATCGCGGAGCAAGATTCGTAATACCTCCGACTCCCGGAAAGATCTCACCCATTCTAAAGGCGCCAGCTGCTCGGGATTAGCCTGCAAAGCGGCTATATAGTCAGCAGCACTGGTCGTCAGGCCCAATGCCCTGCCCCGGGCGATTTCTTCGATCAGCTCCGGACGGCGGATGGCCAACTCGCCAAAAGCGGCGCTGGCATCAAATAACCGCACTAACAACTCCAGCAATCTCGGGTTGGCCAGCAACGTCTCGAAGAGCAGTCCGCGGATCCCATAGCTGTCCACGAATCGAACAAAACGGCTCAGGGCCGCGTCTGGATCGGCCATCCGAGCCAGCCAGCGCAACAGTTCCGGTTCTAACTTTGCGTACAAACGCCGGGTGCGCGCCGATACATGCATATCGCTGGGACCGGCCTCCAGTCGTTCCAGGGTCTTGTCGGCCTCGACCGGCTGAGCGAAAAATTCTCGCGCGTGTTTTTCTGCAACTTCACCTGAGCGACGTTGCAACAAGCGGTCAAAGATCACTCGTACAGTGAAGGTCTGTTCGCCGTACTGTTGGTCAAACGCTTCGACCGAATCCAGTCCCATACTTTTTGCTAAAAGAAACCGGTCCTCGCTCTTGGCCGGCAAGGTGTGCGTTTGTTGCTCTCGCACTATCTGCAGACGGTGTTCGACCGCGCGCAGGAACACGTAAGCCGATCGAAGTGCATCGACCTCTTTTCGCGGCATAATCTCGAGCTCAGCCAATGCGCTCAGCGCTTCCAGGGTGTTGCGTTCCTGCAGAAAAGCATGGCGAGCTCCATGCAAGACTTGCAATGTCTGAACGATAAACTCGACTTCCCGGATCCCGCCGAACCCGAGCTTCACGTTCCGATACAGATCGTCAGCATCCAATAAATCGCGTTCGATCCGCTCCTTCAGCGCTGAGATCTCGGTCACCAACTCATCGGAGACCGCCTTCGGAAATATAAACGGCTGCAGCCGATGCTCGAATTCGTACAACAGCTCTCGGTCGCCCGCGATCCCTCTCGCTTTGATCAACGCCATCCGCTCCCAGGTTTCGCCATAACCGGCGTAATAGTTTTCTGTGCTAGCCAAACCCCGCACCAAAGGTCCCGAGCTGCCTTCTGGGCGTAACCGCAAATCAATTCGGAAGAGCGCGTTACCTCTCTCGGCAAACTCGCTCACGATCTTTTCGGCCAGCCGCGTAAAAAACTCATGATAGCTGAACCGCGGATTAATGAACCCTTCGTCGCCGTATAAAAATATTAGATCGATATCCGAGCTATAATTCAACTCCCGGCCCCCAAGCTTCCCCATACCTAACACACCGAAACCAGTTTGAGGCGAACCCCATCGATTACTCAAGGCTGTCAAACTCGTGCGATAGACCTGGCGGACACAGCGTTCCGCAATCTCCGTAATGTCACGCGTGGTCTCAATGAACCCAGCTAAGCCGCTGATCTCCCGAAAGGCCACTCGCAACAACTCTTGCGATTTCCATGCTCGCAGAGATTCGAAATCAGGGTCTGATCCTTCACGATCTCTTCCTTGCCGCTCCGCCTTTTTGAAGTCGACTACATCGGGCGCTGTCAGCCAAGGCAGGAGGTCCGGAGATTGGTGGATCTTCTCAAATGAGACCGGCGAAAAACAGAGAAAATTGAGAAGATCGACACCTTCGCGTGGCGATCGGCGCAAGACGGATTCCAGATCGGGAGAGAACTCTGCCAACCTGGCCAATATTTCGCCGGCGAGTTCCGGTTTCCAGCACTGCGCGGAGAGTCTGTGCGTCCCCGACGGACTTCCACTTTCCCCCGGTGCGGCGCGGCTAGTTCCGCCTTCGCTAGCTTCGGCGCGACCAGTTCCGCTCATCTAGCGCTACTGTAGCTTACGCTGCGCTTTTTGTCGTGCTTTGCGAAGAATCCGTCGTTCGGATCGGCTAAGCCGATCCATGCCCTCGGTATGAATCTTCTCTAAGATAGGATCAACAAATTCCATCACATATTGCCGGGCCGGCATGCGAGCAATCTGCCTCCTCCTTGTCAGCCAACTCCGAAATATCGCTTCGCCCGGAAGCTGTTTTCCGAACCCGAGAAGACGGACATAGAGCCAACCAATACCGGCTCCCACGAGGTTGGCATAAGGAGAAGTGTGACCGAACGGGAACCAGACGAGCAGCCAACTCGTAAACAGACCCGCGCCCAAGGCAGCTCCCAGGAATCGATAACGTATCGCTACTCTAAAGTAGGGCACCGAGAGCTGGCACTCAGACAATGCCTCGGTGAGCGCTACAGCTATAGCAAAAAAGGCGGGCCAAGCGCCGAGCAGCGCTGCCGTCGGTGAGTGGAGCACGGCAGCTAAACCTGGCAATACCGTTGAGATCCCAATTAGGAGCGAGAATTGTTTCCGCCCGATAATATTCTCAAGCTCGCGTCCGATGCTCATCAGACCGATCACCAGACACATGCTCCCCAGGGGGCTCTCGAGCTCACCCAGAAAAGGGTAGGTCAAGAGTTGCCAGAGGCAGCCCCCTAAGAGTCCATTTCGGCTAAGTCCCACCCAAGGTTCGATTTGTCCAGGTCCCCAAAAAGAACAGATCCACTGCAGGGCGTAAGCGCAAACGATGATAAACGCCAATGCAGTGCTTACCGGGTATCGGTTTCCTTGGCGGAACAGGCTGGGAAGCTCGTGCAGCTCGCGCATTGGGTTGCGAGTTACGGGTTGCGAGTTACGGGTTACGGGTTGCGAGTTATCGGTTCGGGCTGGGCGTCGTTGATCCGGATGCGCGTCGTGATTCGTAGCTCTGGGATACAAATGAGACTCATGGGACTAATAGGACCTATATGTGCCTGGTTCGTGAACAGCAAACGTCGTACCGCCGACGCGCAACAAACAACCCGTAACTCGCAACTCGTAACCCTCCAACTCTCAACCCGCGACAACCTGCAATTTTTTCGGGGCAATTTGAAACTGGACCGGGGTGGAACCGGCTACATCGCCGTCCAGCTCCAAGGGGACGGGCTCTTCGCTAACGACTTGAACCGAAGGGACTTGGCGGTATTCGATATCGGGCAGATCGGTGTGGTTCCCGATAAGCACTCCCTGCAAGTATCGGAAAATGTCGAGATAGCTCTGGTGTTTGAAAATCAGCACATCGAGCAAGCCATCGTCGTTTCTTGCGTCCTGGAACAACGAAAAAGGTCCTCCATAAAAGCGGCCGTTGCCGATCAAGACAAAGCAGCCGGCACTTTCAGAATGGTCTTCGAACTGAAGGCGAAGGGTTGGCGCCGGACGGCCAATCACCTTGGCAGCCGATAGCAGGTAGCTCACCGGCCCGATGGTCTTGCGCATTTGCAAATCGGTCCCTTGAACTGTCATCGCGTCTAGACCGACTCCGGCCAACTGGACGAAATAATTCTGGTTGGCCAACACCAAATCCACGGTTCTCGGGCGCCCCAGCTCGATCATCTCCCAACATTTCTTGAGTTGCGACGAACGTATCCCGAGCTCGTAGGCAAAAACATTCATTGTCCCCAGGGGCAGGACACTCAGCAGGACGTCGGCCGTCCCGGTGCCGTTGATGACACCGTTAACCGTTCCGTCGCCCCCGGCCGCGATAATGTGGTCATACCCTTGTTTTACCACCGCAGCAGCCAGCTCCTGGATTGAATCCGCCGCGGCCGCAGGGAAAATTGGGGCCGTCCCTGCTAGTTCCTTGAGCTCTCCGTAGAGAGAAATCGCCTTGCCGCCTCTCGCAGAGGGGTTGAAAATTATACACAGCTTCCGCTTGTCCATTGGTACCGTTGGACTTAATTATAGCGGCTTGGCGGCTGTGAGTCGTTTGAAACGTGTTATTCGGATTGCGTTATTCCTTGTACTGGGAGTAATCGGCTGCTTCGGCGTCGCTTTACTCGCCATCAACCTGTACATTCAATCGCCGGGCATCCAGCGGGAGCTACGTGAGTCGGTCAGCCAGAGCTTGGATCTCCCGATCGATGTTTTCCGCATCACATTCACACCCTGGGGAGGGCTAAACCTGGAAGCCGTTACCGTCGGAAAACCTGGTACGTCGTCTCCGGTGCTACACGCCAAAAATCTCCGAGTTCGCTGCGATTACAACGCGTTTTTCCGCCACAAGATCATTGTTCGGGAGATACTGCTGCAGCATGTCGATATCACGATCCCGATGGGATCGACCGAGCACGAGTCATTGCTAGTGCAGGGAAAGAAAACCTCACGCTCAGGGTCAGCTGCTTCCCGACCGTCCCCTAGCCAGGCGCCGGCCCAAAGCGCGGCCGCTTCACTATCGCCAGCGGCGCGCGAGGATGCACACCCTCCCTTGTCGCCGCAAGTGCAGCAAACCCCCACTTTGCGTGACACCTTGAGCCGGCGGTTCTGGGTAGAGATTCAAAAATTCAAGCTCAGGGACGCCTCGATCACCGTTGTACACTCGGATGGCACAAGCGTGGCACTAGTTCAGGGACTTGATTGTATTCTGAATTTCCGGCATGGGGATTATCTTGGGCGCGCCCACGCGGAAAGCGCCATGGTAGTGGACTCGATCCAGATCGATGATATCGGCGCGCCTGTAAAATTTCAGGGCGGTGTTCTTACCCTGAACGAAATCAGCGCCAGCATGGCCGGCGGTGAATTGACTGGCGAACTGACGGTCGATTTCAATAAGCCGGGTGTCGATTACCGCTTACAGCTCCATGCCGTTGGAGTCGATCTCAACGAAGTCGCCAGCCGGACCAACAATTTCTTGGATCGGGCACATGGCTCCCTCGAAGGGACATTCGAGCTCTCGGGATCTGTACGTGACCCATCTAAACTCGCTGGCCTTGGCACGCTGGAAATTAAGTCAGCCTATCTGGATCAATATCCGTTAATGCAAGAAATCGGTCGTTGGACCCAGATTGACGAGTTACAGCGGTTAGACCTGGAACGCGCGGTTTCAAGTTTCCGGGTAGTCGGCCCCAATATTCAGGTCGATTCGATCCGCTTGGTCTCCAAGAATTGTCAGATCACCCTGAATGGCCAAGTCGAAGACGCTCACCGGCTGGCTTTGGACGGCCGGCTGACGGTGAGCCAATTCTTGAGCCAGAAGATCCCCAACGAGCTCGAGGATAATTTTCAACCAACGACCGACGGCCATAGCCGATACCTTGACTTCCACGTTTCGGGTTCGCTGGTGCGGCCGGAGAGCAACCTTTTTGAAAAGATCATTGGCGACCGTCGCAAGCTCTGGCAACGCCTATTGCACGGCAGCCGACCCACGCCCTCCGAAGCGCCTGCTTCGGAATGAGAAACGCCGCGAGCGCCGGGAACGCGCGGGATCGCCGGGAACGGCGCAGAGTCGAGCGCGTCGGGAAACGATGACATCAACGAAAAACAATCAATTTTGCTGCTTATGAGGTGCTCGACCGCGACTGTTCCCGTGCGTTCCCGGCGCTCCCGGCGTTAATCATGCGCGTAATCTCAGGCTCCGCTGGCGGCATACCTCTCCGGATTCCGAGTCACGATCTGCGCCCGACGATGGAGATGGTCCGCGGCGCGATCTTTTCCGCCCTGGGTGAACGAGTGATCGAGGCTCAGGTGCTGGATCTGTTTTCGGGAAGCGGCGCTTTCGGCATCGAGGCTTTAAGCCGCGGGGCAGCCGCAGCAACTTTTGTGGATGATCATCCAAAGGCGATCGCTGCGATCAAAGCGAATCTGGAGAAGACCCGCCTCGAAGCCGCGGTCGTTCGCTCCGATGCTTTTCGCTTCCTGGAAAAGACGGATCAAACGTTCGATCTCATCTTCGCTGACCCGCCCTATTCGAAACATCCCAAGGACCCCGACCTTGCGGCGCAGCTTATCGCCTCGAACGCACTCAAGAAGCACCTCGCGGCTGACGGCCTTGTTGTCCTCGAAAAGACATCAGGTGGCCTCCGTTTGGAAGCTCACGGCTGGACCGCGATCCGTGACAAGATCTACGGCTCGACGCAAGTCCTCTTTCTAGCCGCAAATAAACAGGAAGCTTAAACCGCGAATAGACGCGAATGAACACGAATAAGGACAAAACGACTACAGATTAACGCAAGGTGTACGCAGTCTGGTCAGTCAATGCGGTAGAGCGAGACACGTTATTGGGCAGGGCTACACGACGAAGAGGTTAAGATCTATAGGCCACGATCTCTTATATGCGTAGGCGAGTTCGCAGAGTGGCGACCCCTTTCGGCCTCGCAAGCGAGGCAACGCTCCAGGAGTCCTAGCTGCGTTCCTCGGCTTTAATCGTGTCCATTCGTGTGCATTCGCGGTTCAATTCGTGTCTATTCGCGGTTACTTTGGCGGTTTGGCTCCGGATGCTTTTATTTCTTTATAATCTTTTGTTGCCTCTTCTCTTATTGGTTTCGCTTCCGTTTTACCTCCGGCGAATGATCCGGCGAGGCGGGTACGCCCGGAACTTCTTTCAGCGGTTCGGCTTTTTTTCGCATCGGTTACGTTCGGAGCTTGGCCAGGGCGAATGGAGTTGGATACGCGCCGTCAGCGTCGGCGAAGTCTTAGTCGCCATCCGATTGATCGAAGAAATACGCCGGCAAGATCCTAGCTTTAAGGCAGTGATCTCAACCACCACTTCGACCGGTTACCAGTTGGCGTTGGATCGAGCTCCGGAGGGGAGCCGGGTCATCTATAGCCCGATTGATTTTTATCCGCTCCTACGCCCGATTTGGCGTCTCATCCGGCCCCAGACCGCTATCCTGATTGACTCCGATCTTTGGCCCAGTTTCTTAGCGGTCGCACAACAGGAAAGCACCCCGGTCTTCTTGGCGAATGCGCGGCTTTCGCCCAGGTCAGAAGCTCGGTACCTACGGTTTCAACGATTAACAAGGCCGCTTTTCTGGGACCGGGTGAGCGCGATCTTAAGCCAGGACCCACACGACGCCCAGCGCTGGACCCGCCTCGGCTTGCGGTCAGATCAAGTCATTCTCACCGGCAGCATCAAATACGATACCGCTGATGCCCCGGCCAACTCCCGCTTCGTTGATTGGCTACAACAACAGGGCATTGATCCAGGCCGTCCCTGCTTGCTCGGCGGCAGCCTCCACGCAGGTGAAGAGGAGCTCTTGATCCAAGCTTTTCGAAACCTATTGTCAAAGTTTCCCGATTTGTTCCTCATTCTGGTTCCTCGTCATTTTGAACGCACTCCGGAAGTTGAGAAAATCTTGCGAGACGTAGGGATTCCGTACACACGCCGCTCCGAACCGAACTTCCAGGGAAACACATCTGTACTGATCGTCGACTCTACCGGGGAGCTGAATGATTGGTATCAAACGGCGTCTGTCGTGGTCATCGGGAAGAGCTTTACCGGTGTCGGCGGCCAGAATCCCGTGGAACCACTGCTCGCGCGTAAGCCCGTTGTCTGCGGGCCACATATGGAGAATTTTAAGTTCTTAGTTGAAGAACTCGTAAGAGAAAAAGGAGTCGTGCAGTTGGCCGACGAAGCGCCTCTGACAGCCGCCGTGGAACAGCTCCTCGTGAATTCGAAAGCCGCTTCCGAACTCGTGGCGAATTCCGATCGCGTATTAGCCCAGCATCGCGGCGCTACTGCTCGGGCCGCCAGGTTCATTTTGGAACGCCGGGAGCGCACGTGAGCGCCGGGGCGCCGGTGGTACGCTCTCCAGCTCGCACAGTTAAGCTACGAGGCAACTCTTTTCCTGACCTTGGAGCATTGACGCGGATATCAGGTCGGAGAGCG
>Ga0210406_10005938_pt1 | contig 12708 bp, 10 predicted proteins | sample IncBWC30MmetaG_FD_155454 | JGI IMG/M metagenome (GOLD analysis project Ga0210406, IMG submission 155454) | Forest soil microbial communities from Barre Woods Harvard Forest LTER site, Petersham, Massachusetts, United States - Inc-BW-C-30-M | ecosystem: Environmental > Terrestrial > Soil >...
TATCAAAGGAGTTTTGTGCAACTGGATGGTGACACTGGGTGCGGTTTTGGCGATGGCATCGCGCTCGACGGTCGGGAAAGTGGTGGCCATGTGGTTGCCGATCATGACGTTTTTTGCGCATGGGTATGAACACTCGATCGTGAACATGTTCTTGATTCCGACGGGGAAGTTGTTTGGCGCGCCGGTTTCGCTCTACCAATGGTGGGTGTGGAACCAGATTCCCGTGACGTTGGGCAACTTTGTATCCGGCGCTTTACTCACGGGGCTCGCGCTATACGCTACAAACACGCCGAAGAGGGCCGCGACGACGGAGATTTCTCCGGGGACGGCGGAGACTGCGGGAGTGGTGGCGGGACAAGTGGCCGAGGCCGACTGATGCGACTGGTGGCTGGGGAATCGAAAACTGGGCTGACCGCGTTTGGGCCGCGAACTGTCGACCGGAATGGCGTCGGCGAGCAGTTTTGGGAAAGTGGTCACGATGCAAAATTCTGAGAACGATTCCGTCACGACTGTGCGCGCAGATTTCAGCCAGAGCATCCGCGCCGCCAACGCCGTCGAAGGCTATAAGGCTTCGATGGATGGCGACGGTCTGCGCATTCTTCGGCGCTTGCCGCAGATCATCCAGCGAGGCGCGGAATCGCTGACACCGGCGGAAAAGGAATTGTTGAAGTGGGTGGGTGTTTTTTACCGCAGGCCAACGCCGGGTAAGTTCATGATGCGCATTCGGATGCCCAACGGTTTTGTGAGCAGTGGGCAACTGCGCATCCTAGCTGAGCTTTCGCGGCGGGTCGGCAACAGCGTGCTGGACATTACGACGCGGCAGCAAATCGAGTTGCGTGGATTCACGCTAGACAGCATTCCGGTAATTTGGGAAAAGCTAGCGGGCGTGGACTTGGGCTCGCTGCAGACGGGTATGGATAACGTCCGAAACATCAATGGCTGCGCGCTGGCCGGTTTGACGCCGCACGAATTGTTTGACGCGTCTCCCGTGGTGCAGGAGTTGGATCAGATCATTGTCGGAAGCCGGGGCAATCCGCAGTTCACGAACTTGCCGCGCAAGTTCAACATCACTGTGACTGGCTGCATGGACAACTGCACGCATAGCGAGTCGCAGGACATAGCTCTGATTCCGGCAAAGAAGGGTGGGCGAGCCGGGTTCAATGTGCTCGTCGGTGGAAAGATGGGCTCGGGAGGATTCACCATCGCTTCGCCGCTGAACGTGTTTGTGGAAATTTTCCAGGCTACGCGGATTGTACTGGAGCTGATCAAGATTCACCGCGATCACAGCCCGCGCGAGGCGCGCTCGAAATGCCGCTTCGCGTTCCTGATTGAAAAATGGGGAATTCGGAGATTGCGGGAGGAGCTTACGGCGCGGGTGGGGCAGGAGCTGGCATTTCAGGGAAGAGATATGCGGGGTTCGACTCATGCTGACCACATCGGACGGAGCTCGCAAAAACAGGGTGGCCTGTTGGCCGTGGGGCTTTGCGTGCCAACAGGGAGAGTGAAGCCTGAGCAACTGGAGGAGTTGGCGCGTCTCGCCGACGTGTATGGCCGCGGCGAGATTCGCCTGACAACCGGGCAGAATGCAATTATTCCCAATGTGCCTGCCGAGCGCGTGACCAAGCTCTACGGTGAAGCTTTGCTTAAGGAATTTTCGCCTCGGCCGTCTCCCTTTGTGCGAGGACTGGTCGCTTGCGTGGGAACTGATTATTGCAATTTAGCTTTGATCGAGACAAAGAGCCGCGCGGTTGCGCTCTCCGAGGCTCTCCATGAAAAGATGGGTGCGGGAGGGAATCCGCTGACGATTCATTGGTCTGGGTGTCCGGCTGGTTGTGGGAACCATGAAGCGGCGGACATCGGTTTGCGCGGGTTTAAGACAAGAATCGACGGAAAGATTGTCGATGCGGTAGCGGTATATGTGGGTGGCCGGACGGGGCCTTACGCCGTAGCGGGGAAGGAGATTTTGGCAACCGTTCCATGTGATGAAGCGTTTCCGGAGGTGGTGGCAAATCTCGTCGAGTCGTACCGACGGGAAAACGAACCTGGGGAGCAAAAGAGTTTAGCGGATCCGTTCTTCACGGCCGCAGCCACGGTGGGACTGGCTTCCTGGCGGAGTTCTGTCCCGTACGAGGCTTCCGTCGGTGCAGATTGAAAACGAATTGCCCTTAGTGTCCCGCGGAAATCCAACGCTCCGAATTCTGCTCCATTCGAGATATAGTCAGCCAGCGGAGCACTGGGAATGCCTGTCACGAATTTTCACGGATTGATCGTCCTGACACTGGAGAGCCGGCGAGGCCAGGAAATGAGCCGGCTGATCGAAACGTACGGCGGCAAGCCGGTGCATGCGCCGGCCATGCGCGAGGTACCCCTCTCTTCAAATCCCGAGGCGTTGAAATTTGCTGAAGCGTTATTCGAGGGAAAATTCGACGCGGTGGTGTTCCTGACAGGAGTCGGAGCGCGCGCGCTTTCGAATGTCGTGGAAGGCGTGCATCCGACTGAGAAGTTTTTCGAGGCATTGAGAAGGGTTTCTGTAATCGCGCGCGGACCGAAGCCGGTCGCTGTCCTGCGAGAATGGAAAGTGCCGGTGGCGCTCGCCGCGCCGGAGCCAAATACGTGGCGTGAAGTGCTCGAAGCGATTGACGACAACAAACTGGATTTGCGTGGCAAACAGGTTGCTGTACAGGAGTACGGTGTTTCCAACCTCGAGTTGCTTGAAGGATTGCGCGAGAGGGGGGGCTGCTGTTACCGCTGTGCCAGTCTACCAATGGGAATTGCCGCAGGATACGGCGCCGCTGCGGACGGCGGTGGCGGAAGTAATCGCGAGGCGGATCGACGTGGCGCTGTTTACCACCAGCGTGCAGATTCATCATCTTTTCCAGATTGCCGAACAAGACGGGCAGAAAGGTGCACTAAAAGCGGGCATGGAACACATCGTGAAGGCCTCGATCGGGCCGACGACTTCGGAAACTCTGCGCTCTTACGGATTGGCAGTCGATCTGGAGGCTTCTCACCCGAAGATGGGATTTCTCGTGAAGGAAGCAGCGGAACAGTCGGAAGCATTGTTTCAGAAGATGCAATCGCGTTTCCAGTGATTTAGCTTGAGGGGTACTTACAAGGCGAGCATCGAATCGTCGTTTGGCGAGCCGTCCTGTTTTCTCGCGAGTGCGGTAAATTCCGTTGGGAGCCTTCTCTGCTTCCCTTTCTAGAGTTGAGCATTGCCCTCGAGCCCGGGAACTCATCTACCGTCGTGCCAACAAACCATACGCTCGGCGAGCAGGGCGATTGCTTCACGGTGGTTCGGGAGAATTGTCGTCGAGAACGAAATAGCCGGGATTGGCGGACTCAGGAGTGCTTGGCGATTTGGCTTTGGTATTGCGTGGGGGTGTAGCCGACCATGGATTTGAAGTCGTTGATGAGATGGGCTTGGTCGAAGTAACCGAGGTCGAGGGCCAGTTGCGCCCAATTGGGTTGCGTGCGGGGGTCGAACTTTTCTATTAGTTCGTGGAGGCGATAACGGCGGATGACCCATTTGGGGCCGGCGCCGACATACTCGTTGAAGAGGCGTTCGAGGGAACGCTTGCCGATACCTGTGCAGGTGGCTAGATGGTCTACGGTTTTGATGGTGGGTTCGGCGAGGATGCGGGCGACTAGTTGACCGGCTAACGCGATGGTGTCGTCGGGTTCGGGGATGCGGGCGCGGAAGAAGGTGTTGGCGGCGGACACCTTTTCGGATGCTCGTCTCGACGAGGCCAGGATCGTCGTTAGGGCGTCGATGGCTTTGCCGAAGATGCGGTTTGCGGGGACGGTGCTGTCGGCTAGCGAGGAGACGGAGGATTCTAGGAACGGGCGAAAACCTCCTGGCTTGAATTTGATTCCGAAGACTTGGGAGCGGCCCTCTAGCAAGCGCGAGAATTTGCGGGTTTGGATGCCGGAGACTACCGAGCTGTCCTTTTCAAATACGACGTGAATATTGGGATGTGGCAGGGTCTCGGCTATGTGGGGGGCTAGCCCACGAAGATCCCAGGTGATCATCCAGTAGTGAGCGATCCAGTAGGCTAAATCGGGGGGCGGACTGCGCCGGGCGTGACCTAGCTTGCCGGCTGGGAGTGGTCGGCGGAGGATGCCTCGGGCTCGGCCCACTTCGGAGTCGAAGACTTCCTCGATTTGGGCGGGGCTCGGCTGTCGCGTTTTTCCAATCATGGCCACCAGTGTAACGGTAATTTGTGGTGGAGACGACCAGCGGACTGGCTGGCAGGTTCTAAGTCCGGAGAAAAGGGAGCGGTCATGACTATCGAGGCGAACGGGACATTTGAGGTGAAGGTGAATGTCGAGAAGACGAACAACAAGGAGGCGGAGAGCGCGAGGCTTGGGAGAATGTCGCTCGAGAAACGGTTCCAGGGAGAGCTGGAGGCAACGAGTGCGGGGCAGATGCTGAGCGTGGGCACGGAGGTTGCGGGGTCGGCCGGGTATGTGGCGATGGAGCGTGTGAATGGAACGCTGCATGGGCGCACGGGGTCATTCGCGCTGCAACACAGTGGCACGATGACGCGGGGTGAACCGCAACTTAGCGTTACGGTGGTGCCGGACTCGGGGACGGGGCAGTTGGTGGGGATTGCCGGAAGGATGACGATCAAGATCGTGGACGGGAAACATTTTTATGAATTTCGGTACACGCTGTCCGAGACACCTTGAGAATCCGGCTTATCGAAAAATTTTGCGGGTCGCCAGCGGAGGATGGCGCGGGAATTGGCTTTGTCGTGAGAACGGCGGTCGCTCGTAGAAAAGAAGGCCCGATTTGTGGTCAGGCCTCCAGTTTTCTCGAGGTTCGTCGAGGCGGCTATCTTGTGGAGGCGGCGACGGCTTTGCCTCGGCCGAGTTCGGGGACGACGCCGAGCTGCTGCATGAGGCTCAAAGCGTCCCAGTTGACGTAGCCTTCGAACATTTTGCCGTTCGTAAAGCGGGCAATGCTTAGGCCGGTGATGTTGAATTGTTTGCCGGTTGGGGCAATGCCGTTGAGTTCGCCCTTATGGGTGCCGCGGCAAGACCAGCGAGCGACTACGGTTTCGCCTTCGGCAAGGAGGTCCTCGATCGTGAAACGAATGTCGGGGAAGGCATGGCGGTAAAGAGTCACTCTCTTCTTCTCACCCTCGGGACCTCGGCCGACATCGGGCGTAGCACTGTCGTGGTGATGGTACGTAGGTGCGAAGAGCTCGTCTGCCACAGCCACATGGCCTTTGTTCCAAACTTCTTCGAATAGACGACGGACGTTAGTTTTGTTTTGTTCAGACATGTGAATCTCCTTTTTGGAAAACGCGGACTTCCGACTCGCATGTAGCGAGTTGAGCTTGAGAGGTCTGGCCTGAAACCGCTGGCGTCTGGGTGTCGAAACCTGTACGTCGAACAGGAGGTAGGGCCCCGCGCGAGGAAATAAAAAGAACCTAGTAGGTTCTGCCCGGTTGGCGCTCGATGCGGAGCTTGTCCTTCAAAGAAACCGTAAAATGGACTCTAGAAGCGGGGGTCTCGCCTCAAACAGCGAAACCTCGAAGTCATACTGTTCTTTGAGAAGACCTGTGTCAAGGATATTCGAAAGATTCTTCTGCCGAAAAGGAATGATAATCCGTCGGAGGGAACGAATTGAGCGAGATTATTGCGCTGACGGTTTTACCCGCTGCAGTATTTCGATCGCGATGCCAGTGCCCGGAGCGGATATAAATGTGGCCGGACGCACGGAGCCTCTTGTGGCGATCGAGAGTTTCCAGACATCGCCGGTGATTTCCTAGATGCAAAGGTTGACGTTACCTTTTTCGGGGCCGGCGTCGAAGTTCATATTGGGTGGGCGTTTGTGGAGGCGTCGAGATCGAGTGTGCCTTCGTACTGTGTGCCCATGCTGAGGCCGTTGAAGCGCTTTCGCTGGACCACCATGCGGGCGTTGGCGAACATGGCCGCAGGCATTTCATGACCTTCCAGGGCTAGAGACTTGCTGGACCACGAGCCTTGGAGCAGGTCGATGTCTTGGGGCATGTTTCGCTCCGTAGTGCGATTTTAGCGGCTGGTCGCGAGGCAGGCGAGATTCTAACAATTCAAATGCGCGCTGCGGAAGCGCGGCAATGGAGAGCGTCCTTCCGGACTGCCCCGATCCGGGAAAACTAAGGTAGAAGGTTTTGGATAGGGAGAAGGCGGTGTAGTACGCTTTCGGCGCCTGTAGGGGAGCGAGATGAGATTCCATATGCGAATGATGCGAATGGTATTGAGTGCAGCGATGTGCGCGGCGCCATTTGCGTTGTCGGCTCGCGCGATTCCCGCGCTTTGGCCGCAAGCGGCTGGCGGAAAATTTGAGGTGTCGTTTCCGGCTTCGACGCATGCGGGAGCGATCACTGGACGCGTGTTTGTCGTTGTCAGCACGAAGGACAAGCCGGAACCTCGCCTGCAGGCGGGAAGCTTTGGAGACTCTGGGCCGTTTTTCGGGGTTGACGTGAATGCTTTGGCGCCGGAGCAGCCTGCGGTTATTGATGCGAGCACTCCGGGATCGCCGCCGCGGAGTTTGCGCGAAATTCCTACGGGGGAATATTACGTGCAGGCGCTGGTGAATATTTATACGGAGTTTCATCGGGCGGACGGGCATATCGTTTGGTTGCACATGGACCAGTGGGAAGGGCAGCATTTTAACCGTTCGCCGGGAAATCTTTATAGCGAAGTGCAGAAAGTGCATTTGGATCCGGCGGCGGGGTATGACATCAAGCTCAGCTTGACGAAGGAGATTCCTGCGGTCGAGGTGCCTCGGGACACGGCGTGGGTGAAGCACATCAAGATTCAGAGCGAGATGTTGACGAAGTTTTGGGGGCATCCGATGTACATCGGGGCGATCGTGCTTTTGCCGAAAGGCTATGAGGAGCATCCCAACGCGCGCTATCCGGTGGTCTATGAGCAGAGCCACTTCAGTCTTCGAGCGCCGTTTGGATTCAACGCGGAGGATGTGGCGGTCAGTCCCGAGATGCGAGCAAGACTGACCGATCTCAACCGCGAGTCGGGCTTCGAGTTTTATCAGTCGTGGAATTCGGACGAGTTTCCACGCCTGATGGGGGTCACCTTCCAGCATCCGACGCCGTACTACGATGATTCCTATGCGGTGAACTCGGTGAACAACGGGCCTTACGGGGACGCGCTGGTAAAGGAGATGATTCCATATCTCGAGGCGCATTTCCGGATGCTGGCGAAACCTTATGCGCGCGTGTTGACGGGCGGGTCGACGGGCGGATGGGAGTCGCTCGGCGTGCAGGTGTTTTATCCGGACTTTTTCGGAGGGACTTGGGCGCTTTATCCGGACTCGATTGATTTTCGGCGGTACGGATCGGTGAACGCGTATGAAGACGAGAATGCGTTTTTTGAACCGGGACATACTTGGGCAGAGGTGCCGCGCTATATCATGCGGACTTCGGAGGGGCAGCCGGAGATTACCATCGAGGCGTTCAGCCGAATGGAAGATGTTTTGGGGAGCCACGGGCGCTCGGGAGAACAGATTGAAATTTGGGACGCGGCGTATGGGCCGATTGGCGACGATGGGTATCCGAAGCCGTTGTGGGACAAGAAGACCGGCAAGATCGATCACCGCGTGGCGCTGTACATGCGCGACCACGGGTACGACTTAAGCTACAACCTTCGGACGCATTGGGCCGCGCTCGGTCCCCAGCTGCGGGGGAAGATTCACGTGTACGTCGGAGACATGGACAATTTTTATTTGAACTTGGCGGTGTATCAGCTCGAAGACGCGTTGAAAGCGGTGAGAGACCCGCCTTGCGATTGCGATTTTCAATATGGGAGGCCGATGAAGGGTCATGGCTGGCAGCCGACTACGACGGCAAATTTGCTGAAGTGGATGGCGGAGCACATTGCCAAGAATGCGCCGGCAGGAGAGAAGACGGCGGATTGGCACTATTGAGATTGCGGACGTGAGGAGCAGTTCGCGCTGCGCTCGGAAGGACCTTCCAATTCTTGCTGGTCGCCCGATGGCGTGATGGAGCGTTCGACGCTAGCGTTGGTGCGCTGGGCTGCTTGGGCCTGCTATTCTGGAGGGGCCAGTTTTGAGGCATAGGTATGGGCCATGTTTGAAAACTTAACAGAGAAGCTGCAACGGACATTTAAGAATTTGCGCGGGCAGGGGAAGCTCACGGACGAGCACCTAGACGTGGCGCTGGGGGAGATTCGCGAGGCGCTGCTGGAAGGCGACGTGAACGTTGGCGTGGCTGACGAATTGCTCGCGAATATTCGCAAGCAGGCGCTGGGCAGCGAGGTGATGCTACAACTGTCGCCGGATCAGCAAGTCGTTAAAGTGGTGCGTGACGAGATGTCGGCGATGCTCGGGAAGCACGCCAAGCCGCTGTTTGCTTCGCGGCCGCCTTCGGTGTGGATGATTGTGGGCTTGCAGGGGTCTGGTAAGACAACCACGACGGGCAAATTGGCGAAATGGCTGGTGCAGCATGGGCACCGGCCGCTGGTCGTTTCGACCGACGTTTACCGGCCTGCGGCGCGCGAGCAGCTTCGGCAAGTGGCGAAGGCTGTAGGGACAGCGCTGTGGCCAGGGGCGGGGACGGACAAGCCGCTGGAAATTGTTAAGGGAGCGATCCGGGAAGCGAAACTTTCGGCGAGTGACGTGATTTTGGTGGATACAGCTGGGCGTTTGCACATCGACGACGATTTGATGAACGAATTGAGCATGCTGAAGAAAGAGCTGCAGCCGAGCGAAATTCTGTTCATCGCGGACGCCATGCTCGGGCAAGACGCGGTGCGATCGGCGGGAGAGTTTCACAAGCGGCTCGGGCTGACCGGCGTAATCCTGACGAAGCTCGATGGTGATGCGCGCGGCGGGGCGGCGCTTTCGATTGGGAAAGTTACGGGAGCGCCCGTCAAGTTTGTGGGGCTCGGCGAAAAATACGACGCGCTGGAAGGATTTTATCCCGAGCGCATCGTTTCGCGCGTTCTGGGTATGGGCGACATCATGTCGCTCATCGAGCGAGCGGAGCAGACGGTCGACAAGAAGGCTGCCGCCGCACTCGAGCGCAAGCTGCGCAAAGAGGGATTCACGCTGGAAGACTTCCGCGACCAACTGAAACAGATTCGCAAAATGGGGCCGCTCGAGCAGCTTGTGGACATGCTGCCGAAGATGGGGCCGTTCGAGAACTTGCCGAAGGACGCGAAAGTCGATGAGGGGAAGCTGAAGCAGGTCGAAGCGATTATTAACTCAATGACGAATCAGGAGCGGCAGGACCACAACATTATTGATGGGAAGCGGCGGAAGCGAATTGCGAAAGGCAGCGGGACGACTGTGCAGGATGTGAATCAGGTGTTGAAGCAGTACCTGCAGATGCGCACGATGATGAAGCAGTACGGCGCGATGGCTGCGCGGGCGAAGATCAAGGGATTGGGGAAACTCGCGGGATTGTCTTGACGCGTGGGTTTATTCTTTCGGCTTTAAATTCAAATAGAGATCAGCAGTTTCGATGGCGAGCGTTTCTGGATCGAGATCGGTGCGATTCGCGAGGATGATGATCGTCAGATAGTCGGCGGTTAAGCGTTCGATGATGGTGCGGAAGCCCATGGTGCTTCCGGTGTGCCACATGCGTGGGTGTCCCTGGTAAGGATCGAGGAACCAGCCGAAGCCGTAGGAGACGGGCCTGCCGGGATAGAGGTTGTCGTCGTTGGCTTCGACGGGCCAAAGAGTGGGCTGGCCATTCGCTAGTCTTCGAGGGACCAGCGCGGGCTTCATTTCCTCGGCGCTGAGTAAAGTGTGATTTCGCAGCGCGTCGTCCCACTTGGCGAGATCTTCGAGATTGGAATAGATGCCGCCGTCGCCGAGAGTCGCAGATGTGGGGCTTTGATCGGTTTCCTGGAACAAGGGCGTCTCTGGTCCGTGACCGGATAGGGCTTGGGAATGCCCGAAGGCGCGATTGGCGACTTCGTTTTTTCCTTTTTGATAGACGATGGTGTGATCGAGGCGAAGCGGCGCGAAGATACGCGCACGGAGAAAATCGCCGTAGGATTGCCCTGACGCCTTGGCGACCACCAGACCGAGTACGACGTAGCCCGAATTGCTGTAAGACCAGCTGGTGCCGGGAGGAAATTTGCCTTGGCTTTCCGCTTCTAACATGCTGAGGACTTCCGCGTCATGAATCTGGCGCTCCGGTGTCCAGATCCGCGAATTCCGGGGCGTTTCGGCGGCGGCCATGAGGTCTTCGTAATCTGGCAGGCCGCCGGTGTGATTGAGGAGATTTCGGATGGTTATGGTTTTACCGTAGGCCGGGAAATCCGGAAATATCTCCACGAGCGTTTCGTCGTAGCGCAGCTTTTTGTCGTGGACCAGCAGCATGATGGCCATGGCGGTAAACTGCTTGGTGAAAGAGGCCAGGCGGAAGTTGGTGGACGGGTCGATTTTCGTGTTCGTTCGCAAATCGCGGACGCCGTATCCTTTTCGAAACGATATGCGTCCATTCTTTTGGACTAGCACCGCCAGCCCGGGGGCGTCTTCTTGGGTGACGGCGGAGAAAATCGCGTCGACCTGTTTCTCTGTGGGTGAGGCTGGGGCTTGCGCGTTGGTTTCGAGAGCGGGTGAGAAAAGTGCTACAAAAAAAAGGATGTGCACTAGCTTCATCAAGTGTCCTCGAGACGCCCCCGCAGAATAGCATTCCCTCGCGCATTCATGTGCCCGTAACAGGTCTGCGCTATCTCTTTTGGTCTCCCGAGAAGGCTTATGACACGCTCTACCCTTGACGATCCGCGTTTCTATCTCAACCGGCACCTGGAGTGGCTGGAGTTTAACCGGCGTGTGCTGGAGGAGGCGCGGGACATTGGGAACCCGCTGCTGGAGCGCGTGAAATTTCTGGCGATTACGGCGAACAATCTCGACGAATTCGTCGAGGTGCGCGTGGCCAGTTTTCTGCAGCGGATCGAGCACGGATCGCGCGAGATAGGCACTGACGGGTTAACCGCGGCCGAGGAGCTGGAGAAAGTGTCGGCGGCCATGCACGTGATGGTGCGCGACCAGTATAAATGCTGGAACGATGAGCTGCTTCCCGCGCTGGCCAAGGCGGGGATTCGTGTCCTGCCGGCAAGCGAGCTGGAAGGAAAAGCGGCGCGCGCGGCAAAGACCTTTTACGAGCGGAGCGTGTCTCCCATGTTGACGCCGGTTACGGTTGACCCTTCGCATCCGTTTCCGCACGTTTTGAACAAGGCGTTGTGCATTGCATTTCTTTTGCGGCGGCGAAGCGGGAACGGGAAAGCGTATTTCGGGGTGCTTACTGTGCCCCGCGCACTGCCGCGGCTTCTGCGCGTGCCTGCGCCGGATGGCGGCATTCACTACGTGGCGCTGCAGGAGATCGTTTCTGCGCACGCGGCGAAGCTCTATCGCGGATACGAGATTCTTGCTTCGGCGCCATTCCGGATCACGCGGAACAGCAATCTTTATCTGGAAGAAGAAGAGGCGCGGAGCTTGCTCGACGCGGTCGATTCGCAGGTTTCGCAGCGGCGCAAGGGCGATGCGGTGCGTTTGGAGATTGCTGCAGACGCGCACCCGGATATTATCAGCCGGCTGGTAGGGACGTTCGAGTTGGATGAATCGCTGGTCTTTCGCGCGCAAGGGCCGGTGAATTTGCAGCGGCTTTTTCACCTTTATGAGCAGACGCCGCGGCCGGATCTGAAGTATCGGCCGTTCGCGCCGCGGCAGGTGCGCGTGGGGCACGACGCCGATTCGATGTTTGAAGCGCTTCGCCGACAGGGCTATTTGCTGCACCATCCTTACGATTGCTACGACACGGTCGTGAAGTTTCTCGAAACCGCGGCGCACGATCCGCGCGTGCTGTCCATCAAGCAGACGCTTTACCGAACGAATTCGGATTCGCCGATCGCGCGCGCCCTGCTGGACGCCGCCGGGAAAAAAGAAGTGACGGTGGTGGTGGAACTAAAGGCCAGCTTCGATGAAGCGACCAATATCCGCTGGGCGCGAAGCTTCGAGGACGCAGGCGTGCAGGTTTTTCATGGGCTAGTGGGACTGAAGACGCACGCCAAGCTTATGCTGATCGTGCGGAACGATCCGGACGGGAAGATTCGCCGCTATGCGCATCTTGGCACGGGGAATTACAATCCATCGACCGCGCGGTATTACAGCGATCTGAGCCTGCTCACGAACGATCAGGCGATCACTTCCGCGGTGCACGACGTTTTCAATTATTTGACCGCTTATGCGGAACAGCCGAATTACAAGCCGCTGCTGCTCGCTCCGCACGACATGGCCAAGACGTCGATGGCCTTAATTGACCGGGAGTCGCGCCATGCGCGGCGCGGGCGCCCCGCGCGGATCATCGCCAAGATTAACGCGGTTATCGATCCGCCCGTCATTCAAGCGCTATACCGTGCTTCGCGCGCGGGCGTGAAGATTGATCTGATCGTGCGCGGCCAGTGCGCGCTGGTGCCGGAACTCCGCGGTGTCAGCAGCCGGATTCGCGTGCGCAGTATCGTTGGAAGGTTTTTGGAGCACAGCAGAATTTTCTATTTCGAAAACGGAGGGAAACCGGATATCTATCTGGGAAGCGCGGACTGGATGCCCAGAAACCTATACGAACGTGTGGAAGTGTTGTTTCCGCTGAAAGACCCGCAGCATTGCGAGCGCGTCTGCAACGAGATTCTTTCCTCCTATTTGGCGGACACGCGCAAGGCGCGCAT
>Ga0210406_10005939_pt1 | contig 12708 bp, 14 predicted proteins | sample IncBWC30MmetaG_FD_155454 | JGI IMG/M metagenome (GOLD analysis project Ga0210406, IMG submission 155454) | Forest soil microbial communities from Barre Woods Harvard Forest LTER site, Petersham, Massachusetts, United States - Inc-BW-C-30-M | ecosystem: Environmental > Terrestrial > Soil >...
ATTTGTAATTGAGTAATTTGGTAATTGAAAAGCGTTCCGGCTGTTGCTACGAATCCAGCTTCAAATTCTCTCGCATGATGCCAATATCTTTGTCACCACGTCCTGAAATATTCACGAGCAATATCTCCGACTTCTTCATCTTGGGTGCGCGCTTGATCGCTTCAGCTACCGCGTGCGCCGACTCCAGCGCGGGAATGATCCCCTCCGTGCGCGCCAGCAACGTGGTTGCCTCGAGCGCCTCCTGGTCCGACGCCGGAACGTATTCGGCGCGTCCCTCGTCTTTCAACCAGGCGTGCTCAGGCCCGATCGATGGATAGTCGAGTCCCGCTGAGACCGAATGTGTTGTGGCTATCTGCCCGGCGCTATCCTGCAACACGTATGAATACGTTCCTTGCAAAACGCCCGGAGACCCGCCCCGAAAACGCGCGGCGTGCTCGCCCAGTTGCTCGCCGCGTCCGCCCGCTTCCACGCCGATCAGTCGCACCTTCTTATCCTTGATGAAATCGTAGAAGATGCCGATGGAGTTTGACCCACCACCAACACACGCGATGATGGCTGTCGGCAGCTTGCCCTCGGCTTTCAGAATCTGCGCCCGCGCCTCGCGGCCAATCACGCGGTGGAAATCGCGTACCATGGTCGGATACGGGTGTGCTCCCAGAACGCTTCCCAGCAGGTAGTGTGTCGTGCGGACGTTGGTCACCCAGTCGCGCATTGCCTCATTGATCGCATCCTTCAATGTTCGCGAACCAGACGACACGCCTCGCACCTCGGCGCCCAGCAGACGCATCCGGAATACATTCAGTTCCTGCCGCCGCATGTCTTCCGTACCCATATAGACGACGCACTCAAATCCCATCAAAGCGCACACCGTCGCCGTCGCCACCCCATGCTGCCCCGCTCCGGTCTCAGCAATCACGCGATGCTTGCCCATCCGCTCCACCAGGAGCGCCTGCCCAATGCAGTTGTTGATCTTATGAGCGCCAGTATGTAGCAGGTCTTCGCGCTTCAGATAAATCCGCGGCCCACCCAGTTTTCTGGTAAGACGCTGCGCAAAAAACAACGGCGTCGGGCGCCCCGCGAATGTTCTGAGCAGCACGTCAAGGCGCTTCTGAAATTTCGGATCCCGCTTGGCCTTCGCATAAGCCTGCTCCAATTCGTCGAGCGCCGCCATCAGCGTCTCCGGTACATAGCGTCCGCCATAGATACCGAAACGTCCGGCCTGCGAGTGGTTCGTCGCCCTTGCTCGACCACCAGAACCGGTGACGTTCTTTTTCGCCTCGACTTGTACTTTCGCGGTAGCCATTTCCCCAGTCCCCTAGGCGGTATTCTCCGCGCCGCGCACGGCTTCAATGAATGCCTTCACCTTCGCCGGATCTTTCTTCCCCGGTCGCGCCTCCACGCCCGAGGATACGTCTACTCCGAACGGTTGCAGCAGGCGGATGGCTTCCGCAACGTTCATCGCGGTCAGCCCTCCCGCCACGATGACAGGAATTTTCAGACTGATCATCTGCACCATTGCCCGGGTTCCGCGCCAGTCAAACGTGGTCCCCGTCCCTCCCGTCCTGCCGTTCACTTGTGAGTCAAACAAAAGCGCGAAAACGTTGGCGCGCGCGCCCTCGTTGATCAGAACCCCCCGGTCCTTCAGCGAATCTCCGGGAACCACCGGAATCATCTTGTGCACGCCAAGACTGTGCTCAACCGGAACCTTGTCGCTCCACACTCGCGTCAGAACTTGATTCCCGTGCAACTGAACCGTCGTCAGCCCAGTCTCCAACACGATCTCCCGGATCTGCTCCGGTTCGTGTTCCACGAAGACGCCCACTTTTTCGATCTCGTTGGGCATTTCGCGAATGATGTCGCGAACCGTCCCAACTTCCGCTTTGCGGGGACTTTTCTCGAAGAAGACAAATCCAAGCCCGTCTGCACCGGCATCCACCGCGCCCAGTGCGTCCTCGAGATTCGTAATTCCGCAAATCTTGACCCAGGTCATCGAAGCACGCTACGCGTCAGGAACAGTCGTCGCGCCCAGCAGTCTCCGCAGCGCGCTGCCGGGGAACGCCGCTTTCATGAGCGACTCGCCAATCAAGAAAGCCTCATATCCCGCCGCTCGCAAATCCGCAAGGTCGCTCGGCGACGCGATGCCGCTTTCCGCCACTGCCAGAATCCCCGGGGGAAACTTCTTCGCCAGACGATGTGCTGTGTTTAGATCGACTTGGAAAGTCCGCAGATTCCGGGAATTAATGCCGATCAGGGTGCATCCCGCATCCAATGCCCGCTGCAATTCCTCTTCATCGTGCGCTTCGCACAAAACATCCAATTGCTGGGCTCGAGCGCGTGCCGCTAGCCCTTCCAGATCCGGTTGCTCCAGCGCTGCCACAATCAACAACACCGCATCCGCGCGATGTGCCCGCGCCTCGAGAATCTGCAATTCGTCGACGATGAAATCCTTGCGCAGGCAGGGAAGCCCCGACGCTTCCGACGCGATCCGCAGATTATCGAGCGATCCAAGGAAAAACTCCGGTTCGGTTAACACCGACAGAGCCGCCGCCCCGCCTTCCGCCAGTTCCCGGGCCAACCCCTCAGGATCAAACGAAGCTCGTATCAGTCCCTTGGAAGGCGACGCCTTCTTTAACTCGGCAATCACGGCCACGCCTTTCGCCGCCGCCGCCGCCAATCCTCGTCGAAAGCCCCGCGGTTGGTGATCCGCCGCCCGTCGCTCCAGAGCACGCATGTCGGCTGCCCGTCGTTTCAGCGCCAGTCGGTTCCTGGTGGCGGCGACAATCTGGTTAAGCGTGGCGGCCATAAGAGAACCCCCGATTATACGGGACGATCCGCTGTCGACTTGTCACCGCGGGTTTGGGACTTCGGCTGCGAACTCCTCGTATTTCGGCACGCCCAAACTTTGCTATAGTGAAAAGGAGTTCGTGGGGGTGATGTATGAAACGCTCGGCCCTCCTGTTCGCTGCCTGCTTTTTCCTCTCGCTCAATCTTCTCGCCCAAAATTCAGAAGAAGGGATGCACGCTCCCGACGGCGGGGTCCTCGAGCAGTTCAGCAGTATTCTCCTTCCGCCAGTGCCCCACGCTCCCTTCTCCAGCACCGTGACGGCCGAGTGGACGAAGGTTCTCGAGGATGGCAGCACCCTCACCGTGCAGAATCATCGCCTTGTCGTGCGCGATGGATTGGGGCGCATTTACCAGGAGCGGCGCCGCCTCGTCCCGAAAGACTCTCAGGCCGAGCCCGACCTCCAGCGCATCGAGATCAGTGATCCCTCCACGCATAAGAAATATTTCTGCCAGCCGGCGATCCACATCTGCAACCTGAACGATTACTCCCGGCCCGAGTCAGCTTCGGCGCAGCCCGTCGGCGTAGAGGAAGATAAGTTCGGAACCCTGACCCGCGAGGACCTCGGTAAAACTTCCGTAAATGGCGTCGATGCCATCGGCACGCGCGAGACGCGCACTCTCAATCCGGGCGCCATCGGAAACGATCGCGTGATTTCCATAGTCAAGGAAATCTGGTATTCCCCGCAGCTCGGCATCAATGTCTCGGTTAAACGCATCGACCCGCGCCATGGCACGCAGATCATCAACGTAACCGACGTCGCGCTGGGCGAGCCCGATGCCAAACTCTTTGCTGTGCCCTCGGGCTACACCGTCGTCGACAGGAGGAAAAAAGGCGAGCATGCGCAAGCCGCGCCTGCGCCTCCAATCAACAGGTAATAGTTATTCCGCGAGTGCGCTGTAGATCCCTGGCTTTGGCCAGCAGATGCGAAGCGCTACTTCGTGGCAGAACGCGCGCGCAGCCGCAGAGGATACCCGTCGTCTCCGGGCAGCAGTCCATTGATGCGCACTATTTTTATCGAATCATCCACATCCGAAGCCCGTAAATATCCCAGGGCTCCCGGTGTACTCTGCACGAACTTCTTCACTTCCGCAGGCGCCTTCAGGGTGGAGGGGAGGTTGACTCCCTCGCCTTTGAACGATTGGTAGAGATAGTAGCGTTCGAGTTCGTGCCGGTCGATCTTGTAGATCACTCGCTGCACAGTCTTGTACTCTTGCGTATTCCGACGCATCGCAGCCAGCGTGATCCGATGCTTGTGCGACCACCACTTGCGCTCTCCGAAGAACATGGCACGGAGTTCCGGCAGCGATATGTCGTTGATCGGATTATTTCGATTGACCACAATCGCCAGCCCTTCCCAGGCAGTTCTGGCTTGCGTGGAGGGAGGGGATTGTCGCAGGGCACTGTTGTCCGCCATCCCGGACGAAATCGCCACCGCAACAAGAAAAATAAATACCCCTGCCGCCTTCATGCAGTCTCCGGTCACAAATATCAAGCGAGTTGAAGGGGAGGGACTTACGGAACGAGAATTATAGTGTAACCCAGGCAAAAGCCGGAACGCATCGGCCTTTTCCGCGTACTCTCTGGCACGAATGGGGTATATCTAACGGAAGTTCGCCACCAGCATGATCTGCGCCTGTTTTCACTTCGCCATTAACCCCAACCAGCTCATTGTTTTACCAGATGACCTCCGAGAGACCCCCAAAGCATGAGCTTTTAACCTCCCAGTGATCGATCCTGCATTGAGGTAGAGCAGAGTCTCCTTCAGGATTTGCCCTCAAGGGAGCCACGGACCCAAGAAGGTCCAGGCTACGGAGGGATGTCATGTCAAGAACGGAAAACAATGAGCGCGTTTCACTCGGGGTGTTGGTGGGCATGATCATATTGCTGAGCGGCGCCGCCTGGGCGCAAGACTCAGCCAAGGAACAATGCAGCATGGCGGTGGTCTCCCGCCTGGTCGGAGGCCAACAGAAGGTGTGCGACACCACGATGGTTGAGGACATGGCATGCCGAGGTCATGCCTTCGAGCAGAACCAACTCGGTCTTGCCTCGATCCTGGCAATCGGCCCGGATTTCAATGAGGAGGAAGCCGTACGGTGGTTCGAGCAGGCCGCCCAGCGGGGATACGCTCCCGCCCAGGTCAATCTGGCCGTGATGTACATCAACGGATGGGGTACCCCGACCAACTACGGTTCGGGCCTGCACTGGCTGCACGTCGCCGCCGAGCAGAAGTTCGGCCGCGCTTATTACAATCTGGGAATTCTCTACCTTCGGGGGCAGGGAGTGCGCCAGGACTACAGCGAAGCTTTCAAGTGGTTCGAAAAGGGCGCCAACGCCGGCGACTCCGATGCGCAAACCAATCTCGGCTACATGTATGACCAGGGTCTGGGATGCGAGCGCAACATAAAGACCGCCGCGGTGTGGTATCGAAAAGCTGCAGAAGCCGGCAACCCGCTCGGTGAAAACAATCTCGCGGATCTACTCCTGCGCGGAGAAGGCGTCCAGCAGGACTCCGCCGAAGCGTTCCGCTTATTCCAGAGCGCCGCCGCCCAGGGACACACCGGTGCCCGTATCAAACTCGCCTACATGCATGCCGAAGGCATGGGCACCGCGAAAGATCCTGAGTCAGCCTATGTGTGGTTGACGTCCGCCTCCCTGGCAGGCGACCAGCGCGGGCGCGACCTGCTGCTCAAACTCGAAGGGCAACTCACCCCGCAGCAGATCACCGAAGCGCGCCAGCGGGCGCACAACTTGTTCGCGCCTATGGGGAAGCAGCTCTCGGCGACGGCCTTCGCACAGTAGCTGATGCTGGTGAGGGGCGAACTGCCCCGCCGTTTTTCATTAATCTAACGGCACTTGGGCACACGGAGCCGAATTGCCCAGCCCCGGACTTTTCCACACCATCGCTCCGGCAAAGCTTCCCGATGCATTATGCTGGAGTAATGGATCACCTTGAGGTTCTTCGAGAGAAGGTTTCTCGTCTCCGTTCTGAGATCGCCGAGATACGTGCTTTGAACGAACAGTACCGCCTCCAAGGCAACCATGGTGCCGACGAAGAAGGCGCTGACCGGCAGAGGCAGGAACGTCTGATAGAAATCCAACAGGAACTCTCTCAGCTCGCTGGACTCGGCCGCAAAGTGCTGTCCGTCGAAGAGATGAAGGAGAAGCACCGCGCTCGGCTGCATCCCGACAAGAAAATCTCGTAGCCTTGTGCGAACTTGAGCCGGTTTGCGGGCGTGAGCGAAGCGGGAGCCTGCAGGCGAAATCCTGAGCGCAGCGAAGGACCTCAATTACTGGTGCCGAAGAAGGGACTCGAACCCCCACACCCTTGCGGGTACATGGACCTGAACCATGCGCGTCTGCCAATTCCGCCACTTCGGCGTGTGACTTGCGGATCATCGCATCCCTTGCAGGCGCGATGCAGGAAGAACAACCTTCTATTTTACAGACGATCGATACCCTGTCAAACGCGCGGCCTCGTACAATCAGGGGACGAAACCATCTCGCTTGGACCTTGACCATGACGAACCCTCAAAAACTCCCCGTCGACGTCGCGAAACAAATGCGCGAACTTGTGCACGATCTGAGCAATTCTATCGAAACCATCATGCAAGCCTCCTACCTGCTCGGCCAGATCGAGATGCCGTCGCATGGAAAAAAATGGGTCGAACTCATCGAGCAAGCCGCTCAGGACGCTGCTCATATCAATCGCCAACTCCGTGAGGTGCTGCGCGCCCAAAGATGAAAAGGCCACCGCGCCTCCGCGCCAGTGGCCGCTGTCTTCGGTAATCGCCCCGTGAAAGCTACCCTTCCAGCTTTGCTGTCATCGAGATCTTCGCGTTCAACACTTTCGAAACCGGGCAGCCCTTCTCCGCCGCTTCCGCATATTTCTGGAACGTGGCTGCGTCCGCGCCCGGCACTCGCCCCACCACATCCAGATGGCTCTCCGTGATCGTCCAGCCTGAATCCAGTTTCTCCATGGTCAGTGTCACGTTCGTGTTGATGCTCTCTGGCGTCAGGTTCGCGCTGCCCAATTGTGCCGACAGTGCCATCGAAAAACACGCAGCGTGCGCCGCCGCGATCAACTCCTCCGGATTCGTCCCTGGCGCATTCTCAAATCGCGTGGTGAAAGAGTATGGCGTGTTCGACAAAACTCCCCCCGGAGCCGAAATGCTCCCCTTGCCGTCTTTCAGTCCGCCCTTCCACACAGCACTGGCTTTTCTTTGCATGGTTGTTCCTCATGAATTCTTGAATTGAATGCCGCTCACATTGTAGATGGTCTTGCAGGTAGCTGTCAGTGGAGGGAAGCTTGCGAAGATATAGGCGGGCCGCGTGGTCTGCCTGTCGCCGTTCCGCTTCGGACAGACCTGAAACAGAGGAAACGGCAAAAACCTGTACCGCGCCCGCCAGCTCTAACCCCAAGCCTAGCGGCCAAACTGGTGCGTCTGAATCAAGCAGACACTGTATTCTCGGCACCCCGCACTGCAACGAGCCTTGTCATCCCGAGCGGAGTGAGGCGTTAGCCGAACACAGTCGAGGGTAACCGCGTCACTCTACATCGCCACAAGCCCACCGAGCTTTTCCACCACGGCTACCAAGGGGAAGAGAGGTGTTGTTATAGAGATCTGCCGCCGCCTTTAACCGAACTCCCAGTGTCCTCAGGCAGACCTGGGAACGTCACTCGAAATCACGGTCACCTTCTCTGCAACGCCTTTCTCTTCCGGCCTCGTCGACATCGCCGGCAAATTCGAACTCCAGCAATCGGCAACGATTCTCCACGCGCCAAGCCGTCTCCACACTTTCACGTACTTTCCACGATCCAGGGACGACCCGCCGCTCTCTTGCACAATGGACACCGAATACTTTCCGGCTTCCATCGCCATGTCGCCCGAAAAATCGACGCGCGATGTTTCCAGCCGTAAATCCTGAAAGCCGGCCTCACCAAATTCGCGCAGCTTCCGCTCGATCGCCTTCGGCCCCGCAATCGATTCATGATGCGGAGCCATAAACAACCCATCCGACGCAAAAAGACCGGCCACCTGGTCATAGTTGCCGGTGTTGAAATTCATACTGAAATCTTGGCTGAGACCGCGAATCGTCGATTCAACGTCCATCGACGAGCCAGATCCCGCGATGGGACTGGAATAGGGGCGATACATCGTACTTCCTCCTGGGAGAAGGCCAAGCGCGCCCATCGTTGCCTAGACGACCCAAAAAGTAAAGATGGCGCGCCCACACTTGTGGACGGATTGTAGCGCAAAAATTCGTACGCGACCAACGGAACTTTCTTCACATTTTTTGCTAATTTTTGCCGCCAAGAACGGACATCGCCGTAATACCTGCAGCACCCCTCCGCACTATGCAAGAATCTGCCACCCGCCCAAACGACTCATCCAGAGCGGATTCCGAGGGTACCCATTTTTAACCGTTTGTCATCCTGAGCGAAGTGAGGCGTCAGCCGAACGCAGTCGAAGGATCTTGCGTCCGCGTCGATCGCCACAGATGTTGCTGAATTTTTCGCCACGCACCCTGAGAATCTTCCCGACTAACCCCACAGCACACTGTCCCACCGATAGCCAACCCACCCCCGCGCAGTGGTACCCTAGAGTTAGCGCATGGCCACCGACCAGGATCTCGATCTAGCCCCGCCAGAGGAAATCACCCGCCCCCTCTGGAAGTCGCTGGTCCGCAATTTCCGCGACCGCTTCCTCCCCGACAATCTCCCGCCCCTCTACCTCACCTCGCGCCCCGTGAACCTCGGTATGCTCCTCGGAGACTTCCTTGTCCTTCCGTGGTACCGCACCGTTTTCACGAATCTCGGAGATGTAATTTCCCCGGAAACTATGCCGCCGCTTCAGCTCGAATCGCGGCCGGTCGACGTCGGCGAACTGATCGCCGACTCGATGGCCAGGCCCTGGTGGAGTTCTCTCCTGCGCAGCCTTGCCGACGCCGTCGCCCCCGAAAAACTGCCGCCGCTCGAAATCACCTGGGAGCCCGCCAACCCAATCACGCCGTCCCAGGCCTTGCTGCTCACCGACTGGTCTAACGTCATCAGTGGCCCAAAGATTTTCTTGCCCGACCGCAAGCCCGCCGCCACGCCCGCATCAACAGGCATGAGTATCCCCGAATCGCTGCCCATGCCCGATCCAGCGACCGTAGCCTTCGTCTACGATCTCGAGCACGAAATGCTCCGCGACCTGCGCCGCTCCCGCCGCCGCGAGCGTCTGCTCATCGTCCTCTTCGCCGCCGAGGTCATCTTCCTGGTAAGCGGATTCTTCTGGCACCACTAAAGTCGCAACGAAGATCCGGCTGATAACAACCCGTTGTCCCGATCCATGTCATCCCGAGCAAAGTGAGGCGTAAGCCGAACGCCGCCCTGGGACCTTGTGTTTCTGCACGGCCGACGGTGCCCCAGGTTCGCGCGTTCTGTGCGCTAACCTGGGCCTCTGTGGTGAAAGATCTTCCGTGGCTAGACCCGCCTCTCGCGACCAGCTATCCTGTCCCGCGCAAAACAAAGGAAACCCCACAATGCTCCGAAACCTCGCGTTAATAGTCCTCTTAACCTCAATTCCCGCACTCTGCCAGGATCGCTCCCACGCCCGCTCCATGGTCCTCACGCGCGACGGCATCGTCGCCACCAGCCATGTGCAGGCCTCTGTCGCCGGTGCACAAATCCTCGCCAAGGGGGGCTCCGCAGTCGACGCCGCCCTCGCGGCCAACGCCGTCCTCGGCGTCACCGAGCCCATGATGAATGGCATCGGCGGCGATCTCTTCGCCATCTACTGGGAAGCAAAATCCGGCAAGCTTTACGGACTGAACTCCAGCGGTTGGGCTCCGCAAGGGCTAACCGTCGCGCACGTCAAAGCGAGAGACGCCACCCGCATGCCGCAGCGCGGCATCGATAGCGTCACCGTTCCCGGTGCCGTCGCGGGCTGGAACGCTCTACACTCCCGCTTCGGCAAGCTGGCCTGGAAGGAAGACCTCCAACCGGCGATCCGCTACGCGACCGAGGGCTACCCCGTTCCCGAACTCATTCATGGTTTCTGGGAAGAAGCTGTCAACACACTTTCGGCCGACCCCGAAAGCCGCCGCGTCTACCTGCCCAACGGCAAAGTGCCCGAGATCGGACAGGTTTTCACGAATCCAGACCTCGCAAAGGCTCTTCAATCCCTCGCCGACGAAGGTGCCTCCGCCTTCTACAAAGGAAAAATCGCCCAAGCCATCCTCAGTACCTCTCGCGAATTGGGAGGCACCATGGCCGCCGACGATCTTGCCGCATTCTCCCCCGAGTGGGTCGATCCCGTTTCCAGCACCTACCGCGGCTGGACCGTCTACGAACTCCCGCCTAACGGCCAGGGCATGGCCGCGCTCGAAATGCTCAACCTCATGGAGACTAGGCCCGCTTCCCCCGACGGACCTTCCTCCGCGTCCGAGCTTCACGAGAAAATCGAGGCGATGAAGTTGGCCTATGCCGACCTGCGCCGCTTCAACGCCGATCCGCGCTTCGCGAAGGTTCCTGTCAAAGGACTGCTCTCCAAGGAATACGCCAAAGAGCGCGCAGCTCTCATCGACCCGAACAAAGCCATCTGCGACCCCGGCCCGGGCAAGCCGCCGGCCAGCGAAACCACCTACCTGACGGTTGTCGACCACGAAGGCAACATCGTGTCACTGATCCAGAGCAACTACGCGGAGTTCGGTTCCGGCATTACTGTGCGCGGCATGGGATTCGCCCTTCAGGATCGCGGAGCCCTCTTCTCCCTCGATCCCGATTCTCCCAACGTCCTCGCCCCACGCAAGCGTCCGTTCCACACCATCATTCCCGCTTTCATGGAAAAGGGAGATCAGCACATCGGATTCGGCATCATGGGCGGCTTCAACCAGCCGCTCGCTCACGCCCAGTTCGTTTCCAACATCGTCGACTACGGCATGAACATCCAGGCCGCGCTCGAGAACCCGCGCTTCACGGTCACCGACAAAGGCGGCTGCAATATCGCCATCGAGTCCCGCGCGCCGCAGAGTGTGCGCGACCAACTCACGTCGATGGGACACATCTTCCGCGTCGATCGCGAATACTCCACCCACATGGGACGGGGCCAGGCCGTAGTCCACGACTCAAAAACCGGAGTAAACTACGGCGCCTCCGACCCAAGAGCCGACGGCTCCGCCGAAATCGAGCCGCCACACTAAGCGCGCACCGTACAAACGAAAAGGGACAGCTTCCTACGCCGCCCTCCGGCTCGTTTTCACGAACCGCCGGCCCAAGAAGCTATCCCCCTTGCCTCGCACGTTAGAGACGAGAGAAGTACGAGGCAATTCATCAAATTTGAGGAATTGCCCCGAGTATGTCATGCCCGGGCTCAGTCATTTGTCAAGAATTGTCAAGCGGCGATTACGAAAGTTGTATCGCTCTACGACATTTAATCGTGGGATGTGGAGGGCAGGCCATCGACCTCCAGATTCAGAGAAATGAGAAAAAGAAATGAGAAAGATACCGTCACCGAAAATAGCCCGCCACTTCAGTGGCGGGTCTACACGCATCTCTACACGTCCGCGCCGGAGGCAGGGCTGAATCATCTGCAGAATCTTTCAGGCGTCCCCAGTGTCTTTTCGAGAAACCTGGTCGGCGCTGCCTCTTAGCCCGGGGAACTCGCCCTCTTGCGCATCGCACCCGCAACGAAGGAAACTGTCGTTCACAGTTCCCAATCGATTCGAACGGAGCCGCAAATGCGAGCCTTACTGTATTCTCTGCTTGCCGTCGCCTTCATTTCGCTAATGCTGCAAACCGCCAACTCAGCGCAAGGCAAAAGGGAATCTCCCTTGTTCCGCATCTTCAATCCCGAGACCTTGGCCAAGCCCACCGCGGGCTACTCGCATGTTGCCGAAGTCACCGATGGCAAACTCATCTACATCGCAGGTCAAGTCGCCATCGACCGCGCCGGTAACTTGGTCGGCAAAGACGACTTCCGCGCCCAAGTCCAGCAGGTTTTCGAAAATCTCAAGGCCGCGGTCGAAGCCTCGGGCGGCGACTTTCACAACGTCATCAAGCTCAACTACTACTGCTCCGAGGCGGTCGATCCGGCGCAAGTTCCTGTCGTCCGCGAAATCCGCGACAAATACGTCAATACTGCCAATCCACCCGTCAGCACATTCGTAGTAGTGAAGCGCCTGGTTCGCCCGGAATGGCTGATCGAAGTTGACGCCCTAGCGGTAGTAAGAAAGTAAAGACGCAAGAAATCTCGGCGATGCTTCTGCTTGGTCGGTAGGAAGCTTCTCTCTGCGTCCTCCCGCCTATCTCTGCACCCTCTGCGGTTTAAGATCTTTCTGGACCACATACCGCCAAGGCGTCGCGCCCGAAGCGTAAAATCGACGTATGCGTTACCTGGTAAGAGCCAAACTGAAATCAGGGTCAGAACAGAAGTTGCTGCACGCGATCGAAGACGAAACCCTCGGCCGCGGATCCGTCGCCGAAGGCGAGTACCTCCGCAACATGAAAGAAGCGCGCCTGTACCCCGACGGCACCGCCCGCTGGGTAGAAGTCTGTTACTGTCCGACCCCGCTGATGGAAGAGCGTCTCTACTGGGAAGAACACTTCGAACTCACAAAAATCCAAGACGCGCACGACCGCCGCAAATGCCGCGATCAAAACGGCGAGGAAGCCTGGGCTTGTGGCAACTGCAACTGCACTGATCGCCTCGAAAAGAAACTGGCTCAAACGGGAAAATCATTCCTGCAAGAACTAAAACGCGAATCCAGCAAATAACAGATCAACCCAACGACTTCTTAGCGTTCTTAGCGGGTTTTCTTAGCGCCCTTCGCGGTTAAAAGCCTTTTCCATCGACTGAATTCCTTCTCCGCCCCCTCTGCAT
>Ga0210406_10005940_pt1 | contig 12707 bp, 5 predicted proteins | sample IncBWC30MmetaG_FD_155454 | JGI IMG/M metagenome (GOLD analysis project Ga0210406, IMG submission 155454) | Forest soil microbial communities from Barre Woods Harvard Forest LTER site, Petersham, Massachusetts, United States - Inc-BW-C-30-M | ecosystem: Environmental > Terrestrial > Soil >...
GGTCTTTTAAGCGCGCGTTGCTTGCCGGTGTGAACACGCTCAGGGCGTACTGCTCCACCAGGTATTGCTTCCCGTCGTACAGGGCAGCCACGGGCAGGTAACGTAGCGCACCATCGAGCGACCACATTACCGTTTTAGCCTTCGCTTGCTTAAGATCCTCAGCCAGGTTGGCCACCAGGATCTTGTACACCTCCTCTGCCAGCGGCCGCGGATCGAGCCTGGGATTCTCCGTCACTCGCCGGAACTCCAGAACCTTGCGGTTCAGATCGGCGGCTTTGATGGGATACTCGTAAGCCTTCTGCACGTCTGGTGTGATCAGAATTGAGCGGTACTTGTCATCGCCGACCAGGGTGTAGACGGCGACCGTGCCCTTCGGCAGTTCCCGCAGGTCTTCCATGATGCCCTGGGCCTCACGCAGCTGTTCGACCCTCGCAGTCGCCTCTGTGGTTGTGCCCGACGGTACTGCCAGTTCATTCAGAAACTTCTCAAAGGCAGCATTGCCGGCGGCCAGATCCTGGTCGAGCTGTGCCAGCCGCTGTCTCTGTTCGTTGGTGAGATCCTTCTTGTCGACTAGCCCTCCACGCTCGGTGCCAAAAGCGACGAGCTTGTCGCTAATTTCGTGATAGCGTTTCTCCCACTCGGCTTCGTCTGGTGTGAGGTCAACATGTTGAGTCAGGGAAGAGGATTCATTCCTGTCCCGCCGCACAAAGTCGAAGTACTCCTCTTCCTTTAGAAGATTCAGCACCAGTTCCGCTTCGCCAAGGCGCCCTTTCTCGATCAACAACTCGGCCAGAGTATGGTAGGGGGTTTCATTGGCTCTAAGGAAACTCTTCTGAAGATCCGATGGAAGGCCGCGGATATCAGAGCGTATGGATTGAATGCTGTTGATCGCCTGCTTTCCAAAGAAGATCCCCACTTGGGGTTGGTTGTGTGAGCGGAAATAATCCATGATCGAAGTCTCGACCATCCCTTCCAAAATCCGATTCCCTGCTTGTCGTGCCCCCCGTAGCGCGGCACAATAGCCTTCCAGGGAATTGTCCAAAGATGCCAGTCTCCATTTTGTGTAAGCCTCTGCCACAGGGTCACCGACCTCGTGCTCGATTGGGAGTGCTTGGTAAAAGTAATTCCGAGCTTTGTCGGCTTGGCCAAGCTCGGCGCTTGTCGAGCCCATGTCGTGAAGCGTAGTCGCTTCTGCCCTACGGTCACCCACTTCCCGGTCCATAAGCAACGCGCGCTGGAGAAGCTCTAGAGCTTTTTCCCGCCGCCCAAGATCTCGGTATGTGCCCGCGATAGTGTTAAGCGTGATTGCTTCCGCTCTGCGGTCGCTTGCTTGCTGCTCAAGCGAGAGTGCCTCATCGTAGAACTCCAATGCCTTGTTTGGTTGAGCCAGTTCCTGATAAACCTCACCGATCGCATGAACGGTCTTGGCCTCATCCGCTATGTTGCCCACTTCTCGCCATATCGGAAGAGCTTGGCCGTAGAAATCCAGCGCTTTCTCCAGGTTCCCAATGTCAATGTAGATCGCGCCAATGTTGTTCAGAGTGGCTCCTTCATCGCCCCGCTTTCCGATTTCGCGCTCGATCGGTAACGCTTGATTGTAGAATTCAAGCGCTTTTTGCGGCTGGCCAGCAGCTCCGTAAAATACCGCGATGTCGTTCAACGTGACCGCTTCATCCCCCCGATTTCCGACCTCTCTCTCGATGGGCAGCGCTTGATTGTAAAGGTCCAGAGCGTGCTGCGATTGGCCTCCTGCCCAATACGCTTCGCCGATCGCGTTCAAGGTCGATCCCTCGCCGCCGCGATCCCCCAACTTGCGCCGTGCGGATAGGGAGTGGTTGAGAAAATCGAGAGCCTTAGCTGGGTCAGATCCAGTGTAGACCTCACCCATTACGTAAAGCGCATTTGCCTCCTCCTTTAAATCATGGGTATCGCCTGACAATTGGAGAGCTTTACTCAGTGATTCCAGCGCCTTCTGTGGCTGGCCTGTGTCACTGTAGACTTGTGCCATTGCGCTCAATATGTGCGCTTCACCTGAATGATCGTGCACTTCCTGATCTATGGGCAGTGCCTTATTCAGAAACTCCATCGCCTTAGCCGGCTGGCCGACGGTACTGTAAACTTCACCGATCGAGGTGAGAATTCTCGCCTCACCCATGCGATCTCCAAGTTCGCGATAAACAGCGAGAGCGCTGTCATCATATTCGAGAGCCTTGGATGTCTGGCCTACGGTTTTGGAGATCGATCCGAGCGAGTCGAGAGCTTTCGCTTCCGCGGACCGGTCGTGCGCCTTATGTGCTTGCTTAAGATCGATTTCAAGATGGGCAATTCTTTCGGCTGCGGTTTGCTCTTGAGCGCCAAACGCCCTGGCTGGAAAGCTGGTGATACCTAACAACGTGAAGACAAACAGCGCCAGTTCGCCTATTCTCTGTCCGACCATTCTCTCCCAAACCTTGATGAACGTGGATTCGTGGTGGCCGCTTTGACGCTGCAATTTGAAAATCGTCCCACCTCTACCAGTCCACATTATTAAGGGATGATCTTGAAAACCGTCCCGTACCCGAGGGATCCGCCATACAACCCAGTACCGAACAGATTCCCTGCGGCATCCTTAACCAAAGCGCCATTGGGACCCCCTCCGTCACCCTGTCCAGTGAAACTGTACAATACCAGTTCCTGTTCCGCGGCCGATAATTCATAAACTGTGCCGAGACCTTGCATTCCGCCGAAGGCAGTTACCCCATAGAAGTTTCCGGAACTGTCCGGCAACAGCGCACCACTAGGATTTCCGCCGTCCGTTTCTCCAGTGAAGCGGTACAATACAGTCTCATTGCCGTGGAGGTCGACTTTGAACACGATTCCACAGCCAAAATTACTGTAGCAGCTCGGAATCCCCCCAAATTCGGTCGTTCCGTACAGGTTTCCTTCTTCATCAAGAATCAACGATGACTCAGGGTATGACCCATCGTTGGGGCTGCCGGTAAATTCATATAGCACATTCTCAACTCCTGCCGGAGTGAGTTGGAATACGAGTCCGCAGCAAGGTCCTATGTTTGCTGTGCCGTAAAAATTGCCTTGGGAATCCTGCACTAGTCCCGTTTCGGGGAACGCTCCGTCAACGTTTGCGTCCTGGAAGCTGTACAGGACAGTCTCCGTCCACTGGTTGTTCGCGCCCTGTGTTAGTTCAAAGATAGTTCCGCAGCCGTAGGATGGCTGACAGGCGAAATCACCCCCGATATAGGTAGTCCCGTAAAGGTTACCCGCAGAATCCTGTAGTAGGCTGCTTAGAGGTTGTCCACCGTCGGCTCCTCCGGTAAAGCTGTACAGCACTGTCTCAATACCCGCAGGACTTACTTCGAACACGGTTCCAGCGCTGTAGGCTCCTCCGGCTGAGGTTGTACCGTAGAGGTTCCCGAAGGAGTCCCGGATCAAGCTTGCAGTTCCCCAGTACGGACTATAGGCACCGTCAGGCGGGCCTGTGAAACTATGAACTATGCTTTCTATTCCGCTATTCTTCACCTCGAATACTGTCCCCAGGTTATTCGTTCCCCCGCTACGTGTCGCCCCGTACATGTTGCCTGCTGGGTCGAGAATAACGCCCGACAGTGGATTTTCCCCGTCCGGCGCGGACCCGAAACTATACAGTGTCACAAAGTTCGGTGATGGAAGCACTTTCTGTATCACTGAGCCAGACGACGGTGTGAAATTATTGTTCCCTGAGTAGGAGGCAGTGACTTTCACCACGGTTTTTATGGGAGAAGCCTCGGTGAGTGTAGCCACTCCATTTAGCAATGCTTCTTTGCCCAGAACCTTCAACCCTGCTCTAAACGTAATGTTCCCCACCGGAGTGCCATACGGATTTGTCACCGTCGCCGTGAACGTCACCGGCTGGTTCACATACGTCGGATTGAGCGACGACGTCAGCTGGGTGGTCGTTATCGCCTTTTCGACCACTTGCTTCAGCACCGACGACATGCTCCCCACATTATTGGGGTCGCCCAGATAAGCTGCCGTAATCGAATGTGTCGCCGGAGATGTGTACATCGTGCTGTATTGCGCTTGACCGTTTGACAGCGGTACCATGGCCTGAACGACATCCCCATCGAGAAAATTCACACTCCCGGTGACTCCTCCACCGTATTGCGAAGCGACCGTTGCCGTGTATGTGACCGGTTCGCTCACTTGCGACGGATTAGCGCTAGAAGCCAAACTGGTTGTGGTTGTGGCTTGACTTACGGCGAGCGTCGCAAAACCGGATTCGCTGCCTCCACAAGTCAGAGCATATGTGAAAGTCCCATTGGACGTGGGGGTGAGAGTAGAGGATCCGTGGAACCCAGAGCTGCCACTGACACCATTTTGGAGACCAGCCCAAATGCCCGCACCCAGGAGAGCCCCTTGGACCGAGGCGTAGCATTGTTGAAGGGTAGTAGAAAAGCCGTTCGAGACATTCCAACTTAGAGTGGCCGATGAACCATAAGTGATCGGGGAAGGCGACAGTGACATAGCAACAGACGGGGCAAGAGGGGGAGATGAGGCCAGCTCATATATAGCTCCCTGCCCGTTATTGCCGCCGTCACCGGGACCGTAGAAGTCACCATCGCTACCTTGGATTACGGCATCGCCAAAGGAAAGCACGATATTCCCGGCAAGAGTATAGAAAGTTGTGAAGTTGCCCGCGGGTGATATTTGGAAAACCGACCCGACATCTTGTCCATAGAAATTGCCGTCGCTGCCCAACCAAAGAGGATCAGGTAAAGCCGGACCGCTGAACGTGTATTGTGTAATTAGTTGGCCCGACGGTGTTACGTCAAAAATGGTTCCATTGATTGTGCTATCGCCCTTGGTCGTACCCCAGAACGTGCCGTCGCTGTACTCCACAAGAGCATTGGCTATAACGCTCGGTGGGGTTACTTGGCAATTCTGGCACCAGTGATGCCCACCTCCACCTCCGCCACCCTGTTGGACAACGATATAGAATTTTCCTCCTACAGGGTTGGGTACGTCGCCGTTGCCGCCCCCAGTTCGTGTTTCCGAACCGTCGCTCCTACCAGTGAACGCGTAAATGGTGTTCAAGGTGCCTGTGGACGTGATATTAAAAATTGTGCCACAGCCCCCGAATGCTTGGCCGACGTTACAGGCGTTATTCCCGAAATAGCCTCCAAATTGGGTGACGCCATAGAAGAGAGAAGGGCTTCCCTCGACAACGCCCATGGGGAAAATGCCATCGCTCTGGCCGCTGAAAGTCCAGAGAGTGTTCACGCTACCGCCAGACGAAGGCATCTGAAAGACAGTCGTAATGGTAGTACCATAGAACTCGCCGTCACTGCCTTGGATGAGGCTTACGGGATGAGAGCCATCAACTCCAGCATTGAATGTGTAAAGCACGTACTCATTCCATTGACCGGTCGCAGTGCGTGTAAGCTCAAAAATGACACCGCAACCTACGACGTTGCTATTGTTTTGCCCGTCGGTACAATTGCTGGAGCTACCACCATTAATAGTTGTACCGTAGTAGTTGCCGTCATTGCCTTCGATAAGCTGGTTGGGGTACGCACCATCGGAGCAGGTGGGCTGACTGCAGAAAGTGTAGATGACCTCAAAACTCCCCGAAGAAGTTATTTGGAATGCAGTGCCACAGCCAACACCCTGATCGCAGGCACCTGTCGTGAGATTATTTCCACCAAGAACGGCCGTGCCGTAGAAATTGCCGTCGCTGCCCTGTACGAGAGGGTTCGGAACAGCGCCATCAGTTCCGCCGGTAAAGTTGTAAAGCGTTGTCTCCGTGACCTGTGCCAATGTCCACGGAGCCGTGAGGACCAAAAAAGTGAGCACAAATTCTCGGCATCTGCGGAGCATAACCGACCTCCCAAAAACAAAAACGTTCAACTATAGAACAACCCAGGAGCAGCCCCACGCGCAAGGCTCACCGATGCTACACCCCACGAACTGGGCGGTCAATGCCTGCGCCCTATCTAGAGATCGCTAGTGGAAGCTCAACGAACAATGGGTGTACTGGCTTCACGTCACAGTGATAAATTGTCTGCGGTACCGGATCATCTTGCGTAAGCAGCGTACCGCTGCTTGTCGCCTCATAGGCCTCTCAACTATTTCGAAATCCGCAGGGGAAGCTCCACCAGCAACGGGTCTCACGGCTTCACTTCGCAGTGATACATAGGAATTCCTTCCGAAGTTGGGCGCTCATAGCCAGTTCCCCATTAGGAAGAAGGGCGCCCAGTAATTGGGGTGAGAGTACGGAGCCTTCGGATCAACAGCGAAGCTCGGAGCTCCGGGTTGCGCTGGCTTGGCAACATCTTCGTGCCGCAACTCACGATTGGCTGTTGTACTCTGGCTCCGCTTCACCGTCCCTTGCAGCAGCGCCAACTGCGCCTCCCTTAGCGCTTCCACCTTGGTGATGGGTGACGACTCTCGCGTCCGGTAGAACTCCTGCATCAGCAGGCTCGTACTCTCATCCGCCACCGACCAGAGACTCGCCACCACCGCCTTAGCACCTTTACGCTGCGCAAGCACTCCCAGCCCTTCCACCTCTTTCCCATCTCCGCCCGTATCCCCCACTCCTGTGTTGCACGCAGACAACGTCAGCAGTTGCACTCCGTTGAAGAGGTTCGGCAGATTCTTCAACTCCGCTACACTAAGGTGGCTCCCATCTCCCAATAGCAGGAACGAGTTCGTTTCGTTCCCCGGCTCAAAACGGAAGTGGCTCGCGATGTGCACAACCGGATAGTGCTTCAACAGCGTCTGCCGCATCGTGTCTTCCGTAAACTGATCATCCAGTCTCACTTCGCCCTGCAGAATCGCCTGACCTCGCTTCTCGGCAATGATGTTGCTCAGTTCTGTCGCTACGTCCGGCAGTGCCGACGCTCCCTCGTGGGCCTTCGTAACTCCAAATCCCGCCGCCGTCCAATCCCGATCAGGCCGGTCTTTTAAGCGCGCGTTGCTTGCCGGTGTGAACACGCTCAGGGCGTACTGCTCCACCAGGTATTGCTTCCCGTCGTACAGGGCAGCCACGGGCAGGTAACGTAGCGCACCATCGAGCGACCACATCACGGTCTCAGCCTTGGCCTGTTTAAGATCGTCAGCTATATTCGCCACCAAAATCTTATACATTTCCTGTCCCTGCGGACGAGGATCGAGTTTCGGGTCCTCCGTTGCCTGCCGAAAAGCGAGGACCTTGCGGTTCAGGTCCACGGCTTTGATGGGATACTCGTACGCCCTTTGCACGTCGGGTGTGACTAGAATCGCCCGGTACTTGTCCTCCCCGACCAGCGTGTAGATCGCGACCGTACCCTTCGGCAGTTCCCGCAGGTCTTCCATGATGCCTTGGGTCTCACGCAATTGCGCAACCCTAGCGGTTGCCTCCCCCATGGTGCTGAAGTGTTCAGCCAGCTCAGTCAGGAATTTCTCGAACGCGGCATTGCCGACGACTAGATCCTGGTCCAGTTGAACCAAGCGTTTGGTCTCCTCCGGCGTAAGGTCCTTCTTATCCAAGAGTTCCCCGCGCTCGGTGCCGAGGGCTACGAGTTTGTCGCCGATTTCGCGATAGCGCTTCTCCCACGCGGCTTCGTCCAGTGTCAGGTCGGCATGTTGCGTCAGCGAAGATGACTCCGTGCTGTCGCGACGCACAAAATCAAAGTACTCCTCCTGTTTTAGAAGATTGAGCACTTCCTCAGCTTCTACTAACCGGCCTTGAGCTATCAGCAAGTCGGCTAATGTGTGGTAGGGCTCTTCATGTCCCTTAAGAAAGCTCTCCTGCGATTCCGTACTGAGACCGTGAATGTCGGACCGAAGCCCCTGCACTGTGTTGACAGCCTGTTTGCCATAGAACACTGCGAGGCGCGGGTGATCATTGGCTTTCCACGTCTCCATCAACCCCGCTAAGGTGTCAATCTCGCTAACGCGGTCTTTCACTTCACGCTCGACCACGAGTGCGTTTTGATAGTAGCCAATCGCCTTGTCATACTTCTTGAGACCAGCATATTCTCCGCCCAGATCGTCAAGAACCACTCCTTCGGCCTGACGATCTTGAACTTCTCGCACGATAGTCAATGCTTGCTCGGAGAACTGAATTGCTTTGTCATACTGTTTCATGTAGTAGTAAGCCGCACCCAGACTGACCAGGTCCTCTCCCTCCCCATGACGGTTTTTCATCTCGCGTGCGATAGTCAGCGACTTCTGGTAGTAATCGATTGCCTTCTGATACTGGTTCAAGTTGACGTAAGCTATGCCCAAATTAACTAATGTCGTCTCCTCTCTTCCTTGGTCGTTTGTCTCTCGAAAGATCGCAAGCACCTGCTCGTAGTTAGCGATCGCCTTTTCGTATTGCCTTAGTACAAAGTACGCTACACCCAGATTACCCAGTGCGGAACCCTCGGTCCGGCGATCTTTGATCTCTCGCGCAATGGCCAATGACTGCTCGTAGTAGCCAACTGCCTTCTCTAGCTGACCGCGTGCATAATATCCGGCCCCGAGATTGCCAAGTGTGGCCCCCTCCAGTTGACGATCTTTGATCTCTCTCGCTATTGCCAGGGACTGCTCGTAACAGCTAATGGCTTTATCGAAGTGGCTTAGCCGATGGTTCACATTACCGATGTTCTTCAGCAGGAGGGCCTCTGCTGGTCGGTCTTGGATTTCTCGCGCCACCGCGAGTGAGTGCTCGTAATAGTCAAGTGCTTTCTCAAACTGGCTCAACCGCATGTACGCATTAGCCAGATCTGCTAGGCTATTTTCCTCGGATAGGCGGTCTTTGGCTTCGCGCGCAACTGCCAGCGACTGTTCATGGTAGCCCGCAGCCTTCTCGTATTGGTTAAGATTGGAATATGCGTCTCCCATTCCGCTCAGCGCCGCAGACTCACGGTCTCGATCGTTAGCCTCACGACTCAACGTTAATGCCTTTTCTAGTGTTGAGGCTGCCCCTGGATAGTCCTTCTTCTGTTTCAATGATCGCGCCTGCTCAAATAGCTGCTGGGCCGCGATTCGTTTCTCGTCATTCGACACCACGTCTCGCAGATCTGTTAGCTCCGCCTCGTATTCATAAATGCTCTGCGTCTGTCCAATCGCGGTGATCTCAAGACGGTACTCTCCGGATTCTTTGGCAACCCAACATAGCGGCTCTCGTCTTCGCGTCGGCGAGAGGAAGCTCAGCTCAAATAGTTTCTCATCGCCAATCGGCGAAAAGAGTCGCAGAACCGTCGCACCAGGGGGCTGGAATACCACGATGCGAGCGAACTGTCCAACCTTAGAGGATACAAAGTAGGAATTACTTTGACCCGCCGCAATCTGCTGTCGGACTGTCTGCCCGAGTTCCAACCGGCTGTGGGCTGACCGAGGGGCGGCGAGGTTAGAAACGACGGCACGCTGGGTTGGGCCGGCTTGTCCCCAAAAAGCAAACGAGAGCGGCAAGATCACTGAGAAGATCCTTAGCTTGGAAGCTAACGACTTACTTCGTCCAATCATAGATGTCCCTTCCGGCTACTTTGAGATTTGTAGGGGAAGCTGCACCAGTAATGGTTTCCCAGGCTTCGCATCAAGATGGTACAGAGTCTGGGGTACAGGGTCGTCCTGCGTCAATAGTTCATCGCCGGTTGCCGCTGACTTTTCGGCCGGGGTGACAGACTTCCCTGCTAGACCCACAGCTTCCAATCGGTAGACATTCGCTGTCCATTGCTTTTCCCAGTCTTCAACTTGCCGTGCACTGAGTTTCATGCGCTCACGGCCGATTGTGATGTGTTGAATCAAGCCGGGCGTCACGATAATGGTCAGGAGCTCCACGGTCTGATCTGAGCGGCGGCGGTGCAAACGAAAGAACGGAGGACTGTCATCCATCGAAGGAATTTCCACCACGGCACCTGCCTTCACGTGATTGTCACCGCCGTGAAGGCGCAACGTGGGAAAAATCAAGTACTCCTCGCCTGGAGTGCCGTCAGCGTACACGTCTTGGTCCACTACGTAAAGATATCCGGGACGTGCGGCCTCGATGCTGATCCGTACCTTCTCTCCCTCGTGAAGCGCGGTTTTCGCAGAAATCCTCTCCGGCGTGAACTGTCGGGTTTCGTTGTCCTCATGCACCAGCTCTCTGACGACAGGGTCATCACCTGAGTGGCTGGCCCGCAGCCGCCACACGGTAATGCCCACCAGAGCATCGTCCTTGGACGATGGCTTGGTCGCGATCACTTTGCGGCCTGAGGGACGCTTGCTCAACAGGTTGGTGTCCCACATTTCACGCGTGCGCTGCGTCTCGTCCTGCGCCGGCTTCTGCGCCCGGACGAAAGAGGTGCACGCCAGAATAACGATAAGGATCCATGACCACTTCATTGACAAAACCAAGTTTCGCATTGTCCATCCTTTATTCGTGTGCGAGCTTGATCAAATACACGAGAACGTCACCGTTTCCCCGAAGCTCTCTGATCGGACTGTGGTCATCCTTATCCTTCTCTTCGGGTTGCAAGGTTGAAGATTTTGCGAGGAAGGATTGCAGCCCCAGAAGTTCACTTAGGTCGGTAACACTACCACGATCCTTCTGGTTGATCCACTTCTTCAATGCTTCCATCTCTGGGAGGCTCTCCCTGGACCAAACTAGCCACACTCGCTCAATTCCCCTTTTATCAAGTACGAACGAACCACCCTGGGGGATTGTCAGCTCTCGACCGGGGCTCAGAAATGCGGAACCCTGATTCGTCAAAGGTGAAGGAAACAAAGAATTAAACATCGGTTGCTGGGGAGTAGACGCCGGGCCCTCATTTACCACGTATAGGTATCCGGGCTGCGGGCTGGAAAAGGTCAGTTGAATTCGATCTCCGGCTGCAAGGATCGGCTGGCCACCTAGCTCGAACGGCTTACCTTGAGAGAGGATCTCTCCTGGTTTTTGCACGATGATCCCGTAACGCAAAATGCGTTCGAGGTTCGTGGGACTGGCCAACTCAAGAGTAGTTCGGGCCTCAGATCGAACCCCTGATTTGGGACGCAGTGCAAGGTAGGTGCCAGCCACCAGAGTCAGAACGATTGCCGGAACAGCCGCCCGGCCCCATCGGAAGCTGGAAGGTCCTTCCGCCGTCGGCACGACACGCGATCTCGAATCGCTAACCTTGTGTGGGACCGAAGGGTTCCCTAGTTCATCGTCGTAGAGATTGTAGATTCGGATTCTGGCACCGTGCTTGACTTCTACCTCCCCCAAGTCGTGCAACATCCGGGCCCACCCGCTGACACTCTTTAGGAGATCCGCCATGGCGCTGGATACCAGAATATGCCCGACATCTCCGCAGTCCATTACCCGCTGCCCATAATTGATCCCACCTCCCGCCACATTCCGGCTAGCGTTGATGTCTTCCACCCGTTGCACTGGGCCCGTATGTATGCCCATTCGCAATTTCAGGTCCGGCTGTTCCCGCAAAGCGCGGCTGATCTCTACGGCGCAGCGAGCTGGAGCTGCGGCATCTCCGAAGAACACCAGAGCCATGCCATCCCCCGTTGGCAGACGGAGCAACTGGCGACGCTTATGCGCGCGACTGAACTCTGGACTATTACGAACGACTTGCTGCAGCAACTCGATGATGCGAGTTTGTTCGTCCGTCGGCAACTGGGAGTACGACACAATGTCCATGAATAGTACATGCGCAATCTCTAGCGCGCGGGTTGAGGTTGAGCTCGACGATGCTTCCGGAAGCGAATTCATAGCCAGCTTGAGGGTGACGACAGTCTCGTCAAAATGGGAGCGATAGCCCGGTAATCACAGTGTCGCGCAGCATCTTACGTCGAAGATTGGCCCAGGTCAATGAAAGTAGAGAGGTTGCCGGAGCCAGGAACGGATTGTTGGCGGAACGCAGCGATTTCTCCCGGACCAGAATTCTCAATGCAACGTGGGGTTAGAAAACTACACTTTTCTAACATCCGGTACATCGGTTTTGTGAACCAATGTTTATGCGGACCCGCAAAGCCTGATTCTGAAAGGGTTTTCTAATAGACCTCCCATGTCCCCGCGCTGCAAGGTTCGCAAGGAATTCAGATGCATGTTTCGTATCTCCGTGAAGGAAACAACAGTGGTTTATCTCAAGTTTCGACACAGGCCGCCAGCGGCAGCGGATGTTAGGCCGCAACCCTGAGTCAAGACAGTGCATTGACGGGAGGAGGGAATGAAGCCCCCTTAGAGCGCCCCCTTGTAATCCTGGATCGGTTCTTGCGGCCTGCCGACTCACTCCATTTTCTTCGCCCCCGCTGTCAACCCGCGATATCTCCTCGCCCACCGGGTTAGGTCAGATTCCGCATAGTGCATACTGTATTCAGGAGGAAAATGCTTTCGTCGATATGGCGTCACGCCCCGCTTTTGGACGGAAGCGGTCCGCTTCGGAAGACGCTTCTGTTTGACCGCTCGACGATTCTGCTGGATGATTGAGAACGAATGGACTTGGAACAGACCATCGCTGAAATCGAGTGGCTAGAGCGGATCTTCACAGAGCCAATGCATGACGGTGGATTATCAGATGCTTACAGGTCTTTGCCCTGCAATGGTTTTGGCACATGAACTGAACCAGGGGACTTCACTAGTTTGCCTTTCACCTTCAGCAACTTCCAAGCTTCGAGATAATCGAGGTAGTCGTGCCGATGGGAACGGACGAATCCGCGGCCACTCGTGCACAGATCCGAAGAGAACGCCGTCCCCGCCGGAAATGTTCTCCACACCTTTGATGGAAAGATGAAGA
>Ga0210406_10005941_pt1 | contig 12701 bp, 18 predicted proteins | sample IncBWC30MmetaG_FD_155454 | JGI IMG/M metagenome (GOLD analysis project Ga0210406, IMG submission 155454) | Forest soil microbial communities from Barre Woods Harvard Forest LTER site, Petersham, Massachusetts, United States - Inc-BW-C-30-M | ecosystem: Environmental > Terrestrial > Soil >...
CAACCGACAAGTTACCCTATTGCCTACCACTAATACGCCCTAAAGCCCCGAAATGTTTCGTGCCAGGGCCACAGTCTAAATTGCACTTCAGGCGGGGTAGCTCAACACTTCGCTACGACTTTCAACTCCGTCCTACCAAAGCCTTTCGCGCCACCATTGTATTTTGAAGTTCAGCAAAAGAAAAGACTTGAGTCCACTCTCCGGCTGCTCGATGGGCCAACCCAACCTTTTCAGTTAGACGTCGATTCCCGCGTTTTGGTCTTCTGGTTGGTGGTGCACAAATCAGGTTCGCACGACTTTTTGCCATGCCGGCGAATCTCCCGCGTTCGTCGATTTGCCCCGCCGCAGCGTATAATTTCCCCGCGGTTGAAAGTTCGAATGAGACTTCACAGACTTCGTGCTGACAGATACCTACCCGGCGAGTCCTCGCTCTGGGAGGAGCCATCGCCATGCGCATGATTGGGTCCATGCCCTCATTCCGGTTCTCCCGCAGTCCAGGGCTGGAACGTGTGAAGAAATTGATATTTCAAGTGACGGCGAGGCGACTGGAGCTGTGAGCTGAAGCGCCGTTGCAGTATTTCGAGATTCCTAGGTTCTTTTCCACCTGGTTCCTTCCCATTCTCCCTGCGATTATCCCTTCGCTCGCTCACGCGCTCATCGGGGCCTGACAATCTCGTGTGGTAGGGCGAGAACCCCGCAGACTGTGCGTTTTCGGGTGCACCGAATACTGCAAACCCCAGCAGAGAAGGGTTGCTCGTTCTCTGAGGGGTGGCGGAGACCGCTCGCAGCGTGCCAATTTCGGTCGCCACGTTCATTGATTCATTCATCTGTCGCATCCTCTTGGAAAATAAATCGGGGCGCGTTTCCTAGCGCACCGCCTGCGGTATCAACGGATGAGATTCGCTTCATTCGTACGCCAGCGTTCCCGAATCCGTCGCCTGACTGCCTACCTTGCTTGACACTGGCACCAGCAGAAATTCAGGTTCTAGCGCAGTGCGTCACCTACGGAACCTAGCCACAATCGCATAGCTGTGATTTTTTCTTGCCGACTTCTGATAGTTGTGCCTCATGAGTGGCAGCTTGTCCTGCACCAGCACGCACAGGTCGACGATCTCGAAGCCGAATAGTTCCAAAACCTGAATCAGTTCCACATGGGAAAGTCGCTGCTTTCCACTCTCCGTTTCGTCTTGGCACTTAACGACAATGACGCCCTTTTTCTTCAAGACACGAGTGGCCTCAAGGATGCCGCCAGCGTACCGGCGAATGACCGATGCGTGGCTTGTCGTAGGCTCGTGGTTGTTTCTGTAATTCTTGTTGAGTGCTTTGTGCACCGTCTTCCCATCGTGCATGTACGGCGGATCGAGCACCAAAGCGTGGATGCTGCCATCCTCGTAGGGCAAGGAGCGGAAGTCGATGCCGTCCATTAAGTCCGAGGCTTTGAGCACGTACTTCGACGCGTCCACGTTCTTCCAAAAGACGCCCTTACCGAATGTGACATCGGCTATCACGCTACCTTCTGGCACATGAAGGCGTAGAATTTTGGGGAACATGTCGCCGTTGTCGCCGATTGTGGCGGTCAGCACTTTCTGTTCGGGTTGTGTCTCCGTACTCATCAAGTTTCCGTGTTCTCCCAGAACCCTTTTCTTCCGTGCCAAATTTCTTTGCAGTCAAGCAGCGGTTACCTGCATTGTTTCTTCGGTTGGTCCGTTATCGGATTCTTCTGCGTCAACCGCCTTTTCAAGTAGTTCGAGTTTCTTCTTGAGTTTTTCCTGCTTGTCGAGAAGTTTATAGTTGGACTTATCGACATAAGCGCCAAACTCGTCGTCCACGGGTGCTGCATCCAGAATCGAGTCGATGCGGCTCAGTTCGTGGATGACGGCTTCCAGCTTGTTTTTGTTCTTGGACTGTTTGGTCTTCAGCGAAACGGGCGGCGTCAGTGACAAGGGCTCTGCTGCATCGGTCGAGGCGGTTGGCTGACTTTTCGTGGTGACAATTTCAACGTCGGCGAGGATGAAATCCCGTTCGGACTTCAACGTTGCAATCAACCGTTCGATAGCCTGCACATTGTCTTCGGCATTCAAGGAGCGGTGGTTTGAGATGACGAAGGCAAAGTCAGTGCGGACAATTTCTTTTACCGAGGCTGCTGATTCGGGGATAGTACAACCGTCTTTCCGCTTGATGCCGAGAGTTTCGGAGTTCTGTTTGGGTGCCTCCGCTTCTTCGTCTTCACAATCGGCGTCTTGGCCGATAAGCCGCATCGCCTTCATTTCTTCGTACTCAGGATTGGCTTCGTTCACATAGGGTGCCGAACCGTCTTTGGACTTTGTAATCTGCTTCTGTTTCGGCGTGGATTCGTCGGTGCCATCTCCAAGAAACGGACGTTCGGCAGGAGGATTGAGACAGCGACACAGATGGCGATACGAAACATTGAGAACCGCATTCGACCATTCGTCTCCCGTGTGGTAAGAGCCGAGGAGCAGTTCATCTTGCTTGCGATGTGCGAAAAAGTGGCGAACGGTCTCCAACTGCGGCCGCATCTCCTCTACCACTGCTGCAAACTTGCGATAGATGGCTCGGTCTTGTTTGTCGAGGTCAACGAGCTGCTTGTAGTTTTCCTCAACCACCTTCGCAGCGGATTCGGCTTGAGCAATGAACCTCTTGCGCCCCGCCTTCTTTTGTTTCTCGGCATCCTTCTTGCCGCGGTCGTGTTCGTCCTTGTTGAGGCACACCGTATTCACGGTGGCCGCCGATTCGGATTTACTCAAACGGACAGTTTGTCCGTTTTGTTCTTGTCCTGTTGTCGTTTCATCTTCCTTTAGGTCAATTGTTGCCACTTTCGTCTCCTTGTTCGGTTATGGTCGCCTTGCGCTTTTGCCGTCACCGTTTCTCGGCCCTCGTTTGCCAAATACCGGTGGCGAATTAGTTCGGAACCATAGACCCGTGGAAATCTGTGGTGCCGTTTTGTGGAGTTCCTGCTGCGACCCCAGCAGGTTGTGATATGGTGACTGTCCCCCCGACAGTGTGCCTATTTGCCCAAAACCGCCGTAGAATGCGGTGTTGATGACACAATCCGCAAACTCAACGGTTTTGAAGTACGCCCGCCATGAAAAGCTTGAAGCGATCATCCGTGATCGTTTGGGACTAGGTGAAGAATGGTTCTCGGTCACCAGCCTTCCCGCCTTCGTCATAAAGCTGGAGAATTCAAAACTTAGAGAATTTGAGGACGCTTTCAAGCAAATGCTGAGGACGGGCTGCAAGTGGGAAGTGGTGCTCGCCTGTTTCCTGCATTGTCATACTTACAACTCGAAACAACGCATCGTGCGACCCGCTCGCTATGATTCCGATGGCGAGTTGTCCCATCTGCCAGAGAAGGTCTGGGAACCGGCGGCCAGATCGATCAGGCCGCCGGACAGAGACAAGCGAAACTCCATCGGCAGCAATCTAAATGCTGCGGTCAGAGACATTGAGGCACATGGAGACCTTCTTTCGACGCTGGGTGGCCTCGAACCGCCGCCCTTCACCGTATGGTCTGATCCCACAACCGACGGGGACATGCGGGACGTACGCATAAATGCAGATGAGGCAGTCGTCTATGTGCAAAAACTGCTCAAGTGGTGCCGGAAGTTACTGTCGGAGGATTCGTTCGGCAACTTCAAGACGGTGGAGAGCGTCGGGCAGCTTGTCCCATGCGTCTATTTGGACTTGGTTACGCCAGCAGCAAACTCTGGGCGCACCCGCCGTCTCACCCTGACGCCGGTTGCCAGCATTCTTAAGGCAATGTCCGGCGAGACTCGGTACAAGTCGGATCAGCTTCGTGAAGCCTTGAATCGCTTCCAGCGCGGATACCCGAGAGTGCACCGAGCGTTGCGAGCCAAGATTGATGAACTACACCATACTTCGAACGAAACCCCAGATGGTTGGCGGCAGCTTTTTGCTGCCGAGCAGAGGCGGCGATCCCGCTGAACGCAAAGCCCCAACGGCAACTGGTGGATAGAACAGGAGCATTTCGCGGCCGACTTCGCGGCGGATATTTCCACCCACTTCGCCCCCGACGCGGACCTGTTCAACCAGAAGGTTGAAGGCACCGCATGGAAGTCGAAGCCGAGCTGGTCCATCGTTGCCACCGAGGATCGCACCGTCCATCCCGACCTGGAACGTTTCCTCGCCAAGCGTATGGGTGCCACGACCGTCGAGGCGAAGAGCAGCCACGTGGCCATGCTGTCGCAGCCGCAACTCGTGCTCGATGTGATCCGAAAAGCGGCAAAAGCCGCTCACGGAGCCACGGCAACAGCGTAAAGTGCCTCTTTGTTGGCCCAGCGCGTGCCCGCCGGCTGAACCCGCCTCGCTCGATAATGTGCCTCCGCCGATCTTGACGACATCGGCGGAGGCACAGATGAATGTCGTCGTCTGAGGAGAACACTATGAAGGATCGCATTTCCATAGAAGGCCGGGACGGCGCGTTTGGCGCCTATATCGCGCGGCCGAAGGCCTTGCCGGCACCCGCCGTCGTCGTTCTGCAGGAGTTGTTCGGTGTGAACGCCGACATCCGCAAGACCTGCGACGAACTGGCGGAACAAGGCTTCATTGCGGTCGCGCCCGACCTATTCTGGCGCCAGGAGCCGGGCGTCGACCTTAGCGTCACCTCCGAGGCCGACTGGCAACACGGCCTTCGTCTCTATCAGGCCTATGACCGAGACGCCGGCGCCAGGGACGTTAAGGACACCGCAAACGTGGTGGCCAAGCTGACCGAATGCACCGGCAAGGTTGCCGTCCTCGGCTATTGCCTAGGCGCGCTGATCGTCTTTCTGATAGCCGTGCGCTACGGCGTCGACGCTGCGGTCGCTTATCACGGCGGTGACACTGAGAAATATCTGGGAGAGATCAATGGGCTTCATGCGCCCATGCTGATGCATCTGGCCGAGGAGGACGAGTTCATTTCCAAGGCTGCGCAAGCCGAGATCAAAGCGGCGCTTACCGGCAAACCAAACGCGACAGTCTACGGCTATCCGGGTCAGCATCACGCCTTCTCCCGGCATAATGGGGCGCACTACAATGCCGCGGCGGCAGCGCTCGCCAACGGGCGGACAAGCGAGTTCCTCCATCAACGTCTGCGATGACCTTCGGTCGCCGTCGATGCACTGCACCGTCTGGAGCAGGTGACCTCCTCAGTCGGCAATAGTTCTCCCCTGGCATCGTAAGTCTCTCTACGGAGCGTATTGTCGGAAAACCGGAAGTAATCCGTTGCATCCGTCAGGCGGCCCGTTGGCGGCGATTATTCCGCTGTTCCCTCCCAGCATCCAAATTTCCGTTCCCGGCCCCAGCCTGAATCTCCTCGCGATAGATATGTACCAAGGGCAAAGGCAAGTTCCGGATCGTGAAGTGCATCATAGCGATTCCGAGTTGAACGGAAAGAGCGGAAGCCTTTGTTTGTGGGCGGAGACTTCCAGCAAAAGCTGAGCGTCGGGTTTTCGCAGCATGACTATCGGCTGGTCGGGATCGAGTTCCTTGATGGATTCCGCCAACTGTTCGCCCTCTGTGATTCGCCTGCCTAAGGCATAGCCGACAACCACGACATTCGGTCGGTATTGCCACCAGTAGGCGAGAGCCCAGTCGGCATCACCGCAGGCCGTGACGGCGTAGCCCGCATCACTCAAGCTCTTCGTGAGCCGCTCCTGCTCGCAGATCACGGCTTCGACGACAAGTATCCTCACATTTGTCTCCGTTGAAAAATTCGTTGATTGCCCAACACATTTGTTCGCTGAAAACCAAGAGCGGGCACTTGCCTGTCTGGTCGAGCACGCACTGAGAGTGCCGCTCAAACAATTCGTAGAGCGCAGCGGGCGTAAGCTCCCGCTTCTCCCTCAAAACGTCACCAAACGGAATTTCAGCAGGAAGAAAATTCCCACGTAGCCCATCACGATGACCAAGAACGGCACAAAGAAGCCGGGCTTCCTGCGCAGGATGATGACCCACATCGCCGTGCAGAACGGGCCGAGGGCGAAAGTTGCAGCTTTCATCAAGAATTTCTCATCGCGCGATCCGGCGAACCATGCCATCGCGCCGAAGAGTGGCAAGAGCAAGACGAAGCCAGCGAACACAATAGAGTTCATAAGACCACGAAGCAATTGGTTTCTCTCCTTCGGCTTGCCCAGTTGAAATTTCATTGCCGCCTATGCGGCTAAGGTCATCTCACGCTGGCTTACCTCTCTCACCAACCGCACGACAGTGGCTCGGGATACGCGATAGCGTTTCGCTACCTGCGTCAAGCTCATGTCGGACAAGCGGTCACGGACAAGCGCATCGCGGTCAACGTCGAGCCGCGCACGCCCGAGACGGCGTCCCTCGATCTTGGCGCGGCGCATCCCAGCCTTGATGCGCTCGACGATCAGTGACCGTCCTAGCTCTGCTATCGAACCAACCATAGTTAGAAACATCCGTCCCATGGGGCCGCTCGTGTCGATTGCTTCTCTTGCTGAAACGAATTCGATATTCACGCTGCTCAGCTCATCGACGATTTCAAGGAAGTTTTTTGTCGAACGTGCAATGCGGTCGAACGCTGCAACCAACACGACGGAAAACTCTCCTCGACGGGCTTCTGCCATCATTGAGTCGAGACCGGGCCGCCGTCCCTTGGTTCCCGAAATTCCTCGGTCGCAATATTCGCGGACGACCTCGAAGCCCCTTTGCGTTGCCAGCTTTCGGAGGTCATACAACTGTGTTTCGACATGCTGATTTGGTGTGCTCATACGACGTAGATAGCTACCTTTTTCATATCTTCTCCTGATGATTCCCATCTTTCTTCATCGAAAGACTTGTCGAAATTGGATTTTCTTTCCGACAAAACGGGCAACGACTCGGGAGCCCGTGACTGCGGACCGTTGCCATAGGTTGGCTCTCGCAGCAGAAAGCGTGCATCCCACGCTGTTCGTCAATGGCTGCGACAAAGTGAAACAACTGAACGGAACTCTTGTTGACACCGGTCATTTCATCATCTCCACAAGTTCCGTCGTTGGAGTCTCCGTCTTGCGTGCTCGCACACGGCAAACTCGGCGCTGAAAATCCCGAGCCCGTCCTGCACCAACGAGAGCAAATCGCCGATCTCCTGATCCGAGCATGATTCCAAACGCACTCCCAGTAGTGCCCCGATCCACAGCGTCCGAGGCCGTTCAAGCAGGTCGTGCGATCGCGCCAACCTCTGCTGATACCGAAACAGTTCTCCAACAGAAAGGTCTTCTGGCAGGTGCTCCATTCGCTCCCCAGCCAAAGTATACAAACCACGGGAGGATTTTATCTATCCGCAATCATTTGAAACTAATCTACTTACGGGGGAATGGTAAGAGAATAGTCAATTTCCCCTCCCTTTCCGTATACTTCGGGTGAGGGAAACAAATTGGAACCTCGACAATCGACACCCGAATTCAGGTTTCGACTAAATGGCATTTACCTGCCAGAGATCAACGTCCGGAGTGGACCAGACGGCGGGAACGAGCTTACTGCGAAGGTCAGCGAGCTTGGCTGGATCGTCGTGGACATCAGGCCGGACATGGTCCTCGAATACCGTGACGAGACCGCGTGGGCGCTTCTTCCGCTGGAAATGTGCCAAGCGTCAACGGACAAGGGCTGGAACCGCGCCACCCCCGAAGAGCTAATCGGAATTCTTTGGAATACGGGAGTGCTCAAGTAAGTCGACGATGCTCGTCACAAAGACAAAATTCCTTACCGGGCAGCAGTGCCTGAAACGCCTGTACTTGATCGAGCACGAACCCGAACGGGCGGCGCAGCCGGATGAGTCAGATCAGTCAATCATCGACCAGGGGCGAAAAGTCGGTCTGCTGGCGCGGCAGATGTTTCCAGGCGGCGTGGCCGTGGAGTCCAAAGACCGGGAACAGGCGGGAAAGCCGTGGTATGGTCCTGACTTAGCGACGAGTTGGGGAAGTTGAAGTACCCGCTTTACTTTGTGGATTTTGAGGCCGTGAACCCGGCGATCCCCTGGTTTGCAGGGATGCGTCCGTACGATCAGATTCCTTTCCAGTGGAGCGTACACGTGCAGCGGCAGCCCGGCGCAGCGCCCGAGCATTTCGAATTCTTGGCGACCGACAAGAGCGATCCTCGCCCGGCTTTCATCTCGACGCTGTGCGATGCCCTCGGTGATCGCGGCAGCATCGTCGTGTAGCCACCGCACATAAGTAAAGTCTGCCGTAATCGGGTCAAACTTTTCATTCATCTCCCAAGGCCGGGGCACAAACGACGTGTCAGTCAGTGCCAAGGCGACGTTGTACACTCTGAGCGCGTCCGCAAATTTGTCGTTAAGCCAGTTCTTGTTCCGAACCTCGACTACAAATTTGTGGTCGGCAGGAAGCTTCTTCAGAAAGGGTGCCAGCACGGCGAGAAAACTTTCTTGCTTCGGATATTTCCAGCGGTCGAAGAGCGGAAACTGAAAGACCATCGGGCCAAGCTTCGGACCGAGAATATCCATCGTTTTCACGAACTCTTCGAATTCAGCATCGCAATCCACTAGGGCTTTCTCATGCGTGACGACCTGCGGAACTTTGACGGCGAATATGAAACCCTCGGGAGTCCGGGTGGTAGACTCCAAACAATCTTCTTTTCTCGATCGTCGGGAATTATGACTTCCACAGAACGGACAAATGGACAAAGATCCACACTTGGCCGGCTAAACTCTAACCATATTAGACATGTTCCAGCGAAGCGAAATTTAGTGCGCGTGCCTTGGCAGAACGCCTCCGTGTCCGCTCTTCCTCCTGACGGCCCATTTTCGCACTCAGCTGCTGACTTCAGATTTGCTCAGCGCTTGCGGGCTAGCCATCCTCGGTCCAGCCATTCATTGCTTGGCGACGCGGAGAATGACTGCGGACCGCCAGTTCGACGCCTAATTGGCTATCCGGTTGGTCATCATTTAGGCGCAAGATCACGATCCAGGACAAGTGCGGAAAGGGTAGGAATCGGTCTATGTGGCGCACCACGGGCAGCAGCGAGTTCAACAGCTTGATCTGCCAGAAGCCAAACGTCGAGCTCTTCAAAATTCGCCCGTTCCACCACCACCCTGCCGAACCAATCCGGTTGAACTTCAATACCTTTTCGACTCGGAATCCGGCTCGCTCACACGTTTCGAGCAGTTGTTCGCGTGTGTATCGTCGGTGATGACCCAACACGCGGTCCAACGAGCCGTACAGTTCAGGCCCATTCGGTACAAGGATGATCGCACGGCCATTCTTGTGCATCCTGGCCCGCATATTGCGCAACGCTCCCTCGTCGTCCGCCAGATGCTCCACCACGTTCAGGCAGATCACCGTGTCGAACCGTTCCGCTGGAAATGTCTCCACACCACTTGCGTCCGTGTATTGCACCTGCAGGTAGGGCCGTGTCTGCTTGAGTTTCTTCAACCGGTCCAAATAGTGCGGGTTAATGTCGCTTGCCCAATACACCGCTCGCGGTACCAAATTCGCTGTTAGGTTTCCGATTCCCGCCCCGATCTCCAAAACGCGGTCTCCCACGTACGGCCGGATCGTGTCTGCCATCCATTTCGTGAAGCGCGGCGCGCGGTTCAGCCGCGCCAAAATTTCACTTCCATGTTCATCGGCCACATAAATCCGGTCCGAGATGCCATACTTCACCAACGCACCGAGCGCCCAGAGCCCATCCTTCCATGTAATTTTCTTTCCTTCCGCATACGTTCGCCCGGAATATCGGATCGGGATCTCAAAAATTCTTGCCTCTCGCTTTGCCAGCTTGATAGTGATTTCAGGCTCGAACCCGAAGCGGTCGCTCTCCAACGGGATGCTTTTCAGTAACTCCCCCCGCACCATCTTGTAGCACGTCTCCATGTCGGTCAGGTTCAGGTCCGTCACGATATTGGTCAGAAGCGTCAGCAGCTTGTTTCCCAAACTGTGCCGGAACAACAGTACGCGCCGATAGTCGCTTGCCAGAAACCGAGATCCGTACACCGCGTCCGCCTCTTCGTTCACAAACAGCGGGATCATTTTTAACAAATCTTCGGGGTGGTACTCCAAATCTGCATCGTGGATGACTGCCAGGTCTGTGTCCACCTGACCAATCGCTGTCCGGATCGCCGCGCCCTTGCCTTGGTTCAGTTCATGCTCCAGGAAAATCCATTCGAATCGCGCGAGTCCATTCTGTCCCAGCCCTTCTCGAAATCTCTGCAATGCCTCACCCGTCTGGTCTGTGGACGCATCATTCACCACAATCACGCGCACCCGTTCCAGCCACCGCGATTCCGCCAGTACTTCCAGCCTTTTCAGGCTGGCTTCCAGCAGGTACTGTTCGTTGTAAACTGGCACAACAACAGATAAGCTAAGTTTGGATGCCATCTTTCGCGCCTGCCTTACTCCGCCTCCTGAATGAGTGCGTCTACTCCCAGTAATCCCCCACACGGCTTTGGGTCGCCACGCTCTATTGTTTATTGTCCCGCTTTCTTGTTTGGCTTGCAGACACCTTTTGGTGCCCCGTTTTCGCAACTACTCTGCTACCTGCCATTCCGCTTTACACTCTTCAACTGGTGGCGAGTTGGCGCTCCAGAATACAGCTAACCGTTGCAATCCTTTCTTTGGTCCTTCTGTCCGTGCCTACTCATCTCCCGCAGGCCAAAGGATGTTGCGCCACCACCCGCTAACACTGCAATCAGTGGGTCCACTAGCGGCGCGCGGATTCGGGTGTTCATCACAAACGGTGTATGCAACATGGTCATCAGAATCGCATATCCCAACAGTATCGCCGCCACATTCGGACGCGTTTTTCTCAGAATCCCCCAGCCCAGACTTGCCAGCGCGAACAGTGCCCAGTAGAACATCACTGCCGCGATAGTTAAAATGCCCAAAGGTTCTTAGTGCTGTTGACGCCTGACTCTGTGTATAACTACAGAAATTGAACTCCGTACTTGATCGATCCGTTCCCATTGAAGATTCTGGACTTCATTCTGCGCAATGGGCACCAGATCGCCATCTCTCTCGACCTTCGTTATATGGAGTATATAAAACATTATACCAATAGCGTTTTTGACGGCCAGGCAGATTTTCATTACGCTCTTGGAATGAACGTTTGAACTGGCACACGGGATTGGGCACAGTGTCCGGGAAAGGGACCGGCGGTGAAGAGGAAACGATATTCCCGGAAGTTTCAGCGAATGGCTGTAGAGTGCATGCGGACCAGCGACGATGTCGGTGAGCTGGCGAGAGAGTTGGGGTAACCCGGCGATGCCTCTACAAGTGGCGCAGTAAACTCGAGGCGGCGGAACTTGGGAAGAAGCGTCGCGTCCGAGCACACATGCAGCAGCCCACCGAAAGGAAATTATCCAACTAAAGCGGCCGCTTGCCGAGAAGGCGATGGAGGTGGATTTTTTCAAAAAAGTCGAGGCTCGACGCCAGCCCAGCAGCGGCTCTGGCGAGATGGTATCTACGACCAGATCCGAGAAGTGATGCCATTGCAAGGCAGTCTAAGCATCGAGCGCATGTGTCAGTTGGTGCCGGTTAGCCGTAGAGGTTTTTACAGGTCGTTGCAGGAACAGCAACCTGTGGTGAAAGAGATGGAAGTGCGATCTACGCTCCAACAAATCGCTGTGGAACACCGTCAGCTATCGCCGTCCGCAAAAAATAGTCTTCTGCCGGTTAGCGCTCACCCTGCCGCAGAACCGCTTCGCGCGTTGCATTCATCGTAAATTCCAGCGTCTCTTTCGGGATGCTGGTCACAAACGGCCCGACCAGCCAGCCCAGCCCGGACGGAATATCGCGCGTCAGCGTCACCGCCTCATTTTGCACGTAGACGCCGCCATCGCGTTCCTCCATCCGCCACCAGGTCTCCATCTGCCACAGGAATCCATTTGCTTCGTCAGGAGATTTCTCTCTTTCCCCATTCGCTCCCGGGTTCGCCACTTCGCGGATGCGCACTGCGGAACTCCGGCTGTGCTCCCGCGTCTCTGAATCGCGGAAGTACGTCACATCCTGTTCTGTATTCAAAACCACGGTCACGATTCTTTTCCGGTGAAACCTCATATACACCTTGAAGCGATCCCCCTCGCGCGTCTCGATCCTGGCGCTTTCCACATCAGGCGCGTAATACAACGAATGTTTGTTGTAGTCCTGCAAAATGGCCAGCACCTGTTCCAGCCTTGCTCCCGGAATAAAAATCATGCTCTCCCAATCGTGAATCATCCCTCCGGAAAGCTTTGCGGCGCCCTCCGCCTCGTCCTTGCCAACGCGCTTCAGCACCACGCCACCCTGCTTCAATTTTGCGTAGGCACTCGTTCTAGCTGGCTCGGGCAGTCCATCAATCCACAGATATGCTCCTTTGCCAAGTTCTTCCTGGTTGCGCGACTCGACCTTGGCCACGTAATCGCGATAGCCGCGCAGCGTGGCTTGTAGAGGCTCCGGCAGCCCGGCTGAGGCATCGCTCGTCTTTCCCGCTATGCCCAATAGCGTCAGCAGGAGGCACGGAAGCAAGTACCTCCACCTGCCAGCGGGAACTAGCAACTGTCTGCTTTTCCCTGTAGCCACGCATTCCCCTCGATTGAATTCCCGCTCCTTTCCTATACTTGGGCGGGTCACACTAAGATGGATGCACGAGCATCTCCGAACGTCTCAGTTATAAGAGAATTAAGCAAGATTTACGAGGTGGGAGGTAGAGGTGGGAAGTAAAGGTGGGTTGGGAAGCTCGCACACGGCCCCTTG
>Ga0210406_10005942_pt1 | contig 12699 bp, 16 predicted proteins | sample IncBWC30MmetaG_FD_155454 | JGI IMG/M metagenome (GOLD analysis project Ga0210406, IMG submission 155454) | Forest soil microbial communities from Barre Woods Harvard Forest LTER site, Petersham, Massachusetts, United States - Inc-BW-C-30-M | ecosystem: Environmental > Terrestrial > Soil >...
TGCCCAACCTTTTTGGTGGCCTCGGAACGAAAGCGAATTGCATCGCGAAGGCGGTGACAGAGGAATTTGGGCTGAATTTCTGGCCGTGCTAGGCACGTGGCCATCACCGACCCGCTCCGATATTTCAACAGCTCGCCGGATGTCATCCGCCTGGTCGTGATGATGTACGTGAGATACCCGCTGTCGCTGCGCAACGTCGAAGATCTCCCTGGCCGAGCGCGGGATCGACATCAGTCACGAGACTGTCCGGTTCTGGTGGAACCGGTTGGGTCCGATGTTCGCCGCTGAGATCCGCAAGAGACGGGTCATGCAGCTGTGCGGCTAACCCACAGTGGCGGTGGCATTTGGATGAGGTGTTCGTGAAAATCAACGGCAAGCTCTGCTATCTCTGGCGCGCCGTGGATCAAGAAGGTGAGGTTCTGGAGGCAGTGGTCACAGCGAATCGGGATAAGGCTGCCGCACTCAAGCTTCTTAAAGCTATTTAACCTTTCGTGAATTCTTGGATAGCTACGGCCTTAAGGGGCGGCCCTTCCTCAGCCGTACCCCCGGCTGATCCCCGTTCGTGAACTCCACGCCGGCGGCCTCGAGCGCGGTGCGCAATCCCGTATCAGATGCGAGGAAGTCCTTCGCGCTCCAGTCGCTCCCGCAAGCCCTCGGCCTGGTCGCGCCAGCCCCTATCGCCTTCTAGGCGCCGAAGCATAATGCCGAGCATGACAAGCGCGGGGATCGTGACGAGTGCGACAATCCAACCCATCTGCGCTCTCCCTTAGCGTGCTGGGATGGGGATGTTAACGCTTGCCTTTTAGAAGATTGGTTACTCCCATTAGCCAGTATCATGCGAGCTTCACCAGCAACAGGCGCAGCCTGACGCAATCTCACCCTCGCGAGCGGCCATGGGCGGCTTAAGACCGCCCTCTTTTTGTCGTAACGGAACATTTAGGGCGCCATCCGTATCTTAATGTTCCCGCGCGCTTTCTCCCCGGCCGGTGCGCGCGCTCTTTCGTCCCGCGTGGGGGATTTCGCGCGGGGCGATTGGCCGTCCGATCCTTGAACGTTGCTCGCCCAGCGGATGTACGAACGGGGGCGACGCGGTGGCCGGTTGGCTGGCCCTCCACCTTTAGATCTTCCACCTTCAGATCGATTGACCGTGCCCTACAGTAAGCGCAAATTTACGACGCACCGCCAGTGGCTTGCTAGGAACACGCAAGCGCTCCGCGTAGCGGAATCTGCGGTTGCGAAGAGCTATGATGATAGCGCTCGTTCTCGAACTATGCTGCGGCGTCTGCGCCTTCTCGACAATTGCCTTCCTCGGCTTGGCTTCCGTGAGCAAGTTGAGGCCGGATTTGGAGGAGGAGCTTGATGTTGATCTGGAAATGCTTCTTCTGACCGAAGACCAGCTCACTGGGCATCGGGGGGCCGACCTCGATCTCGGCGGCCTGATCGATGGTGCGGCCGGTCGTTCCATATCGGCGACGCCGCGGCCTAAGAAAAAGAAGATGTCGCGCCTGAAGAGGCCGAATCTACTCCACGCGCGGAAGTCAAGCACGGCGGCCAGGCCACGAAAAAAGGGATTATCGAGCTATTGATTTGATGTAGCTTAAGCCCTTTTCAATTTGCTATCTCACAACCTCAGCTTGCGAATGGTTTGCGATCCTGCCTGCGCTCGCGAAAGCGCGGCGCTCTCATACAGGATAGCGGCGTTAGATAGGGATCGATCCATATGGAAAACCTTGGAGCCGAAGCTATAGGGATTGTGCTAATCGTGATTGGTGCCGGATGGATGATTGTACGTTCAATCCTGCGCACTTTTAGCAAGGTTGCGAGCGGGAGATATGGCGAATGAGACACAAGCTAATGTCTATCGCGTTGCTCCTAAACCCCGTTCACGCCAATGCCGCGGAGATACATCCTACAGAGGCGATGTTGCGGGAAGCCGCGAGAATAGCAAATCCAGTCAACGGCGATAAATGGAAGTACCATTTTCGCAACGTCGAAGGGCATATTTTATTTTGTTCCTATCTTGTCGGTAGGAACGGCGGATTTTGTACGCGCGACGGTCAATCTGTGAAACAGATTGACCAAGCGGTAATACAGTTTTGTCGAGAAACCCCGAATGCGAAACCTCCACATGCGGTCTATGGCGAAGCATGGGATTTGGACTATCGCTGCGTAGGTTCTGACATGCGGCGTCTTCCCTACTCCTACGCATTTGATGAAGAAGGATATATGCGCAGCGAATGGAAGGTGTTGCCTTAACTTCATTAGGCGCGGGGTGGGCTAGGCTGGAGCGCATTCTTCCGCGCTATAAAGCGAATGACAGCGAACGCTCGTCTCAGCACCAACTCATACTGTACCGTGTTCGGATCGTGGAAAATATCTTGTATGCCGCCATACCTCAAAAGGTATTGTGAATATAAGTGTGATAGCTCGTCTAACTCCCTGGCTAGTGCAGGCTGAAGAGGTTTACAGGACAAGGCCCTTACAAGTTCGTTCGCTATTTCTCTGATATTATGGCCGAAAGGTCGTTGCGATAAGAGAGATCTGTACTTGTCATAATCAGCCGCCAATAAAGCAGCTTTCAATATTAACTCAGTACCCTGACAGATTAAATGGCGCAAGACATATTGATGCGCTTCGCTGCTAGCATGCTGGCGGAGGAGTATCGCGGATGCCAGAAAACCGGTTCCCTTTTCGTATGTCGCTCGCACGATACGGCTTTTCCCATAGGGGGTTAACTGTCCTCCTCGCCGAGTTGTGCCAGTCAAAATAGCTGTTCCTCCGATAAGGCAGCTCAAATTAAAGGAGCAGTCTCACTCAATTCTTGACGAGCCGCAGCTTCACCATTCCGGGCGGCATACCTGGCGGACGGGGTTGCTCAAGGTCTGGCATATACACGCCACACGCGCTTTTCCCTTTCTTAGACCGCGCCTTCGCACCCCATATGCTTTGCCGCCAGCCGCGCGAGCCTGTACGATCCGCTACGGGAGCAAACTCGACAGCCAATCCGCACAACGAAGGGATAGAAGGCGAGGCAATCCTGCTTGTTCATTGCTTGACCCCGGATCGAACGGGGAGAGGATTGTTCGCTTTATGTTCTCATATGTCAACGCGGTTGGTCTCTCGTGCATTTGAAAGCTGGGGAGAGAGTGCTGGACCGTCATCATTTATCTGTAAAGAACATATCTTCGGCGCTATAGAGCGAGCTATGTCCAATTCTTCTAAACGCAAACCCACATCAAATCGAAATCAGCAACCACGCGAACTCATATCTGATCAACCACAAAAAGGCGGGTGGACGGTAAAAGCTATAGCATCGAAAAGTATGTCAACAATAATAGTTGTGATTGGCATCATTTCCGGATTGATCGTATTCATACCGCGAGTAACGGTTGAACCGAGTGGGGATATCTCTAATCCATCTTCCATATCTTTCAAAGTCAAAACATGGGGAACATTCCACTACGCAATCCTCTGATGAACACGCTGGGTTGTAGAATAGGATTAGGTGACAGTCATGGGGTTCCTCCCGACCCAAAGGAATGTATTATGTCACATTTTCCACCAGAACCGCCCCGATATGTGGGATAGACCGTGGTTAGATATTGATGGCTACTATACAACAGGATTGGGAGATCACACGTTCTTTTTTCCACCCGATACGCAGATTACTTACTTAAATATAGTTGTTAGGATTGGGTACTATCCTTACTATCTTCCTTTTCGCCAGTACAAATTGTTTGGCTTTAGATCGTGGCGAGGAACGACAGATGGTAAATTGTATTGGCGTGACTACACTCCAGACCCAATACCCGACCCCGATTATTTCTGGGCGCTTCAAGTTCCCCGTTATCCGGGCGATATAGGTTTTCCTCTTTAGTGGCCAATTACATAGGTCCGCTACCTACCATTCCGGCCTCATGGCGCGACGCGGACACGCTTCCTACATTTTCCGCAGGTTCACAATCTCAATCACAGCAGGAGCCTTTGCAGCAATCCGAGCAACCCTACCCCGCAACCTCAACTGCGGACACGCGACCAGACGGGTGGGGGAGGGTTTCATATCACCCTGCCGCAAAACATCCTTGACAGGCTCAAGGCACTGCGCGGTCCCGGCGAGACCTATAGCGACGTCATTGTAACGCTAGCTGAAAGCACGGCTACTGGATAATCACTTGATAATCTTGCGCCTACGTGCTTCCATTTCAGCAAATTTTCTAGCCTCAGGCACAAACCACGCCGCGCGTTCCGTTTTCGCGTGCACTAATCCAGCTAATCCGCTACGGCCAGCCTTGATATAAAATTCGTAGCACCCGCAGAGGGTATGAACGACAGTTACAGTACCGTCTAAGTTCGGGGCCTGCTCGATAAATCGAAACCTTGGCATTTGCTCTCCCTCCCTGGTTATACGGCCATAGACGCGCTGGGGCTGTGCAAGCTCTGTATGATTGTGACGTTGGAAATAGAAGGGTATACTTTTACAGGATATTTAGTCCGACAGAAAAACCCTGTTATGGTTTGCGCAAAAATGGTCAGCCCCTTTGGGAGGCCCAATAAGGCATACTTCAGTAACCCTAAACTTTCCAGGCGGAGTATTCTCATCCTTATATTCCATAAGTGCAAACGTATATAATAACCCCTTACCTCCATTCAATTCGTCGGCTATGGGCTGCGTTATCGTGCTCGATTGTAACGTGTAAAATATGTGATCTCCCGGTTGGACCTCATAGTCCAGGTTACGACTTTCAGCATCTTTAAGTTTATACTTCAGCCCGGCGAAGATAACATCAAGGTCGCTCTCCTTCAATCCTTTGTCAGACGCTCCGGCATCGCCAGCGAAAATCGCTCCTTTCGCTGGAATAGGCCCAACATTGGTGTAATAGATATTTATCCGAATTGGATACACGGGTGGAAGACGAGCAACAGCGCTGTATTGCAATTTCGAAATACCACCAATTGATGGCCCCGTCGGGGCGTTGTTAAGCCAGCTAATTTATGATCTTGATACTCTATTGTAGCTTGCAGGCTTTTCGCTGTTGCATCTAGCTTCTCATTAGCGGCTCTAAGATTGCTAATCGATCAGCGAAATCTCCTTTGATATAATTGTATATCACCCAAACTAGAGGGGTTCCGACTATAAGCATGGAAATAATAAACGCCAGAGGTGCGCGGCGAATCACGCCACCCTCACGCACAATGTGATTCCAGACGAATTGAGCGTATCCGAAGAAGCTCGGTGTCTCTGGCATCTCCGGCATTTCAGGCAAATCAACCATGATAGTGATCCTGACTCCGCTCGGAGAATCGCGCAATTCGGAGTCCGAAACCTCCCCCTATCTCATTTATGTATTGGCACGCGAGACAGCAGCAATGCGCGCAGACCTGCACAAACTAATAGGAGCCGCGAGCGCACCGCCCCACACTCACGGTCGCGTCGTAGAATGCGCGATTCGAGAGGCGACGCCAAGACGAAACCGCCGTGGCGGAAGGATAACGTCGTTAGTTGACAACGAAAGCGGTCTGCCAAGCCGTTTACTGTCTCGCGCACCAATGTGATGGCAGCTTTGGTGCCTACCTTTCCGCTGTGGCCCTCTAAGCGCGTTTTTCTGCCTTTGACATCGCTTGTCGGGGCGTAAGCCTGTCCTGAGACTGCCGAAATGAATGGCCATGCAACCACAGCATGGCTATCTGTATTGTATCGGAGAATAGGAAGCGAGGCAGGGTGAGACGAGACAGGCTTGGTCAAAGCGAGGCGAAGCAAGCTATCTGTTTATTGTATTAGACAAGGCAAAGCCATTCGTACAGCAGCACGTAGCAGAATGGGATGCGAGCGAATGTAAGGATATGCGAGACAGAGCTATGCAATATGGGTATGGGGTAGATTGGGTGAGACGTATTGTGTGGGCAGTATAGTATTTTGTATTGAAAAAAAGGATTGAAAAAGGGCGCTTCAAAAAAGATGGCGAGCCCTACCCTATATTCATCTTGGGCTTTTTTCCTTGGATTTATTTGGTTTTGCTAGCGTTTATTTGGCCGCCAAGCCGAACCCGCGTCAGCGCGCCTCCGCCTTACCGACCTCGGCGCAGAACCGGACAATCGCGTCCAGCGTCGCTTGCGGCTGATCGAACTGCGGCGAATGGCGGCAGGCCTCGAGGATGAGGCTCGTCACGGGGGCGGGCGAGCGGGCCTCGATGGCGCGGATCTGCTTCAGCGTTCCATATTGATCGTCCGCGCCCTGGATGAGGAGCGCGGGGACACGCCAGCGACTGACCGCATCCTCGATGTTCCAGGCTTTGAAGCCGGGATCGAGCCAGGCGTCGTTCCAGCCGCGGAAGGCGACGTCGACATGGGCGTGATATTTGGCGAGCCTCGCCCGCAGGTCGCCGGTCTCATAGGCGCGCCGGGCCTCTGCGATCGAGGCGAGGCCCATCTCTTCGGTGAACAGATGGGGGGCCATCAAGATGAGGCCTTTGATCCGCTCATCCGAATGCTCGCCGGCGGTGATCGCCGCGATCGAGGCGCCGTCGCTGTGCCCGAGCAGGATTCCGCGCTTGAGCCCGATCGCCTCGAGCACCGCGGGCAGGCTGAACCGCGCCTCGCGGCTCATGTAATCGAGCGGACGCGGGAGATCGACGCGCTCGGACCCGCCGTAGCCGGCCCGCGAATAGGCAAACACCCCATGGCCGGTCGCGGCCGCAAGTTTTTGGGGAAAGTCACGCCACAGCGCCAGGCAGCCGAGGCCCTCATGCAGCATGACGATCGTGGGAGCCTTGTCCGGGGGCGGCCCAAAGGCGACGGCCTCCAGGCGTTTGCCGTCGGCGAAGACGTCGCCGCCAACGCCCTCTATCCATGGAAAGGCGGTCATTGCTTGAGGGCTACCCCGCAGGGTCGAGCTTTAAGCGCGATTGGAAATTCGTTGGCGCCGGGAGGGAATCAGCCCCTTGTACGGTATGGCAGGGCTTGTTCTCGCTTCCGCCTCCACCTGTTTGTTGATTGCCCTGCCATTGTTATGATACATGAGTGACGGAACCAGGGTGCAATTTGGGCGGGAGGGCGGTGATGCCCACAGAGTCGACGATGCTGTACGAGCGGTCAAGAGCCTTAAAGGCAAACCGTGACGACGTCGGCCTGACTGCCTTCAAAGCGCGCCCGCCGACCCCGGTTTCCATTGATCAGATTGATCTGTGGGCGAAAGTGAGCGTGAAGATTGACCGGGCGATCGCATCCATCGCTGTTTTGCTCACGATAAGCCCCCGGCTGAGCCTCTAGAAGTGCGTTCATGACGTCAATGGCTAATGCCCATGGGAAATGTCACGATCGAATCGGCCGCAATAAGACTCACGGATACCATCCTCGGGTACAACGAGCAGGATCTGGAGGAAACGCTTAAAGCAATCGCGCTCGATATCGGCGTTAGTCACATTGCGTACATGCGTTTCGCTCCCGACAAAAGTTCCGACGCCAGTCTGCTTACCGGAACTGTGACGTATTCTTTTCAGTGGCAGACGCGCTATTTTCTCAAACAATATGTCCTAATTGACCCGGTTATTTCACATGGGAGCAAGGCGGTTCTTCCATTCGACTGGGATGAGATGGCGCGCGACGAACCCGCAGTTCAGACATTTTTCGCCGATGCGTTGACCCACGGTGTCGGCCTCAACGGGTTATCGATCCCGGTTCGCAATCGGAGGGGCGTCTATTCTTTGGTGTCCTATACCAGCGACCATTCGAAGCCAGAATGGCAAGAATTCAAAAAGAGCAATATGGTAAAACTGCAATTGATCTCGGTCCTTATCGATTCTGCCGCTAGTGTCAATCTCAAACTTAGTAGTCCTCCAGTCAAACTGTCAAAGAGGGAAGAACAGTGCCTGATTTGGGCTGCTAGAGGCAAGACATACCAAGATATTTCCGACATATTGAACATATCTTTTGGCAGCGTGAAGAGTTATCTTGATACCGCGCGACATAAATTGAATTGCGCGAACTTGACCCATGCGGTCGGCGTTGCCATTGCTACTGGAGTTATCCCCGCGAAGGCTCTGCAAGGTTCGTCTTTTAAGTGATTCTCGGAATGTCAACTCAACCTGTATGTGGAATTGCAAGGGTTAAAATTTAAGGTTAACATTCATGGTCTCGTAGCAAGGGAGATGCCACGATGTTGAAGTTGATTGAAGGTTCGCGGGCGTCGTTGTTTCCGATGGAAATGGACGCAATGTTTCGTAACAGGGCGCTTACTTTCTCAGAGCGACTCGGTTGGGACGTTACTGTGAAGGATGGATATGAACGGGATGAATTCGACGACGCCAATCCGCTGTATCTCGTATCGGTAGACCCAAATACGAATGAATATTGGGGGTCTTTGCGATTGCTGCCGACAACGGGCCCAAACATGCTGCGTGATGTTTTTTCCTGCCTCCTCGAAGAGGGTGAATTCATCGAAAGCGCGACAATCTGGGAGAGCTCGCGGATTTGTGCGGTGGCCGCGGAGAGCCAGCCTCAACGCCGCCGGAACGGGGTTAACTTCGTGCTGAGCGAGTTGATCGCGGGCATTGGGGAGGTTGCGGTCATCGCCGGCCTGACCCAAATCGTTTCTGTTTTCGACGCCCGGATCTATAGAGTTCTAAAAGCCGTCGGTTGCAATCCGCAGCTCATTGGCCAGCCGCGCCGGATAGGGGGCACCATGAGCTACGCAGGGCTTTTCGACACCGGAGAAGGCCTCCTGTCGGCTCTGACAGTGTTCCGTGAGGAGCTCGGAATCGAGCCGCCGGAATCGAAAGAACTCGCTAGAGAACTCGCTTTCGCCTAATGGGCATTTGTAGCGCAGTCGATTGCACGGCTGCGCTACAAAGTCCCTCGTGTCTCGCCCGTTCGATCACCGGCGAGACAAGCGCCTAGCGCAGAGTACCTTTTTTGACACGGATGAATGCCCCAGGCAGGCGCAGTCCTTGACCAGGCAGAGCTAATCGCTCTCCCCGTCTCCTGGCAGACTGTCATCGTGAGGACGAAAAGCACGGGCTTCACGCCCAAGACCAGCGAGCTCCGGAAAATGGCGGACCGTACATCTAGTGCGGCCATCACCGACTGCAGCACCGGTTTCGAGCTCGAGACCCGCAACTCCGCCACCGATCACGACGATTCAGGGGGAGGATGGTCGCTGAGCGTCGGCGCCCTAAGACACGTGGTGCGGACTGCCGGCGTTCCAGGGCGAGTCCGGTTCGCCAAATCTCGCCAGCTTCGAGGCGCATGGCGTCGCACGCGCTGATGATACCCCCAATCGCCGCCAGGAGCGAAGCTTCGCAGAGGTTGACATATGGACGCGTCAGTCGCTTGGGGAGGATCTACTCAAAATCGCCCTCCGTGTTTGGGCTGTGAACTTAGAGCACGCTGGCAGACCTACCCTCTCGCAGCGAACAGGTGCATAAGGGCACCGGGCTAGCGTACGCCCGCCTCGGAGTCGAATTCCATTAACGTCCCGGTTCCTTCATAATTGGAGGGTATTTCCGACCTCCTGCGAATCGATTGTTCGCGGCGTCGTATTTTGAGAGTGCAGAGCCCATGCCGATCCGGATGGGAAACGCGGCCATGGCAGGCCCAAGAAAGCCGACAAGGTTGTTCCGAGCTTGCGTCTCCACCTGCGCAGTTTTCGCGTCCTCATTTGGCGCCGTCCGCGCGGCGGACGTGACGAACTCGCAGACCGCGCCGACGGCGGACGCTCCTAATCCTTTCACCGGGTGGTATGTCAAGCTCGGAGCTATGGGAGTTCTCGACCGGAGCTCGTCGAACCTGTATCAGCAATCAATCGCCGGGATGATCGTCCCCGGAATTGGAACTGTGCCGGTGGGTGTCGGGCCTCAGTTCCAAATCCCGGGCCGGGGCGCGAGTTATTCGAATTTCGCCGGCGTGTCTTTCCAGGGCGGCTACTCCTTCACCCCGAATTGGTCGTTGGAGGTCGCAAGCGGATTTCCGCTTTGGGCAACGGTCACCATTAACGGATCCTCCCCTACAGGCCCGCCCTCAGGCACGGTTCTCAGCAAATTGCTCCCGACCTCCGTGCCCATAACCGGCGTCTATCACTTCACCCAGTTCGGCAGTTTCCAGCCTTATCTGGGGGCGGGCATTGCGCCTACCTTCGCCTTGGCGGTCCGAGACGGCTACAGCACTGGCTCGACGTATCAACCCGCGCTCGGCGTCGTCGTCCAGGGCGGCTTCGATTACATGCTCAACAAGCACTGGGGCGTCTTTGTCGATGCGAAGCAGGGCTTCGTCGGGGCGACAGGGAACTCGACAGGCGTCAACACTACTCCGTCCCTGGGGCCGATTGCCGGCACGATAAAGACCAACGCCCGGCCGGTCTCGTTCTCGGCCGGCTTCACCTATCACTTTTAACGCACCACTCTGGCTCGCCGCGCGAGCGAAGTCGGTCGTCCCTCTTCGACTTGATTACGCTCGGGATTCCTCCAACGATGCTGACCGCGAGTTTGCCCACTCGACCGTTGATTCGGCCTTGGAGCGTGCGCCGATGAGAGTCTATGGAATGCTTTTGGGCGCGCTACTGGCGGCAGCGGCGATGACGACTTCGGTAAGCGTGGCCCGGGCGAATCCCTCGACCATCACCAGCGTCGACATTGCTCACGTCCAACCAGTCGGAAGCTACGCCGGCCTGACCTTTCGCTATATCGAGGGCGCTATAAACGGCGAAGTCTCTGCCGAAGAGCCGATTGCTGGCTTGAGAGAGCTTGCAGGCGGACGGACGACCGTTCCTTATCAGGTCAGCTTCCACATCGTTGCGCCGGAAGCCGCATCTGACGCGGACACCGTGGTCGTTGAGGCGCCAAATCGCGGGAGGACCATCTTTCCGGGGGCGATCAGCGTTCCCGCTCCGGTGACGGGCCCGAGCGCCGATCCGGCCGCAAGCGCCATGGGCGACGGCTTCCTCCTGAGCCACAAGATTTCCGTAGCCGCAATCCAATGGCAAACGGGGTTCGCCGCCGGCGTGCCCCAGAGCGCGCAGGGGATCGGAGAAGTTGTCGTCCGAGATTTCGGCCGCTGGCTTGGCGGCGCGTTCCGAAGCGAGGCCTCCCCCCTGCCGATCTTCCGCCATCGTATCCTAGTCGGCGTCAGCCAAGCCGCGTGGTTCGTGAACAGTTTCGTCGCGGAAGGCTTTAATGCCGATCCAGAAACAGGCCACGGTGTCTATGAGGGGGCATTTACCCGGAATGGCAATGGGGTCGTGTTGGCGATCAACGGATTCCGGGCGGAACACGAGCAGTTCCCCTACGCTCGGGTCAGCCTAGCGCCACTCCTGCCCAACGAGCTCCTGTCTCGACCCGCAAGCGACCCAAAGCTGGTCGACGTGATCTCGCTTACCGACTTCTACCGGCTGCGCGCCAGCATATCCGCCCGAGCGCCCGCGCCTCCTGGGATGCACCGCTATGCGACAGCCGCCCCTCACGCTTCCGGCGGCAACGCTCTTCCGGACCTCGTCTTTGGCGCCATGAAGTGCAATGGCGGCGCGCCAATCTTGTTGAGCAAGGTCAGAGACGCGCTGTATCTTCGCCCTCTCATTCTGGGCCTATTTGCTTCGATCAGCGAGACGCGAGCGGCCAAGCGCGCTCTCCCACTGGACGCTCCCTTCGCGCTGGCGCCTGTCTCGGACGAACTCGAGGGCGTGAACCGGCTCGACGCAACGCCGCTCTGGACACCTAAGAACGCGCCTAACGGCATGCCTTTAGGCGGCATTCCGATGCTCGAGGCCGCTCTGCCGCTTGGGCTCCCTCGACCGATCGCGCTGCCGCCGGTGGAAATCGCCTCGATCAACGACACCTGCGGCAATTTCTCGGGATGGGAGGCTTTTTCATTCGACGAGCTTACGCGCCGCTATGGCGAGCGTGCCCGTTACATCGAGATGGCGCGCCAAAAGGCCGTCGATCTCGTCGCTGCCGGCTATCTGCTCGAGGAAGATGAGCCGGCTGCAATACGCGAAATCGAAGCGCAGCTTCCCGAGAATTACCGGTAGAGCTCCATGCCTAACTCGACCGGGCCTGCGACTCGCTCCGGTAAGGATGCGCGGGGTAAACGCCCAGAATACGCACCTCGCGGGAGAAGAACTTGAGTTCCTCAAGCGCCCGTGCGAGCGGCAGGTCCTTTGGGTGCCCGTCGACATCGGCGAGGAACTGGGTCGCGGTGAACTCGCCGCCCTCCATGTAGCTCTCAAGCTTGGTCATATTGACGCTGTTGGTGGCGAAGCCGCCAAGCGCCTTGTAGAGCGCGGCGGGCACGTTGCGCACGCGAAAGACGAAGGTCGTCACAATTGGCCCTCCGCCCGCCGGCGTCCAGCTTTCATCCCTCGACAGCACGACGAAACGGGTCGTGTTGTGGCTCTCATCCTCGACGTCTGTGGCCAGCGTGTCGAGGCCATAGATCTCACCTGCCAGGCGCGGCGCGAGCGCCGCGCGGCTCTTGTCCGCCCATTCCGCGACTTCGCGCGCCGCGCCCGCCGTATCGCCTGCGACGACCGGCTGAAGCTTGTGGCGGCGGATGATGTTTCGGCACTGGCCAAGCGCATGAGTGTGGCTATAGACGGCCTTCAAGTCCTCCACGCGCGCGCCGGGAACTGCGAGCAACTGAAAGTGGATCGGCAGAAAGGTCTCGCCCACAATGTGAAGGCCGGACGCCGGCAACAGCGCATGAATATCGGCGACC
>Ga0210406_10005943_pt1 | contig 12695 bp, 9 predicted proteins | sample IncBWC30MmetaG_FD_155454 | JGI IMG/M metagenome (GOLD analysis project Ga0210406, IMG submission 155454) | Forest soil microbial communities from Barre Woods Harvard Forest LTER site, Petersham, Massachusetts, United States - Inc-BW-C-30-M | ecosystem: Environmental > Terrestrial > Soil >...
GCAACCCGCGCCGCAGACAACACCGCAGCCGTAGTTCACACCGCAGTGGCCTGTCGCCGCGATGGCTCGCCAACCGCGGCGACAGGCCATGTTTTTACTAACAATTCTTTACAATCCCCCGCCGTTTTCCGGAAACTTCTCCCGCTAAGATGAAGTGACGTATTTTTTTCTTCCGCATCCAACACTGCATCATCAGAAATTCGGACGTGGACGGATACGACCTCCGCTCTTATGCGACGCCGTTTTTTCGCAGGGAACCATACACGCAAGACGATTGGTGCAAGGACGATATGCGAGAACGATTTGCAAGGAAACGATTTGCAAGGAGAAGACCGATGTTTTTAGTGCCCTTGATTTCCCGTGCACAGAGAGTGCTGCGGCCGATCTACCTCGCAGCCGCCATGTTTTTTGGAATAAGTCCGACTCCGCTCTTGGCACAAGAACCGCCTCCCGCACCTGCGGTGCAGTCGACCGCTCCCGCGGCGCAGCCGTTTCATCTGAAGGACTATTCGATTGCGCCCTCGGCATTTCCCCACATCCTACGGCCCTACACTGCGCAGGAAGTTTCGCAGCCTAAGCTGGGCAACTCGCCGCGCATCGATTCGCTGATGAAGGATGGCAAGATTTATCTTTCCATCGATGACGCCGTCGCCCTCGCGCTCGAGAACAATCTCGATCTCGATATCGCCCGCTACAACCTCAACATCGCCGACGCCGATCTTCTCCGCGCAAAATCGGGTGCCAGCATTCTCGGAGTCAATACCGGCATCGTGCAGAACACGCCGGGCGGCGGCGTAGGCGGCCTGGGCGGCACTGTCGGCTCGGGCACCGGAGGAACTACCGTCGCGGCTGGCGGCGCGGGCACGGGAACCAACGGCCTGGTCAGTTCGACTCTCGGCATCGGCGCGCCAATCACCAGCTTCGATCCGGCGCTTACCGGCACGCTGCAACTCGACAAGAACAACACTGAGTCCGTCAGCGTCTTCAGCCCCGTCCCGGTGGTTGCCCAGAACACCTACACCTCGAACTTCGGCTACATCCAGGGATTCGAGTGGGGCGGCGTGCTCTCCGGCGCTTTCAACAACACCCACCTCACCACCAACAACCCCACCAGCCTGCTCACACCCCAATTAGGCTCGAACTTTCAGTTCCGCTTCACCCAGAATCTCTTGCAGGGTCGGGGATTTCTACCCAACACGCGCTTCATTCGCATTGCCAGGAACAACCGTGAAATTTCCGATGTGGCTTTCCGTTTGCAGATCATTACCACCGTCGACCAGATCGAAAACATGTATTGGGACCTGGTCTTCGCCTACGAGAATGTTCGCGTGCAGCAAGAAGCTCTGACCTACGCGCAGAAAGCTCTCGAAGACTCCAAGCGCCAGGCGCAGGTCGGCACTGCGCCCCCCATTCAGGTCGTGAGCTCGCAGAGCACCGTGGCCACCGGCCAGCAGAACCTGATCGTGGCGCAGAACAATCTGCAATTGCAGCAACTGCTGATGAAGAATGCGCTCAGCCGCAGCATTGAGGACCCCGTGCTGGCCGAGGCGGATGTGGTTCCCACATCGGTCATGGAACTCCCGCAACAAGAGCCGCTCACTCCCATACAGGATCTGATCAGCGACGCTCTGCGCCACCGCGCCGAGTTAGTAGAGTCGCGAATTGATCTGCAGTCGCGTGACATCAACAACAAGGCGGTGCGCAACACCCTGCTGCCTACTCTGCAGGCGTTTGCCTATTACGGCGGATCCGGCGTAGGCGGGGATGTGAATCCGCTGGTGCCCAACTGCTCCGCGACCACCAGCAGCCTGTGTTTGAAACCCACCAGCGCCCCACCACCGTTTCAAAACTCCACGACGGTCAGTTACGGAAGCACGCTGAACCAGCTGGTGAATTCAACCGCGCCCGATAAAGGCCTGGGCCTGTCACTCACCATTCCCCTTCGCAACCGCCTGGCACAATCGAATCAGGTCCGCGCCGAACTTGAATATCGGCAAGCCCAAGTGCGTGAGTTGCAGCTTGAAAATCAGGTGCGGGTCGAGGTTCGCAACGCGCAATTTGACGTCCGGCAGAACCGCGTTTCGGTCCAGGCCGCGCAATCCGCCGTTGATCTGGCGCGCCAGACACTGGATGCCGATCTGCAAAAACTGAAAGTGGGCCTCACGACTCAGACCGCGATCCTGCAGGATGCCGCCACCTTGACCACCGGCGAGTCGAATCTGGTATCGGCGAAAGCGGCCTATGAGAAGTCCGTCATCGAGCTTGATCGCGCCACCGGATTGCTTCTCGATCACGCCGGCATTGCCGTCGCCGATGCCACCCGCGGTCAAGTGACGCACCTGCCGAGCGTTCCTTACGTCGCTCCGCGCGAGGACGCTGCGCCTGCAGCCCAGCCGTCGTCGGCACCGCAAGCGCCTGCTCCGCCGGGAAAAATGTAACCCCCCGGTCTCGGCGGCAGTGGTGGCAGCGTCTGGCCGCCACTGCGCGGGCGAGAGACGCCCTCGCGCCAATCGGCACGACGCCGGCACTACCAGGATCTGCATATCATCGAGCGCGCTGCATCCCTGATAAACTACGCCCGATGGCGACACCTCCCCGCCCGGCAGTGCCCAGGTTCTTGCGCTGGCTCTTACCTCTGTCGTTTGTGCTGCAGCTGGCAACCATCGCAGCCTTCCATCAATATCGCACCCGCCCCGGCGACGACCACTTCGGATTCGGCTGGGAGATGGGCCGGGTTGGCCGCTCCATCGCTTTAGGCCAAGGCTTCAGCAGTCCTTACGAAGGCAACACCGGCCCCACCGCCTGGGAACCGCCGCTCTATCCGTATTTAATCGGCGCAGTATTCAAGATTTTCGGTATCTACACCCAGGCGTCGGCCTGGGTATTGCTCAGCGTCAATAGTCTGTTCGCCACGCTCACTGGCATCCCAATTTTTTTCATCGCTCACAGAACTTTCGGAGAACGCATCGCCCTGTGGTCCGCGGCGTCGTGGGCGCTGTGTCCCTACGTTTGGTATTGGTCGGTCCACTGGATCTGGGATACGACCTTCACGCCGCTGATACTGGCCTGTCTGTTTTTCCTTGCCCTCGAATTACAAGACTGGCCGGGCTGGCGAGGCTGGACAATGTTTGGCGCATTGTATGGCCTCGGGGCGCTGGCAAATCCCACCATGCTGGCCTTTCTGCCCTTCTGCGGGCTGTGGATCTGGCGGCAAAGATACCAGCGCGGGCTGCCTTCTCTGGCCGGCATCGCGCTTTCCTCGTTCCTGTTTTTTCTGGTTCTCACTCCGTGGGTGCTGCGCAACTATGAAGTCTTCGGACGTTTTGTATTTCTCCGCGATGACTTCGGACTGCAGATCCGGCTGGGCAACGGCCCCTCCGCCGATGGCATGCTCATGGCCTACCTGCAGCCCAATCTCAATCCACTGGAACTTGAAAAGTTTCAGCAAATGGGAGAACTCGCGTATGCAGATGCCTGCAAACGAATGACGTTTGACTGGATCCGCGGGCACCCGGCGCGCTTTGCGGAAATCAGCCTGAAGCGCTTTTTCTACTATTGGAATGGCGTCCCCCGGCCCAGCGCGAGCGTCGCCCCCGTAGACTTCCGCAACTCGGCATTTCTGGCCACATCGCTCGTGGCCCTTTGGGGGCTCGGACGCGCTCTGCGCCAGAAGCGGCCCGGAGCGTGGCTTTTCGCGGGGCTGGTGCTGACCTATCCCACCGTGTACTACTTCGTTTTTCCCCACGCCCGCTACCGTCATCCCATTGAACCGGAGTTGCTGATCCTGATCGTCTTCCTGATCGCGGAAGCGACCAAGCGCTCTCCTGTCCCGCCGGTCGAACCTACGTCGCTTCAACGAAAACAAAATTCAGGGGGAGACAATTCCCAGTCGCGAACGAATCCGGAGACCGGAAATGCCGCTTTCAATCTATGAACCTTTCCGTCGTCATTATTACTTTTAACGAAGAAGCCAACCTCGCGCGCACGCTCGAAAGCGTGCAGCCTCTCATCGCCGAGGGGAAAGGGGAGATCGTCATCGTCGATTCAGGCTCGACCGACCGCACGGTGGAGATCGCAAAATCGTTCGGCGCGAAAGTCTTTGCCGAAGAATGGAAAGGCTACGCCGCGCAGAAGAACTTAGCGATCGACCAGGCCGCAGGCGACTGGATTCTGAGTTTGGACGCGGACGAGGCGGTCGATTCCGACTTGATCGATGCGCTCACCGGGCAGGCTCATGACAGTCTCCCGCGCGGAAGCCGTTCCCGCGAATGGTGTCTGACGATGCGACAGACAGGGCAGACGCAGGAGTTCCTCAAGGGGATGCCCGCTGGATTTCTCGTCCGCCGGAAAAATTACTTCATGGGCCGATGGATCAGGCACGGTGGCTTCTGGCCCGATCCCAAGCTGCGCCTGTTTCGTCGCGGAACAGGCAGCTTCCAGGATCGTGCGGTACATGAGAATATTCGCGTCAACGGCCCGACGAAAGCGATTTCATACGGCGCTATCATCCACCACGCCTACCCCACACTTTCTGACTACATCGACCACATGAACCGCTATTCGTCGCTAGGCGCGGAAATGGTCGTTACAAGACAGCATGGCAAGGTTCGATTCAGCATAATCAACATCGTACTGCGCCCATTGGCTACGTTCCTGTACAACTATTTTCTCCGCCTCGGATTCGTCGACGGCCGCGAAGGCCTGTTGCTGCACCTGTACCACGCGGTCTACGTTTCCTGGAAATATGCCAAGGCATGGGAATTGGCCCGCAAGCCCGAATGATCAGATCCGAAGCGGCCCGCCGGTTCGTGCGAATGCTAACCATAGGGGTAGTGTACAAACCTAAACGGGAATTAAAGTATAGCAAAATTAGCTAAGTTATGTATAATAAATAAACTACCTAAACTCGGTATACATCATGAACCCTGTCGACAATCCCTTCTCTCCCGGTGCCGGAAGCCCCCCACCCGAACTGGCTGGCCGTGGTGCCGTGAGATACGCCGTGAAGGTGTGCATCGAAAGACTGCGGCGTGGCAGAACGGCGAAGAGTGTAATGATGGTGGGTCTACGTGGCGTCGGGAAAACAGTGCTGCTCGATCAAATGCGAAAAGATGCCGAGAGTGAGGGCATCCATACCGTTCGGATCGAAGCCCCAGAGAATCGTTCGCTTCCTGCTATTCTTGCGCCTCAACTTCGCCTTGCCCTGCTCCGTCTCAGCAGGATCGAAGCCTCAAAGGATTACGCAATCCGCGGTCTCCGGGCGCTGGCAGGCTTCGCGAGCAAATTGAAGGTCACGTATCGCGACATTGAAGTTGGCTTGGATTACGACCCCGAGCCTGGCTTAGCCGACAACGGTGATCTTGAGGGCGATCTGACTGCATTGCTTGAGCAGGTTGGCACTGCCGCGCAGGGAGCCGGGACCGTCGTGGTGATGTTTCTGGATGAGCTCCAGTACGTCCACGAAGATCAAATGGCAGCACTGATCTCGGCGCTTCATCGCTGTTCGCAGTTACAGCTTCCGGTCACAGCGGTAGGAGCAGGACTCCCGCAACTGATCGGTCAAATGGGCAAGGCAAAATCCTATGCCGAGCGACTTTTCGACTTCCCTAAGATCGGGCCGTTAGAGAAAGCCTATGCCAAGGAAGCCATTGTCAAGCCCGCGAAAACCGAAGGGGTCGAGATAGACGATGACGCCGTCGATCTCATCGTGACAGAAACTCAGGGGTATCCGTACTTTCTGCAAGAGTGGGGTAAACATGCCTGGGATGTTGCACCCCAGAGTCCTATCACAAAGCGTGATGTAGAGAATGCGTCCGGCGAGGCCATCGCCGCTCTCGATGAAAGTTTTTTCAGAGTTCGCTTCGACCGGCTCACCCCAGGCGAGAAGATATATCTGCGGGCAATGGCCGACTTAGGGCCGGGACCTCATAGATCGGGGGACATCGCAGATCAGCTTGAGAGAACCGTCCAATCGCTTGGCCCCACCCGCAGCAATCTGATCCTGAAAGGCATGATTTGGAGTCCGACCCACGGCGACACAGCGTTCACCGTGCCGTTGTTCGATGAGTTTATGAAACGCATCATGCCCGGAGACAATTGGAGAGCTGCGTAGCCGCGTTTCGCTCTACCGCAGTGGAATGAGCCTATGCTCTCGACGACAGGGGCTCAGGAGCAGGCATGATGGCCTCATGATGAGAGGTGCGGAATGGTGACACAACGAACCGACCGGTCGTATGGATGGCCCGCACTCACCTTGCCCCCGCGCCCGCCGTTCCCTATCATCGAAGTAGACCACTGGGGATCGCATGCCAAAGAAGCCGTCCAAGCCGCAAGTAGCCGAGAGTCCGATCGCCGACGTTTTTGAGAACCGCCATCCTTCCGAGGCGGAAAAAAACTGGGCCGAGAAGACGCTCGCGCCCACGCTCGAAAAATCTCCCGAGCGCCCGATCGGTGCGCCCACCGGCCTGAATCTCGACGAGCATGGCCACGCACGCTTCACCACGATTTCCGGTGTGCCCATTCGCCGTCTCTACACCGAAGCCGACCTTCCGCCAGACTGGAGCGAAGAAAATCACCTCGGCTATCCCGGCCAGCCGCCCTACACGCGCGGCATTCATGCCACCGGATATCGCGGCAAACTTTACACCATGCGGCAATTCTCGGGCTTCGCCTCGCCCGAGGAAACCAATCAGCGTTACAAATATTTGCTCGAGCACGGCGGCAGCGGACTTTCTGTCGCCTTCGATCTGCCCACGCTGATGGGCTACGACTCCGATCATCCCGCCAGCGAAGGCGAAGTCGGCAAGTGCGGCGTGGCCATCGATTCGCTCGAAGACATGGAAATTCTTTTTGGCGGCATCGATCTGGAGAAGACCACAGTCTCGATGACCATCAACTCGCCGGCATCGGTGCTGTGGGCCATGTATCTGGTCGTCGCTGAAAAACAAGGGGCAGACTGGAAAAGAATCTCCGGCACAATTCAAAACGACATTCTCAAGGAATACATCGCGCAGAAAGAATATATTTATCCCCCCTCGCAGTCGATGCGGCTGGTGATTGACACCTTCGAGTTCGGCTCACTATTCACCCCGCGCTTCAACACAATTTCTATCAGTGGATATCACATTCGCGAGGCGGGCTCGACTGCGCTGCAAGAACTGGCGTTCACGCTCTACGACGGCGTCGAGTACGTGGAATGGGCGCGCCAACGCGGACTTGATGTCGATGAGTTCGGCCCGCGCCTGAGCTTCTTCTTCAACGCGCACAACGACTTCTTCGAGGAGATCGCCAAGTATCGCGCCGCGCGCAAGATCTGGTATCGCGTCATGAAAGACCGCTTCGGCTCCAAGAGCCCGCGCACTTGGCTGATGCGCTTCCACACCCAGACCGCGGGAGTATCTCTGCCCGCGCAGCAGCCCAGGAACAATATTGCGCGGGTTGCCATACAGGCGCTGGCCGCCGTGCTGGGAGGAACGCAATCCCTGCACACCGATTCCTACGACGAAGCTCTGGCGCTGCCCACCGAAGAAGCCGCTCGTATCGCGCTGCGCACGCAGCAGATCATTGCCTATGAGTCTGGGGTGACGCAGACGGTCGACCCCCTGGGCGGGTCTTATTTTCTGGAGAACTTAACGCTGCACATGGAACGCGGTGCCTTCGATTATTTCGGCAAGCTCGACGCCATGGGCGGCATGGTGAAAGCCATTGAGAGCGGCTATCCGCAAAAGGAAATTGCCGAGGCCTCTTATCAATATCAGCGTGCGGTCGAGGCCCGCGAGAAAGTGATTGTCGGCGCCAACGAATTCGTGATCGACGAGGAACCGCCGCACATTCTTTACATCGATGAATCCGTAGCCCGCCAGCAGTCGGCCAAGCTGAAGACTTTGCGCGTCCGTCGCTCGAATGATGAGGTGCAGCGAACGCTGGAGGCGCTGAAAAAAGCTGCGGCCCAAGAGCCGCGTGCCGGAACGAACGGAAATGTCTCCGCCGCCAACACCATGCCCTACATCGTCGATGCCGTCCGCGCCTACGCCACCGTGGGCGAGATCTGCGGAGCGCTGCGCCACGTATACGGCACCTATACAGAGGTGAGCATCACCTAGGTCGGGGGCGCTCAGCGGGTACATGGAACCAGTGCAGTAGAGCCATGAGACCGTCGAGTTGCGCCTCGCTTCGGAGCCTGAATGAAACCAATCGCTCGATTTTCAAAGTTTGTTCTGGCGTGTTTAGCAATATGCGCCATCGCCTGCGCGCAGAACACGCCCGCGCCAGAGATGCACGGCGTCGCTGTCGCTAAGCTGGATCGCTCGGTCAGGCCGGGGGACGATTTTTATCAATATGCCAACGGCGCTTGGATCAAGCGCACGGAAATTCCACCGGATCGTGCCGAAGTGGACGTCTTTACCAAGCTTGGTGACATGAGCAACAAGCGCACCGCCGACTTGATTGAAGAGATTGCCAAGTCCAACCCGCCCGCAGGTTCCGGCACGCGCAAGGTCCGAGATCTCTACAACTCCTACATGGATGAGGCTGCCATCGAGGCGAAAGGCCTAGCGCCTCTTCGCCCGCAATTGGATGCGATCGCTGCCATCGGTGACCAGCGGGGACTGGCGCGTGCCCTGGGTGAAAGTTTGCGCGCCGACGTAGACGCGCTCAACAACACCAACTTTCACACCGCGAATCTGTTTGGGTTATGGGTCGCGCCCGGATTCAACGATTCGGAGCACTATACGGCATATCTGCTGCAGGGCGGACTGCAACTTCCGGATCGTGAATATTATTTGGCGCAGAGTGAGCACGCTCGCCAGCTTCGCGCCCGGTATCAGACTCACATCGCAGCCCTACTCAAGCTGGCTGGATTCCGTGACACCGACGCTCGCGCGATCCGCATCCTAGAACTCGAGCGCGCCCTCGCCGAGTGCCATAGGAGTCTGGCCGACAACGAAAACACCCACAACGCCAACAACACCTGGACCCAGGCTGACTTTTCGGTCAAAGCTCCCGGCTTGGACTGGGCCGAATATTTTCGCGCTGCCGGCATCAACCAGCAGGGCAGCTTCATGGTCTGGCAGCCCGAAGCCTTCAAGGGTGAGTCCGCCTTGGTGGTATCGATTCCTCTCAACACCTGGAAGGACTGGCTCGCGTTCCATCTGATCGAGGCCTACGCAGAAGTGTTGCCAAAAGATTTGGCGGAGGAACGCTTTGCTTTCTTCGGCAGGGAACTGTCTGGCACGACCGAGCAGCGTCCGCGCTGGCAACGCGGAGTGGCCGTGGTGAACGGACTTTTGGGCGACGCCGTGGGCCAAGTTTACGCCCAGCGCTATTTCTCGCCCGACGCCAAGGCGCAGGCCCAGGCCATGGTGGCGAATCTGATTGCCGCTTTTCGACAGCGAATTGAAGTTCTCTCGTGGATGAATCCGGCGACCAAGGCCGAAGCCCAAGCCAAACTCTCCACACTGTACGTAGGCATCGGCTATCCGGAAACCTGGCACGACTACTCGAGCTTTGAGGTAAAGGCGGACGATATTTTTGGCAACCTCTGGCGAGGCCGCCTGTCCGATTATCGCCGCGAGATCGCGCGCCTCGGCCAGCCCGTGGACCGGAAAGAGTGGTCGATGACGCCGCAGACGGTGAATGCGGTGAATCTGCCGCTGCAAAACGCGCTCAATTTTCCCGCCGCGATTTTACAGCCTCCGTTCTTTGATCCTGTTGCTCCGGCCGCAGCCAACTATGGCGCCATCGGCACCGTCATCGGGCACGAAATCAGCCACACCTTTGATACCGAAGGCAGCACATTCGATGCCAAAGGCCGCTTGCGTAACTGGTGGACTCCCGCTGATCTTACGCATTTCGAGGCGGCCACTGCACAACTCGCCGCCCAATATGACACCTACCGACCGTTTCCGGATCTCTCGGTAAATGGCAAGCAGACGCTGGGGGAAAACATCGCCGACCTGGCCGGCATTTCCGCAGCGTATGACGGTTACAAAGCTTCTCTGGCGGGCAAAACCGTGCCCGCGCAGGATGGCTTCTCCAGCGATCAGCAGTTTTTCATCGCTTTTGGCCAAAATTGGGGATCGAAGACGCGGGAAGCTGCGCTTCGCCAGGACGTGATGACCGATCCGCATGCCCCGTCGGAATACCGGGCAGCTGAGGTGCGCAATATCGATGCCTGGTACGACGCGTTCCACGTGCAACCGGGAGAGAAACTTTACCTGGCACCTCGCGACCGCGTCCGCATCTGGTGAGGAGGCGCTACGCGCTAAATTGAGGAAATTTGAACTCGGTCCAACGGGCGCCGACGAATACGAGGACTCGGCGGTCAGCGAAGGGCTAAAGCTAAATCCTGCGGCAGAGCCCAGTCGGCCTCCGTCGTCGACCGCAGCAGGCTTGTCCGGCTACTCTATCCTGTGGTGGTTCGACGCCCGTCGCCTCCACCAATAACTCTTTTATTATCACTTGCTTACCGACGCATTTTAATTTCGTACAATAGCGTTCCGTCAGAGGCGGTTTTTTCGCAAGACTTTTTCTCTCGGTTTTTCTTCTTGCCGATAACAAACCAATTGAACAAATCGGATTTTTCCTAGCGGGAAAAAAGCGGGGGAGAAAATGCCGTGGTTAGATCTCCGCACCGCGGTTCCAGGGGCAGGATCTACATAACTTCCTGTTGGTCGACCACTCCGGAGGGTGACGCGATATTCGTAAACACAAGCGCGTTTCTCGGTACTAATCCACTCGGAAGCCCCAATCAGAATCGCTTTGAGCGTCGCTCTGCTTGATGGTTCGTACTGCGAGCAATCACACTAGAACTACCGGATGAAGAAGCTCACCTAAACCTCCGACAGAGCATCTCCTGTCTGATCCGATCAGCTACCATTTTCTGCTTGTCCCCGACGTCTGCCGGCTGGGCGAGTCTGCGGTTACTTCTTGAGCCCCAGCTTCTCCAAGGTCAGCGTTTCATCAGCGCGTCCCCAGCCACCATCGACCACTTCATCGATAAGCACCATCGAGTATGGACGCACGCTCTCACCAAAATAGCCCGCGAACATATCGGTAGTTTTGTGGATGATTTCTTCCTTTTGCTTCTCGTTGAGGAGACCTTGTGGGAACTTAAAATTTGCAAATGGCATTGTGATTCTCCTTTTGGTGTTTGTGCTAGGTATGTGTGGAACGGAAGCGTTCTGGTTGCGGAACGCTTCCGCTGCAGCTGTACTGCCGCCGATTCAGCTATGGCTTCAGTGCTTCACGAATTCCGACGCTGGCTTGACGAATCGATGCCTGCACCTCGGGCAATTGGTTGATTGCGTTTAAAAGCATGAAATCGTGGATCATGCCGTTGTAGCGAGTCACTGCAACGGGAAGACAGGCGTCCATGAGTCTGCGGCCGTAGGCTTCGCCTTCATCGCGAAGGGGGTCATTCTCAGCCGTCACGACCAACGCTGGCGGCAAACCGGTGAGCTCGTCTTTGCTGGCCCGGGGCGGCGATCTTCAGGAGATCGGCAAGCCCTAAGTTGCGGAGCAGTTCGGTACGGACACGGTCGGCAACACCGTTGACGACTTCTGCGCCATCGTTTGCGGGATCGACGTGAACTCGGAACGGACGCTTGCCTAATGGCAGGTCCACAACGCGCACGATGGCTTCTGCGACTGCCGAGACGTCTGCGTCGGGAGGAGCGGTCCTCGCAAATCCATCCATGATTTCCTTCCCGAGCGTAGCATTCGGGCCGGTTTCATAGGCAGCGAGCGTCTTCTCGTCTTCCGGCTTGCCTGCACGAACGAAGTGGTTCGTTCCCGAGGTGAACGCGCCCGGGACGATGATCGAGGTTTCGATGCCGAACCGCGCCAGCTCTCCGGCATAGCTGACCGCCAGGGAGTCCATGCCGGCCTTTGCGGCGAAGTAAGGCGCCAAGTACGGAGGAGTGCCGCCGCGCGTGCTGCTGCTGCCTACCCAAACGATAAGGCCCTCGCCTTGCTTGCGCAGCGTGGGCAACACGGCACGATTCACCCTTTGCGTGCTCAGAACGTTGACATCGTAGAGTTCGGCAAGCTGCTCTGGTGTGAACGCCTCAGCCGGACCGAAGACCATGTGGCCTGCATTGTGGACAACAACATCCAGACCACCGTTTTCTGCGAGAATCTTCTTGATCGCGTCCTCGACCGATTCCTGCGACGCCACATCCATTTCGACCCAGCGGAGATCACAGGCATGTTCTTTGGCGAACGCAGTAAGATTTGCCACCTGAGGCGCGTTGCGCCCCGAGGTCTCCCGCATGCCGGCGTATACCCTATGGCCCGCGACGGCTAGAGCGCGAGCCGCGAGCGCTCCAAAGCCGCTAGATGCACCGGTGATGACGATTATCTTGCTCACAAAACTACCTCCTCTTTTGACTTGCGATGTGTGGGGATTGCCTATGCTGCCAGCTGGCCAACCTCTTGGGGGCTAGTGCGGGGCCATCATCGCTTCGTTGAATTGCTTGAAGAATGCGCTGTACTTTTCGGGGCCATTCTGTGCAGCAAATCGCAGCGGCTTGACGCGCTCAACGATGGTCTCTGCTACGTCATCCTGAGACGTAATGATGGCCATGGTCTCGTTGATGAAATCATCGAGCGGCATGGCGCGCTCATCGGCCGCCTGGCCAGCTCCCATCAGTCCGGTGCGCACATAGGGCGGGATGACTTCGATCACCTGCAGTTTG
>Ga0210406_10005944_pt1 | contig 12694 bp, 9 predicted proteins | sample IncBWC30MmetaG_FD_155454 | JGI IMG/M metagenome (GOLD analysis project Ga0210406, IMG submission 155454) | Forest soil microbial communities from Barre Woods Harvard Forest LTER site, Petersham, Massachusetts, United States - Inc-BW-C-30-M | ecosystem: Environmental > Terrestrial > Soil >...
CGGGCAAACCGCAGCACTGTTAGAATCAAAACATTCGCTTCGCAGGGCGCCGGAGAGATGGCCGAGTGGCTGAAGGCGCACGCTTGGAAAGCGTGTTTACTCGAAAGGGTAACGTGGGTTCGAATCCCACTCTCTCCGCCATATTTTCAACAGCTTGCGGGCGATGAAACCCGCTTGAAACCCTCTCACTGTTTTGTGAGGGCGAGCTGGACCACTTTCGAGTGAGCTTGGGCCATCTCATCCGTCACCACGTCCCCATAAATATTCATGGTTGTCGTGATCGAGGCATGACGCATGAGTTTTTGCTGCACGGCCATCGGAGTACCCACGGCGTCCAGCCATGAGCGGTAGCTGTGGCGCATCGTGTGCGTTCCTAGACTCCCGATGCCCGCGTTCTTTGCCGCTTTGGTGAAGACCCGCCACACCCAAGGATAGGACCAAGGCAAGCGGCCCAACTTGAGGGGACTGGCAAAAACCCAATCGCCGTCGCCGGCGAATTGTGTCTCCTGCCGCCAGACCTTCAGGACGGCGAGCATTGCGGGATCGATGCTCATGGCTCGTCCGGAGTATTCGGTTTTCACATCGCCGACCACTTGCCGGACAATACCGCGTTCCACGGAGAGCTTTGAGTTAAGCCAGTCCACATCGGACCATTTCAACGCAAGGCACTCGCTGATGCGCAGGCCGAACGAAATACAGACCAAAGCCATCGTCCGGAAAGCCCCGTCCAGTTGCGCAAGGAAGTCTTGGAACTCTTCGACCGTTAAGCTTCGGGGTCTCCGCTGTCTCTTCGTCGCTCCCTTGATGCGAACCAGTTCCATCGGATTGCGTTGCAGTTCGACATCGCCCCGATACATCGCGTACTCCCATAGCTCACGGATCACGCCTCGAATGTGAACCTTGCTCTTGGGAGAAAGAGGAAGAAACTTTAACCACAGATCGACAGGCCGCGCCTGAAGATCCGTGATCGGGTTGTCTCCCCATTTCGGAACAACGTGGTTCTTAAGCCACGCCTTGACGGAATGGCTCGTGCTTGCACGCGTGGACATCCTTTCGAGTTTGAATTGCTCAACCAGAACGCTCACCTTCGGAACTGTTTTGGCCGGCTTCCCCAGCATACGTCGGAGAGGCTCCGCGGCCTTCTCCGCCATCGCCCGCGAAGGCAATTCACGGATTGTGCCTAGCTGTCGCCGTCGTGGCTGGCCATCCTCGAACCACTTCAAGTGCCAAGTACTGCGCTTTCTGCTGTAGACAACACACTGTGACGCTCTCAATTTGCTACTCCTTTCCCAGAGCGCACAGGTAGCGGTCCGCAGATTATCACAGGCTTCGAGAACAGCACAGAGTCCAGATCCTCTTTACGGAACCTCCAGATGCGACGTTTCGTGCCGGACAGGGCATAAGCCGGAAGTTTCCCTTGGCGGACCCACAAGAGAAGGGACCGCGACTTCACCTTGAGGTACGCGGCGGCTTCTGAAGCCGTGAGCCAGTCGGATTGGGGTAGCGTGGTCACAGAGTTTTAGGTCGGGTTCATTTAATACGCATCTCTAGGCCCGAATCGCGCAGTCTCTTGAACACTTCCGCAAATCCGTTGGCATCCGATCCAAGCGACTCCCCTGCCATCGCCAAGCCCCTTATGATTTCTCCCTGTCGCTGCGAGGCGACCTCGCCATAGCTAAGAAAAGTTGTCAAAGCTTTTTCGTGTCCGAGGTTCTGGCTCCATGCCTTGAACTGTTCGGGAGACGTACAGAGTCTCTCGCCAAGCTGAACGAGAGTGTTTCTAAGGCTGTGCGGGTTAAAGTACGGAAGACCAACGTTGGTGAAGGCTTCACGGAATATCAGGCGGATGGGTGAGGCGTTACTCCAGTGAGCTCGTTGCAACCCTAGCGCTTCAAACTGCCGAGTTGCGCCAACCACAACCCGAGTTGCCGGGAAGAGTGGGTCGTCATTTCCCCACAGCTCGATCTCCCGAAGATACGAGATCCATTCCGCCACGATTCGCCGAATTTCATCGCCAATAGGGAAGAAGAACGTTGTGAAGCTCTTTCGAAATTTCGTTCTAACTTCTCGCGCATCTTGGTTGAATCTGTTTGTGGTTAGATCCACGTGCTTCAACTTGGATGAAGCAATGGCATTATCCCGCGCGCCTGTGAGTAGGGTAAATGCGATTACGGCTTGGTTACGTCTTTCTATTTCCGTCCCGGCCGGCATCAACTTGATAGCGTGCTTTACCTGTTCTAGGGTCGGAAACTTCTGCTCGCGGCGCGCCTTGGCAATGTGCCTTTCGTTTTCGGAAAGGTTGAAATACTGGGCATCGGAATACTTAAACCGCGACTTGTAGCCCGGTCGCTCTGAGAGCCACTCGAAGAATCGTTTGAGCTGCGTAAGCGTGGCGAGCAGAGTCGCCTTGCTCAATTCCTTTTCCGTCCTGTGTGCCTTCTGCAAGGCAAGGTTCTTCTTGAACGCAACTGCCGCGTCAGTGTGGAAAGCCCGGAAGTCTCTATACTTGGTGTAAGTTTCAAATCGGTCTAACGCTTTCGCGGCCGCATCAATTGTCGGCTCACTCTGCCGTTTAGCCTCTTTCAGAAACATGAAGTACTGGCGCTTAATTCGTTCATTGCTTGCATTGTGTTTTGTCATGGTTGAACGTCTCTTCTCAAGTCACTGTTCACGGTGGGTTGACTGATCTCCCTGACGCGTCGCAGCGCTTGCGGAAACGTGATGTCAGTTTTTTCGACAAACTGCTCAATCTTGGCCATGCTGACACAACGGTGCATCATTGAGCCGCAGTCCGGGCAAATCCCTCTAACATTTACAACCCTCCCGTTGAGAGGTCGATGTTCCACCATCCCAGCCGCGGGGAATTTCGGGGCGTGGCACCGAACGCAGTACATTTGCCCGGGCCGGCAAGGCTGTTTTCTCCTTGCCCGGCGCGCCTGAAGGAAGGCAGCCAGGGCAGGCCCGAGGATCAACATTGGCCGTCTATCATCGATGGTTGGAAGTCCATCCTTGATCCACCGACGCACGGTATTCTTGTGAACACTGAATAAACGGGCGATGTCCTCTACCGTATAGGCGCGGTGGATTTTGACTAGGCGGTGGTTGGGGTGACGTCTTCTCATGGTGGCTACACTGACGGTCTCAACCAGCGCTGATGAAACTGATTGGATGGAGAATGTCTTCTGACGACGAAATCCTGAGTCTTACTTGTCACGCCCGCCCGCCTTCCCGTTCGACGACTTCAAATCATGCGGTACCATTTGTCGCTCAATGAGCCTGTCGAGGGACTTCTGGGGGACCCTCACAGCCCGCCCAACCTTAACGAAATCAAGATGCTTACGGCTCAGGCGCCATCCGCGTACAGCGGCAATACTGACGCTGAGTTGTTGTGCCGCTTCGGCGATTGTGACCAATTTATCCATGTGTTCATCTCCTATTACTTTCACTTCATGCTGAATGTGCTTGAATACTAGCGAAGGTTGTGCTCTATTATCAAGTATGGCATTTGTAGAGCATGATTTACAGCAAACCTATCCCCCGTTTGTATGGGCAAAGGACATCTCTGTAGCGGTTTGCGACGACGAACTTGAGGTCTCCGGCACAAGGGTGGTGCTTGAAGAAGAATGGCTGGCTGCCCCCGATTTCCTCCGCGAGTACCGGCGAGCCGTGAGTCGATACGGGCCCCAAAAGCGGCAAGGGAAGAACTCGCCTCACATCCAATTTGCTAATGCTGAAACTGACCAGGAGTTGATCAAATTCATTCAGCGCTTCGGGCCAATCGTAGTTCGCACTTTGCGAACAGAGGAGCGCCCCACTCCGTATGTCATTGATGTGCCCGGCGTAATGCACTACGAGTATTCGGGCGACCGGACAATTTTGGTGGCGCACCAAGACTTAGCGGAGCTAAGGAGCGAACGCCGGGCATATCGCGCTGCTCTTAGCCTCGTCTCGGAGTTGCAGCGAGGCAAGTATGCGGATACCCGCAAAATCGCGGAGAATGTATCCGAAATCATTGCAAACATCTCCAAGTGGCCCGAGCAATGGGAACGCGAGCAGCAGTTACTAGCCAGTGGGGTGGGGTTTGCAAGTCAGCCCGCATGGCTGTTCCGACAGGACAACCTCGAACACCTCGAAAACTATAAATACTATGTTTCCCGTGAGAAGACTGATGATCCAATCACGAACGCACTAGTGATGCATCCGATTGCAGCTGGTCACTATTCAATTTGCGAGCTCGTAAACGCCTTCAGTTCACTGGTGTATCCATGGGGACAAACGCCGATTGAAGCGCCGCACTGGGATCTAACCTGCGGGGTTCGTCCTGTGCTCTACTACATTTTGAGGAGAGAATACCTCCTAATGGCGCGCAGTATTGGTATCTGTCGGAATACAGATTGCCGGCATCTTTTCGAGATTGAGCGTTTCGGGCAGGAGTTCTGCAGTGAGGAATGCTCGCGCCTCCAGCGCCAACGGGACTACTGGAAGAAACGCGGGAAAACCCTCAGAAAGCGCAGAAGTAAAAGAGAAGCTAACGGTCGGAATTAAGCAAGAACGGACTGAGCGAGTGCTACCAACACTCACTCAGCCCTAACCAAAGTCACCTAACTAGGAGGCAACAATGGCTAGACAGCAACGTAGCACCACAGCTTCATTCCCTCAAGAACTCCCAGCCATCTCTCGGGTTGCGCTCTACGCCCGAGTCAGCACTCTCAACAACCAGGATCCAGAAATGCAGCTTGCCGAACTCCGGGAATATGCAACGCGCCGCGGGTGGCGGATCGTCGAGGAGTTCACAGATCAGGGAGTGTCGGGCTGCAAGGAGTCCCGGCCAGCCCTGAATCGGCTGATGTCAGATGCTTGCCGTAGACGGTTCGACGCGGTCCTGGTCTGGAAGATTGACCGCTTTGGGAGGTCCCTGAAGCACCTGGTCAATGCGCTGGCCGAACTCGCTGCTCTCGGCGTGGCCTTCATCAGCTTGCGGGACAACCTGGACCTCAGTACGCCTTCTGGTCGGCTGATGTTTCAGATCATTGGAGCGATGGCTGAGTTCGAGCGGGCGCTGATCCAGGAGCGGGTCCGAGCCGGCATTCGGAACGCACGAGCAAAGGGCCAGCGTCTTGGCCGGCCGCGGGTTATTCTAGACGCCTCACGGGTTGCCACTCTTCGCGCTCGGGGGGATTCGTGGTCGCAAATCCAGGCCGAACTAGGGGTGAGCAAAGGCACAGCTCAACGTGCCTTCGCAGCTTTGCCCAAAATTGTCTAGCGGAGTTTTTGGGCGCGGCCTTTTGACTCCGGGATTTCCTGTCTGCGGTCAAAATGTCAGGGCAATTACGACACAGGAGGCGGTCAGGACCAAAATGTGAGTAGCCCAGCGGGAGTGGGTTTTGGTACAGTTTTGCTACAGTCCACCGTGAGTCCGTGGACACTCGGCGCAAAATTGTGGAGTTCGGCTATTGGAACTGATCTATATTGAATAGTGCCCTCTGCTCGTTGAGCTCCGCTGGCTCTGATGGATTTGGATGCTCTCACAGCTTCAAAATCGACTTCACTTACTCACATCCCTCAACGTCGCCCGAAAACCGAATGTGCGGATGGCTCGCTTAAAGAAAACCGATCGATGGATTTGCTCCCGTCGCCGGTTGCTGTATCTTTTGTTCATAGTCACGCTGGCTCCCACGCCGCTGCTAGGCTCGGAGCAGCGTGGTCGGCCCGTCAAAGGCATGCCTGAGGCTCCGCTTCCCACCCGCGCCCAGATCAGCCAAGCCATCGCGCTCTCCGGAGGTTATCTGGAGCGCGCCTGCGGCCTGGACGGCAAGTTTGTATATGAAATCGAGACCCACTACGGCCAACAAGCGTCCTCTTACAATATCGTCAGACACGCTGGCGCAATGTATGCGCTCGCTATGCTGAATCGCTCCACGCCAGACCGGAACGCAGTAGACGCGATGCTGCGGGCGGCAACCTTCATGCGACAAAACTACATCGCGCCGGACGTACATCCCGGCCAACTGGTGGTTTGGTCAGAACCGAAGGGGCAGCGCTCTGAGGCGGCATTAGGCGCGACCGGCCTAGGATTGGTGGCGCTGACGGAGGTAAGGAAAGTGGCGCCGAAATCGGTGCCGCTGGGAGAATTGCAGGCGCTGGGTCGCTTCGCGCTGTTTCTGCAAAAGGACGATGGCAGCTTTGCTTCAAAGTACCATTCGGAGACCGGGCCGGAGGACTGGGACAGCCTGTACTATCCTGGCGAAACTGCTTTGGGGTTGATCGGACTGTACGAAACCGACCATTCTCGTCAATGGCTCAACGCTGCTGCCAAGGCATTGTCGTACCTGGCGAGAAGCCGCGCGAAGCTTTCACCGGTTCCCGCCGATCACTGGGCAGTGATCGCGATTGCCAAGTTGCTACCCTACTGCGACAAAACTTCCTGTCCTGTTTCCCGCGAAGAATTACTACTGTACGCCAACCAGGTCTGCAACGCGATTGTGCGCGATCAACTAAGAAACCCCTCAGCACCCCTGGACGGTGCCTTCGATGCGATCGGAGTCACATCGTCTGTCGCCACTCGCATGGAGGGACTGCTGGCCGCGCTGGAATTCCTACCAGAAAATGAGTTCCGCGCAAAGGTCGAAGCGGCGACTGGCCGTGGCATCACTTTCCTTCTGCGCGCACAGATCAAATCGGGCCCCTACGCTGGAGGGATACCAGGGGCGTATCTCGCTGGAGCGCCGGGCACATCGGAGATTCGTATCGACTGTGTCCAACACGCTCTATCTGCCTTACTTCGTTGCCAGAAGGTGCTCCTAAAACACTGAAGGGACATCGAGCGCTACCGATTCTATTCGCTTGCACGCGCGGGGCCAGAGTCGCCAGACGCCCTAGCCGCTCTGCCAAATCACCTTTCCATCACGCTTGATGCAGTACCATACATTCCCCGTCGAGACAACGGCGATCCCCCTCGAAAATTCCGTCGCTACGCCGAATCTCGGCTCTATCACATATTTGCCGGAATGATCGATATAGCCCGCCATTCCGTCACTGTGCACAGCTGCCAGCCCTTCCGAAAAAGGAGCAGCAAAGTCGAACTTGAAACTGACAACGGGATATCCCCTTTGATCGATGTAGCCCCATCGATCGCGGAGCGCAACAGCAGCCAGACTCTCGCAGAATGAGCCCCCGCTTGCACCATCGAACTTCGTAGGAATAACCAGGGTCCCGTCCTTGCTGATGAAGCCCCACTTACCCTCGATCTGGACTGGTGCCAGACCCTCATGAAATGCAAAAGCACCATCGTAGCGAGGAGGTATGACGATCTCTCCAGTCTTGTCAATATAGGACCACTTTCCTCCTAACTCGACGTGGGCCAATCCTTCTGCGAAACTCAATGCTCGATCAAACCTCGGCGACACAACAAGAATTCTATCTGTCGAGATGTACCCCCACTGTTTACCCATCCTCACGGCAGCCAGTCCTTCAGAGAAGTTCCGAATCTCGTCAAATTGCGAGATGTCCAGCAAAGCTCCCTTCAGGTCTATAACACCGCGTCGGCCATCGATCTCGACTACTGCAAGACCTTCTTTGAAGTCACCAGCGGAAGTATATTTGGCTTCAATGACGACGGTGCCTACCATATCGATGTAGCCCCAGAAATAGCCATGCACCGCTTCCAGAAGCACTGCCGCGAGCCCTTCGGAGAAGGGCCTGGCCGCAGGATACTTGGCAGTGGATATGCTACGGCCCTTGGAGTCGACATAGCTGAACTTATGGTTCTCATAAACCAAAAATGGCTCGGAGGTGTTGGTTGCCGCTTCATAGGCCATCATGGCAAGAATTGAAACCCCCTAGCCGTAGAATCAGGAGGGAACAATGGCACTCGATGTTTCGCCAAGTGCAAGTTCAAACGACATCTCTTCTCTAGAGGACCAGTTTAGTCCCTCTTTTCTAGTCGCCGCAAAGATTTGGCGGAAAAAGAAGGTTGGGGTGCGTGAATATCTCCATCTCTGCTTCCTCGTATTGGCCCTCAGTCATGCCAATGATCACCGATGGCACTGTGGCGCACGGTTTCCCCGATCCTCGCGTACCGATCTCACACTGCACACGTGCGTTGTGCAATGGGGGATGTGAAACGCCTGGTAACCCGATGCAACTACATGTTTTATACGTGCAAATAGTGCCGAATATCTTCCCCGAAACGCCCGTGCAATCACAAACGACCGGGAAGTTGTCAAGAATGCTAGAATTTTTCGAACCGGAACCGGTGCCTCCCCCTACTGCGGCGATGACGACGGCAATTGTAGGCAAAGGTAGAGGGAAACAAGGGACAGTGGAAGATGTTGAAGTGAATCCCGAACCACCGGATCCACTCCCGCAGGATATGCCAGGCAAGAAGCTTAGTAAATCACCCAGATTCAGTGTTGGAAATACATTCGGTCCGGCTGGTAGACCCGGCGTCCCATCGCCCGGCGCGAATCCGCCTCCGCCTCCGTCGCCTCCACCCCAGCCGCACCCGAACAAGTCGCACCAGCCAAGGCAGAAGGGATCGTCAAAACTGCAGCCGAAACCATCGCCTCCGCCCCCTCCGCCACCTCCACCTCCACCACCGCCGTCGTCGTCAAGTTGGCATTGAGCATGTACAACGCACCAAAACCAATCCAGACCCAGCGAGTCAACCGTGTTCAGCGGTCGGTTCCCGACGTACGCATACTGGTTCCAGCTCTGTGGATCGGTGGGGCTCACAGCCGCCAAACCTAAGGGGTCGGGCGACAACCACCGCCCTTGCACTGGGCTGTGCTCACGGTAAAGGAAATCATATAGTCCCCCGGCACCGCCCGAGCCACTTGATACCGTGTCCTGATTCTGACCGGTGAAGGAGAGATCCTGTGTACCTGCGGGTACATAGTTCTCGCCGTAGGGAGCATAGGCTCCGCTATAGTAGAGGGTTCGGGAAGGTGTCGTCGCCAGCCGAGAACTACCTAGCCAATCGGGATGGCGGTAGTACTGCAACCCAGACGAGTTGTAAACAGCCTGCGCGCCTGCCGGGAGGCCCACAAAAGCCTTGACCAGCGACGAGCCGTTCATCAAAGCCAGCTTCGCGCCAGACGGGCTGTAGACAATTTCTATTGAACTCGTCGGGCTGGTGGTACACGCCGAGCCCTTGTCCTGCTCAACGACGCGACCCAAGGCATCATAAGTCTGACAAATGCCATTCGATGTGCCAGAGTCAATGCCGGTCACCTTGTTCTCCGTGTCCCAGCTATAAGCATGGGAGTTGTCGGCAGTCAAGTTTCCGTTCTTACCGTTCGGATCGCCCGTACCTGTGTATGAGAAGGGGCTGGTAGTGATCCGGTTGGTGTTGTTCGTGTAATCGTAGTTTACTTGGAAAGATGTCCCCGTACTGCCACCGGGCACGGTTTTCGTGATATTGCCAAACGGGTCGTAGTTAAACGTCTGGCTCCATGTGCTGGCGCCGCAGTTCGCGCTCGCTACCCGGCCAAGATCGTCATGGGTGTAGTTGCAGGTTTGACTGTCGGCCGGGTTCAACTGGTCCGTGATTACCAGTTTTTGTAGGCTGGCGTTGGGGTTCCAGGTTAGTTGTCCGATGTCCGTTTGCGGCGAACCGCCCACACTGTAGGTGTACTTCGTCATCCTCTCCGTATTGGGATCAAAGACGAAGGCATCGCTGTCAGACGACCCGTACGTCAACGCTGTTACATGGCTGGAAGGATCATAAGCGATGGAAGAAACAACCGGACTCTGGCTGCTGCCCGAAGTCACTGTAGACATGCGGCCTTCACCGTCGGTGGCGTAGTTGATTGTAGGCAGTCCCGAAAGGCCACTCAGCGTTTCGATCGCACCGTTCGGCCAATAGAGGGAACTGGTGTGATAATACGTGTTCGTACCTGAGTGTGGAGTCAGTTCCCAAACATCCCAGGTCTGCCCAGTGGTCGAATAGCTGAATCCGAGATCGGTAATCTTGCTGCTGCACGTTCCGATGCAGGTGTACGCCTCGGCCAAGTGAGTCTTGGCATTGGCCATAGCTGATCCATTAACCGTTGCTGTGTCATAAACGAAGTTCTTGGCGGGGGTGCTCGTGCCCGGATAGATGATACTACCCACGCGATGGTAGGCATCGTAGCCGCTGTAACATGTGGCATTTCCAGCTGCGTCCAGCCGCTTAAGCATATTCCCCGCCGAGGTGATGCTCCCGCACGATGCGTCACCTGAAAGCGAGTCGTAGCTATAGGTCACCGCAGAATTGTTCATCTCGGGATTCGTTTCCGAAGTCAGCCGTCCAAGCATATCGTAAACAAAAGAACGAGTCTGGTGCCCGGAAGACGCTTGAGCGTTTTGAGTGACGCCGGCCCGATTACCAAGCAGATCGTACGCATACCGCGTCAGATAGCCGGTTGCAGACGTGTTCTGGTTACACGAAGCACCGGGAAACGCGGTAGTTCCGCTTGTGATCTCGCACACGGAGGTCAGTCGGCCGAACGCGTCATACTCCTGCTGCCTCTTCTGCGCTGGCGAGCTCAGCGTCTGCAGAACGTCGTTTTCGCTGTACGAGTACGCCGTCAATCCCCCACCGCTGTCCGACACGCTCGCTGTTCGGCCAAGTGCATCGTAAGTATAGTCCGTTTGTGCTTGCCCGGAGCACGACGCTGTGTTCGTAGTTTCGGCGGCGGCGCTATACGGCAGCGTTTTGGAACTAATCCGGCCAAAACTGTCGTAGCAGGTTGCAATGGTATCGTAGTTGGTCGCGCTCGGCCCTTGCTTCGTTTGCTGAAAGATTGTGCGACCAAAACCGTCATCGGTCGACAGAGTGTCTACGATCGAAGTACCGCCATTGAATGTACTTGCATATTTGGTCTCGCTTTGGAACCGTTGATTGCTGGAATTCAAATAGTAGAAATAGTTCGTGATTGTGCCCGCCTGGTCGGTCGTGCTGTAAGGTCGCCAGAATTCGTTGCTGTAGTTCGAGCCACTGTAGGCCGTGCTGCTGGTGTTGCCGTTCTCGTCTGTGAGTGAAAGCAGCACGCCGCCAGTGCAGTTCCAGGTCATCGAGCGTGAGAGACCCAACGGCTCGCTGACCGAGGTCACAAAAGAGTTGCCGCAGGACGCGTTATTCGTAGGCGAGTAGTGGTATGTGGTACATGATCCTGGTTTATTTGCGCAAGTGGTCGCGCTAGACGTGCTGACATCCGTCGAAGTGTTGAGATTGCCAGTGTCATAGTAGGTGTACACACGATATAGAGTCGTTGTCCCATTCACTTGCGCTGCGACACTTGTCAAAAGGCCTCTTGCGCCGGTGACAGCGACATGCTGCGGCGTACCGGTGGTTTGCGCCGGAGTCCCCGCGTCGTAGCCATAGGTTGTATATCCCTTTACGTTGCCGCCAGAATCTTGGATGGTCACACTCAATGATTCCACCATGCCATTTCCCAAAGTGGCAAGACTCGTTATGGTCTTCCGAATCAGCGACCCGACCGCGCCGTTACCGTAATCGTAATCGTCGACTTCGCTCCTTAGTCCGGATGTCTGGAAGGTGCTATCCGTTTCCGATTGCAAACCGCTGGCATTGGGGAGTTGCCTAAACACGGTTGTGCGCAGTAACGGAGATGCCACGGCGGTTGTCGCGCAACTGGATGGTGTACTCACACCGTTCCCGTTGTAGCAAGTGATGATTGTGCCTAGAAGTGTTCCAGGGGCACTTCCCTGATACATCAGCCGCTGAGTTTCATAAAAGTTCTTCGTCCCATTGCTTCCGGAGTCTTGCCAAAAATCAATGACCGTTTGGTTCTGCGCTGTACTCGGATCGGTGATCCAGGTCTGCCAGTGAGCGCCGCTGACCTGCGTCCGGGCGTAAGTCCATGTACCGCCAGGATTCGGAGTCCGGGTAAGGGTCATCGCGGTTCCATCTGTGCAGTTGATGGCGTTGTTTCCCGTCCCGGTTCCGTGGCTATAGGCGTACGCGATCGTGCCGCCGGTTGGCAGCTGAACAGAAGCCAGACGCCCGGTCACAATCTGGCTGTCTTGCGCTGTCTGCTCGTAGTTAAACTGATAAAAACTGCCGTCGGGCAGTGTCACTCGGTCCACAAGATACTGGTTTGGCTTGCTATATTCCGTGATACCACTGCACCCAAAATTGGTGGTGACCGTGTAGGTGTGATAGCTGGCGGTGTAGGAAACCGGACCCGAAGGGGACGTGTAGGTGAGTAATGTACTGCTTGGCGCAGTGCCTGTGGCCGTCAATACCGTTGTGCCAAGAGTGTCAGTATAAACGGCGTTCGTTTCCGTGATTTGGTTGCCGTTTCTGTCAGTCGTGGTGAAGGGACTCGTCGAGGTCGGCGGACTCGTGAGCCACGGAGCACTAATGGTTGATCCGTCAGTAGTGGTGAGCGCTCCGGAAGGAGTTCCTGGACCAAGAGACACATTAGAGAGTGCCAAGCCAGATCCGTCGTTCGCATACGTAGTCGGTATGGTCGCCGGTAACTGCCCGTTGGGGGGGCAATTCCCTCCCGGCGATTGGATGTATGTCCCGCCGACCCCGAACCAATGTGAGACACCCGATGGGTCGTAATATACGAAGTTGCTGAAATCCCACCTATAGTATGTTACATTGCCGCCGTTGTAACAATTCCCTGAACTGTACGCGACCGAATAGCTCATATAGGGCGAGAACACTGGCCCCAGGCCCTGC
>Ga0210406_10005945_pt1 | contig 12692 bp, 7 predicted proteins | sample IncBWC30MmetaG_FD_155454 | JGI IMG/M metagenome (GOLD analysis project Ga0210406, IMG submission 155454) | Forest soil microbial communities from Barre Woods Harvard Forest LTER site, Petersham, Massachusetts, United States - Inc-BW-C-30-M | ecosystem: Environmental > Terrestrial > Soil >...
CCTGATTACACCCTGTTTGCGGATCGCCGCCCCGTGCCAGCGAAGCACGGCGAAGGCGAGTCAATTATCATCCAGCTTTCGCCCGAGGCCGTGGTGGACCGCGCTACAAACGCGCACGCTTCCGAGGACCTGTTTGAGTATTGCCGTATTGTCTGGCGGCGAAAGGCTTCGTTTCTCGCAAACGTTGTGGTTTGCGCGGTCGTGGCCGCAGGCTTGACCTGGATGCAACCGGCACAATATCGGGCAAGCAGCTCACTTGAGTTTCAGGGCCTGAATCAACGATTCCTCAACATCGGCGATGTCGACCCGATCGCGAGAGACGCGGGCGTGTCTTACGACGGTGAGATTGAAACCCAACTGGAGCTGCTCCGCAGCAAGGCGCTGATCGGACGAGTTGTCTCACGGCTGAAATTGGATGAGCGATTCGGTGATCCAGCACCGCCCCGGTGGCGGAGCCTACCCAGCTTATCTCCAAAGAACGTTGACTCCCGCCAAGATCGCGCTATCGAAGCGGCAGCGGCCAACCTCAAAGCGAGCGGGGTCCGTGGGACTCGTATCATCAGAGTCGCCTTCGATTCGACTGACCCGAAATTGGCGGCCGATTTCCTAAATGCACTGGTGGAGGAGTTCATCAACCATCAAACCGAAATACGTGCGGCGTCCAGCGAGCGGACAGGTCAGTGGCTTGCAAAGCAATTGAACGACCTCAAACTGAGGCTCCAAAAGTCCGAAGATGACCTGCGCACATACGCTCGCGACTCGGGGCTTCTTGTTACATCCGACCAGGAAAATGTAGCCGAACAGAAGCTGAAGCCGCTTCAAGATGAACTCTCGAGAGCACAGAGTGAGCGAATGGCTAGACAGGCGCGGTATGAAGTTGTGAACTTGAGTGGGCCAGGTTCGCTGCCGGGGCTCCTTGATGATCCCATCCTGCGCGAGTATCAGAGCAAGCTGACGGGCCTTAGGCAGAAACTCGCCGAACTTCGATTCCTACTTACGCCCAGCCACTACAAGGTCGAGCAAGTCCAGGCGCAGGTTGTCGAACTTGAATCCGCACTTGTAAAAGAGGAAACAAACACCCGCGGTAGGATCGCGAACGAGTATCGGTCCGCCCAAGTTCGGGAGCAGCTCCTCACCGCTGAATTCGAGAGACAGTTAGCGTTTATATCGCGACAGGATGACAAGGCCGTTCGCTACAGCATGCTGAAACGAGAGGTGTCTAGCAACCAGCAGCTATATGGAGCGATGCTCCAAAAAATGAAAGAGGTTAATCTTACTTCCGCACTGCCCACGAGTAATATCCTGATTGTAGACAGCGCAGAAATACCTCGCCAGCCTCACAGGCCCAACCTCCTCCTGAATACCGGTCTGGGCTTACTCGCGGGCGTCTTCTTCGGAGCAATTTTAGTGTTCACGGTTGAGCGGACAGACGGTACCGTAAGACGACCGGGAGACCTATTCCGCTGTACCCGTGTCCGAGAATTGGGCGTGATTCCCTCCAAGAAGCCCGCCAAGCGCATCCCTTTCGGTCGCAAAGCTACCCTAGGGCTGTTGGCTGGCAGCCAGTGGCAAGAGCAGCAGGATGACCCGCCGATTGAACTAGCCACCTACGGCGGGGGGACATCCCTTCTCGGTGAGGCGTTCCGGGCAACGGCCATTTCCCTCCTATTCAGTAGTGATGATACGTGCCACTCGCGTGTGATCGTGGTCACCAGTCCTGGACAGGGCGACGGCAAGACTACGGTCATCTCGAATGTCGGGATCGCTCTGGCGCTTCTGGGGCGGCGAGTTCTGCTCATCGATGCCAATGTGAGGAGGCCCCAGCTGCATCGGATTTTTGGTTCGCCGAACGTAAGCGGGCTGGTCGATTTCCTTGAGGGAGCTAGCCAGCCTGACTGCGCTCTAAAGGAGCTCGCTCACAAGAGCGGAATCCCCGGTTTATGCTTGCTAACCAGCGGTGGGCATTCAGCCGCCGCTCCTCTTGTCCCACGGTTCAACCGAGCGCCCGACCTGCTGCAGGCATGCCGGCGCGAATTCGACACCGTCCTAATCGACACTCCACCGGTGCTGGACAGGGTGGACGCAAGGGTTCTAGGCCACCTGGCGGATGCAGTGGTCCTGGTGTGCAGGGCGGGCACAACTCATCGTGGGGAAGTAGCGGCTGCTGCGGGCCGTCTTGCTGCCGACGGAACCCCTGTGCTGGGTACTGTCTTGAATGCCTGCGACCTGAAAACTACCAACTACCGCCTACGCAACTGAGAAGCGCTGATACCTAGTGGGCAACAACGGTACTGCAGTGTAGCCATAGTCAACAGAATGAAGTCGAAAGCCTGTGCCGGATTCGTACGCCGTGACTAAACCATCTGAACGCAATTACAGCCTGCTCCGACCGATACTGGCTCGGAAGCGGTGTCTTGCGGTGACCCTGGCCTTTGACCTGATAGCGTTATTCGCTGCCTGGCACTTCACGATCGAAATCAGGGTTCTAGCGAACCCGCTGGTTGTTCGGCAATTCGACCACGCAGCCCTAAAGTCGGCGGCGCCGCCCCTGAGCGGACTGCTGCTGCTATGGCTTCTTGTGGCCGTTTGGCTGAAGGTCTACCAGCGCGATCAGGGCGGGTCGGCTGTGGCGGAGTGGCTACGAGTCGCTGAGTCCGGAACGGTTGCAGCCGTTGTGGCGATCATCATCACCTTTTTTTCCCGTGAACTTGGCACGCCTTTATCGAGATCGTTTGTGATCTTGTTTCTGCCGGTTAGCGTCCTGATGCTCAGCACAGCGAGGTATCTGGCACGGAGGGTGTCTTGGTTGTTGGAAACCCGTGAACCAGCGCGGGAGCGAGTCGCCATGTTTGGTCATGGGCGGGAGGTCCGACGCTTGAGTGACCACATCCGGGACGTCTGGAGCGGCCAGTGTGAGTTAGTGGGCTCTATTATGCCCGATGGCGCGCTCTGCCGCGGGTTAGGCAACGGCGTTCCCGTCTTGGGTACCACCAGGCAACTGGGCGAGGTCATTAACCGGCAACGACTTCAGCGGATCGTGATGGTTGAGGGAGGCTCCCCCAAACGTGAAGCCGATAAGTGCCAACTGGTTGCCAAACGAATGGGGGTCATCGTGACGAGGAGCATTGGCAACGGCACCTCAGGCGCACGTCCCCACGTGTTGGATTTATCGGGTGTTCCTCTGCTGCTGGAACTGACACCGATTTACTTCACCCGTCGTCAGGAGGTGATCAAGCGGATCTGCGACATTGTGATTTCAGCGCTCGTCCTAGTCTTGATCCTGCCAGCGTTTGCTATTTTTGTCATCTTGGTCAAGGTCAGTTCGGCCGGCCCAGTATTTTACAAGTCGCTGCGTGTGGGCAGAGGTGGCCGGTATTTCATGTTCCTGAAATTTCGGTCCATGCGCGACGGCTCTGGAGATCGCCGAGCGCTCAAAAAACGCAATGAAAAAAGCGGCCACATCTTCAAGATTCGCGACGATCCACGAGTAACTCCACTGGGCCGTTTCATGCGTCGTTACAGCATTGATGAGTTGCCGCAGCTCATCAACGTCCTTCGCGGAGAAATGAGCCTCGTTGGCCCCCGCCCCCTCCCTGCCCAGGACTTGGATCCAGACGGCCAGAGCCGGTTGTTCCGATTCTGGGCAGAGCAACGGTCACGTGTTTTGCCGGGCATAACCGGGCTCTGGCAAATCAGCGGGCGAAGTAACTTGAGCTTCGACAAGATGCGTGAGCTGGATGTTCAATACATCCAGAATTGGTCCCTGTTCTTCGACCTTCGAATTCTGGTTACTACACCGTTGGTCGTTATCAGCGCGCGCGGCGCCTATTAACGACCACGCGATCTGTTACTGAAATGGGTAGTCCCTGCCACGGAAACATATCCCAGTGCAACAGCGACAACACAGGAACTGAGGCGCGACGCTGCTCTCTCCCGGACCTGCTAACCGCGCTCTTCACTGGTCTGGAGAAATACCGAGTATCGTACTGCGTCCTGCATTCCCATGAGGCCTTACCTGAGAATGTTACCAGCGACCTGGACATCGCGGTCGACTCTCGACATCTTGCCCTGCTCAAATTAGTACTTGATGCGATCGAGCGAAACGGCTACCAACTCGTGCAATGCCTCAACTACGCGGTTGGAGCCAATTATTTTGTTTTTGCCTGGTTCGATCATAACCGGTTACACACAGCGGCGATAGACGTCATAACTGAGCACCGGCGAGGAGGACTGGTTTTGGATCACGGACACGAGTTGCTCGCTGGACGCCGTAGATCGGATGTGTGTTGGATTTCCAGCGCAGCCGTCGAATTTCGATACTTGCTGGCAAAGAAATCTCTCAAGAAGTCCATTAGTGCGAGGCAGGAATGCCGGTTAAGCCGGTTGGTACAGGAGCTGGGGGAGGAGCAGTCCAAACAAATCGCGAGCCGGTTGTTCGGCCGGAAGGTCGCTAAGCACGTTGTGGAAGTGTGCACCCGACAAGACGCGGGGATGCTTCTGACAAGTCTTAGAGCACGCCTGTTTTGGACAGCTCTCTTTCGCAGTCCTCAGCGCGTTCTCCGATTTTGGCCGGGGGAGCTCATCAGAGCCGGCCGCCGATGGTTTCAGTCAACCGGCTTACTGGTTGCGGTGCTAGGCACCGACGGGGCGGGCAAGAGCACGCTCGTGCACGAACTGACGACAGAGATCACAGGCCTCTTCCGGCGCCAAAGGCGCTTTCACTGGCGGCCAGCGTTGCTGGCTCACCGGAAAATAGGTTCGATACCGGCTAATCCACACGAGCAACGATCCAGGAGAGCCTGGTGCTCGATTTTTTATCTGGCAGCTTACCTGCTGGATTACTGGCTTGCGTATCTCGTGACAATTCGGCCAACCTTGGCCCGGTCGGGTCTTGTGATCTTTGACCGTTATTTCGACGATATGGTCGTTGACCCGACGCGATATCGCTATAATGGCCCGTCCTGGCTGGCCAGGGTTCTGTGCCACATCCGGCCGGCGCCACAATTAACGCTTCTTTTGGATGCCGCGGAAGAAGAAATCTTCCAGCGCAAGCAGGAATTGTCCACCGATGAACTTCGCCGCCAACGCAGCGGTTATCTCGCACTGGCACAACGGATGGGTGCAATTGTGCTCAACGCCTCCCTGCCGTCCCGGGACGTGCGGATGGTAGCCTCGCGAGCGATTGTTTCACAACTGAAACATCGGCTGAGAAATCGGCCGCCGTTGTTCCTGTCATGGTCAAAACAGCAATCAGCTTTCGCAGCGGCTAAGAGCAGGATTCTCGAGCAACCGGCGGCCGATTTGAGCCTGAGACCGATCCAGGCCGCGGGATCTTGCCGATTGGGCTTATTCGAGACGCCGCTATCGAGCCCACATAGGTTTACTGTACTACCATCAAGCCGCAACCCACGCTGGTTGCTGCCCGTCGGAAATCGTCGCGCTGCGGTACGGGCGATGCAGATCTATACTCCATATCGCCTCCCGGCCCGGGTCGCGACAACCCTGTTGCTCGCGTGCGTCAAAACTGGCTGCGTGGTTTGGCCTTGCGAGCGGCTGTGCCTCAGCGACGAAGTGGCCCGTAGCTTGGAGGATATCGTCGCGCAGGCGGTCGGTGAACCACACCCCGTTTTCGCACTATTGCTCGGCACTTCGGAGCGGCTCACGCTTCAGGTCATGCGTACGGACGGTGAACTTATCGGCTACATTAAGATCCCACTTACCGACCGCGCGGCCTCTGGCATTCGCCATGAGGTGGTTGTGCTCAATCGATTGGAGAGGGTGAAGCCGCTCCGCAATTGCGTGCCAAAGTTGCTGTTTTCCGGCGAGTCCATCTGTGGCCATGTCCTGTTCCAGGCTGCAGCGGAGGGAAAACCCGGCCCTTCACGATTCGGAGTATTACACACGCACTTCCTGCGGCTTCTCTCGACGATAGACCCTGTCGAAGAGAGTGGATCTGCTCTAGTCGAGCAGGTTGCGGCCCGCTGGAGCGGAACGGATTTACTAACATGCGAGGATCGACGGCATGGCGACCTTGCATTAGCTGAGGCGGCAAGAACCCTGGCGGGATCAACTGTCCCCTGTAGCTTGACCCACGGCGACTTCGCTCCATGGAATACGCGCGTGCAAGGCCAGCACCTTGCTGTATTCGATTGGGAATCGGCCGGGCACGGGCCGACTCAATGGGATCACTATCACTTCGCCGTCCAGGTCGCCAGCCTTTTGCGCCGGCAATTGATCATTGGCGAAGACGGTAGTGACTCCGGTCATAACAAAGGATTGTTCATCCTTTATATTTTGAATTCGCTGCGCGACTTACTCAACAACGAGGCACAATGGAGCGACCGGGGAATCCAGTATCGACGATCGGCGCTTCGCACACTCGTTCGAGGCTCGGGAACACAATCTACTCGGGAGCCATGACTGTACGCATCGGCCACTTCTTGTATCACTATCCGGAGGTTGGGGGCACGAGCTCAGCCGTCTACGGACTATCGAAAGCCTTAAGCGCGCTGGGACATGACGTAACTCTGTATTGCTGTGGACAGCAGGACCGCCGCTCGGAGTGGGTAACCCGAACTCCGGAGAATCTGCACATAGTTCGCTGCTCGCCGGAACGACGGTATCCGTTTCATATCCCACAAGAGATGCTAGCACGACTCAGTCATAATGCCGACCAGATTCATCTCCTGGTCGTGCATGGAATCTTTAGTCCGTGGAACTTCGCGGTAGCCCGTACCGCCAGGCGCGCCAAGATACCGTACGTGGTCTCGCCCCACGGGCTCTATCACCCGGCATTGCTTGGAAAGCACCGGTGGCAAAAAGCTCTTTACAGCAGGCTTTTTGAAAAACCTCTTTTGCATGGCGCATCCGCAGTTCAAGTTTTTGATAACTACCACATAGGGTTCTTATCGGCTTTTGGTTTTCGTGGCCGGATCATAACGGTGCCGAACGGGTTCGAGCCCGGCGATATCCCTGTACCTGATGGGCAGGGTGCATCATTAGGATCGACTGGACTTACCCAGCTTCTCTACCTTGGCAGGATGGACATGCACACGAAAGGGCTTGACCTGTTGTTCGAAGCCCTCGCTGCACCCGCTCTGCGCCCATTTTTGTCGACCATCCGGATCAATCTGGTGGGACCAGACTCACTCGACCGGCAAGCGCTAATGCGAATTGCAGACCGGCTCGGCGTTTCCCAGTCTGTCTCGTATCTGGGCGCAGTGGAAGCCAAGCGTAGATGGGAAACAATCGCTGCCTGCGATCTCGTGGTTCTGCCGTCCCGCCACGATGCATTTCCCACCGTGGCCCTCGAAGCAATGGCCGCTGGCAAGCCAATCCTGATCTCTACGGAAACCGGGATCACGTCGTGGGTACGACGCGGGCGGTGCGGCTTCGTCGTCGCGCCGGATCACAAATCGATTGCAGAAGGCCTGGCTGCCGCCCTCGCTGAAAAGCATTGCTGGTCTGAGATGGGGCGGGCTGGCCGAGACCTTGTACTCGAACACCTTACATGGACCAGCGTCGCCCGAACCGCGATTGATGCCTATCGTGACGTCATCCAACAGGCGTCGAAGCCGGGGGGCTAGGTCCCAGTACGCCCCCGCCGATTTCAGTTTTGAATAGCGGTTCGTTTGTTCACGGGCCATCCACGGATAAGCACATGGACGCGTTGAAGCGAGCCAAGCATTCACCACTTTGGCATCGCGGGAGCCACGCCCCCGCCGCCCAGAACTGTCGACAATAGGCTATGAAGCGCTTCGTCAAAGAGGGCGCCGTAAGACTCCTAGGGCCACTATTCCGAAGCCGCGCAGGCCGTCGCGGTGTCGTCCTTTGCTATCACTCGATTCATCCGGCCAAGGCGTTTGCATCAGCCACTCCGAGTTTATTCGACGCACACCTTCGCTGGCTTGTGAAGCACTGCAAGCTCGTCCGTTTCAGTGAAATGCTGCACGCCCTCGCGGCTAGCAGCGATAAACCGGTGGTTGCAATAACCTTCGATGATGGTTATGCGGACAACTATGAGCAAGCTTTCCCGTTGCTTCTGCAACATAATGTTCCAGCCACATTCTTCGTGACGGCAGGGTTAATTGAGCGGCGAAATGAAGTGATCACGAGGTTCCAACTGCTGAGAAGGTGCGGCATTCAAGAGATTCGGCCCCTGACCTGGAGGCAACTGCGAGAAATGCAGGTAGCAGGCATGGAGATCGGATCCCACACGTATAGTCATCCTAACTTGGCACGCCTCAGTGCGCGTGACGTGAGCATAGAATTTCGGAAATCCAAAGACGTCTTGGAACAGGGAATAGGCGAACGGGTAAATGTTACCGCCTATCCTTTCGGCAAGCCAAAAATACATCTTACTGCAGAGACTATTGAACTGGCTGGATGCGCCGGATACGTCTATGGCGGGGTCATTACATTCCGTGGTATTCGTCGAACGGACTCACCGTTGGCGCTGCCCAGGATTTGTATCGCCAACGATAACGTCTCGACAATTGGCGGAAAAGTTGCCGGTGATTGGGACGTGATCGGCATTTGGCAAGAATCCGTGCCCATGTGGGTCGCACGGCTGGTCTCGCCGGAAGATTTCCTGCCAGAAGTCAGTACCTTGTCTCTGGAGGAATCTGAAGTTTAGCTTATCTCCGTCTCCCAAGAGCGGTCTACTTGTCGGATACGGCAATCTGTGCAGGTGCTGATAGAAGAGTGAGGAACAGAGTGTTCACCAAAGGGGCACAAATTCTGCACTGGGCCAAAAATGCCACACTTGCCGTTACAGACCAGGCGTTGATCTCAGTTTCGAACTTTGTCCTTAGCGTGATCCTGGCCCGTCTGTTGGGAGCTAACGAATACGGGGCATACACTCTGGCGTTTTCCGTATTTCTCTTGCTGGCAAATGTCCAGTATGCACTTGTCCTCGAGCCGATGAGCGTTCTTGGCCCTTCGCTTTATTGGGAGAACCGGCATGAGTACCTGGGCCTGCTGATTTGGGTGCAGATAGTGGCTGGAATCACATTGGTGGGAGTTCTGACAATTGTAGGGGCTTTGCTCGCCTGGACGCATTTCGATCATGCACTCGTTTCTGCATTCAAAGGGCTCGCGGTCGCGGCGCCATGTATCCTGCTGTTTTGGCTGGCGCGTGGCGCCTGCTATCTCTTTCTGAGGCCCTCTAGGGCTGTGGCGGGTTCCGTCCTTTACGCCTTGTGTGTGGCATCTGGAGCGCTCGCACTTTGCTGGGGAAACTGGCTCTCCTCATCCTCGGTCTTCCTGATTATGGGGGCCGGCGCTCTGCTCGCGGGGATCTACGTATTGACTACGCTCAAGCCCGTATTGGCTTCCGGAATTCTGTGCGTCAGGCGAGTGACCAGCGATCATTGGGATTACGGCCGATGGGCACTCGCAACAGGAGGAGTTCAGTGGCTTTCAAGTGATATCTGGTACCTCATCACCGGAGCCGAGATCGGCCTGGCCGCTGTGGGAGCACTTCGGGCTATTCTCAATTTCTTTCTCCCCCTAAGCCATATTCTAGGCGCCTTGCGTCGGCTCGTTCAACCGGTCTTCGCCGCCGTAATGAGCCGCGGGTCAAGCGGCGCGATGCTGGCCGTAAAGCAATTGTCTTGGGCCTTCACGGCCGTCGTCATCTGCTATTGCGTAGCCGTCGCAATCTCCAGCAAAGCGCTATTCCGGTATCTATACGCAGGACAGTTCCTAGACTACGCATTTCTGGTGCCGTGGGTATGCTTCAGCGTTTTATTGACGGGCGCCTATGCGGCCTGCGGGGTAGGTCTGCGCGCACTGCGGGCTCCCGCTTCGGTGTTTGTCGCCGATTGTTTTGGCGCCGTCATGGTGCTTCTCGGCTTGCCTGCCGCAAAGTTCTTCGGACTGCCTGGAGTGGTCGCAGCGTCGTCGTTGCCGCCTGTGGTCACACTCATATCCACTGCGTTCCTGTTTCGGAGGAAGGTGAGGGGCGCCGTCGCAGGTCATGGGAGTCGGCTGCCCCGCCCGGCCGCTGCCTCAGCTCCCGACGGCCTTGCTGGATAGTCAAAGAACAATTCCAGTGAGCTCTCATCACATTCTGGAGCGACATCATACCAGGGTCGCATGGACTTTTCCTTCGCTTGCAACGGGATATTACTGGCAGCCCGTATTCAAAGAATTTGTGAAGCTATTCAAGGCCACCGTGATATTCACGGACGCGTGGTCAGGATATGTTCGCGGCTGCGAAGGCAAGTTTACTGTCGACCGACGAAGCTCACACGCACGTTCACCGTACGAGCAGGGACCACGTTTCGTATGGGCATCTCCGTCGCTCGTTCCGGCGCTGCTGCGATTTCGTCCGCATGTCGTCTTCACCAGCGGTTTTCACATCTGGACAGCCTATCTCCTGCTCTTTAAGCCTTTCATGAGATGGAAAATCATCCTGGTTTGGGACGGTGTCAGCCCAAAATTGACTGATTCTGGTCGTCGGATTCGCCTCATGTGGCGCCGTCTGATTGCTCGATACTTCTCGCTATGCGTCACAAATACTCGTCAGGGCGCTGAGTACCTCATCGAGGCGGTCAAGATGAAACCGGACAGAATTATCCAATATCCCTATCAAGTCCCAGACCGGCTGACGCTTTGCGCGGAGAGCAGCGCCAAGGCGGTTGCTGGCAGGCATCCTACGTTTCTGTTTGTTGGTGCACTCGTCTATGGGAAAGGGATTCACAAATTTCTGGAGGCCTGCAGCCTGCTGGTCAGGATTGAAGTGCGAGCCTTCTCCTGCACTTTCTTAGGTCAAGGTCCGAATCAGCAGGAGTTTCAACAATTGGCGGACGAACTTGGATTGCACGAGCACGTGACCTGGCTGGGGCCGGTTCCCTATGGAGCACTTGGCACGTATTATTCGGCGCACGATGTCCTGGTGCTGCCCTCATTCGGCGATGTGTGGGGCACTATTGTGCCTGAAGCCATGCTATTTGGTAAAGCGATCCTGTGCTCGCGCCATGCTGGAGCCAAGGAACTCGTGAGGGAAGGCGAAAACGGCTTTGTCTTTGACCCAGCCGACGCGCACGAACTCGCAGACTACATGTTACGGCTGATTTGGAATCCGGAAATGCTCACGAGTTTTGGCCGGAGATCAAAGCAGATCATCGAGCCGTATACGCCCGAACGTGCCGCCGCTGTATTTGACCAGACGATAGCCCGAGCACTTGGAGCCGCACCGGGGGCGACTAGCTGCGCGAATCCGGCGCGCACTAATCAGTAGCACTTCGAAACATCGAAGCCATTCCGGACGGATGGTGGTCTTGAAGATCTTGCTTTCCGCGTACTGCTGCGAACCTGGTAGAGGCTCAGAGCCAGGGGTGGGCTGGAATTGGGTGCGGCATGCAAGCCGTTTCCACGAGGTGTGGGTAATCACGCGGACGAATCTCCGTAGCCAGGTGGAGCAGGCAGCAGCAGCCAGCGGACTGCAACATGTCACGTTTGTCTATTTCGACCTACCCCCCTGGGCGCGGTTCTGGAAGCGCGGTCAAAGGGGAGTGCGCTCTTACTACTACTTATGGCAGCTAGGAGCTTTTCTCGTGGCTCGGCGGTTGCATCGCGAGGTCGGATTCGACCTGGTTCACCATATCACAATAGGCGTGTACTGGATGCCAAGCCTGCTCGCGTTACTCCCCGTTTTTTTCATCTGGGGCCCAGTGGGGGGAGCGGAGCGTACCCCGCGGTCGTTTGAGAGATCATTTGGGTTATCCGGCTGGGTGTACGAAAGAGGTCGTGATATCGCTCGGTTTGTCGGCGAGAGGGATCCGCTCGTACGCATCACCGCGCGTCATGCGGCCGTCGCGTTGGCTAAGACCGAAGTCACGCGCCAGCGCCTTCGGCAGCTTGGTTCGTCTATAGTTCTCGTCATGTCGGAAACACTTCTCTCCGCAGAGGAAGTTCCTGTGCTCGGTCGCGCGTCGACCCGGTACGCTCCTCCGTTTCGAGTAGGCAGTGTCGGGCGGCTTTTGCATTGGAAGGGATTTGCATTCGGCCTGAGAGCCTTTGCCCGCTTTCATGCGGAATGCCCCGACAGCGAGTACTGGATGATCGGGGACGGGCCTGAGCGCGGTCGCTTGGAGAAACTCGCCAAGCGTCTCGGCGTGGAGAAAAGCGTCGTCTTCTGGGGCCCCACGACACGGTCTGAGGCATTAGCCAAGCTGTCGGAGTGCGATCTCCTGCTCCATCCCAGTCTGCACGATTCTGGCGGGTGGACGTGTCCGGAGGCAATGGCAGCGGGCCGGCCCGTGATCTGCCTCGATCTGGCAGGGCCCGCAACACAAGTGACCCCGGACACCGGTATCAAGGTACCGGCTCTTTGTCCGGATCAAATCGTGCGCGATCTGTCGACCGCCCTCATGTGTCTGGCTCGTGATCCGGACCTTAGGGCGCGAATGGGTTGGAGTGGTCAGCAACGCGTTGGAGGCCACTTTATCTTAGAACGCCAAGGCGACTTTTGGACCGAGCTTCGGCACCGTGCTTTGGCCTTCCGTGCGAATACATGAACATCCGGCCTGGTCTTCGCACTATTTCGCTCGTGGTCTTGATTGCCACCGCTGAAGGGTTCGTTGTGGCTGCTGCGATGAATCGATGGGGCGCAGTATCGGTACTGCTCCTTATCATCGTCGTTTCGGCGTGTTGCAGCCTCCCGCAGTCCCTCGCCCAGGCAGCAG
>Ga0210406_10005946_pt1 | contig 12691 bp, 11 predicted proteins | sample IncBWC30MmetaG_FD_155454 | JGI IMG/M metagenome (GOLD analysis project Ga0210406, IMG submission 155454) | Forest soil microbial communities from Barre Woods Harvard Forest LTER site, Petersham, Massachusetts, United States - Inc-BW-C-30-M | ecosystem: Environmental > Terrestrial > Soil >...
TGAAGATTCGTAACAGGCGCCACACGCCGACACGGGGTCCATACTCGAAGACGCTTTCGACGATCGGACTGCGTACCCCGTAGTAGGCCGGAAAGCCGATATCGTTCAGCATGTCTTCGGTCTGATTGTCCCCTTCCAGAAGCGAACGCTCGCCTCCAGCCTCGAAGTTAAGGTTGAAGTTGATCGCAATGCGCGCGTCGCCTGGCCAGTGCGGGTGCGGGGGGTGCGGTCCGTAGCCGAAAAAATCCCTCACAGGGCCGAGGTCGGGTCTGACGCTTTCGTTCATCTGTCCCACATTTTTTGCAGGCTTTCGCCGCGCTTACCGCGTCGCCCTATCACGAGCCGTTCCAACGTCGGCGTGAGGTCGGCTACGTCGCCCCGTCCATGGGGCTTGTGCCAACGACAACAATCCCATCACAGTCCGAACCAAGTGGCAAGTGGTTACAAATAGGTTCGGCGGCCGAAGTTTAAGCGCCCAATGCTCGTTCACGCGGCGCTTCTGGTTCATCTTCAGGCAACGGTCGAAGCCGAAAGAGGCGCCGGGCAGCTGTCGAGCGGCGCCAAGGGTCATGACTTGTGAACCAATTTCAAATATGGTCCAAGACCTCGAGCCCCCCGCGAGTCAAAGATGGATGAAAAATGGCGCAAGAGGCACCCAAAAAGCGCGTCCTGAACGAGCTTCGAAAGCGATTGCGCGAGAACCAGTCTGAAGACGGGCAACTGCCTCCGGAACGCGAGCTTGCTTCTGTCCTGAGCGTTAGCCGACGCGCCGTGCGTGAAGCGCTGGCGAAGTTGGAGGGCGAAGGCGTCGTTTGGCGCCGCCAGGGACGGGGAACATTCACCGAGGCTCCGCCGACCGTGAACTATGGCGAGATCGCCAAGTTGGCCAATCGCGTGAACCCGCTGGAGGTCGTCGACACGCGGTTGGCGATCGAGCCGATGCTGGCCCATCGTTCAGCGTTGCGGGCCTCTCTTGCCGATCTCGACGCGATGAAACGCATCGCCGAGCGGGCCTTGAAGGCGAAGAGTCCCGGCGAGTACACGCGCGCAGACGCCGCCTTTCATCGCAAGATCGCGGAAACGGCCGGAAACGCGCTGTTGCTGGCAATGTTCGAAATGGTCCTTCAGGTGCGCGAAAAGGTCGACTGGGAACGGGTGCGGCGCTACTATTTCCAACATGACGGCGCGCGCCGGTCGTACGACGAGCACTCCTTGATCCTGCGTGCGATCGCCGCTCGGGACCCGGCGGCGACGGAGGCGGCGATGCGCAATCATCTGGAGAGTGTTTCGGCGGTCTTCTTGGAAATGCCCGCCTCGCTACCTTGAGGGCGGCGGCAAAGTCGACCAACGCTTTCGCGTTCATTTTGCTGCGACGACGCGGCATCAATGCCGGCCGTGCGGGATCTGGAGAGTCGAAGAAGAGCGCGGCGGCCTGTAACATGTTAACTGAGCGCGCAGCGCCACGGGCTTTGTCACGCGAACGGCGCCGTTGTTCAGCTTGGCCGCTAAGATGGCGAAGGACAACGATCTCTTCTGTCCGCCGTTGGTCTCGCCTGCGATCAACCGGCACGTCATGCTTCACACTCGGCTTCCGCAAGATCGAGGATTTTGGTCGCCGCGCGTGGGAGGATGTCTCCTGAGAGACGGTGCGAGGATGGGTTTGACATTCGGGCCGTCTTTGCTCGAGAACTTCACCGCGGACGCGATCGACCGACCTCTCAATGGCATCTCGACGAAATGGCCGTGACGCTTGCGAGCAGACAGTTCTGGCTGTGGCGAGCGGCTGACGGTGAAGGCGAAGTTCTCGATCTGTGTTCCAACGATGCAGGAACGCGGATTGGTTCTGAGGGCGCTGTCACACGAACTCAAATTGGCCGTGCGCAATCTGGAGGTCCCAGCTCGGGCTTAGGCAGGGGTGGCGGCTTCCCATGTCCGGAACGCTTCGTCTCTAAGGACGCGGAGCGAGAATTCACATCAACCGACACGACGACGCGAGCGGAAGATGCAACGCTTCAAATCGCCCGGATCAGCCCAGCGCTTCCAGTCGATTCACGCCGCGGTCTTCAACACCTTCAACGTCCAGCGTCATCTCACATCCTGCGACATGATCTCCCGGACGATCTTCTGCTCGGCCCAGGCGTCCGTGATCCGTTTGGCTCGAACCGCGCCAATGCCGGTCACCTCGCGAAGCCGATCGGGCTCGGCCTCGATCACGTCGATCGAGCTCGGCACCGAGGTCTTGAGAAATCGCGCCTTGAATTGCTGACCGTGGGCGCGGTCGTTGATCCATTCGCCCGATGCAGTGATCCACTCGCCGGCGGAGATGATGGCGGCATGGCCCACGACGGTCACGAAATCGCGGTGGCCCCGCGCCTTCGCCCGGAGAACGCAAAAGCCGTTCTCGCCATTGTGGAAGGTGACTCGCTCCACAAAGCCGGCGAGAACTTCCTGCGCCGGTTGTTCAAGATTGGAGTTCATACGGTTTGGACGCCGCGCTCCTAGCTCAGGCGCTGGCGACCGGCCTATTAGGCAGCCTTTGGCCTCTATACAGTAAGTTTCAAGGTGCGACTACGACGCCAGCGAGTCCCGTGAGCCGTCTTCGGAGGACGACATTTTCGCCAGGCCACCTCCGCCGCAGAGCGGCAGTCTGGGAGATCCGCGAGCCAAAAACAAGCGCCGGGTGAGGGTGCGAGAAGCGAAGCGTCTGCCGTGCACCAGGACACACTCGCTTGGATAGAGCGGCTGGCCGGCTTCACGCCGAGCCTCGGCTCGAACGCGCGGCCAATTGGCTGAACGACTCGCCGATTTTAACTCCGGGTGGAGCTGATTTGCATGTTCGGATTGGGCTCGGGGGCCAACGACCGGCACCGGGTAGTGTCAGGTGCTCTCGCGCTCGACCACCCGGAATGAGGTCAGAATGATTTCATCGTGGCGATTCCTGCTGCCTGCCTGCAACAGCTCTATGACCCGTCGCGCCGCAAGTTTGCCAATACCGTAGCAGTCCACGTTTACGGTAGTCATTCGGGGATGAGAGAACCCGCCAACCTCGTAATCACCGAACCCCGCGATAGCGACCCGCTCAGGCACCTGAATGTTACGCCGCTTGCACTCCATAAGGGCGCCAAATGCCGGCAAATCGGACACGAAAGCGACGACTTCCGTATCAGGCCACCGCTCGAGAAGGGTCATGATAGCTGGGCCCCCATGCTCTATCGAGATAGGCGGCACGCCCCAGGAGACAATGCGGCCAGGAACGAAGCCAAGTTCGTCGAGAGCGCGCATAAAGCCCTTGCGACGTTGTTCGCCGCGAGAGTCTCGTGTCGTCCGCCCCCCGACATAACCGAACCTGCGGTAGCCCTTCGCGGCGAGCGTCGTAATAAGCAGGCGCATTGCTTCCTCATTCGAGAATCCGACGACTTGGTCGATCGGTTCGGGCGGAAGATCCCAAGTCTCGATTACCGGGATGCTTGCCGAACTCAGCATGCGGCGCGTATGCGGCGTGTGGACGCCGCCTGTAAGGATGACTCCTTCGGGCCTACGTCGCAGCATCGCCTCAATGAGCTTCTCTTCATTGTCCTCAGAATAGTCCGTGTAACCGAGCAGCAACTGCAAACCTGTCCGCTCCAATTCGTCAGTGATTCCGCGCGCAGTATCGGAAAAGTTCGAGTTGTTGATCGACGGAATAAGCGTCGCGATGAAGCCGGTTTTGCGGGATGACAGGCTGCCCGCCGCTTGATCGAGGACGTATCCGAGCTCGCTCACGGCGCGGAAGATTTTCTCTCGCGTGGGCGACGAGACTTGCGCCTCGTTTTTGAGCGCTCGCGAGACCGTCATGGTCGACACGCCAGCGTGACGCGCCACATCGGCCATCGTCGGCGCTGATCGTCCCGAATCACGCCGCGAACCGAAATGCGTCGAGACGTCCCCGAGATCAGCTCGCTCGCCGCTTTTACGCGGCCAGTCCGTTTTCACCTTTCTCACGACGTCATCAAACTTCCTTGCAGGCCGCGAGATTTTCCGTAGGCGGGGACTGGCTACGAGCAGCGGCCTTCAGCTCGGCTCGTCGCACCGCATGGCCTACCAACGCTGATGAACGTAGGGTTTGACGTCGGTCTCGTAGATCGCGCGAAGCTTCGCCATCGTCTCGAGCGAAAGAGGCGGCAAATCGGACGCGCCAGCGTTGTATCTTGCTTGCGCCGCGGTTCGCGCGCCCGGAATGACGACACTGACGGCGTCAAACATTAGAATCCACCGCAGCGCAAATTGCGCCATATCTCCGTTGGTGACTAACGGTCGAATCTTTTCGACAACTTCCAGGCCGTTCTCGTAAGGCATCCCTGAGAAGGTCTCGCCGACGTCGAAGAATTCGCCGTTGCGGTTGAAGTTGCGATGGTCGGCCTTGTCGAATGTGGAGGTCCGCGTGAACTTGCCCGAGAGCAGGCCGCTCGCTAGGGGGACGCGCGCGAGGATCGCGACATTCTTCTTCTTCGCCAGCTCGAAAAAGAGATCGATGGGCCGCTGACGCAAGATGTTGAAAATGATCTGTACGCTCGCGACATTTGGATATTCGATCGCCTTGATCGCCTCCTCGATCTTCTCGACGCTTACCCCGTAGTTCCGGATAAGTTTTTCGTCCTGCAACCGGTCAAGCGCATCAAAAACGGATGGCTGATAATACAGATCGGTCGGCGGGCAGTGCAGCTGAACGAGGTCGAGGATGTCGACCTCGAGGTAGTCACGACTTCGCTTCACCCATTCCCGTAGGTTTTCGAGCGTGTAGCCGGACGTCACCTGAGTCGGCAGACGTTTTCCGGCCTTGGTCGCGATGTACGGACGCGGGCCGCTGCGGCCGCGGAGGGCTTGGGCAATCAGTTTCTCCGAGCGCCCGTCGCCATAGACGTCTGCGGTGTCAATGAACGTAACACCGAGATCGAGCGCAGTCGTTAGCGCGTCCAAGGCTTCCCGGTCTGGAATCTCCGTCCACTGTCCTCCCCCGATTCCCCACGAGCCGAAACCAACTTCGCTCACCATGCGGCCCGTGCGGCCAAACATCCGCTGCTTCATCCGGCGTTCCTCCAGACAATTCATCTACCTGGCTGATATCGATAACATAAGTGCGGTTGGTCGCAAACCTGCGTATTTGCGCGTAGCAGATTAGGACAAAGCGCTCACGGCAATGTTGACTTGATATCGCTAACATGTAACGTGAAGAGACGCGGAAAGGAGGCGGCGACGCTTCCTCTCCGGCGCAATGATCCAACGGCGGGGAAACCAACGGCCGGGCGTCTGCCGGCCAAACCAAGCAGGGAGTGAAGACCCATGTCGAAAAAGTTTACCCGGCTTCTCACGGCGAGCGCGCTTTTCTGCGCAGCCGGCGTCTCGGGCGCTCTGGCCGCAAGCCCCTTCGAGCTGGGAATGGTGATCAAGTCGACCACCAATCCCTACTACAACGCCACGCTTGCCGGGGCCAAAATCGCCGCCGAAGAGACCGGAGGCAAAGTCGCCAACTACGGCCCCACCGAGTCGAGCGCAAAAGCGCAGGTCGACATTATCAATAGCCTCGCCGAACGCCGTGTGTCCGCCATTGCGGTCGCGCCGAGCGATCCGGACGCTGTCGTTCCGGCAATGGAGCGTGCGCAGAAGCTTGGCGTCAAGGTCGTGACCTTCGACGCTGACGCGTCCGGCGGCAGGCCATTCTTCGTCAATCAGGCGACGAGCGATTCGATCGGCCGTTTCGGGGGGCAGCTGCTAATCCGAGAGATGGGGGCGGATCCCAAGGGCGAGGTTGCGGTCGTTTCGGCGCAGCCGACGGCCGCCAATCAGAATTTGTGGATCGAAGCGTTTAAGGACGAGATCAAGAAGTACCCGGGCGTCAAGCTGGTCGACACCGTTTATGGGTACGATAACGAGCAGAAAGCCTTTGACGCCACGGTGGCGCTCACGACCAAGTACCCCAATCTCGTCGGCATCTTTGCTCCGACATGCCCGGGTCTTCCAGCCGTGGCGCGAGCGCTCGAATCGGTGGACAAGGGTCATGGAAAAATAAAGCTCTCCGGCAATTGCGTGCCGAGCATCACCTCCAAATACATGCTCGACGGAACGATCGGAGGGTTCTATCTCTGGGATCCTAGCAAGCTCGGCTACGTGACCTATTACGCGGCGATGGCGTTGGCCGACGGCAAGATCACAGGAAAGCCGGGCGATTCGTTCACCATCGAGAAAGGCAAATGGCCCGGCACGTACACCATCGGCCAAAACGGGCAGATCATCACCGGTCAGCCGGTGGAGTTCACGAAGGACAACTATAAGAACTTCAACTTCTAAGAGATCTCCGCGCCGGCATCGCCGGCGCCAAGCCCTTCGACGGACTGGAAGCCGCTTCGCCGCTCAAAGACGAGATCATGCTTCCGGTCCTCGAACTGCGAAAGATCAGCAAGCGCTTCGGAGCCGTCGAGGTCCTGTCCGAGGTCAGCTTGCAGCTTTTTGGAGGCCGGGTGCACGCGCTCGCCGGCGAGAACGGCGCTGGCAAGAGCACCCTGGTCAAGATCATCGGGGGCGTTCATCAGCCGAGCTCTGGGTCGATTCTGAAGGACTGTGAGCCGATCACGCTCGGTTCGCCGCTCGAGAGTCGCCATAACGGCATTGCAGTGGTGCATCAGCACCCAGCGCTCTTCCCCGATCTGACAGTTGCCGAGAATGTCTTCATCGGGCAGCAACCCCGAAAGGGCGGCCGCATCGACTGGCCGTTCATGCTTGAACGGGCCGCCGATCTCCTTGCCCGGCTCGACGTCGATGTCTCGGTTACGGCGGATGTGAGGCACCTCGGAGTCTCGGAGCGGCAGGCCATCGAGGTCGCCCGCGCTCTCGCCATTGATGCGCGCGTGCTCGTTCTGGACGAACCAACGTCGGCGCTTTCGGGCAACGAAGTGGTCCGAGTGTTCAATCTCATCGAACGATTGAAGGCCGAAGGAGTCGCCATTCTGTTCATTACTCATTTTATCGATGAGATCATGAAACTCAGCGACGACGTAACGGTGCTTCGCTCGGGCAAGCACATCGCGACGGACACAATTTCCGCCTTCACGCCGGAGACGATCGTCCGGGCGATGATTGGGACAAAATTGGAATCGTTCTTTCCCAAGGAAGCGGTCGCAATCGGCGACGTCAGGCTTCGTGTCGAGGGACTCACCGGCGCGGGCTTCGTAAGCGACATCAATTTCGATGTGCGGGCTGGCGAAATTCTGGGGTTCTTCGGCTTGGTGGGCGCCGGGCGGTCGGAGATCGCCGGTATGCTGTTCGGAATTACACCCCCGGAGCGCGGGCACGTCTCCCTGGAAGGCGAAGAGCTCAGAATACGATCGCCGGCGGAAGCCATCAGGCGGGGAATCTGCCTTGTTCCCGAGGACCGTCACCGCCAAGGCCTTGTGTTGCCCTTTTCGATCCGCGCCAACGAGTCGCTTCCGGTGTTGCGGGCTCTTTCTGGTCTGCTGGGGAAGGTTCAGCGTTCGCGCGAAGAGGCGATTGCGCGCGAATACGCCAAAAAGATGCGCGTCGTCTCATCGGGAATCGAACAGACTGTCGCGACGCTTTCGGGTGGAAATCAGCAGAAGGTCCTTCTGGCGAAATGGCTGATCCCAAACCCGAAGCTGCTCATTCTCGATCAGCCCACGCGCGGAATTGATGTTGGCGCGAAAGCGGAGATATACCGTTCGATTTCCCAGTTGGCGGCGACGGGCGTCTCGACCATCCTGATCAGCGACGACGCGGAAGAGCTGATTGGAATGGCCGACCGGATCGTTGTGTTTCGCGGCGGCAAGGTCGCTGCTCGAGCGACGCGCGGGGGGTTCGACCGCGCTGAGCTCCTTCTGGCCGCCGCCCACCTCCCTGCTAGCGTCGCAGACGTCAAGGTGCACAAGGAATGAACCGCTCACGGCCGCCCGATATTCGCGGAGAGAAGGCTTGAAGGCGGCGCTCGCATCGGCCTGGGCGTCGCGTGAAGCAAAGTTGCTTGTGGCGCTGCTGGCAATTTGCCTCGCGATCACATTGCGTGAGCCACGATTCCTGCAAGCCTCGAATCTCGAACAGGTCGCCCTGTCCGGAACGCTCGTCTGCATTGTGGCTTTGGGGCAGGCGCTTCTCATCATAGGGCGACAAATCGATCTGTCCGTCGGCGCGATCGTCGCGTGGAGCGCTTTCGTCTCAGCGCTTTGGCTCTCGGAACACCCAGACTCCTCTCTAGCGTTAGTGTTTGTCATCGGGATTGCGGTTGGAACAGCGCTAGGCGCAGGCAACGCGCTGCTCGCTGCTGGCCTGCGCATCCCCGCGATCGTCGCCACGCTCGGGACGCTAGCCATATATCGCGGCGGCATAATCGTTTATGCAGGCGGCCGTCAGATCTCCGCGACCATTCTCCCGGACAAGTACGGCGCCGTCGCACAGACGCACATTCTTGGGCAGTCGCCCCTCGTATGGGTCGCGCTCGCTCTAACTGTCGTTCTTGGCTGGCTCGCTCGCAACACGCGCACGGGTCGCAACGTCTACGCCATCGGCAGCAACCCCGAGGGCGCTGAGTTTGCGGGGATCGGCGTCCGACGGCATGTGGCCCTTCTCTTCGTTCTGTCCGGGATGCTTTGTGGGCTCACGGGGGTGTTGTGGGGCGCGAGGTTTGGCACGGTGGACGCCGTGATTGCCCCCGATCTACAGCTGCAGAGTATCTCCGCTGCGGTCGTTGGCGGAGTGAGCATTTTCGGCGGCAGCGGTTCGGTCTATGGCGCGGCGATCGGCGCAGCGATCTTCGTTGTGCTCCAGAATGGCGTGCAACTCCTTGGATTCGATCAGTTCTGGATTCCCGCCCTTCTGGGAGTGGCCATTCTCGGAACCGTTCTCCTTTACAGCCGCCTCGCGAATCGCGGAGGTGCACCGACTGGCTCGAATCGATCGCCTGCTCGAGGAAAGGTCGCGTCGTGAGGCTACGAAGTCTAGCGCCGCGCTGGGAAGCGTTTCTTCTGCTCGTGTTGGTTGTCGTTCTTCTCCTTGGCGCGCAGGCTTCGGATCATTTCCTGACGGCGTCCAATATTTCAATTGCGCTTGCGGGGATGATGCCAGTTGCGATCGTTGCGCTGCCAATGACGCTCATCATTGTGACGGGCGAGATCGACATTTCCGTCGGCTCGATTATCGGGCTTTGCGCCTCGATCATGGGCCTATGCTTGGAACACCATTTGCCGGTTGTGCTCGCAATGGCAAGCGGGCTGGCGATCGGTATGCTCGCCGGGCTGTTCAACGGAGTAATGATTGTGGTCTTTGGGCTGCCGTCATTGGTCGTCACGATTGGCACGCTCGCGCTTTATCGCGGGCTTGCACAGATCATCCTCAAGGAGAGGGGTGTTAATAGCTTTCCTGACTGGTACCAGCAGATTGGGTTCGGCATGATCGGCGACTCGCCAATCCCTTGGAGCCTTATCCTTTTTGCCGCGCTTTTTTTCGGATTTGGATTCTTCCTTCAACTGACACACGGCGGCCGCGCGATCTACGCCATCGGCAACAATCGCGAAGCCGCGCGATACTCAGGCGTATCCGTCGAGCACACAATCCTGGGGGTGTTCGTCGCGTCCGGGATGGTGTGCGCGCTCGCAGCGATTGTGCTTACCGCCTACCTCGCGAGTGCCCGCTCCGATACTGGCATTGGGCTCGAACTCCAGGTCATCACTGCAGTCGTTTTAGGCGGCGTCAATATCTTTGGCGGCTCGGGCACGCTTGTTGGCGTCCTCATTGCTCTGTTCGTGCTCGCCTTTGTCAAGAATGCGTTGGGCTTAGTCGGGATGACGCCTGAACAGCAAGACATTGTGACGGGCGCGGTGCTTGTCGGGACGCTGATCATTTTCGGTGCGTCGCGCAACGTGGGCGAAGCGCGCAGCTGGTTTGCGCGGCTCCGCATCGGCAGGCCATAGGGGCTGAGCAGACCATTTCGACGACCGACACTCTTGCAATTGCCGAGAGGCAAATGTCTTAACCGAAACGAATTCGTCATCGTCTGGTGGTCGGATCCGTCAATCGAAATCCGGCATCACGGTCAGAGGCAGGCCGTCACACCTCCGTCTACGTACAGCACATGCCCGTTGACGAAGCTTGACGCGTCCGATGCAAGAAAGATTGCCGCGCCGACCAGCTCCTGCACGTCGCCCCACCGCCCAAGCGGCGTCCGGGCGGAGAGCCAGGTGGAAAATTTCTCCTCGACGAGCGCCTTGTTAAGTTCGGTGCGAAAATATCCTGGCGCCAGCGCATTGGCGCGCAGACCATGCTTGCCCCAATCTGTCGCCATGCCCTTGGTCAGCATTTTCACGGCGCCTTTTGAGGCCGTGTAGGGCGCGATGTTGGTCCGCGCGAGTTCACTCTGCACAGAGGCTATATTGATGATCTGTCCCTTCCCGCGCGGGATCATGCGCCTGGCGACCGCCTGGCCGACATAGAACACAGCGTCCAGATTGGTCCGCATGAGCTCGCGCCACGTCTCGGGCGAGAAATCCTCGAGTGGCGAGCGCCGCTGGATGCCGGCGTTGTTGACCAGCACGTGAATCGGTCCGATCTCGTGTTCGATCGAGGCCACACCGCGCTCGACGCGTTCAGGATCGGTCACGTCGAAAACGGCCGCGTCCGCCAAGAGCCCGTCGCTCTTCATCGAAGCGACCGCGGCTGCGACCTTGCCCGAGTCGCGTCCGTTGACCACGACGCGCGCGCCCGCTTCCGCCAAACCGCGCGCCAGCGCGAGGCCGATCCCGCCGGAAGAGCCGGTGACCAGCGCAACGGCATTGTCCAGCGAGAACAACCTCTGAATGATGTCCCTCATCCCGCGTTCCTTTCCGGGCCAGCCCGTTGCAGACTTTCCTGGCGAACCGTTGAACGGTCCTCGACCTCGACAACGTTCACCTGCAGTCCTATCACACGCAACAAACTTGCGGCCCACTTCACTGGTCGCGAACCAAGGATCGGATCCATGCGCGCCGTCGTCGCCTATGCCGCGAAGGATCTGAGGATCGAAGAGGTGGTTACGCCCGAGGTTGGCCCCCACGAAGTTCTGGTGCGGGTTGGCTTCGGCGGCATCTGCGGCTCCGATCTCCATTATTTCAACCACGGCGGTTTTGGCGCTGTGCGCCTGCGCGAGCCGATGATCCTTGGCCATGAGGTGGCCGCCACCGTCGAGGAGGTTGGCGCTGCCGTGACGCGGGTGAAGCCGGGCGACCGCGTCGCGGTCAGCCCGAGCCTTCCCTGCAACGCCTGCAAGTATTGCCTGATGGGGCGCCAGAACCAGTGCCTGGACATGCGCTTCTATGGGAGCGCCATGCGCATGCCTCATGTTCACGGCGCCTTCCGAGAGGCCCTCGTCTGCGCCGAAGAGCAAGTCTACCGGATTAGCGATGGAACCTCGCTCGAAATGGCTGCGCTCGCGGAACCGCTCGCCGTGTGCGTCCATGCCGTGCGGCAAGCGAGCGATCTCGTGGGACGGCGCTTGCTCGTCACCGGCTGCGGCCCGATCGGCGCGCTTGTAATCCTCGCGGCGAGGCGCGCGGGGGCGCTTGAGATTGTCGCCACCGACCTCACGGACGCGACGCTGCAATTCGCGCGAAAGATCGGGGCCGACCGCACCGTCAACACGTCCTCCAATCCGGATGCGCTGGCCTCCTACACGCAAGTCAAAGGCTATTTCGACGTTGCTTTCGAGGCGTCCGGCGCGACGTCCGCGCTGCGGAACTGCATCGAAACCGTGCGACCCGGAGGCGTCATCGTGCAGCTCGGCCTTGGCGGCGGCGACATGTCCGTTCCGATGCAGATGGTGACCGCGAAGGAGCTTCAGCTACGCGGATCGTTTCGGTTTCATGAGGAATTTGCGGTTGCGGTCGACTATATCGACAAGGGAATGATCGATGTGAAGCCGCTCATCTCGGCGACCCTGCCCTTCACTCAAGCGCGCGACGCGTTCGAGCTCGCGAACGATCGATCTAAGTCGATGAAGGTGCAACTCGCATTCTAGCGAGCATCAAACAGAATGCATCCTCGTGTCGTCTTCTGTTACGAGCATGCGGAACCTGTGAGGACGGGATCGCACCCTCAGGGCAGCCTCCAAACCTGACCCGCCGTGTCGTCACAGTCTGAGATCTGGAGCCTCGCGCCGGCGGCGACGCTTCCACCGGCGACATTCAAGCAGCGGCCTGACTGCGGATTCACGAGTCGGGTCTGCTGTCGCCAGCGCCATTCCTGAGCGCCCGTGCCGTTGCAGTCCCAGAGCTGAAGCGGCGTTCCGCTGGCGGTCGCGCCGCCAGTGACGTCCAGACACTTGTTGAGCGCGCGAAGCGTGCCATCGTCGCTGTTCCAGGACCAGAAGGACCGCGAGTCCGTCGCGGCGTGACAATGCCATCGGCACGCTTCTCGCTGCGCGACGACAGGCTAGCGCTTGACCGCTAACCGCAAAGGGAGACCATGGCGCGGTCCACATATTGAACCAGCGAGTACGGACCTCAGGAGCAGCCGATGACCCTTGCAATGCAGCGATCTGGTCATAGTGATCTCACCCCGCGAGAAGCTGCTGATGGCCTTGCCATACGCGAACTTGTCGATGCTTATGCTCATTGCGCAGACCGCCGGGACGTCGTGGGCCAGATGTCGCTCTTCACCGCGGACACTGAGTTCCTCGTCT
>Ga0210406_10005947_pt1 | contig 12690 bp, 13 predicted proteins | sample IncBWC30MmetaG_FD_155454 | JGI IMG/M metagenome (GOLD analysis project Ga0210406, IMG submission 155454) | Forest soil microbial communities from Barre Woods Harvard Forest LTER site, Petersham, Massachusetts, United States - Inc-BW-C-30-M | ecosystem: Environmental > Terrestrial > Soil >...
GGGGGGATGTGCTGCATTCCTTTTGCAGTCGGGCGAATTGTGCGGACGGCGAGTATCCACAATCCGGCGTGATCATGGATGGGGGCTCTCTCGTCGGCGCTGCCTGGGCGGCGGCAAATACGGCTGGGGCACCATCTACAAGCTTGCCAGATAATCGGCACAGCGCCATTGCAAGGGCACGTGACTCCAACGATAGCCCCGGGTCCCCCGAGAACTATCGACGGAGGCGGTTCTCCATGTTTTGGGGCAACGCCGGATCCTGGGGCAACGCCGCTGAAGCCCCTGCCCCCGGACCATCGGCAACCAGCTCCTGCTTTCGTCCGGCGCGGTGCGCCAGTCCCGTACAGAGCGGGAATTCCTCAAATGAAGAGCAAATTTTCGGGACGACGAATACCGTTCCTTTATCGTGATCACGAGGTGGTCCGAACATCGAGGCGGGAATCATGGTATACCCCGCCAGAAGTTGCGGTGCCGCGGGAATTGTATGACGATATTCTGCGGCTGACTTATGGATTGCGGCCGCCGCCGGTCCCCGTCGGGAGCCGCGAAGGTCCGATGAACGAGAGGGCGAGAATCATGGAACGTGAATCGATATCGTCTCCCGGCAAACTTGCGCTTGTGCTCACGTCCGTGGTCGGGCTGGCCGCGCTCGCCATCCCATGCGCGCAAGCGCAAACACTCAGCGTCGTCCACAATTTCACCGGCGGAAGCGACGGTGGAAATCCCGTCAACGGGTTCATGATGAGCGCAACCGGGACTCTCTACGGCACTGCGAGTTCCGGCGGTAGTTCCGGTTACGGCGTTGTGTTCAAGCTTGGTGGTACTGGTGACGAAACGGTGCTGCACAGCTTTGCCGGCGGGTCGGACGGGGCGACTCCAAACGGGGGCGTGATCCAGGACGCGAGCGGCGCTTTCTTCGGCACGACCACGGCGGGAGGCACTTCGGGGCTGGGAACGGTGTACAGGGTGAAGAGAACAAACGAGACCGTGCTGTACAGCTTCGCCGGGGGCGTGGACGGCGCGGATCCCCAGGCAGGGCTGGTCATGGATGCCGCGGGGAATCTTTACGGCACAACCAGCGGCGGCGGACCGGCCGGCAATGGCACGGTTTTCGAACTCGTTGCCCCAAAGGTAAGGAACGGGCGATGGACCGAGAAGGTGCTCTACAGCTTCGGCACCGGTAGCGACGGAGCGACTCCGATCGGCGGCGTGAACCTGGACGCGACCGGCAACCTGTACGGTACGACGTCGTTGGGAGGCACCTACGGATACGGCACGATCTTCCAGCTGACGCCGGGATCCGCGTGGAAAGAAAACATTCTTTACAATTTCGGCAACACGACGGATGGGGCCTATCCCTACGCAGGCCTGATCTCCGATGCAGCGGGCCATCTCTATGGCGCCGCTACGGACGGCGGCACCGGCGGCGGGGGTACGGTGTTCGAGCTTACACCCTCAAACGGCAACTGGACTTTCGGGGTGCTCTACAGCCTTCCCGGATGGGGCATCTCGGGAAGTTTCCGCGACCTCATGCTCGATGCATCGGGCAATATTTTTGGCACGACGCATTGCGATGGCGTCAATAGTGCCGGGACGATTTTCGAGCTCACACCCTCAGCCGGAAGCTGGACATACTCCCTACTTTACACCTTTACCGGGGGCAACGACGGTCTCTACTCGATCAGCAACCTCGTAATGAAACGCGGCAAGCTTTACGGTACAACGATTGACGGCGGCGCCAATAGCGCTGGTGTCATCTACAAGCTTACCCCGTAAACCGAACAGACGCAGGCATGGAGCGCCGGTATCTCTTTTGAGGTGCCGGCGGTTTCTTGCCAGCCCAGGCACAGTGGGCGGTCGCACGGGAATTATCCGGGTTAAGTATGCAGCGCGAACAGATCGGGACAAAGTTACCGAAGCGCAATGACCTGCGTGGAAACATTCACGCCGTGCATGCTTTGCCAGCTCATGCAATCCTTGTAGACGCCGTCATGCACGACTTTCTGCATGTCATCCTCATAACCGCCGGCGGCCGCGTCGCTGGCGCGCAATTCAGCAACCGATGAACAATGCGCGCGAATGTCCGATGGAGCGGGCGACATGGCTACGGCCGGGGTTTCCTGGGGCTGCTGCGCTGCCAGCTGCACGTCCTCCGGATGGTCATCGAAATCGGAGTCGGGCGAGGAGTGATCGGCCTCGGCTGCAAGATGTTTCTGGTAAAGAAGGCGCGTCGTTGCATACGGGTCGCGGGAGGTTTTCTCGATCTCGTCAGCCGTGGCGGCGCCGCGGGCACGCTTGTCGACGTAAGTCGCGCCGGCGCGGCCCACGCTGACAAACAGGCTGGCGCCGTAAGTGACATAGGTCAGCGGATCGAAGGCGGCATCGACAACCTTGCCGGCAAGCTCGCGCGGAACGCTCGGGCCAAGTACGGGCACGTAGAGATACGGGCCTTCGCCGACGCCATAGTCCGCCATCGTATCGGCGAAGTCGGTTTCGTGCTCGGGAATGCCGATTTTCCTGGCCACGTCGATCATGCCGCCGATACCGGCGGTGGAATTGACCATGAAGCGCGCGAGTGTTTCTCCGCTTCGCGCGACCTCGCCCTGCAACAAATCATTGCCGAACGTCACGGGCAGATCGACATTTACGAGAAAATTGTGGATGCCGTCGCGCGCCGGACCGGGAACGGCATGGTTGTAGAACACCACGACCGGCCTGACAACGTTTTGGTAAAGAACCTGATGTGATGCGAAGGACGAGCGATTGGTGGATTCGTAGGGATCGCCAGCTACGCCCGGGCGCGACGTGTCGCTACTGCAACCGGCAACGACCCACACAATCGCGACGGCCGAGATTCCAGGCAGCATTCGCATTGCGTCGCGCCCCGCTCTTGTGTTGTCAAAGAAGCCCGAAGCAATCGCCCCGGTCAAGCAAAGCCTGTGCAGCGCACATTCTATTTTTGTATAGTCCGATGTTCGCCGACTCCGCCGCGCTCATGGATTGCGAACCGCTTTTCGCGGACAAGGCAGCTATTTTCGCGCGTAGTCTGCCGCCATGATGAACCCAACTTTGTTTGCGTCGGTCCTGGACGCAAACGGCAGCAATAAACGACTTACTTCGCTGTACCACCGACCGTTGGCGATGCTGATGGGCGCGAACACTGGCTCCAGCTTCTTCGCGACCTCTTCGTAATGGCGTATGATCACTGACCACAGATCCCTGGGAGTCAGTTCGTCGAGATAACCGCCGGTGAGATCCTGGCCGTAAACTCTTGCGAGTTCGGTGCCGAACAGACGAAACTGGATGCGACCATCGGGCATCACCGCTGCAACGGAGAGGTGAGGCGCCCATCGGATCATTGTCGTCAGGTCAAATTCTTCGCGCTGCGGCAATGGCCTGTCGCCACGCAATTCATTCCACAGTGCCTTGAGCGCGTCGAGATCGTCATTGGGCGGGAGGTGTGTTTGTTGGTGTCCGGCAGGAAATTCGTGGAGTGGCATCGGCAGGGCGAGGGATACAGCGCCGCCATTGTGGGCGGCTACGTGTGCAGCCGGTGCCGGGTCCTGCGGCGGTGCTGTCGTCTCGACCAAAATCAGAAACCGTGGTCCGCCCTTCGGCTCAACGAGCGGCGCAATCATCGCGTTGGCAGAGTATTCCGATCCGTCCTTGCAGTAATGGATAAGCGTGACGCTGCACGGCTTGCCCTGCGAAATCGCGGACTCGCATTCTTCGATAGCCGTCCAGCTGGTTTTTGGGCCATTCAGGAGCGCGGCAGAATGACCCACGGCCTCGGCGCTACTGTAGCCGGTCAACTCGGTAAACGCCGGGTTGACGTAGCAGAATTTTCGCTTCGTCGGATCGCGATTGAAGTCAATGAGCGCAACCGAAGCGGCCAAGCACTCCCACATTGGCTGTATGAGAATGTCCAGGCCCATCAAAGCCGTTCGCTGGTTCGCTGCGTTGATTGCAAACAATGGGTTTCGCTATTCCGAATCCGGTGCGTGTAGACCTTTTGAAATATCAATACTGAGCAAAATTGCTCACCAGAGACGGATATCGTCGCCCGGCCCGGTGCGGACGCTAAATCGGGAGACTGCGAAGCGATGATGGACGAGAAAAGAGCGTGTCCACAAGGTGCTCCTGAATGTGATCGACCTCGATCGCGAGAACGTCAAACCGCGCCGCCAGACTTATGACTTCTTTGCGTTGAAATGCCATTTCCGCCACGATTGCGCGTTCCCGGAGAGATCGCGCTACAAGCCGGTATTTGTCACCATCATCCATGGCGTAGGCCAGCATGCCACGCGCAATCGCTTCCTGATACAGGTCGAAGACCGTTCTGCTTCGGCAATTGATGCGGTGTTTGCATTCGACAGTCTTTTCCATTTTGGAGATTCGCCCACATCGTGAACTGTAGTCAGAAGATAATTTAACTCGCTTTGTGGACATTAAGTTGCAAAATGCATAAAATTTTATGCAATATCATAAATACGAATACTCATAACCAGGCAGCTGCCGACCCGCAGGCTTTGAAAGGGTCATCACCTGTAACGACAATTATTGGTCAATTCTGTACAGACTCGCGTTCGGTATGCGACCTATACTTCGCGTGCCGGGTTTCCTGCGCGTCTCCCGATGGGCGATCCGGAGAACTTCCGGCGAGGGGGCCGTCATGGAACCGAACAATTTCCGGAAACAATTTACCGCCGCCGCAGATGCCTGCGCACTAGCCCAGGCGATTGTAGGCACGGTCCGCGCGCCCATTGTTGTGCTCGACAAAGACCTGCGCGTGATCGCAGCGAGCCGCTCATTTTATTCCGACTTCAGGGTGAGCCCCGATCACGCCCAGGGAAGACTGCTCTACGCAGTGGGCGACGGACAATGGGATATTCCAGAGCTTCGGGTATTGCTGGAAAAGATCATACCCGAGCATGGCACGATGGAGGACTATGAGGTCGAACATGAATTCCCTGGCCTCGGCAACCGCACCATGCTCCTGAATGCCCGCCAGGTGTGCTACGAAGAAGGCGCCGGCACCACCATACTGCTCGGCATCGAGGATATTACCGAGCGATGTAGTCTGGAGCGCGAAAAGGACGAGTTGCTGCAACAGAAAGACCTGTTGCTGGAGGAAATGCAGCACCGGGTCGCCAACAGCTTGCAGGTTATTTCCAGCGTGATTTTGATGAAGGCGCGGGCAGTGCAATCCGAAGAGGCCCGTCTTCATCTGCGAGACACGCACAAGCGGGTCATGTCGGTTGTTGCCGTGCAGAAACAACTCCATGCGGCCGGGGTTATCGGGCCTGTCGATGTGAGACCTTACCTCTCAAGGCTATGCAAGACCCTTGCAAGCTCGATGGTCGGCAACACAAGGCCAATCTCGCTGAAAGTGATTGGCGCGGATGGAAGCATGCCGCGCCGCCAGGCCGAGAGTCTCGGGTTGATCGTGACTGAACTTGTCATGAATTCGCTGAAGCACGCGTTTCCCGATGAAAAGGCCGAAGGTGCGATCGTCGTCGCGTATGAGAGATCGGGGACGGATTGGAAGCTTTCGGTCGCTGATGATGGAATTGGCAAGAAGGAAGGCGTTTTCGCTCAAGCAAAATCCGGACTGGGCACCGGCATCATCAAGGCACTCGCGCAGCAGCTCGATGCCAAGGTTGAAACTTTGACTGGCACCGGGGGCACGACCGTGTCGATCACGCACGCCACGTTCTCAATGAATGCGGTCAAGGCAGCGTAGAAAAGCGGGAGGTTCACTCAGAGTTTGAAAATCTGATTGCCCGTATGATTTGATCGCCATTGAAAGATCGTGTCCACAAGGTGCTCCTGAATGTGATCGGCCTCGATTGCCAGAACTTCAAACCGCGCCGCCAAACCTATGACTTCCATGCGTTGGAATGCCATTTCCGGAACAATTGCGCGTTCGCGGAGAGATCGCGCTACAAACCGGTATTTATCGCCATCATCCATCGCATAGGCCAGCACCCCAAGCGCAATCGTTTCTTGATACAGGTCAAAGACCGTTCGGGCCCTGACCTCGCTCGTTCGGTGACGAAATTCATCGGACGGGGTGTGCTCCGGCATGACACACAGCCTCCCTAAACCGGCAAAAACGGTACACCCGGCGAAGATGATGCGATGGTCAAAACCGTACACATATCTCGAGCTTTTGGTGGTACGCCGGACGGCGCCTAACGCAGCTTCCCGCGCATCCGGGAAATGTCATGAGACTCCCGCGCCAGCAATTCCCACATTTCCGCGACCATGAGCCATTGTGTGGTCATGACGCTGTCTTCAGCCCTGGAGGCCCATACGCGAGCCTCGTTGGCTCTTTGCGCGAAATCCTCGATGTGATTTTCCATCCCATCCCCTCGTGCAGGGATAATCCCAAGCTACGCGGATTATCAGTTTGGAGACGCGCCGTAAATTCAAGCGCCTGACCCGAACATCCAGCCATTCACTGGAGCAGGGGTTCCTCCTCCGCGCGAAGCGCGGGGAGGAAATGCTCTAATCCCGCATTCCCCGGATGACATTGCAGTTGCAAGAGCGCGCGTGTCGATTCAGACATAGGTATCAGGAACTTAAATCGTCGGATCGAGGACAATTGTTTCTCGGCTCATTTTCGACCGCCGTCTCAAGCTTGAGTTTCATGGTTCGAGCGTCACCTCTGATGCCGGGTTGCTGGCCTACCGCGAACTGGATGATGCGCTCGGCCTGACCGAGCTCGCCGGTGGAATGCTGTCCGAAAGCCGTCGCGGCAAGAACACGCGCCACGTTCTGATTGGTCTCTTGCGTCAGTCCGTGTTCGGTCGTCTTGCCGGATACGAAGATGTAAACGATGCGGAGCGTTTAACGCGCGATCCCGCGATGCGCTGGATTGTCGGTGGTCATGCAGTTTCCAGACAGGCTGCATCGGCAAGCCAAATCGGACGTTTGCAACGACACGGAAGCCCAAGATCAACAACTCGGGCCAGATCATGAGGAACTGCGTCGACAACAAGCGATACACCAACAGCTTCGTCCGGAACATCGACGGAACGATCGCGACGTTTCATGTCCCGCAGGCACGCGCGACCGACTCGGAGGACATCAACGACAAGGGCCTGATCACGGGAAAGTTCAACTTTACCAGTGCCGGAATTGCCAGGTGTTAAGGATTTCGCTATTCTTGTGATCATTTTGGGGGTCACAATGTTCAGCGCCCGCATCGGCAATTCGATCCTCAGTGTTTGCGCCGCCGCATGCATTTCCTTATTGCCGCTGTGTGCGGCAGAAGCCGGCGGCTACAGGCTGGCGTACTCGTTTTCCTTTGGCGCCGACGGAGCGTTGCCCACGGCCGGTATGATTGCCGATGCGTCGGGCAATCTTTACGGCACTGCGTCCAGTGGCGGTAACGGTTGCGATTGCGGTTCGGTGTTCGAACTTCAGGCCGATGGCACGTTCCTTATCCTCCACGATTTCACGGGCGATGACGGAGATGGCCCTCAGGCACCGCTGATCATCGACAAGAAAGGAAATCTGTTCGGAACCACCTTTAATGGCGGTATCCGAGGCAGGAACGGTGCCGGCACGGTTTTCAAGCTGGCGCCCGACGGCACGGAAACTGTGCTCTACGCATTTTCGGGCAGCGCGGACGGCGGCAATCCGGCCGCGGGCCTTCTGATGGACGGCAAAGGAAACCTGTACGGAACTGCAGAGACAGGCGGCGCGAATGGTTATGGCGTCGTATTCGAAGTGACCGCGGCCGGCGCCTACAAGGTCCTTTACAGCTTCAATGCCACGCCTGACGGCCAAACACCCGCCGCAGGCCTCGTTCGCGACAAGGCGGGCAATCTTTACGGCACAACGCAATCAGGCGGAGACTCGGGCGGCGGGACTGTATTCAAGCTCGCTCCGGATGGCGCAGAGACGATCATCCACGCGTTCGGCAGCGGAAGCGACGGAAGCAAGCCGCTCTCTTCTCTGTTGTTCCGCTCCGGAAATCTCTACGGCACAACGTGCGCAGGGGGGGTCGGGGCGGGAACGATATTCAAGCTTGCACGGGACGGCACCGAAACCATTCTTCACAATTTCGCCGGCCCCGCCGATGGCATTTGCCCCTCGGCCAATCTCATCGCGGACAGAAAGGGAAACCTTTACGGCACAACGGCAGAAGGCGGACAAGGCGAAGTGGGCACCGTATTCCAGCTTACGCCATCGGGTACGCTGAATGTGCTTCATACATTCGAGGTCAGTCATAGCGACGGAGCGCAATCGTTCGGCGGCCTCGTAATGCTCGGCCATCACCTTTATGGCACCACCTTCCTCGGCGGCCAGAACGATCTCGGCACGATCTTCCGCCTTCGGAACTAGCTGCTCGTCTCAAATTTGCGGCGCGGCTGGAAGGAACAGCGAGCGTAGCCGGGTCGGGCCTCTCCCTCATGCTCCGCAAGTGCTACGCACGGACGAGGAATTTCGTCTAATCAGAGTTTTTTGATCTAATACCTATCCTGTCGCCGGAGTCTTTCCACTCGGCGATGGCGACGCCGTGCATCGCGGCCAGCTAGGTTTCAAGGAGCGTGCCGAGTACTTCTGGCCATCGGCGTTCGAACCCGCTGTCGCGCTGGAGACCGCGCCTTAGCAGAATTTCGATTCGCTGCTGCGCTTCAGGCCACGTCAGCGAGGTCAGGAAGGAGTTGAGGGCGCCGAGGAGGTGGTCGGCGGATGGCAACGAGACCTGGTTGATGAGATGCTTCGCCGCCGCGACAGCGCGCCGGTCGAACGATGCGATGCGTCGCGCGAGCGCGTCGACGAAGCCGTCCAGTTCCGCGTCTGGAAGCGCACGGTTGACGTATCCGTAGCGCTCCGCCGTATCGGCGTCGAAATCGCCGGCACCGAGAATGATTTCGAGCGCCCGGCCGCGACCGACCAGATGCGGGAGACGCTCGGTGCCTCCGCCTCCCGGATGCACACCTACCCCGACTTCGGGTTGGCCCAACCGCGTGTTCTCGCGAGACGCGAAGCGCATGTCGCAAGCCAGCACGAATTCGCTGCTCGCCCCCCGGACGCAGCCTCGAATCTTCGCGATGCTGACCACCGGAGATTTGGTGAGACGGACGAACGTGTCCGTCAGGATTGGAAGGCCTGAAGGTCCGACGGCGGTGGTGATGTTGCCCGTCTTGCCGGTCAAATCGAAATGCGAGAGGTAGAACTCGGGATCTGCGCTCTCGAACGCCACGACACGCAGGCCCGGACTGGCGTCCATGCGCGCAAGCAAATCCTGCAAACCCTGGAATATGATGGCGTCGACTATGTTGAAAGGCGGGTAGTCGAACACGACCCGCCAGTAAGCGGGCGTTTCCTCGATGATCCGCAACGGCGTAGCTGACCCAGGCACGACTTGCACTCCTTGTTTCGACCTCGATAGGGCGCGGCGGTTCGCGCTGTATGAAATTCCCTTATTGCCCGGCAGCAACCAGGAGTGTTGCCTCCAATTCCTCATCCAGTTCGAGACCGACCGCAGTGACCCTGTCGTCACCAAATTGACCGAAGAGGGATGATGGAAGATCGTATTCGAAGATGGCTTGACCTTCGTCCTCGTAGAGAATGACCCGTAGCGGCGCGTAGAGACCGGCGGCCAGGCGGTAGCGTGTCATTCTCTCTGCTGTCAGCGGATTGCCGATCTCATACTGCATGGCTTTGGACGTCAGACCGTTTGCCGCAGTGAGCGACCCGTGATCGCGTACCGAAAAAATCCAGAGCTTGGGCAGATTTCGTCGGGCCGCCTCGACCTTCTTCCTTTCTCCCTTGGCCAGCATCGTGGCCAATTCCGGTTCGAGAGTCGGTACACCGGCGACCAGAGCATCATGAACCAGCTCAAACGCACGACTGCACCTGAGAATGCGATGCTCGATCATGAGCATTCGCTTCTGTCGCGAAACCGACACGTTATACCTGCCTCCACGATACCGCTCTTGCGGCGTCAAGGATCACATCGAGCACTGCCTGGGGTTTGGAAAACATCGTGACGCGCCACTGTGCAGAAGATCATCGCAGTTGTTGATGTAGAAACTCGACTGTCCGCCCGTTGGCGAGAGCTGCCGCGCCTGCGTTGTAATGCACCCCACCGTGCCGGGAGAACGCGTGGCGCTGACCCGGATAGCTGTAGACAGTCGCGTTTGGCTTCCTGGCGAGAGCCGCCTTGATCTCCGCTTGCGCAGCCCTGGAAATGAACTCGTCCTCCTCGCCCAGATGCATGAGGAGGGGCGCATGGAGCCCATCGACCTCGTTCAGATACTTCTCGGTATCACCGCCATGATAGGCCACCGCAGCGTCGACGCTGTGACGCACGGCCGTCAAAAAGACCATTAGTCCCCCAAGGCAATAACCCTGGACGGCAACCTTGCCGGTGCACCCGGGCAGCTTGGCGACAACCTCAACTGTGTCCTTGATGTCTCCAACGCCAGCGTCCCGGTTGAAGGCCTGATAGAGGCGAAGGCCGTGTTGCCAGTCAGCGTCCGAAGTGACGCTGAGGTCGACGCCCGGTTCCTGTCGCCAGAACAGGTCGGGCGCAACCGCAATGAAGCCTTGGTCGGCCAGCTCGTCGCATGTCTTGCGAATGTCGGCGTTGACCCCGAACACCTCGTGCAGAACGACCACGGCGGGAGCCGGCAAGGTCTTCGGTCGCGCGATATAGGCGGCAAACGCGCCGTCCCGGCCTTCTATCGTGATCCGATCCTTCATTGTGTTCTCCGCAGGTGATCACGTTCATCCAGCTCTCGCCGATGTCGTAAGGATCGGCGGAGTTGTCCGAGAGTGTATGGCTACTGGCTGACGTGCGCGGAGGTGGCAGCCTCTTCGATGAGCTTGGCTGCTTCCTTCGGGTGAGACATGTAGGCCACATGGCTGGAGTTCACCTCGACCGTCCTGGCCTTGGCGCGCTTCGCCATCATGCGCTCCTGGTCCGGATTGATCGACCGGTCTGCGGTGGCCACCATGTACCAGGTGGGCTTGGTCTTCCAGGCGGGCGACCTGACTTTGTGGGTGAACGCGTCGGTGGAAATCGGCACCTGCGAGACAGCCATGAAGGCCGCCTTATCCTTCGGAATGTCCGCTGCAAAGTCGGCTGCGAAATGCTCCTGTTCTATCCACCAGTTGCCGTTGCCATCCGGCTTGAACGCCTTGGAGGCTTGCGGCAGGGCCTGCTCGATCGACGCGCAGCTCTCGCCTTCGTCGAGCGCAAAAGCGGCAATATAAACAAGCGCCCTGACCTTTGGATGATTGCCGGCCTCAGTGATGACGGACCCGCCATAACTATGGCCAACCAGAACCACTGGGCCGTCCATGGCGTCGATGGCCGCCTTCGTGTACTTTTGGTCATCGGCGTAGGACGTCTCGGGGTGCTGCACCACCGACACCTTGTACCCATCACCCGTGAGGATGTTGGCGACGGCTTCCCAGCCGGAGCCGTCGGCGAACGCCCCATGCACCAGAACCACGTTCTTGATATGCTGCGTCATGACCATTCTCCTTTGCAGTAGAGGTCCCCTGCCCCGAGCTCATAGGGACAGTGTACAAACTCGCGCTCACGTTCTTTGCAGGTCCTGCTCTTATTGACCGAACGGATCATTATGTTTTGATTCCTGGGTCCGGGCCTCGTCTGGGTCGGCGCGCTGCGATACATTCCGCCCGGAATGAATCGCGACCCCAAAGCGTGTCACTCCCGCGATGATCCCCCGGTTAAACCCTACGACATTCACACATCGTGACGCCTACAGGTTCCTCCCTCGCGCGAAGCGCGGGGGAGGAACCTACGGTGTGAGCGGAACTGACTCTAAGTGGCCGAATGCAACGTCTTGCCGGACGTGCTGGACAAGGCCACCGCCCATTTCTACTGTTCTGCTCCGCTGTGGCATTGCACGATGAGCCAACACGCAGATGCTTCGCGATATTCGCCCCGTAGTGGGATGGGGGCGTTCGGGAGCAATCTGGCCGCTCACTTTCACCTGAAGGAGAGCGAGCAAGTCTCCACCGCGTGGCCCGGGGACAATCTTTTCGCAATCACACGCTTGCAATCTGACGCCGGCATTGCGGACCGCACGACGCGCGTGCCGAGCGATGCCGCACTCCACATCTCGGTTTCGATCCTGCCCGTGCCTCTGCGCACCTACGAGCTTTGGATCGACGGAAAGGCAATTGACGTTCCCTTCATCCCGTCGCTCCGCACCAGCGTCATGGACCTTCAGTCCGATCCGGTCTGCTGGGTCGGTACAGGCTTCGACTATGTGCATTATCACGTGCCGAAAGCGGGGCTGGACGAAATCGCGAGAGATCACGGAGTGGAACCAACTGGCTCTTACAAGTTCGCGATATGCGAGCACGACATCGTGCTGGCTCAGCTCACCCAGTATGTCTTTCCTCTCATTGGCTCGCGTGACTGGACGGGTTCTCTCGCGCTGGACCAGTTCAGCCTCATTCTGGGTGCGCATGTGCTGCGGACCTATGCGGGCACGCCGCCTTTGGGCGCCGCCAAACGAGGCGGACTTGCTCCCTGGCAAGCGAGGCGCGCCGCCGAGATGATCAGGGAGACCCTGGACGGGAACATCCATCTTTCCGACATGGCGCGCGAGTGTGGTCTCTCGGTGAGTCATTTCACGCGCGCGTTCGGGAAGAGCTTCGGCATGTCTCCCTATCGCTGGCTTCTGAACG
>Ga0210406_10005948_pt1 | contig 12689 bp, 13 predicted proteins | sample IncBWC30MmetaG_FD_155454 | JGI IMG/M metagenome (GOLD analysis project Ga0210406, IMG submission 155454) | Forest soil microbial communities from Barre Woods Harvard Forest LTER site, Petersham, Massachusetts, United States - Inc-BW-C-30-M | ecosystem: Environmental > Terrestrial > Soil >...
GGTAGGGCTTTCAGTAATTGATTCTCCGCGCTGAAGAGGTCCTTCAGCTCCTCAACATAGAGATGTTTCAAGCGATTTTCTTTCATGTAAGTCTCCTATGACATTCAATCTCGTTGAATCCCCACACTTATCCGGGCCGCCGGGCTGGATATGCCAACGTCGGGGCAGTGCTATTCGAGGGGATGCTCCATCACTAGGAAACAACCTCCGCGCTCACCCCGCCATCCCCTAGAACGAGTAGCGGACCACATGCATTTGTGTATAGCTGTTGATGGAGCATTGTTGCCTGCATCGCTTGAATGAATCTGACCTTTCACGGGTCATAAGGGCTCATTTGAACGAGGATCTGATCGACCGCTTTCTTAGACTCAGCGAGGAACGGTTAGCGCGAATCCTGCTTATGCCTTCGCGCCATCCGGTTGAAGGCCATACGGCTGGGTCCTCGAGAGTTCGGCACATATCTCGGGAAACCGGTGGGCTTTCTCATCTACACGCCCGATGGGTTTGTGTCGGCCCAACTCACGAAGCCTGGCCGTTCTGCTTTCAATCTCGCGATTGGCACAAAGGAACGCCGGAAGAGTATGTGGAATGCGGAAGCGGATACATCGTCTGCTGCGGTACCTAACGAAGGCGACGACGCCAACGAGACTGTAACTCACATTCCCTGCGTGCTCTTCTGTCCAATCTGATCCCTGGGAGGCAATTGCGAGCGCTCACCTCAAATGGGGACCGGTTAACTCTGCGAACTTCAAGCGCAGTGCATGTCGATGGAGTCTTGGTTATGAGTCACCTGGAATGGCAGCGGATTGGGCGGCTGAGTCAGCGTAATTGACTTCAGCGCCTGGCACCGTCGATAAAGAGGTCCTGCCAGCGGATAGATGGACGATCCTCTGCCCATGCCCGGTCAATGATGTTGGCTTCGCCAGATTTGACACAAAACACGAATCAAAGCGCTCGAGCTCAAGAACGCTTGCCGCTGGGTCTTTTATAGTGCAACGGCGCGACCTGTCTCCGGCAGGCACGGTTCGAGTCTCCTTCACTTCGTTTTGCAATACATTACACCTTATGGTGTAATGTTATCATGAATCAATTAAGCGATGTTCTGACGGCAATTTCGCACCCAACCAGGCGAGCGATTATCGGGCAGTTGGCAAACGGTCCGGCCCGGTTCCTAGATATTGCGAAACCTTTTGACACCGCCCTAAACGCAGTGACGAAACACCTGAAACTCCTTGAAAGAGCTGGACTGATTGAGCGCGAGAAGCGCGGTCGCGAAGTCTTAATTTCTTTTCGAGGCGAACCGCTTCGGGAAGTAGCAGGATTTGTTCACGAGTACGAGCGGTTCTGGAACGAGCGCCTCGATCAGTTTCAGCAGTATTTTAGCGACAAGAAAAGGAAGAAGAAGAAGAAGAAGGAGAAAAGGTAATGGAGAACTCGAAGAAGACCCTCGAATTCAAGCTCGAACGGACAATCCCAGCTCCTCTCACTGAGGTATTCGATGGCTGGCTGGATCCAAAGATCCCTGGCAATCCCTCCCTTGCGAACTAAGAGTCTGGGACTAGACTTATCTGTTGGATACGCCGTGAACGAGTACGTGTCAACGCGGACTTTCGGAGCGTACGCTAACGTACACCGTTTGAAGTGGCTTCCGCTGGCGTCGAACAGAAAAATGTAAAAGATTATTCTTTCAATTTGCGTCAGGCACCAGAATGAACACAAGTGGAGTCGCGTTTATTGCAGTTGAGACTCTAAAGTCCCGTGAAGTAGTCTTTTGGGCAAGGAGGCCAAAAATCATGGTTATCGGCGATCGTCCAAGAATGTTTCGTGAGACGAAGAATTTGTCTCAGGGTGATATTAAAACGAACTGGCTTGCTCCGTTGCTCCGATCTTTGCTTTTTCCGTCCGTAAATCTCGCTGCCTGAATTCATGCTCCGCCCAACCCACATGTCTCTTGTGCTATGCGTTTCGATTGAAATAACCATGGTCGTGACTCCGCTGTGCGCCGCTTCAAATGAATCCATGCAACAGGACGATGCAGACAAAATCGTCGAACGCTCCGTCGAAGTGCTCAAAAGAGACTGGGCTGCCCAGCCGCGATTTGACTGCTCGGAGCGGGACAAAGACAAAAATGGGATCAGAACGTATGAAGACATCATGCTCGACGGCTCGCAGTACCAAAAGCTGATCGCACTCAATGACAAGCCCTTGGACGCCCACCAGCAATCCGAACAACAACAGAAATTCCAGGAAGCTACCGCCAAACGCCGATCCGAGAGCAAGTCTCAAAAGCGCCGGCGCATCGCCAAATACGAAGCGGATCGAAAACGCCAGGGCGAGCTCATTACGGAGCTGACCAAGGCGTTCACGTTTACTCTAGCTAGCACCGACAAGTTGGGCGGTCGCGACGTCTACATGCTGAATGCGGAGCCCCGAAAGGGCTACCGGCCGCCAAACTCCGAGGCTCGCGTATTGACCGGTATGCGCGGCAAACTGTGGATCGAACGAAATTCATTTCAATGGGTGAAGGTTGAAGTGGAAGTCGTCCATCCAGTTCACATCGGCGGCTTTATCGCCCGCGTAGAGCCTGGCACCCGCCTCGAGCTGGAAGAAATTCCGGTGTCTATCGATATTTGGCTGCCCAGCCATTTGGCGGTCAAATCACGTTCGAAGGTCGTGTTTTTTTTTAACCACCAGACCGACGAAGACGACACCTATTTCAACTACCATCCTGCACAGACCCAGCTTCCTGAAGACCGTCCCAGTGAAGATTAATCCGGCGAGATTATCGAAGGCCGTGTCGTATCTCTGTGGGAAGACAAATCCGTTCCGATGGTCCGAGTTGCGTCCGAAGACCTCGTCTACAATGTTCCGGCGCGCATGCTGGTCGATGAAAGGAAATCGAAAAGCGAATGACGAAGCTCATCCGGTAAGCTAGGGCAATTTGCGGGGAACAAACTCCGAGACGCGGATTGCGACGGAACGATTTTCTATCCGTGCCAGATGCTAAAAGGCGCAGGCAAAATTTGGGGTGCGAAAGATTACGTCAACCACTGACATCGATATGCCTCAGCGAGCGAGTTCGTTGGTGGCTAACCTTGGCGAATGATATTCGTTTTAGACCAGCAACTGCGAGTCTTCCTTGAGAAGTTCGGCCATTCGTGCGACCAATGTAGTTCGAGTAAAAGGCTTTTGGATGAAAAGCGCCTCCTCGACGAATTCATTTCCGCTTTGTTGATAGTCCAGGTAACCACTGACGTAAATGACCTTGATCTGGGGTTGCAGAGTCTTCAGCCGCTTGGCGAGTTCGGAGCCTCGCATCCTAGGCATCACAAGGTCGGTCAGGAGTGCGTGGATGTGCTGTTTAGCGCCTTCCGCCATGGCCAGGGCTTCGACGCCGTCGCTGGCCGTTAACACATTGTAGCCGGCCGATTTTAGGAATTCACAAGCGAGTTCGCGCACGGCTTCTTCGTCTTCGGCAACCAGCACGGTCTTGAGTCCTTGGGAAATGGCAATTTCCTCCTTTTGCGCGGATGCTGGCTCAACTCGGTCTGTTACGCGTGGAAGATAGATTTCAAAACGGGCGCCCGAACCGGGTTCTGACTCCACCCAAATGAATCCACCGCTCTGTTTGATAATTCCGTACACGGTGGCGAGCCCTAAGCCTGTACCTTTCCCCTGCTCCTTGGTTGTGAAGAAGGGCTCGAAAATACGCGCTTTGGTCTCCGCGTCCATTCCCATCCCGTTGTCGGCGACGGATAGAAGTACGTACTGCCCCGGAGAAGCAGGTGCTCGGCGAGAGGTATTCTGTTCGGAGATGGTGGCGTTACGCGTTTCGACAGTGAGGCTGCCTCCCCCTGGCATGGCATCGCCAGCGTTCACCACCAGGTTCATGAGTACTTGCTCGATCTGGCCGGGATCAGCTTTGACGCGGCCTAATGATTCTCCAGCACGAAAGTTGAAAGCTATATCCTCGGGGACCAAGCGTCGGAGCAGCTTGCACATTTCCGAAACTAGTTCGTTGAGATCGAGAATTTTTGGTTGCAGAACCTGCATACGGCAGAAGGCGAGTAACTGGCGGGTCAGCGAAACGGCGCGGTCTGCTGCGCCGTCGATCTGAGTGGTCAGCTTGATTAAGCGATGTTCAGAGCCAAGGCGTTCGGCGAGGAGGCTGGTGTTCCCCTTAATAACAGTTAAGAGATTGTTGAAATCGTGCGCTACGCCGCCGGCGAGGCGTCCCATCGCTTCCATTTTTTGAGATTGCCGAAGTTGACCTTCGAGTTCTTGTTTCTGAATTTCGGTTTGGCGCAGTGTAGTACGCATATCGCCGAAGGCTCGGGTCAGTTGAGCGACCTCGTCGCTGCCCATATCCCGTTTTAGGGGGTAGGCATAGTCACCCATTTCGAGGGCTCGAACGCCCCGCGCCAGCGCCGCCAGTGGACGTGTCAATCTGTCCGCAATGGCGTAGACGAAAAGTCCTCCAATCGCGAGGGCGCCGATCCCAAGGGCAATCAGTAAATGCTTTGACTGGTTGAGTGCTGCACGCGCATTTTCGTAGGATTTGAGAACAGTTAGACGGAGCGTGGGTTCGGCATCGCCAGCGGTGATAGGAACTGACATAGCAAAGAATGGTTCGTCGCCAAGGCTTACCATGCCCCGACGCTGAGTGCGGCGGAGTTCTTCGATCGCCGAGAAGTTAGCCGCAGCGGGAAGGGTGTTCAGAACCGTGGCATCTTTTGCGTGAACCAGTATTTGACTCGACGATATTGATGACAAGTCTCTGGCGTCTTTATCACTGAACTCCCGACCGACGACAACCGTACCCAGTGGGGTGCCTTCTCCGTAGTAGGGCTTCAGGACAATCTGAAAAATCCGACCATGGTAGAGCCACCAATCGGAACTGCGATGGACTTTCAAGGAGTGTCCGAGCAACTCGCTGGCGCTATTGCTGGAGAAACCCACTGCTCTGGAATGTACGCTCAACACCTTGCCCTTTGTGTCAGCAATCGCAAACAGATCACAGTCGTTCGATTGCCACGCGTTCTCACTGATATCGTCGATCGCAGACGGATCGCCGTTTCGTATGTACGCGACCATCGCCAGAAGATCGGCTTTTTTGCTTAGGATGAGTTCGCGCTGATTCAAAGCCGCCTGAACCGTCAATATGGCATTGCTGGCTTCCTGCTCGATCTGGGCCTGGGCTTGAGTTGCGACTGACTGACGAACGAGGAAGAGCGTGGCGCCGGTTAGAGCAGCGATGACGAACACAAGTGGCAGCAATAGCTTAGTCCGCAGGCTTAATTGAAGACTGCGCAAGAGCCTGGCCATCTGTGGCGAATTGGTCAAAGCCATAGCTTGGGACAACTAGCTCAATTCTGGGAAGTGGTGGGGCAGGTCCGAATGGTACGGAGGTTTGCATGTAGCCAAAAGGCTAATACAAGGGTTTTGGGTAGCACGTCGCTTGAAAACGCAGGTGAAATTGTTCAACGAAGGTCCTGGGTGTACGTCTTGCGATGGTCACGTGGCCAGGAATCTTCGTTTCGAGAAATCGTGCGGCAACCGTGGAATTTTAGTCCCGGAGATTCAGCGCGGGAGAATGAGGACTACGCCGTTCACCTCTCGGAAGTGGGGATACTAGAGTTGATTATCACGCCTGACAAGATCGGTGGTGTGATTGACTCTTGCGGCCGATTGGAAATCGGCCCGGCGGCTGCGGGTGTCACGCCAAACGAAAACTCCGCAGGGATGCGCGAACATCATTGATACCCATTCGTTGTGACGAATATCCTTGCGTGGCGACGTTCGAGTCTATAATGGCGGCGTCCGCCTAATCAGCTGACTATGCGCTTCCCAACCCGAGCCTCGCGTGGAGCTCTGTACGCACTAGCGATCTGTACGCACTAGCGATTCGTTACGCCGAATTGCCGTATTGAAGTTAGTTTATTTCATCGTCTGCACCTCAGGGGTCACCCAAAACCGGCCCATAGAGGGTCACCGCAAAACCGGCCACAGTAAGCCCGGGACACTGACTGCGACGAATTGTGTTTTCGTTTTGTCCTGCCTACCTTTGATAAGGCACGGTACAGACTCTTGTGTATTGCATCCTACATAAAATAAGCGTCAACTTCACTCGTGGCTAAGATTGTGCTTATTGCCGATGACAGCGCATCCGTGCGTCGGTCGGTTCGGATGTTGCTCGAAGGCCGACACACGGAATTGAAGGTGTGCGAAGCGGTTGACGGCATAGACGCTATCCGGAAGGCCAAAACATCGCAACCCGATTTGATACTTCTGGACCTTGCCATGCCTAGGTTGAACGGAGCAGAAGCGGCTTATGTCCTAAAGAACGATATGCCAGAAACACCAGTCATCCTATTCACGATGACCGACCTGAATATTGGGCCTATGTGCGCTGCCATCGACGTTGATTTCATTCCAAAGTCGGACGGCGTCCCGAAGTTGTTAGAACGTGTCGATGCTTTGTTCCCGCCAAATCAAGGGATTTCCCCCGGACTTCTTTCGGGCGCTTAGGAAGGTTTATTCGCAGGTGCGAATTGCAGAAGCGTGGGAATCAGTTCGTTTGCTGAATCCGTTTTGTCGTTAAACTTCACGGTTCCGAGCCTTTCAGCTTGTTCCCTCGCAATTTCATCAATCGCGCTCGCCGTCATTCGCAGGTCAACGATTACAACGTCTGGAAGAAGTTCTGCCGTCTTCTGGATGGTTTCAGGAAGGCCCCAGGCTTCGCCTATGACAGCAATGTCGTCCCGGTCTCTCAACAACTGCTTGATGCCTCACCGTATTATGTCGGCGTCGTCAGCAACCAAGACTCTGACGCACATTGGCCCTCGGTTCCGGGGACTTGCAGCATACGACTAGCCGTCAACGTCAGATAATTACGCCTGCGGCGAGTCAGAGTCAACGGATTTTCAATGGACTTTCAACGCGTGGTAGACCGTTGCGGACTTCAAGGGTTCATTGTCGGAAAGCTGTAGAACGTCTTCCGCCCAATGCGAAATATAGTATCCGGCAGCCCAAGTATCGCGCTGCTGTGGCACGGCGACTTCATACATCGCAGCACCGTTTGTCTCGTATATTCGCTTGATAGTGCCATCTTCTTTCGTATTGCGGTTGTACACGAGCTCTTTGAGTTGGAAGTTCTCTTTCATCGCGTTCCCCGCTTGCTTTTAACAGTGACGATTACGACGATCCGATCGCGCTGGATCTCACAACAGTTGACTAGGGATGGTTGCGGCGAGTTGGCTGTACGTGCCTGCTCTGCCGGGTACAACGTCGGTGTCCTTTTCTTTTTTTGAAATCAATGTGCCGGAACTATCGGCAAGTCGATGAAGCTGGCTTGGCCTTTGGTGCGGTACACGCGCTGCGTGGCTTTTACGTAATCATCGGAACGCGCGAAAAAGATATTGGGCACAAACGTATGTGGGTTGCGGTCGTAGAGCGGGAACCAGGTGGACTGAATCTGCACCATGATGCGGTGACCGGGCAGAAAAACGTGGTTCGCGGTGGGTAAGGCGAATTTGTACGTCAGCGGCGTGTTCGGCGTGATGGCTTTGGGCGTAGCAAAACTTTCCCGGTAGCGTCCGCGAAAAATGTCCATTCCGATCGCCAGTTGGTAGCCGCCCATTTCCGGCTGGCTTTCCACTTCAGGCGGAAAAACGTCGATCAGTTTCACCACCCAATCGCTGTCCGAGCCGCTGGTGGACGCTACCAAATTCACCTCTGGCGCTCCGCTGATGCGCACTGGCTCGGTCAACACCGGTGTCTCATACACCAGAACGTCGGGACGATCCGCGGCGCTGCGCTGATCCATCACGAGCCATTTGTGCCAGGAATCGCCGTCGGCAAAACGGATTGGACGCGGATAAAACGGCACGGGATTGGCCGGATCGGAAACGTACTCGTCGTATCCTTTCCCTGAGTCCTCTGCAGGCGCGGTAAAAGAAAGACCGGAATTCGCAGCCAGGTACAGCGGCTTCATTTTGTTCGCGCAACCCGAATCACAGGCCAGCGGCCATGACTTGAAACGATCCCAGTGATTTTCTCCGGTGTTGTAAATGAAAACCGGCGGCGTGTCTGCTTTGGGCGCGCCATTTTTCAAATACTGATCGAAAAAGGGTTTCAAGACGTCACGCCGAAATTGCAGCGCGGTGTCTCCATCCCACTTCAGCGGCCCGAGTGAACTGCCGTCGTAGTTCACGCCGCTGTGCCGCCACGGGCCCATCACCAGATAATTCAAATTGTTGTCGTGATCTTTCGGTTCCACCGCCAGGTAACTGTGAATCGCGCCCCACATATCTTCCTGGTCCCAGATTCCTTGCAACCACATGATCGGCACTGTCAGCGGCTGCTTGGCCATCACTTTGTCGAGCGCTTGCTCCTGCCAGAAAGAATCGTACGCAGGATGCTCCGTGGTTTTTCTCCACCACGGAATCTGATCGAGGCCGGCGGCTCTGGCGAAATCTTCCGTGGAGCCCGCGCGCAGAAAATTGTCGTAATCATCGTAGCCCTGCCGGACGATAGCCTCACCTCCCGCGCGTTGCACGGATTGGTAGGTAAAATAATCCAGATTGGGTTGCCGGAACGCACCGTAGTGAAACCAGTCGTCGCCCATCCAGCCGTCCACCATCGGACTTTCCGGAGCGGTCACTTTCAGCGCCGGGTGCGGATTCACCAGCGCCATCACCACCGTGAATCCTTCATACGAGCTGCCGAGCATTCCGACTCTGCCATTCGATGCCGGCACGTTTTTCACCAGCCAGTCAATAGTGTCGTAGGCGTCGGTCGATTCGTCGGTGTTGGAAGAATTCAATGGGCCGCGCAGCGGACGGGTCATGAAGTAATCGCCTTCGGAACCGTATTTGCCGCGAATGTCCTGAAACACCCGTATGTATCCGTCGGCCACGAAGACTTCATCGCCTTCCGGCAAGACGGAAAGCATGTAAGGAGAATGCGTGCGGGCCGCGCGATGCGCCGCATCGTAGGGAGTGCGCGTCATGAGAATCGGAGCATTGTGCGCGCCCTTAGGAACCACAATCACAGTAAATAATTTGACACCGTCGCGCATGGGAATCATCACGTTGCGCTTTTCATAGTTGGACGAAGAAACTGGCGCATCGAATTTGGCGGGCATATCCGGCGTTTGCGGCGAAGTCTGCGCAAACAGCGGGCAGGCGAAGATCAGGAAGCTTGAGGCCAGCACTATCTTTCGCAATGAACGGAAAATGGACATGAGCGCTCCGAGAAATACGTTGACCTAAATCAGATTCGCTCGAAATAGTAGTGCCGTTTCGCTTTTCATGCACGGCGAATCTCGACCGCTTGAGTTTTCCTCAGGCTACGGAAATGCGCCTGTTCATCGCATAAAACGGACAGTACGATTCCGATGCAGCGAGAGGATTGTGTGGATCAAATCGCGGGACGCCAACGCTGAGTGAAAGCTTGTGAGGGATTCCTCCTTCTCATTCAGCAACTGCAAGGCGGATTCTAGCCTATGGAAAACGGCTTCGCGGCTCTACTGTTCAGGCAAACGGGCAACCGCAAGGGACTTGGGCTCTTCGCCATGCAGGAGAGACTTATTGCCATCGGAGGAATCATTCAGTTTTGAGTCAGCACCCATGCACGGAGCGCCATGCTTCCATTGGTGTTGCCATACGAGCACCTCTGTATTGTGGCCAGCCAAGTTCTCCTATAAGAACAATGGCGAGGAAGAAGTGTGCCTCGATAGGCATTAAGAGGCCCTCTTCCTTCCCCGAGGGCTGGTTTGACCACGCGTATGGATGTGACAGTTTGGGAATATTGGATCGCCATCTCGATTAGAAAATCAGTGATAGTTACCGATGCTCAGGCAGGTTCGTAAAGACCTGGATCGCATCGCTCGCTTGTAGGGGCCGTTGACGCAAGAAGGCTCTTGCTTACGTCATTAGTCGCCTGATTTGTTTTTCGGGCTGTGCTGGTTCAGCGTGGAAATGAGTAGCCTGGCCGATACGGGAGCACGGACCGCGCGCTTCAGCGCGATATCCTTTGCGGAAATCTTCTTGCCGTAGATTCGCTCATTGGCGTCATCATCCGGACGCAGCGTCGAGCCTTCAAGCGATACACCGGCGAACAGGCCTCGCGATCGCGAGTACGTGAGAACCTCAGCACGTAGGGTCACATCCGTTGCGGCTTGGGCGTCGCGCCCCTTCGGTCCGGCTGCCGCGGCCGCATCGGCGCCCAACTTTACCTTGCTGCCAAGGATGGAACTTGCGCCGCGGTCATTCATGACCAACAGGACAAAGTCCGTTGCTTGCCCACCGAGCTGGAATCCAAAGCTGATGCCCTCGAGCGCCATCAACGTCGGTGCACCCCACGGACCTTTGAACTTTTCGCCGCTCCGGCACGTCATGGCCCCGCGTCCGTAGCTGCCGCCGATTCCAATGGCGCCTTTGATCACGGACGGCATAACAATAACGCATTCTGCTTTGTCCAAAAGGTCTTGCGGAATGTCGTCGGGGATATTGAGAATTTCCTTCATTACCGTACCAGAGTTCCGCAAACGTGATTCGTCTTTCGCCTTATCGTCTGCTAGCGCACTCTGGGGATTGAAGAGCGCAGATATTCCGATGAGCGCCAGCGCACCTAGCCTTGGGGATGTCTTGCTCATTGTGTTCCTCCTCGTGGAAAAGCGCCTTTCCAGCTCACACGCACAACCGTGGTTCGGTTCCTATTGGGTGCGGTCCGGAGCTGCCGACGTTACCAGCCGACCCAGCAGGATCCGAGATTGATGTTTGCTTACGGCCAGATGAGCGACCGGACCGGCAAAAAATTGCGACCAGGCGTTTCATGTCGAAGTTAACTGCAAAAAATAAAAAGAAGGAATACGCCGTAACGCTGAGCCGTCGAGTTGAGATCAGGTATCTTTCACGGGCCAATGTCAGGAAACTCCTCAGCATGGGGTTGCGGCCCGGTCTGGCCCTCTGCTTCGTTGGTCCAAGAGCCGCAATTGAACTGTGAAGCTCATGCTCCCGTAACCAAAGAATATGCGGCCTGGACCAGTTTCCCGACGCGGCATATTTTTGCGAAATGCCGGAGTCTTTGTTCGCTACATTTACGTCGAGCGATACTTTCTCGCAACACCTGTACAGCGAGGTTGCCGCCAAGTTTCTTGCGGTACTTGAGGCAGTCAGCGATGGTCTTTGCCGCGCTGTAAATTCGAACAGAAACGCCATCAATTCTTATTTTCTCGACTCCCCGTGTCAGTGCTTGGCCGGAGAGTCGGACGAAGCGCAGTTTCAGGCCGCCGGCCACAGGCTTTTTTGCTTTAAAGTCGATTGCCATCCAAATCGAGACAGCGTCAACTGGGAGAAGGCCGTGGAACCTGACTGCGGACTTCAGGCAAACGATGCCATTGGGTACGTGTTTACATGCAAGTATTATCTGGCGCTCAAAGTCCGCGGAAAAATCCTTACGGGCGTAAAGCCCTCGCCCGATCTTCAAAAAGAGTCCACGCTCGAGGGCCCTGCTTAGTGTTTCCGGATGTATTCCAGGCCGGTACAGATCTCGCGCGCGCACTACAGTCCTTTTCTCGACAAACGAAATCAAACTCCTCATCGACACTCGCGCCCTGGTCACCTTAGTTAGCGTTCGCCCGAATGCAGTAGCCATTTATGGTCTCAAGTCCCATAAACATCTATGTGAGGAGAAGTCGGTAGATGTGGAAAAACCAGAAAGTAGCTGGGGAACAACTGGGGAACAGTTGCTCCCGAACAAGACGCTTCTGGCCCGAAAACCGGGTTTTCATCCGCTGTAAATGATTGATTTCGAGCAACAGGGCCTGGGACGGTGCCTCTTGCTAAACCGTTTTAGGGAATAAACACCCTAACGGGGGTTCGCCCCCCCTCTCCGCCATATATTAAGCACCTGTAGCGTCAAAGACTTACAGACTATTCTGTCTACTATTATCCCATAAGTATAGATAAACGAGTAGTACATAATGCAACGGTCTTGTAAACCATCGTAGGTGAAACTAAGCATCGGAGACTGGAATCCCTCGCCGCTGCATATCGTCGCAGAGACAGAATCGGCGCTGGTTCCAACCACTGTTCCGCTGGATAGCTGCCATACTCACAGCATTCTTCGATCCGCCGGCTTTGGATCCAACTCTATCGGGGTGATTCATGCATGCTGAGGATATGCCAACGGTTGTCGGATCTGCGGCAAAGCATCATGCCTCGGCCTGCGGCGTGAATGGAAGGAGATTCAATCGTGTAATCATACAAGCTCCACACAACATCGCCTACGGCTCGTTGTTCGCTCATCGTCAGAGAAAGATGGACGTAGGGGGCCGTGCCAAAATACTTCTGCTGAAAATGATTCGTGGCCTCGTCTCGCCCACGCAGTTCGCCGCTCGGGGTGCTCAGCACGAAATCCGGATCGAAACATGAGGCCAATTTGTCGGCGTCCTTGTTATTAAAAGCCTCCGAGCAGGAATGCATTGCTTTGTCCATGTCCGCGATGAGGAAGGCCTCAGAGGAACTTGGTGCTGCTATGCCGAGGCGGGCGACACTGCGTTTCAGATCGATCGTTATGCCCAGTTGCTCCAGAAGATCTATTCCGAGGATTCCGTCGACTTCGCCACCACACGCTTTGGCGATAGCGCTCAGGTCAATCGCCGGCAGCTTGACGCCCAGCACGAT
>Ga0210406_10005949_pt1 | contig 12689 bp, 10 predicted proteins | sample IncBWC30MmetaG_FD_155454 | JGI IMG/M metagenome (GOLD analysis project Ga0210406, IMG submission 155454) | Forest soil microbial communities from Barre Woods Harvard Forest LTER site, Petersham, Massachusetts, United States - Inc-BW-C-30-M | ecosystem: Environmental > Terrestrial > Soil >...
AAAGATTTATTGTTAGACAATTAAAGCTTGATTTGAGCAGTCCGGTTGTACATAATGGTCTTCGGAGATCGAACCGCGTGGAACGCCTAACCCGACCACCCACTCTCACCGCCGCCACAGCCCAGAATATCCAAGAAGCTATATTGCGCGGCGATTTTGCGCCCAGCGATCCGCTACGCGAAGCTGATCTCAGCGAAAGTCTAGGCGTGTCGCGCGGCACTGTTCGAGAAGCGTTGAGGTTTCTGCACCAAGAAGAGGCCTTGGTTGAGATCATTCCGCATCGTGGGGCATTCGTGATCAAGCTCACGGTGGAACGGGCACGAGAGATCTATACCCTGCGCGCCCTCCTGGAACCTTACGCGGTCCGCATTGCGATGGAGAACAAAGCCTACAGTGAGGCGGATCTCTGGGAATTGCAGGAATTAATTCAGCGGCTTCAGGAGTTGGAAAACGACCGCAACGATGCCGCTCTGGTTAAAACGGACATGGAATTCCATCATGTTGCCACGCGGCGCTGCAACCATCAGCTCTTGCTCGAGATGGTCGGGAAACTACAATCTCAAACGCGGATTCTGATTTTCAATACCAAGCGCTACCGGTCGGACAAGGTGCCGGATTCAGTTTCGCATCAGGCCATCCTCGAAGGAATCCGCAGCGGCGACCCTTTGGCTGCCGAAGAAATTGTCAGAAGGCACATCATCGACGCCGGTTCCTCGTTAGTGAAGCGGATGGAGGAAGTTCAGCGGGCTGAGAACACGCCACCGCCCGAGAGCCGGGAAAATACCGTTTGGCCGGCGAGCGGGGGAGCGGCGGTATCTGGCGATGTTGCGCGCTGAGCCTGTGGCCGTTCTGCTCCGGGCGTTTAGCCGCGGGGGCTCCGCATAGCGGGCTGGATTGCGCACTCGACTGAAAGCATCACCGCACTTTGTGATTTTAATTCTCGCTCCGTAGGAGGAAGAGTTGCCGACAGCACTTGAAGATAGAATTCTGCAAGAACGCGCCAGAATGCGCGGTTCCGAAGCGGGGCTTCGGGAACGCGTCGAGCAATTCAGCCGTGGCCCGAAAGCTAAAGAAATCCTGATGAACACGTTGACCTACGAATCCACGGGTCACTTGGATTTCTCTTTATTCACTTGCCCGCCCGTGCTAGATCATGGCAAGGGGGCCAAACTCTACGACGTGGATGGGAACGAGTATATCGATCTCCACGCGGGTTTCACAGTAAACGTCCTTGGCCATGGAAACGACGAAGTCAACGACGCTATGAAGGTTCAGATGGACAAGCTGAACCATTTCGCGGAGTTGCCGGTAGAGAGTCGCGCTGAACTGGCGCGCTTGTTGTGTGAGCGTCATCCGGGCGAGTTCGACAAGAAAATCATGTGGGCCGTCACGGGTGGCGAGGCGGTGGAGATCGCCATTAAGCTGGCTCGCTGGTACACTGGGAAGCCCATCATCATTACGCATTGGGGGGATTATCACGGGCGTACCGCCGGCGCCATGGGCCTCACCGCCAAGGCCTTTATGATGGCCTACAGCTATCCCATCCCGCCCGCCGACACAGCCGTAGCTCGTATTCCCTTCCCCTATTGCTACCGCTGCCCCTACGGCAAAGAGTATCCCTCATGCGATCTTTTTTGCGCGGATCAATTCGAGAAAATGTTCGAAAGCAAAGAGACGTGGCTGAATAACCCCAAGGCGAAAATCACCAACGTGGCGGCCATGTTGATCGAGCCGTTTCAAAGTTCGGCAGGCTATATTCTCGCGCCCTTGCCTTATTTGAAGCGCATGAAGGAAATCGCCGAGAAATATGACTACATGTTCATCAGCGATGAGGTCCAGAGCGGGATGGGGCGCACGGGCAAGCTCTGGGCCATCGAACACGCCGGCGTTGCGCCCGATTTGATCACCATGGCTAAGTCTCTCGCGAACGGATTGCCTTTGGCGGCCGTAACAGGCCGGAAAGAGATCCTTGATTCGTGGGGGCCGGGCGCACATTCTTCTACCTTCACGGCGTATCCGACCGCGTGCGCGGGCGGCGTGAAGGTGATGGAGATCTTTACGCGCGATCGTATAGTTGAATGCGCCGAGTCGAAGGGCAGATATTTCCTGGATGGGTTGGAAAACCTCGCGCTTCATCATCCTTCCATCGGAAACGTAAGCGGCTTAGGACTTTACCTGGCAATCGAGCTCGTCACGGACCGTACGACGAAGGATCCAGCCGCCGAAGCCACCGCTTGGGCTTCCATGGAACTGGTGAATGAAGGGATTCTCTGCATTACATCAGGATACTTTTTCAATCGGCTTTGCTTCGCGCCTCCTCTAGTCATCGAGAAGTCTGAAATTGACGAGGCTCTCCGCATTCTCGACGGGGTGTTGACCAGAATGGAGGCAAAGTTCGGGATTGACCGTGCTTAAGAATGAGATATGAAGACTCCACAACACTCTAAGAGCGAACTGGATGCGCTGCGGCAGTTGACAGTGCCAACCCTCGCCAATGCTTTGGAAACTTTCGGCATCCCACCCACGGCCGGATATTGCAACAGCAGCATGAAGTGCCATTTCCCCGACATGCCGCTGATGATTGGCTACGCGATAACGGCTAGAGTCTCTACCGATCAGCCGCCGAGCAAAGTTCGGCCAGCCATCCATGAGCCTGACTATTGGCGCTTCATCGCCGGTCAGCCGGGCCCGAAAGTCGCCGTCGTGCAAGACATCGACGATCCGCCGGTGGGAGCGATGTGGGGGGAATGGAACTCCAATGTACATAAGGCACTTGGCTGCGTTGGGATGGTCACCGACGGTGGCGCGCGCGATCTGGACGCTGTAAAGAAACTTGGATTTCATTACTTTTCCACTGCAGTTGTCGTCTCGCACGGCTATGGCGCGTTTATCGACTATGGCGGCTCGGTTCGAGTAGCAGGATTGGTGGTCAATACAGGCGACCTCTTGGCCGGCGATATGCATGGCGTCCTGCTCATTCCAGGCGAGATTCCATTAGTCGAACTGGCTAACGTAGCGCGCCAGATTGACCAGCTCGAGAGTGAGATCTTCAAATTCTGCCAGTCTCCCGATTTCAACGTCGATGGGCTAGTGAAACTGGACGCGTCGATACAGAGCAGGTGGCCTCGGCCTCTCGGCGCAGATAAAAGGATTGTTCAGGCTGTCTAAGCGGCCTGGAGAAGGAGTTTTCGTGCCTGCAAAGCGCGTCGCTTTTGTGAACACAGTAACCAGCTTGCCCGCGGTCTTTAAGAGCTTGGTAAGCGAACTGGCGCCGCACATCGACGTATTCAATATCGTGGATGAGAGCCTGCTGCAGGACACGATCAGAAATGGGGTTTTGTCCAAGACCACGACGCGGCGCCTGGTGAGCTACTTGGTTTCGGCGCAAGACGCCGGCGCTGACCTTGTTATGGTGACATGCTCGTCGATTGGGCCTGCCGCCGACATCGGCAGGTCGATGGTGGACATTCCCGTCCTCCGGGTAGACGAACCGATGGCGGATAAAGCGGTGGCCAGCGGCTTGAGAATCGGAGTAGCCGCGACGTTAAGCACTACGCTTACACCGACCGTGTCCCTGATCGAGCGAAAAGGCTGCGAGGCTGGAAAGAAGTTGACCGTTATTTCCAAACTCTGCTCCGGAGCCTTCGAGGCTCTCTTAGCGGGCGACGCCGGCAGGCACGATAGCCTGGTAGAAGTCGGCCTCCGGGAACTAATCCCGAATGTGGACGTCATCGTGTTGGCCCAAGCCTCCATGGCACGAATTGTCGACGCCCTGCCTCCATCGGAGAAGGTGTTGCCAATCTACTCCAGCCCCCGGCTGGCCGTGGAGCACCTGGCCCAATTGGTCGGTGGGGCTTGAAGAGGAAAAATGATTCAAAGAGGAGTAGCTTTAAGATGCGCTTGCGGATGATTATCTTAACGGCTTGTATTCTAGCGCCACTTTTAGTGTTCAGCCAGCCCCAAGCCGCCCGGCCGCGGGTTCTCCTCATTGGTGTGAATGGCATGGAGTGGGACATTCTACGTCCTCTGCTACTGCAAGGGAAATTGCCCAACTTAGCGAGTGTCATTCAGAGCGGAACTTATGGGAAGCTTCAAACGGTTTCCGCGCCGAATTGCCCACGCGTCTACACTACGATGTTCACCAGCACGCGGCCCGAGGAGCACGGCGTGACCGGCTTCCTGGTGGGTGGAATCACGGCCAACACGAACATGCTCAAGCAAGAGCCCATCTGGTCGATTCTCTCCAAGAAGGGTGTCACCGTGGGAATGGCTAATGTTCCCGCCACATTTCCGGTAATGCCAGTGAACGGATACATGGTGAGCGGCATGCTGACGCGCGGCAAGAACTGTGAGGACGGCGTTCTGTGCGCCCCCAAACTTTCCGACGTAGAGGGCGGAGAAGCGGTTTATCCCAAAGCGTTGAAATCGGAACTGATGAGCAAGGTGGGAGATTTTTATATCGACTGCGAACGCATGCCAGGAGCCGAGGAGCTGAATGGCCACGAGTCTGAAGTGATTCTCAAATGGCTGGACAAGGTTCAACTGATTCGCGATCAGCAGACCAAGCTGTTTGAGTATCTGCTCGACAACCATCACACCGATTTCACTTGGATGGCCCAGAGTTGTGAAGACCGGACTGGACACTGGCTCTATCCCATTGCGCCCTTCAATGCCGGCTACAATCCCAAGATTAATTCGGTGAAGCCAGATGCGTTCCCCAGCCAATATGTGGCCCTCGACAAAGTTCTTGGGTCCGTCCTTAAGCATGTCGACAGCAACACGTACCTGTTCATCGTGTCCGATCACGGGATCAAGCCGCTGCGGGAATTCGAAGAAACCGATCCGCACGCGCACATGGACCACGAGAAGACCACGCCAGTGATTGCCAAGCATGATTTTGCGGACGGTGACGATGTGCCTGGCTCGTTCATCGCGATGGGCCCGGGCATCAAGCGGGATCTGCGTCTGATGGGATTTGCGGCTTCAGTCTATGACATCGCTCCCACAATCCTGCATCTCTATGGCATTGAACAACCCCCGCAAATGCACGGACATGTTTTGAGCGAGATCTTCGAAAAATCGAGCCCCAAGATGGCCGGGCATTAATTTGGCTGGAGATCGGCCAGGACTCTTCCTCCCACTTCAGCGGATAGCCATCATGAAAACCAATAGGAGCCAGTAATGCATACCTGGAAAGTTTGGATTGACGGAAAGTGGACCGACAGCGTTGGCGGCCAGACGGTGGCGATCGAAAATCCCGCGAACGGCAAAAAGATCGCTGAAGTAGTCAACGGCAGCCGTGCGGATGTTGACCGCGCCGTGGGCGAAGCCAAGAAAGCCTTCTACGACGGCCGCTGGACCGGCCTCGCGCGCGGTGATCGGCAAAGGATGATTTGGAGATTGGGTGAGCTGGTGGAACAGAAGGCCAAGGAATTGGCGCGCGCCGAGTCGGAGAACACCGGCAAGCCTTTCCAATATCTAAGCTTGGGCATGGATCTGCCGGCAGTGGTCGACCATTTGCGCTTCTTTTCCGGCTGCACTCGTGACACATACGGAGATGAGGCGGGAGAGTATTTGCCAAATTGCACCTCCTTCTTTCGCAGTGAACCCGTCGGCGTAGTCGGTCAGATCGCGCCTTGGAATTACCCGCTGTTGATCGCTGTTTGGAAGATTGGCCCGGCGTTGGCCGCTGGATGTACCCTGGTTCTCAAGCCAGCTCCCTCCACTCCTTTAACCACTCTGATGCTAGCCGAACTGACCGCGGAAGCGGGCTTTCCGCCAGGTGTCGTCAATGTTGTGACGGGAGGAAACGAGACCGGACAATACATCGTCGAGCACCCGGATGTTCGGCTGGTCAGTTTTACGGGGTCGACAGAAGCAGGCAGGAAAGTAATGAGCACTGCTTCCGCGTCATTGAAGCGGGTGCATTTCGAACTTGGCGGAAAGGCGCCTTTCATCGTGTTCGACGATGCCGATCCGGCCCTGGTAGCGGAGAAGGCCACCTTTGCCGCCTCGCTAAACACCGGGCAGGATTGCACCGCCGCCACACGGGTCTACGTTTCCCAGAGCAAGCAGAAACAGGTCACCGAAGCGCTGGTGGAAGCGATGCGAGGCGTCAAGGTCGGAGATCCTTTCGATGAAAGCGTCAGGATGGGCCCGCTGATCTCGAAGGTGCAGCGGGACCGGGTGCATGGATTCGTCGAACGAGCGCGCGCGCAGAGCGCATCCGTGTTGACGGGCGGAGCTTTTTCAAAGGACTTCGGGGAGCGGGGATATTACTATGAACCTACGGTGGTGTCCAACGTCACGCAAAATTCCGAGATCGTGCAGTCCGAGGTGTTTGGACCGGTCATCACGGTGAGCTCCTTTAAGGATGAGAAAGAAGCTATGGGCTTTGCGAACGACGTAAGCTACGGTTTGGCCGCTTCGGTCTGGACCAAGGACATCGGGCGTGCCATGCGGATGAGCAAGGAGCTGGAGTTCGGATCGGTTTGGATCAACGACCACATGCCGTTGGCCTCGGAAACGCCCCATGGCGGATTCAAACAATCCGGTTTCGGGAAAGACTTGTCGCACGAGTCGGTGAAAAACTATAAGATCACCAAGCACGTCACCGTCGCGCACACATGATTTCGACCGATTAATTCGCATAGGGAGGCCAGCTAATAGTATGTTGCGACTCGCGAGCATTCTCTTGGTTGCAGTGGCCGCCTTGGCTCAGGAGACCAATCCCTTGGCCTCCGATCCTAACGCGGCCGAGGTCGGGCGCTGGAATTTTCGCATCATATGCGCGCCGTGCCACGGAATTCACGCCGATGGCGGCCGCGGTCCTGATCTTACATTGGGAACTTATGCCGCGGGCGACCGCGACATCGATCTGTTCTATGTGATCTCGCGAGGCGTGCCGGGCACGGAAATGGCTGCCTACAGCGGCCGACTGGAAGACGAAGGCATTTGGCGCCTCGTATCCTATATAAGGTCGGTCGCCCATAAAGAGAATTCCAGCATTGCAGGCGATGCCGCGGGCGGACAGCAGGTCTTTTGGGGCAAAGGCGGATGCGGAGCATGTCACCGGATTGGGGACAAAGGGAGCAACTTGGGTCCCGATCTCAGCCGCGTCGGCCGTCAGCGGAGCGTCGCCTATCTTCGTAAATCCATCCTGCAGCCGGATGCCGACCTGACCCCAGGCTACGGCACAGTCACTGTGGTAACTCGCGATGGAAAGACCATCGTCGGCGTGGAGAAGAGCTACGATAATTTTTCGGCTCAGCTTGTGGATCTCTCTGGCAAATACTATTCGTTCGTCCGGGAGGATGTTACTTCAATGCATCGCGAGCCCCGATCTTTGATGCCTTCCACATATGGCCGGCTTTTGAACGAGAGTGAAATCAATAATCTACTCGTATATTTGATCAGCTTGCGAGGTGGACAATGAAACTGCTTGGGTTAGGACTTCTTCTCGGTGCAATCGCGCTGGCTCAGACAGATCCGGGCTCCTGGACCAGCTATGGCAAGAATTCGTTTGGCTGGCGTTACAGCGATCTCGACCAGATCAACCCCAACACGGTGACGCGGCTGGCGCCCCAGTGGATGTTTCAGACTAACGTGCCTGGCAAGAACGAGACCACTCCTTTGGTTCTCGGCGGGATGATGTACATTACCGGTCCATCCAACACGGCGTGGGGATTAGATGCGCTGACCGGACGACAGATCTGGTCTTATAGAAGCGCGCCGCCCGCGCGTCTCGATCTTTGCTGCGGCCCGGTGAATCGAGGATTCGCGGTCCAGGGCAACAAGCTGTTCAAGGTAGACCTTCAAGGCACACTGCTCGCAATGGACTCACAATCCGGGGCCGTTCTGTGGCAAACGACGATGGACGATTACAAAAAGGGCTATTCCGCTACCGCGGCGCCCCTGATCGTCAAGAACCTGGTCGTAACGGGGATGGCGGGCGCGGAGTTTGGCACTCGCGGATTCATCGATGCTTACGACGTGAACACGGGCAAGCGGGTGTGGCGTTTCTACACCGTCACCGCCGAAGGCGAGGCCGGAGGTGAAAGCTGGGCGGGCGATTCTTGGAAACGCGGCGGCGGTTCAACCTGGGTGACCGGAACCTACGATCCCGAGCTCAACCTGGTCTACTGGGGCACCGGTAATCCGGGCCCGGATCTCAACGGCGAAACGCGCCGCGGCGACAACTTATACACCTGCAGCGTGGTCGCGCTGGACGCGGACACCGGCAAACTGAAGTGGCACTTCCAATTTACGCCTCACGATCTGCATGATTGGGACGCCATAAGCGATCCAGTCCCGGTCGAACTGACCCAGAACGGGCGCAAGGTCAAGGCTCTTATGCAGGCCAATCGTAATGGATTTTTCTACGCCCTGGACCGCACTAATGGCAAACTGCTGCTGACGAAAGCGTACACAAAAGTGACCTGGACTGATGGAATCGGCGCCGATGGCCGCCCCAACTTGGTTTCCGGTCAAGAGCCAACGGAGGAAGGCAACCGGACTTGTCCGGGTATGGGTGGTGGGCACAATTGGCAGGCTACGGCTTATAGTCCCCAAACCGGCTACTACTACTTCAGTTCCAGCGACCGCTGCATGCTGTACTACAAGACCAATCAGGAATTCATCGAGGGCCAATGGTATCAGGCCAGCACGGCGGGACGCGACGAGCCGGGCAGCGGCCGAATCCTGGCGCTCGATCCCAATACCGGCAACACCGTCTGGCAGTTCGAAATGGTAAGCACTCCCACCGCGGGCCTGCTCGCCACCGCGGGAGGCTTAGTGTTCACGGGTGACGCCGAAGGCTACTTGATTGCTTTTGATGCGCGCACGGGCAAAGTGCTTTGGCGATTTCAAACCGGTGGGACCATCATTGCTCCCCCCATCAGCTACGCTTTGAACGGACGTCAATACATCGCCGTGGCGGCCGGACAAACCATGGTGACGTTCGCGCTTCCCAGGTAAGTAAGATGAAGCGACTCCTTAAGACACTGATCCGCTTGAGCCTGGCGCTGCTCTCTTTTTCGCTGTGCGGGCAGACCTACGACACCGTGCTCGCCAACGGTCGTGTGATGGATCCGGAGTCCGGTCTAGACGCGGTTCGTTATATTGGCATCCGCGGAAACCGAATCGAGGCAATTTCGTCAACGCCTCTCCAAGGGAAGTTGACGGTGGACGTTCGCGGTCTGGTGGTGGCCCCTGGGTTCATCGATCTTCACTCGCATGGGCAGGACGACGAGAATTATCACTTCAAGGCCCATGACGGCGTCACCACCGCGATGGAATTGGAGATTGGCGTTTGGCCGGTGCCCCAGTTCTATCAGAGCCGCGAAGGGAAGGCGCTCATCAATTTCGGAGCCAGCTCGGGCCACGTCCCGGCGCGCATGGCAGTGATGCACGATACTGGGGACTTTCTGCCGCGCGATGAGGCGGCGCACCGAATCGCCACCGAGGAAGAGACGCTCTCTATCGTCAATGACGTGCGTCAAGGCTTGGATGACGGAGCGATCGGGATCGGATTCAGTATAGCGTATGTTCCCACTGCGTCACGTCAGGAAATCCTGCGACTTTTCCAACTGGCGTCGGACCGCCACGTGCCCGTTTTCGTGCACATGCGCGGCGGCGTCCCGGGCGAGAGCCAAAGTGGATCGCTGCCCGCGCTTCAGGAGGTGATAGCCGATGCCGCGGTGACCGGCGCAGCCCTGCATGTCGTACATATCACCAGCGTCTCCGGACGGCTGACTCCGATCGCAATCCAGATGATCGAGGGCGCGCGCAAGCACGGTCTGGACGTCACCACTGAGATGTATCCATACACCGCTTCGGCCACACGCATCGAGTCCGCGCTGTTCGACGGCGACTGGGAAAAAAGAACCGGAAGTAAGTATCAGGACTTGCAGTGGGTCGCCACCGGTGAGCGCCTCACCGCGGAGACGTTTGCAAAATACCGCATACAGGGCGGGGCGGTGATCAGCCACACTCTGCCCGAGGAGGCACTGCTCTTCGGCATCCGGAGTCCTCTGGTGATGTTCGCGAGCGATGGCCGGCTGGTCGGGGGCAAAGGCCATCCCCGCAGTTCCGGAACGTTTGCCCGTGTCCTCGGTGTTTACGTTCGCGAACAGAAAATCGTTCCGCTCATGGATGCCTTACGTCGCGTGACGTTGATGCCCGCTCAACGGCTGGAAGCCTGTGTTCCGTCTATGCGGAACAAAGGCAGGATCAAAGTAGGAGCGGACGCTGACCTGGTTGCATTCGATCCGGACCGCGTCATCGACAAGGCTACGTTCGAAAACGCCGCACAATACTCCGAGGGCATCGAGCATGTCATGGTCGGTGGAGTATTCGTGCTGCGCAATGGGAAGTTTGTTGAAGGCGTGTTCCCTGGCGTGGGAATGCGCACCAGGTGAGGGATGGTGACTTCCGGCTCGCCGGTGCCACTCGACTGTTTTTTAATCGCTGACGACTTGACGGGTGCATGCGACGCCGCTGTCCGATTCGCTGCGCGCGGCCGCCGGACCAGAGTGCAGCTTTCCGGCCCCGGGGATGCCGTGGCAGTGAATGTTCTTGCCCTCAGTACCGATAGCCGCGATCTTGATGACGACGCAGTCCAGGTCCGGCTAGCCGTCGCTGCCTCCGTGCTGTCGCGGCAATCCGCCAGGATTCTCTTCAAGAAGATCGACTCTACGCTGCGCGGTAATGTCGGCGCGGAGATTGCGGCGGCCATCGATCTTTTTGAGTGTGATGCCGCGGTAGTCTGTCCTGCTTTCCCGGCACTCAAACGAGTAGTGGAGGCGGGTTACTTGCGTGTTGACGGCGAGTATTTCGACCCAGTGGACGTCGCAGGGCTGCTGCGCAGGCAGGGAGTGGAACGACCTGTCCAGGTTCGGCCCGGAGGGATATGCCTCGCCATTTCCTCTGGCGCACGGGCTGTGTGTCTGGACGCATCCTGCGATCAGGATTTGGATCAAATTGCTGCTGAAGCGTCGGCGTTGAATCGGCGCATCTTGTGGGTGGGATCGGGAGGCCTCGCAGCGGCCCTCGCCAGAACACTTCCCTTTCAGCACGCAACAGGCCGGCCACCGTTCACCCCAGGACCTGTGCTGTTCTGTATCGGTTCCGATCACTCCGCCACTACTGTCCAACTGGCAGCTTTGAGCGACCGTAGGCGCGTGCTCAGGGCTTCGTGGGAACAAGCGAACCGGGAGAATATCATCGATGCATTGATTCACGGACAGCACGCATCTGTGAGCGTTCCACGCGACCAAATCCATCGCGCACGAATTCGGGAGCTGATTGCCGGCGTACCCGCCGCTGCCATTTTCTTGTGCGGTGGCGACACCGCCTCGCTGGTTTGCCAAGCAGTGGGAGCTCGGTATATCGATTTGTATGATGAAATCGGGCCAGGCATTCCATATGGCATCTTCAGCGGGGGAGATTTCGATAGAAGAACCGTGGCGACTAAGTCGGGCGGATTTGGACAAGATGACGCTCTTATTCAGGTAGCTGACTACTTTCTATGCCCCAACCAATAAGAACCTTGCCGATTATTGCTCTTACTATCGGCGACCCGGCCGGGATCGGCGCTGAAGTTGTCCTTAAGGCACTCGCGGATTCAGAGCTCGCGTCGTTGGCGCGATGGATCGTTGTGGGAGACGCGCGAATCCTTGAAATGGCGGAACGAACCAGCGGGTTCGCGCTGCAATCGGCGGAGTTACGCGACGTAGGCGCGCTGAGCAGCATCGAAGATTTCGCCTTCGGAAAGTTGGATGCGCGCTGCGGGCGCGCGGCGGTTGAATACGTACAGATTGCCACGGATATGTGCTTGCAGAACGAAGCAGATGCCATGGTCACGGCGCCACTCAACAAAGAAGCGGTCACAATGGCCGGCTATCGCTTTTCCGGCCATACCGAATACATCGCGGAGTTATGCGGCGCCACGGAATCCCGGATGCTTCTGTCGTGCGAGCGGCTATCGACGGTCCATGTCACGACGCATGTGGCGCTCAGGAAGGCATGCGAGCTGAGCACCGAGCGCATCCTGAGTACTATCGAGTTGGGCGACGAGGCCATGCAACTGCTCGGCTTCGAGCGGCCTCGCGTCGCCGTTTGCGGTCTGAATCCTCACGCGGGAGAGCACGGACTATTCGGTAATGAAGACCAGCTACATATCGCTCCAGCTGTCGGCGCGGCGCGTAACCGGGGCATTGACTGCAGTGGCCCTTACGCGGGTGACACGATATTTCTGCAGGCGTCGCGGGGCGCCTATGATTTGGTGGTCGCGATGTATCACGATCAGGGCCACATTCCTATGAAGCTGATTGATTTCGAAGGTACCGTCAACATTTCTTTGGGCATCCCGATCATCCGCACCTCGGTGGACCATGGGACGGCGTTCGACATTGCTGGCAAGAACCAGGCAGACGCGCGGAGCATGAAACAGGCCATGCGTATCGCCGTGCGGATGGCCTCGACGCGGCGCCAAAACCAGCGTGCCAGCCTTGGAGGATGATGCGCGGGTGTAGGTCGCCAAAATTTCATGTATCCCTCATGCGGCTTTCGCCCAAGAATATCGATGGTGAAGACCGCCGAGGCGAGGCGTCGGTCTAAGCCACTCGCCACCGTTCCTGTGGAGTGTCGGTCGCTTCGCAGCAGGTGTGTATCCTTATTTAATCCGTCGT